>Ga0302117_10000101_pt1 | contig 31051 bp, 38 predicted proteins | sample AG5_322_MG_FD_203112 | JGI IMG/M metagenome (GOLD analysis project Ga0302117, IMG submission 203112) | Marine microbial communities from Western Arctic Ocean, Canada - AG5_32.2 | ecosystem: Environmental > Aquatic > Marine > Oceanic | place: Canada: Western Arctic Ocean | collected 2017-10-01 | reverse complement strand
TCTTCGTCAGTCAAATCACGCACACGTGCCACCGGGTCTATACCGGTAGCTTCACAAATATCAACAGCTTTGGTACGACCTACCCCAAAAACGTAAGTAAGGGAGATCTGTACTTGCTTATCGCGGGGAACGTCTACGCCCGATATACGTGCCATTTTTACTCCTAGCCCTGCCGCTGTTTATGGCGGGGGTTGCTGCAGATAACCTGCACGCGTCCGTGCCGGCGTATTACCCGGCATTTTTCACAAATTGTTTTTACGCTGGTGCGAACCTTCATAATATATTCTCTGGCTTTACTTGTAGCGGTAGGTGATTCGACCTCGTTGGAGGTCGTAGGGAGAGAGCTCTACTTGTACTCGATCCCCGGGGAGAATGCGGATATAGTGCATCCGCATTTTTCCAGAAATTTTAGCTAGAACGTGATGGCCATTCTCTAGTTCCACTTTAAATTCAGAACCGGGCAACGGTTCAAGAACCGTTCCCTCCATAACAATGGCTTCTTCTTTAGATTTCGTCAGGACTGACCTCCAGGTCGAAATGGGTTCTACACGCACCGAAAGTTCGCGCGGCAGAGCCGACAGACAACGCTACCGCCGCCCTTGGGTATGCCCAACCCGCGAACCGTACCTTGGTACGTGTTTTTAGGCTTTTCATTGCTTATTTCCTTGAGATTCTGTTACTACATGGGCTAACCGGGCAGCTACCTCGTCTTCGGTGCCGTCACCGTCCACTATTTTCAAAATACCTTGGTCGGCAAACAAAGAAAAAAGAGGGGCCGTTTCTTGTTCATAAAGTGACAAACGTTGGGCGATTCCTTCCGGAGAGTCGTCCGCACGTCCCCGAGTAACCATACGCTCGGTCACCACTTCGATCGACACATCCAAGTTGATGGCCAAATCGAGGCTGGTCTCGGCTTCTTCTAGCAGGGCATTCAAGGCCGTTGCTTGGGCCGGGGTACGTGGAAAACCGTCAAGTAAAAACCCGTTTTGAACAACATCCGGGAGAGCCAGTCGTTCGGCCACAATACCGTTGATGATTTCATCAGAAACCAAGTCGCCGGCATCCATTACTTTTTGGGCCCGACGACCAAATTCGGTTCCTTCAGCCACGGCAGCCCTCAGCATGTCACCGGTAGAAATATGAACGGGGCCAAATGCTTCAACCAAACGGGCGCATTGCGTCCCTTTACCAGAGCCTTGGCGGCCAAAAATAACCAAACGCACCGGACTCATTTAGATGCCTCAGCCGTAGCCCAGGGCTACTTGAGGAACCCCTCGTAATTGCGCATGGTGAGTTGCGAATCGATCTGCTTCATGGTTTCTAAAGACACGCCAGCGGCAATCAAAATAGAGATGCCGATGAAACCAAAGCCCGCCGCTCCGGAACCGCCTGAGCTACCAACACCTTGACTGGTGTCAAGGAAAATGTTGATCATGATAGAAGGGATAAGCGCTACGGCAGCTAAGAACAAAGCGCCCGGCAAGGTGATGCGGGCCAAAATTTTGGCTAGGTAGCGTTCGGTCTGGTGTCCAGGGCGAATACCAGGAACGAACCCGCCTTGTTTGCGAATGGTGTCGGCTTGTTTCGCTGGGTCGAAGGTAATGGCCGTATAGAAGTAAGCAAAACCAACCACCATGACCCCGGTAATGGTGAAGTAGAAAACATTATCGGGTTGAGCCAAGTTGTTGTTTATCCATGAGCGAAAACCTTCCCATGGCAAAGCAGCAGCGATAAGTACCGGTAGGTACAGCACCGAGGTGGCGAAGATGATGGGGATTACCCCTGCTTGGTTTACCTTCAACGGGATGTAAGTGTTTTGCCCGCCGTACATGCGGCGCCCCACTACACGCTTAGCGAACTGTACGGGGATGCGGCGTTGGCCTTGTTCGACGAAGGTAATGGCCGCAATCAAAGCCATCAGCACGGCCAAAACGATGAGCAGCGCCCACAAACCATTTTCGGCATGAATCAGCGATCCCTGCGCCGGGAAACCGCTAATTACCGAAATCATAATGAGCAGCGACATGCCGTTACCAATGCCCTTTTGGGTGATCAACTCCCCCATCCACATAAGCAATGCGGTTCCGGCGGCCAGGGTAAGCACCACCATAGAGACCGTACCGATATGGAAGTTTGGCAACAGGTTGGCGCCCGATTGGCCGCTGATGGAGTTTCCACCATCGTTGAACAGGAAAGCAAAGCTGGTGGCCTGAATAACGGCAATAGAAACGGTTAAGTAACGAGTCCATTGCGTGATTTTGCGTTGGCCAACTGCTCCTTGTTGTTGCCATTGCTCGATTTTAGGAACCACCACTCCCAGCACCTGCATGATGATGGAGGCGGTGATGTAGGGGGTTACCCCTAAAGCAAAAACGGCAAAGGTGGTGAGAGAACCACCAGAAAACAACTGCAAGAAGGCCAAAACGCCGCCCTGGTTGGCCCGGTCACGGAGTAACTGAACCTGTTCGACGTCAATGCCGGGGGCGGGGATGAACGCACCCACCCGGTACAGCACAATCATGAGCAGGGTAAACAAAATCCGCTTACGCAGATCGGCAACCCGGAACATGTTCAGCATGCTGGCCAGCACGTTGGTCTCCTTGTCTTAAGTGGTTGGGTTAGCGGTTCATGTGCGCATTGCCGCTGGAAGGCGGACGCACGGAGAACGGCAGAGGAAGTTTTTCAAGCGAACCGCCAGCGGCGGTAATGGCTGCTTCAGCTGAAGTAGACCAAGCGTGGGCATGCACGGTCACCGCACGGGTGATTTCACCACGGCCTAAGACCTTGATGAGTGCGCCTTTGCTTACCAACCCTTGGGCCAACAAGGCCTCGGGGGTGGCTTCGGTAAGTCCCGACTCTTCAAGGGTGTCGAGGTTTACTGCTTGGTATTCAACGCGGAAGGGGTTTTTGAAACCACGCAACTTGGGGATGCGCTGATGCAACGGTTGTTGACCGCCTTCGAAACCAACGCGTACCTTGCTGCGAGCCCGTTGGCCCTTGGAGCCACGGCCAGCGGTTTTACCGCCCTTGCCACCAATACCGCGTGCTACCCGCTTACGGCGCTTGCGCGAACCAGGTGCTGGGGTGAGATCATGGACCTTCATTTAGTTGACCTCCTCAACCTTGATGAGGTGAGGAACGCGAGCAATCATGCCGCGAATTTCGCCTCGATCAGGAAGGGTGTTACTTTGACCGATTTTTCCTATGCCCAAAGCGCGCAGGGTGCCCCGCTGTTTGGGTTTAGAACCAATGGCTGACCGCACTTGGGTCACCCGGATTTCTTTTTCTGCCATGACTAGGCTTCCTCGTCTTCGTCATCAGACGATTGGGGTCCGTCGATACCAGCTTCGGTGCGGCGATAAGCCTCCAACAAAGCACCCGGTACGAACGTTTCTGGGTCCAGGCCTCGCAAACGAGCGATTTCGTCAGGGCGGCGTAGCGCAGCTAAACCAGCAATGGTGGCTCGAGCCACGTTGATGTGGTTAGGGGAGCCCAATGATTTACACAAAACATCGTGGATGCCTGCTTCTTCCAAAATGGCCCGTGCAGCACCACCAGCGATTACGCCAGTACCTGGAGCGGCGGGTTGCAAAAGCACTCGTCCAGCGCCAGAAATGCCCAGCACTTTATGCACGATGGTTGAGCCGGCCATAGCGACGGTAGCCAAGTTGCGTTTCGCTTCTTCGGTACCTTTTTGAATAGCCAACGGCACTTCTTTTGCTTTGCCGTAGCCCAAACCTACTTGGCCAGCACCGTCACCGATTACTACCAAAGCAGTGAAAGAAAAGCGTCGACCGCCCTTTACTACTTTGGCCACTCGGTTGATGTGAATGACTCGTGATTCACGAAGTCCGGAATCGTCGATTTTAGGGGATTGTGTAGCCACTAGAACTCCAGTCCAGCTTGACGAGCGGCGTCGGCCAATGCGGCGACCCGACCGTGATAGATGTAACCGCCACGATCAAATACCACAGTGTCTATTCCTGCTTCTTTGGCTCGTTCGGCAATGATGCGTCCTACTTCTTGGGCGGCAGCAACTCCGGTGATGCCATCGGCAACCCCAGTTTGTTCGGTGGAGGCCGCTACCAAGGTATGTCCAGCCTGGTCGTCAATGACCTGAGCTGAAATGTTGGAAGCCGACCGAAATACCGCCAAACGTGGGCGTTGCGAGGTACCCGAAACGGATTTACGAATTCGACGATGGCGACGCAAACGCGCCGCCCGCCGGTCAATAGTTTGTGCGCTCACTTGGCTGCCTTTCCGGCCTTGCGGACTACATGCTCACCGAGGTACCGCACCCCTTTGCCTTTGTAAGGCTCAGGCTTGCGATACGAACGAATATCTGCGGCTACTTGACCGACCAATTGCTTGTCGATGCCCGAGATAATGATTCGTGTCGGTTCAGGAATATCAAAGGTGATGCCGCTAGGGGCCTTCACCGCAATGGGGTGGCTAAAACCGAGTTGCAACTCAAGGGCACTATCGCCTTTGGGAAGCGCACGGTAACCGACGCCAATAATTTGTAGTTCTTTTGAGTAACCCTCGGTTACCCCGATGACCATGTTGTTGATCAACGAACGGGTTAACCCGTGAAGCGCACGGTTGGTGCGTTCATCGTCGGGGCGTTCAACAAGAACCTCTTCGCCTTCTTTGCGGACGGTAATGGCGCCGGGTACTTCGATGTCTAAGGAGCCTTTGGGCCCTTTGACCTCTACCTTGCGACCATCAACACCAACGTCAACCCCTGAAGGGATGACAATGGGGGCTTTACCTATACGTGACATATGTTTCTCCTACCAGACAAAGCAGAGGACCTCGCCACCCATTCGGCGGCGGCGGGCCTCTCGGTCGCTCATCAGGCCCTTGCTGGTGCTGATCACGGCAACGCCGAGACCGCCCAAAACGCGGGGGATTTCAGTGGACTTTGAGTACACCCGTAGACCGGGAGTTGATACTCGTTTTACTCCGCTGATGACCCGTTCACGGTCTGCGGAGTATTTCATGGTGATAGAGAGTTTCTGGCCGGGGCCTTCGGAGCTATCGGCGACGTCGAAGCCGACGATGTATCCCTCTTCTTTTAGCATGGTGGCCAGGGCCACTTTTTGTTTAGACGATGGCATGGACACCCCGGCGTGCATCGCCGTATTGGCGTTACGAATGCGGGTGAGCATGTCGGCTACTGGATCGGTCATTGTCATGTCAGTTGCCTCCTCTACCAGCTCGACTTAGTAAGCCCAGGGATTTCGCCCTTATGGGCCATTTCCCGCAAGCAAATGCGACACAAGTTAAAGGCACGGTAAACCGAACGAGCCCGGCCACAGCGGCGACACCGTGTGTAAGCCCGAACTTTAAACTTGGGGGTCTTTTGTTGTTTGTTGACCAGTGCTTTTTTGGCCATTACTTCACCTCTTGTCGGAAGGGGAACTTGAACGCATCAAGCAGCGCCCGTCCTTCTTCATCTGTGTTGGCGGACGTCACTATGGTGATATCCATTCCTCGGGTTCGATCTATCTTGTCGTAATCCATTTCGGGGAAAATCAATTGTTCAGTTACCCCGAAGGTGTAGTTGCCGTGGCCGTCAAACGAACGAGGGTTAAGGCCTCGGAAGTCACGAATACGGGGAATCGCTAGGGTCATCAAACGGTCAAAGAATTCGTACATCCGTTCGCCACGCAAAGTGACCTTGGTTCCGATGGGCTGACCTTCGCGTAAACGAAAGTTAGAGATCGATACTTTGGCTTTGGTGATCAAAGGCTTTTGGCCTGAGATGGTTGTGAGGTCCGAAACAGCACCGTCAATCAACTTGGATTGTTGGGTTGCTTCGCCGACACCCATGTTGATGACAATTTTTGTCAGCTTGGGTACCTGCATAATGTTGACCAGACCAAGATCGGTTTGTAGTTGTGGGCGAAGTTCTTTTTGAAAACGGTCGCTCAAACGTTCTGCGGTTGTAAGTGCTTCAACCATCGAGATCAACTCCTGTTCGTCGGCATACTCGTACTTTGTCACCGGTGTCGGTGAAGCGGTAACCGATGCGGGTGGGCTGGCCGTCGCTGGGGCTTAATACCGCCACGTTTGACACGTGGATAGGCATGGCCTTGTCGATAATGCCGCCCTGCATGGTGGCCGAAGTGGGCTTTTGATGACGCTTGGCCATGTTTACCCCTTCGATGAGTACTTTGTCCTCAGTAGGGAAAGCTTGCGTAACCGAGCCTTCACGGCCCCGGTCTTTACCCGACAAAACACGTACTTTGTCGCCTTTACGGATTTTCATTTAGAGCACCTCCGGGGCCAAAGAAACGATGCGCATAAACTTCTTGTCGCGAAGTTCACGACCCACGGGGCCGAAGATTCGGGTACCACGGGGTTGCATTTGGTCGTTAATGAGCACGGCAGCGTTTTCGTCGAACCGAATGTAAGAACCGTCAGCACGACGGCGTTCTTTTTTAGTACGGACTACTACGCACTTCACTACTTCACCCTTTTTGACGGCAGCGCCTGGGTTAGCGTCTTTTACGGTCGCCACGAAAACGTCACCAATGCCGGCGTAACGACGGCGTGAGCCACCCAACACCTTGATGCACAGCACTTCGCGAGCGCCGGAGTTGTCAGCCACCCGAAGGCGGGATTCTTGCTGGATCATTTACTTAGCCCTCTCCAGAATTTCAAGCAGGCGCCAACGCTTCAGCTTGGAGAGCGGACGGGTTTCTTGTACCCGCACTCGATCGCCAGTCTTTAGTTCGTTGGCTTCATCATGGACATGCAGTTTCTTCGACCGTTGTACCGTTTTGGAGTAGCGACGGTGCCGTACTCGGTCGGTGATCTTTACTACTGCGGTTTTGTCAGAGCCGTCAGAAACGACAACTCCCTCGCGAATTTTGCGAGCATTAAACCGTGCTTCTGTTGTTTCGTTCTCAGCCATTAGTTGGCTACCTCCTGTGTGGCGGCGATTTCTTCTGCCGCGACAATTTCTCGGGCTCGGAGTTCAGTCATGACCCGAGCAACACTTTTTTTAACCTCACCCAAACGGGAGTAGTTTTCTAACTGGCCGGTGACCAATTGAAAGCGCAGGTTAAAGAGTTCTTCTTTTGCTTCACCGAGTTGTTCAATGAGATCGGTTTCACCAAGTTCGGCTAACGATTTTTTACGAGCCATGTTTAGAAGCCCTCCTCACGCTTAAGGAAGCGTGCTTTAATGGGCAATTTTTGAATGGCCCGGTCCATAGCCTCACGGGCTACCGTTTCGTCGCTGTAAGACAGTTCGAAAAGTATGCGGCCAGGCTTTACCACGGCAACCCAGCCTTCAACGTTGCCCTTACCGGACCCCATGCGGGTTTCGGCGGGTTTTTGCGTTACTGGTTTGTCGGGAAATACGTTGATCCACACTTTGCCGCCACGTTTGATGTGTCGCGTCATGGCAATACGGGCTGCTTCGATTTGTCGGGCGGTAATCCACCCTGGTTCCAAAGCTTGAATCCCGTATTCACCGAAAGTGATTTCGGTCATTCCCTTGCTCAACCCGCGAGTACGACCTCGGTGATGTTTGCGGTGGGCAACTTTTTTAGGCATCAACATGATCAGTCACCATCCCCGGGACGGAAGTTCGGCGTTTCGTTTTGTTCTTGGGTCGAAAGTTCAATGGCCTCTTCTTCAGCCAGGAGCTTTTCAAAAGCAGCGTCGCCTTCTTTGACCAGTGGGGTCGCCTCAATAATCTTGGCGGTTTCTTCGGCTTCAGATGTTTCTGCTTCGCTTGCTGCGTCAGGGCGGCGGCGAGCGGCGGCGGCCGATGACACAACGGTGCGTGGAGCGTTAGGGGTTGCCGCGTCACCCACAGCCATCGCTGCTTCGCGGATGGCTTTATCGTCGGCCACTGCTTTGTAAGGAAGAATATCTCCCTTGTAAATCCATACTTTTACCCCGATGCGACCGTAGGTGGTGCGAGCTTCGCGGAAGCCGTAATCAATGTCGGCCCGCAGGGTATGCAAAGGCACTCGGCCTTCGCGGTACCACTCGGTACGAGCCATTTCCGCACCGCCCAAGCGGCCAGAGCACTGGATACGGATACCCAAGGCGCCAGCTTTTTGTGCGTTTTGTACTGCTCGTTTCATAGCCCGACGAAAGGCGATGCGTCCTACCAGTTGGTCGGCCACGCCTTGAGCGATCAAGGTGGCGTCCATCTCTGGTTCTTTGATTTCTTGAATGTTGAGGGCTACCCGGTTGTTGCCGGTTATTTTGCCCAAACCTTTGCGCAAACGGTCCGCTTCGGCGCCTTTGCGGCCGATCACGATGCCCGGGCGTGCGGTATGTACGTCCACCCGAATCTTGTCGCGGGTTCGTTCAACTTCTACTCGGCTAATTGCCGCATGGGGCAATTCCTCGAGCAAGTATTCGCGAATTTTCCAGTCCTCGATGACGTTGTCGGCGTACTCTTGACGGGTTGCGAACCAACGGGACTTCCAGTCCGTGGTGATACCCAAGCGAAAGCCGTAGGGGTTTACCTTCTGGCCCATTATTTGGCCTCTTCCTCGGTATCCGATGCCTCTTCGCTGGCTTCGGTGGTTTCGATTTCTTCCGCTTCGGCTTCTGCCGAGTCGTCTGCTTCTTCTTCGGTGGTTTCGTCAGCCTCTTCTTCGGCTACTACTTCTTCAGCCACTTCTTGAGAAACAACTTCTTCGTTTTCTACAGTCTCGGTGCCTTCAGCCTCGGCGGCTTCTGCCTCCGCTGCGGCAGTTGCTGCTGCTTCTGCTTCTGCGGTGGCCCGGCTGCGTTCTACGCGCTGACGACGAGCTTCGGCGGCCTGGTTGCTGGCGCCAGAACGACCGCGTGCTTCGTTACGTTCTTGCTGTTCGGCGATTTGTTCAGGGGTGTAGCGGCCCACGATGATGGTGATGTGGCAGGTGCGCTTGCGAATCGGGGTGGCCCGGCCGCGTGCTCGAGGGCGCCAACGCTTCAAGGTAGGCCCAACGTCGGCGTAGCAAGAAGAAACAAAGAGTTCTTCTGCGGGGATACCGTCGTTGTGCTCGGCGTTAGCTACTGCGGAGTCCAAGCCTTTGGCGATTATTTCCGCCACGCTACGTTCGGAGAAAGCTAAAATTTCGGCAGCTGCGCCGTAGGACTGGCCACGAATCAAGTCAAGTACTGCACGGGCTTTTGAAGCAGAAACCCGCACGTGGCGGACAACTGCCCGGGTGCCGGGGCGTTCGTTGGTTTTGGTAGCGACCATTAGCGTTCCACGCTCTTTTCTTGTCCAGCGTGGTGCCGGAAGGTACGGGTAGGGGCAAACTCACCAAGTTTGTGACCGATCATGGCTTCGGTAATGAATACCGGAACATGCTTGCGGCCGTCATGTACTGCCACGGTGTGGCCGATCATGTCGGGAATAATGGTGGAGCGACGGGACCAAGTCTTGATGACTTTTTTGTCTCCTGATTCGTTTAACGCATCTACCTTTTTGAGGAGATGGTCGTCCACAAAGGGACCTTTTTTTAGGCTGCGGGGCATGGTTCCTACCTTCGCGATCCACGACGTCGACGACGACGCACGATCAACTTGTCTGATGGCTTCTTGCGTGAACGGGTGCGGCCTTCTGGCTTACCCCAGGGAGAGACCGGGTGACGACCACCGGAGGTCTTTCCTTCACCACCACCGTGAGGGTGGTCGACCGGGTTCATGGCTACACCACGGGTTTGAGGACGAATCCCCTTCCAGCGGTTACGGCCGGCTTTACCGATCTTGGTGAGTTCGTGTTCTTGGTTACCGACTTCGCCAACGGTGGCTCGGCAGTCAATGGGGACACGGCGCATTTCGGTGCTGGGCAGACGCAAGGTGGCGTAATCGCCTTCCTTAGCTACTAACTGCACGCTGGCGCCAGCGCTACGAGCCATTTTGCCGCCACCCATGGGGTACATCTCGATGTTGTGCACCGTGGTACCGACCGGGACGTAACGCAAAGGAAGTGCGTTGCCTGGCTTTATTTCTGAACCTTGACCGGAGAACAAGGTTTCGCCGACTTTGACGCCCTTAGGGGCCAAGATGTAACGCTTTTCGCCGTCATGGTAGTGCAAGAGCAAAATGCGGCAACTGCGGTTGGGGTCGTATTCAACGGCCGCCACTTTTGCGGGGATGCCATCTTTATTGCGACGGAAATCGATAATGCGGTACTGCTGTTTATGGCCGCCACCACGGTGACGGGCAGTTTTACGGCCGTAGTTGTTACGACCGCCGGTGGAGATCTGTGATTCGGTCAACGAGCGTTCGGGACGCGTCTTGGTGATTTCAGAGAAATCGGAGACGGTCTGGAAGCGGCGACCAGGACTGGTGGGCTTACGTTTGCGCTGCGCCATGGCTTAGACCTCAAACAATTCGATGGAGTCGCCCTCTACCAGGGTGACATAGGCTCGCTTAACGTCGGCTCGCTTGCCGAAGGTGCCGGTGCGGCGGTTACGTTTGCGCTTGCCTTTTCGGTTCAAGGTGTTGACCTTGAGTACTTTTACGTCGAACACTGTTTCAATAGCGTCACGAATTTCAGGTTTAGAAGCTGACTTGTGTACCACGAAGGCGTAGACGTTGTCTTCTAAAAGGCCGTAGGACTTTTCTGAGACCACCGGCTTAATAATGACGTCGCGTGGGTCTTTCATTATGCGTCTTCTTTCTGCGCCGTGGTGGGCAAGGTGGCTTGAGTGAAAATCACCCAGTCGCTTACCAACACGTCGTAGGCGTTCAGTTCCCCAGCGCTAATTACATGCACCTGGGGAAGGTTGGAGAAGCTTTTCCAAGCGTTCCTGTCGTCACGCTCTAAAACAACCAGCGAACGTCCTTCAATGCCCAGGCTAGATAGTGCAGCAATGGCCGCTTTGGTGCTTGGTGCTTCAAAGCCCCAAGTGTCAAGTACCAGAACTTTGTTTTCAGCCGCCCGGTCAGACAAAGCAGAGCGCAGAGCTAAACCAATCATCTTCTTGGGGGTTTTTTGAGCGTAGCTACGAGGCTTAGGGCCAAGGGCTACACCACCACCACGCCATTGTGGCGACCGGATGGAACCTTGACGGGCTCGACCGGTACCTTTTTGGGCCCAAGGCTTAGCACCACCGCCACGAACCTCAGCTCGGGTTTTGGTGCTTTGGGTGCCGCGTCGGCGAGCAGCCAACTGGGCGGTTACTACTTGGTGCATAACCGCCATGTTGGGTTCAATGCCAAAAGTGGTTTCATCAAGATCAACAGAGCCGGTTGAGGCGCCGTGGCAATCGTGCAAGGTCACGCTGGTCATGACTGGCCTCCCTTAACGGCGTTGCGTATAAGAACCGTTGCGCCACGTGGCCCCGGTACAGAACCGCGTACCAAAAGGATTTCGCGTTCAGCGTCAGCTTCTACGACTTGTAAGTTCAAGGTGGTGGTTTTTTGGTTACCCATGCGACCTGGCATGCGCTTTCCTTTGAAAACGCGAGAAGGCGTGGCGCATTGGCCAATTGCTCCAGGTTTACGGTGCGCTTTGTGCACGCCGTGGGAAGCAGACAAACCGGCGAAGCCGTGGCGTTTCATAGCGCCAGCAAAGCCTTTACCGCGGCTTACCGCAGTGACGTCAACCAGACCAGATTCGGCCAACATGTCGACGGTGATTTCTTGGCCGACTTCGTAGCCACTCACATCGTCGATGCGGAGTTCTACCAGTTCGAGGCCGGCTTCTACGCCGGCGCCGGCAAAGTGTCCGGCTTCTGGCTGGGTGAGTTTGGCGGCGTCTCGTTGACCGTAGGTCACTTGGAGAGCGCTGTACCCATCTCGTTCTTGGGTTTTTACTTGGACGACGCGGTTGGTGCGAACACGAAGCACAGTAACGGGGACGACGCGATTGTCTTCGTCCCATACCTGTGTCATGCCGACCTTTTCGCCGACGATTGCTTTGTTGGCCATGATGGCTCCTGCGAGTTTTGTCATCATGAGCACCCCTGTTGGGCACTCAAGCGGACGCTCCGTGCAGGCATGGTGCCCGACGGAGCGGAGATTCGGTTGTGTCGTCTGGTTCCTTAGCGCTTCTTGCGAAACGTTTCAGGCCTGTCCGAACGTCAATTGACACGTCTTGGGACCCTCCCAATAGACGTCGAAGGACAATGCTATAAGGTAAACGCGCTCCACCACAACGCGAGAGGCAGAGGTATCCCTCAAGAGCCATCGTCGCGCCACTACCGTCGCCGGATAGTGAATGATTCTTCCGCCTCCCCTGCGCTTTCTCGCCCTCCTCGTTGGGTCATACAGTCAATACTGGTTGCCCTCATCGGGTACGGCTTGCTCGGTTACGTGCTGAGTATGATCTCCTCGCTGCGCTCGTTATTCATTATTTTGTTGGTTTCTCTTTTCTTGTCGTTTGCCATCGAACCGGCCGTCAACCGCATGGAGAACCTCAGGGTGCGGCGCGGTGTGGCGACGGGAATAATGTTTCTTCTTATCCTGGGGGCCATAGGAGGATTCGGGGTAGCGGTGGGAGCGTTGTTAGCCGAACAGCTCACCGAATTTTCCGACAATATTCCTACCTATTTAGCCGATATTGATACTTTTCTTGAAGACCAGTTCGGGGTCGAAGAAGCTACTGCTGATCTGAGAGCCAACTATGAAGGTGGGGCCATAGCCAGTTACCTCAGTTCTTTTGCTGATGACCTTGCGCGCTTTGGTTCCACGGTGGTCAACGTGTTGTTCCAGCTTTTCACTATCGGCCTTTTTACTTTTTACCTAGTGGCCGAGGGTCCAAAGCTTCGGCGTTCGGTTTGTTCGCTGCTTTCTGCGCAAAAAGCTCGCCGAGTGTTAGTGGTGTGGGATTTAGCCATTGCTAAAACCGGTGGTTACATTTTGTCCCGTGCTGCTTTGGCCATTATCGCTGGGGTGGTCCATTGGGTGGCCTTCGAATTCATTAACCTTCCCTCCGCGTTGGCGTTAGCCCTTTGGGTGGGCGTGGTGTCGCAGTTCATTCCGGTTATCGGCACCTATATCGCTGGGGTGTTGCCGGTAGTGGTTGGTTTGCTTGACGAACCCTCGACTGGTTTATGGGCCTTGGTCATCATTGTTGTTTACCAGCAACTCGAAAACTACTTCTTTGCTCCCCGTATCACCGCTCACACTATGGAAATCCATCCGGCGGTGGCTTTCGGGTCGGTTATTGCCGGCAATGCGTTGTTGGGGGTAGTTGGGGCCTTGTTGGCGCTGCCTTTTGCGGCCACCCTGCAAGCCGTTATTTCGGCCACCGCTGAGCGTTACGAGGTAGACGAAGAGACGTTAAAAGAAAGCCGGGAACGGCGCGGCCGCAAAGAGCGTCCCCGGCGAGGGGCTTTTGCTACCACGGTGCGCGGAATACTGGAATGGGTCGGAGTGATTGCCGGAGCGTTCGTGTTTGCCCTGGTGGTAAAAACATTCTTATTCCAGGCCTATTACATTCCGTCGCCTTCCATGGAAGCCACGTTGGAAATTAGCGACCGGATAATCGTAAATAAACTTAGCTACCAACTGCACGATGTAAACCGGGGAGACGTCATTGTCTTTAAAAACCCTGAGGGCGCTTCGAGGGGTGTTGAAGATCTCATCAAGCGCGTGGTGGGGTTGCCAGGAGAAACCGTTCAGGTGCAAGGGGGGCGGGTCTACATTGATGAAATTTTGCTGCTCGAGCCCTACTTGGCCGCTCAAGATATTACCGGCTCGTTTCGTAAACCTCCGGGGTGTGTGGGCAGCAACGATGCGCCGGACCAGTGCACGGTGGCCGACGGCTACGTCTTTGTCATGGGCGACAACCGCCCTAATTCTAAAGACAGTCGAATTTTTGGTCCGATACCCGTGGACTCCATAGAAGGCCGAGCCTTTTTACGGGTCTGGCCATTGGGGCGTTTAGAACGCCTCTAGCGGGCCTTAAAGAATCGTTGTTCGGCAGTTACCAGACGTTCTACATGATCGCCATAAATGCCGTCTACGCCAATTTTGAGCAATCAATCGATTTGCCGCGGTTGCTGGGCGTCCCAAGCCAAACACCGCAAGCCGAAGCGATGAAATAAAGCGACGTGACCGGCCGTCCAGGAGGGCTCGGGCATGTTTATGGCATCAAAGCCGGCGGAAGAAAGTTGTACCGCTCGTCGTTCGTGTTGACCGGTGAGCAAATCTTGAGTGGGGGAATCGACTAGGTGAAACTCTTGTTTGTGTTCTCTCCATGTGGCGGCGGTTTCCCAATGGGGAAAACAAAGCCAGAGACGAGAGGTGGCTTGAAACGAAGCGGAGATTTTTAAAATGGCGGTGAAGGCCGCCGGGTCCTTGACGTCAAGGGAAAGATCAAAATTGGTGCCCACCGACTCATAGAGGGCATTCAACGTAGGAAGACGATCGGGGAGAAAGCAGCCAAATGACTCTTGTTTCTCACCTGGAGGAGCTACGCCGTCGCTTATTGGTGGTGGCGGGAGCGGTAGTGCTCGGGGCAATCGTTTGTTGGATTTTTTACCCGCAGATTCTGGATTTTCTTCTTCGCCCGTACTGTCAGGTTCGTCTGACAGCAAGAGCACTAACTCCTACAAACAACATGAGCGCCCCCGAAGGAGCGCTCATGCAGAGTTAAATCTTTAGTTTTGGTCAGGCTTGCTGAATTTTAATCTCAATATCTACGCCAGCAGGCAAGTCCAAACGCTGTAACGAGTCCACGGTTTTTGCCGAGGGATCCAAGATGTCAAGCAAGCGCTTATGAATGCGCATCTCGAAATGTTCTCGAGAGTCTTTGTCCGTGAATGGGCCCTTGATAACCGTGTAACGGTGTTTCTCGGTGGGCAAAGGGATAGGTCCCCGGATATCAGCTTGGGTACGGCGTACCGTTTCTACAATCTTTTTGGTCGATTGATCAATAACCTCGTGATCGTAAGCCTTCAACCGGATCCGAATTTTTTGCCCTGCAGCCATTATCGCTACTTGGTGATCTTGGTAACGGCGCCGGCACCAACGGTGCGGCCACCTTCACGAATGGCGAAACGCAAACCCTCATCCATAGCGATGGGGGCAATGAGCTCCACATGCATGGTGGTGTTGTCGCCCGGCATACACATTTCAGTTCCTTCAGGAAGAACAATGGTGCCGGTTACGTCAGTGGTTCGGAAGTAGAACTGTGGACGGTAGTTAGAGAAGAAAGGCTTGTGACGGCCGCCTTCTTTAGTGGTCAACACGTACACCTCAGCATCAAAATTGGTGTGCGGGGTGATGGATCCTGGCTTGCCCAGAACCTGTCCACGTTGTACGTCTTCTTTTTCCACACCACGAAGCAAGGCGCCAATGTTGTCGCCAGCTTGACCTTGGTCAAGAATCTTGCGGAACATCTCTACACCAGTACAGGTGGTTTCGGTGGTGTCTTTGAGGCCGATGATTTCAATTTTGTCACCGGTGTTCAAAATACCTTGTTCGATACGACCGGTCACCACGGTGCCGCGGCCGGTAATGGAGAACACATCTTCAATAGGCATCAAGAAAGGAAGGTCAACGTCACGTTCCGGGGTCGGAATGAAAGCGTCAACTTCAGCCATCAAGGCCACGATGGCTTCTGCCGCATCGGCATCGCCTTCCAAGGCCTTCAAAGCAGAAACCTGACAGATGGGAGTGTCGTCACCGGGGAAGCCGTATTCGTCAAGAAGTTCGCGAACTTCCATCTCTACTAATTCGATGAGCTCTTCGTCGTCTACCATGTCGCACTTGTTGAGGGCAACCACGATGTGAGGCACACCAACTTGGCGAGCCAGCAACACGTGTTCACGGGTCTGCGGCATGGGGCCGTCAGCTGCGGATACCACCAAGATGGCGCCGTCTACCTGAGCGGCACCGGTGATCATGTTCTTGATGTAGTCAGCGTGACCAGGCATATCAACGTGTGCGTAGTGACGCTCGTCGGTTTCGTATTCAACGTGGGACACGTTGATGGTGATGCCGCGCTCGCGTTCTTCGGGAGCCTTGTCAATGTTCTCAAACTCGGTGAACGAAGTTGAGTCCGGGTTGCGATCCGAAAGGACCTTGGTGATTGCTGCAGTAAGGGTGGTTTTACCATGGTCGATGTGCCCCATGGTGCCAACATTTACGTGCGGCTTGTTACGGTCAAATTGGGCCTTAGCCATTACTTTTCCTCAATATTTCTCTGGGTTGCTTCAAAACTTTTCATTTCACTCACCGCGGATGCGGCTCACGATTTCTTCCTGCACCGACCCGGGTGTTTGTTGGTACGAGTCAAATTGCATGGTGTAGGTCGCACGGCCCTGAGTACGGGACCGCAGATCAGTAGCGTAGCCGAACATTTCCGACAATGGCACCTGTGCCGTCACTACTTGGTTTCCGCCTCGGGCTTCCATCTGGCCAACACGGCCGCGACGGGAGTTCAAGTCGCCAACTACGTCGCCCATGTAATTCTCTGGAGTTACTACTTCAACCGCCATAATGGGCTCCAGCAGCACTGGTTTGGCACGAGGAATTACTTCCCGGAACCATGATTGTGCAGCGATCTTGAAAGCCATTTCCGAAGAGTCCACGTCGTGAGACTTTCCGTCTTCCAAAGTTACTTTAAGTCCCAACAGGGGGAACCCAGCCAGGGTGCCGTTGTTCAGCGAGGCGCTGATGCCGTGGTCCACGGAAGGAATATATTCCTTGGGTATGCGTCCACCGGTGACTTTGTTTTCGAACAAGTAGGTCTGTTCTTTGTCTTCGTCTTCTTCGCCAGGTGACCACGGTTCAACGGTGGCGATGATTTCAGCAAACTGCCCTGACCCACCGGTTTGTTTTTTGTGGGTGTAGCGATGGCTCTCTACGGCGCGGGTAATGGTCTCGCGGTAAGCAACCTGAGGGCGACCAACGTTGGCGTCTACTCGGAATTCACGCAACATGCGGTCCACCAGGACCTCGAGGTGAAGTTCGCCCATGCCACCAATAATGGTTTGGCCGGTTTCATCGTCGCTTTTTACCGTGAAGGTAGGGTCTTCTTCGGCCAGGGAGAAAAGGGCTTTACCCATTTTGTCTTGGTCAGCTTTTGATCGGGGTTCAACAGCGACGTGGATAACGGGGGCTGGGAACTCAAGTTGTTCCAGCACGATGGGGTTGCTGGGGTCGCAGAGGGTGTCTCCGGTGCGGGTGTTTTTTAAGCCAATGCCGGCCACGATGTCGCCAACCCGTACTTCGTCACGGTCTTCACGGTTGTTGGCGTGCATTTCCAAAATGCGGCCGATACGTTCTTTTGAGCCGGTGCGGGCGTTTAACACGAATCCGCCCTTTTCAAGTACCCCGCTGTAGGCCCGGAAGTAAATGAGTTTGCCTACGTGAGGGTCGGTCATGATTTTGAAGGCCAAAGCAGAGAACGGTGCGTCGTCGCTTACTTCACGAGTAATTTCGTCACCGCTGCGGGGGTGTACACCCTCTACTGGGGGGAGGTCTAAAGGTGAAGGGAGGTAATCAACCACAGCATCAAGCAAAGGTTGCACCCCTTTGTTTTTGAATGCGCTGCCTGTCAAAATAGGAGTACAGACGCCCGACAAAGTGCCGGTACGTACGGCGTTCTTGACGTCTTCTACAGTGATTTCTTCTTCGCCAACGAATTTTTCTAAAATGGTTTCGTCAAATTCCGCCAGCACGTCAATAAGTTCGGTGCGGTATTGTGCGGCTATTTCCACCATGTCTTCGGGAATGTCTACTACGTCCCATGATGCGCCCAAATCTTCACCTTGCCAGATCAAAGCATTCATGGCCACGATGTCGATAATTCCGGCAAATTCGGTTTCGGCACCGATAGGGAGTTGCAACACCGCAGCGTTGCAGTTCAGGCGTTCGCGAATGGTGTCCAACACGAAGTAAAAGTCAGCTCCGGTGCGGTCCATTTTGTTTACAAAGCACATACGAGGCACGTTGTAACGGTCGGCTTGACGCCACACCGTTTCGGTTTGTGGTTCTACGCCGGCTACCCCGTCGAATACCGCAACGGCACCATCGAGTACCCGGAGCGAACGCTCTACTTCAACGGTGAAGTCCACGTGGCCTGGAGTGTCAATGATGTTAATGCGGTGATCGTCCCAGAAACAGCTGGTGGCCGCTGAGGTGATGGTGATGCCGCGCTCTTGTTCTTGTTCCATCCAGTCCATGGTGGCTGCGCCGTCATGGACTTCACCAATTTTGTAGTTCACGCCGGTGTAATACAAAATACGTTCGGTGGTGGTGGTTTTTCCCGCATCGATGTGGGCCATAATGCCGATGTTGCGGGTTTTATTCAGAGGATGTCGCTTAGCCATTTTTTGCTCGTCGTTTGCTTTCTGTGTTTTCGCTTAAAACATCAAGCGAAGACAATGGAATGAATCCTGGTGGGTTTACCAGCGATAGTGGGCGAAAGCTTTGTTGGCTTCAGCCATTTTGTGTACGTCTTCGCGGCGTTTTACCGAGGCGCCAAGACTGTTAGAGGCATCCATGATTTCGTTTGCCAAGCACTCAGCCATGGTGTGTTCACGGCGTGCCCGGGCGTAAGCAACTAACCAACGGATAGCCAAGGTGCTCCCCCGGCGAGGGTGTACTTCGATAGGTACCTGGTAGGTAGCGCCACCAACACGACGGCTTTTCACCTCAAGTTGGGGTTTTATGTTTTCTAAAGCATCTTTAAGAGCGGTTACCGGGTCGGAACCAGTTTTTGCTTCGATGGTAGAAAGCGCTTCGTAAACGATGCGTTCTGCGGTGGAGCGTTTGCCGCTCAACAACACTTTGTTTACCAACTGGGTTACCACGGTGGAGCGGTAAACGGGATCAGGGGTGAGTTCACGACGAACTGCGGGACCTTTGCGAGGCATGGTTAGCCCTCCTTCTTGGCGCCGTAACGGCTACGGGCCTGACGGCGTTGGCTTACCCCTGCAGTATCAAGAGTGCCTCGAATAACTTTGTAACGCACACCGGGAAGGTCCTTTACACGACCGCCACGCACCAAAACAATGGAGTGCTCTTGCAAGTTGTGTCCTTCGCCAGGAATGTAGGCCGTTACTTCAATACCCGTGGTGAGGCGCACGCGAGCAACCTTACGCAAAGCCGAGTTCGGCTTTTTTGGGGTAGTGGTGTAAACACGCGTACACACCCCGCGACGCTGAGGAGCACCCTTTAGGGCAGGGGTAGTTTCCTTGGCTCGTTTGGACTTACGGCCCTTGCGGACCAGTTGGTTAATGGTGGGCACTGATTTACCTCTATAGAGATTCTATTGATAGTCGGGTTTTGACGGTTGACCCGAGGGCCGCTCGCCGAGAAACTCGAAGGAATAACCTGACCAAACTAAAAGGTTGGCCAGCGGATGAGTCTACGGGCAACATTTCTCTACTCACAAGCGCGCGAGGGGAGAAAGTTGAATGTCACAGCACTAAGCAGTCGGATCGGCAGCCGTAGCATCGGCCGCTAAGTCAATAACATCGGCTTCGTAGGCCCCAGCGGTAGGGTCCTCGTCGGCGCCAGCTTGACCAGCCAACCATTCGGCAAGATCTTGTTCTTCGTCTGCTGAACTATAAAAGTCCATGGGTTTATAGTCGGGGGCATGAGGCGCCACGCTGCGGTGTTGCTCCATGCCGGTACCGGCCGGAACCAGTTTCCCGATAATAATGTTTTCCTTGAGCCCGATAAGACGGTCACTCTTAGATTCAATAGCTGCTTCGGTAAGCACCCGAGTGGTTTCTTGGAAGGACGCAGCCGACAACCATGATTCGGTGGCCAAAGAAGCTTTGGTGATACCCATGAGTTCTGGGCGACCCTCTGCGGGGCGCTTGCCTTCGTCAACCAAATTGCGGTTTGTTTCGGCAAATTGTCGTTGATCAACTTGTTCGCCGGGCAGGAATTCTGATTCGCCTGGGTCGTTAATCTTGACTCGGCGGGTCATTTGGCGCACGATCAACTCAATGTGCTTATCGTGGATCGACACACCTTGGTCTCGGTACACTTTCTGCACTTCTTCCACCAGGTACTGCTGGGTTTCGCGCACGCCCTTGATTTCAAGGAGTTCTTTGGGGTCACGAGGACCTTCCACAATGGGGTCGCCGGCTTTAACTTCTTGCCCATCGACTACCTCGAGGCGTGGCATGCCGGGGATAAAGTAAGTTTCTTCTTCCCCGTCGTCGGCCACCACGGTTATTTCGCGACCGCGTCCTTCGTCTTCGCCAATACGAATTACCCCAGAGATGCGAGCCAAGGTGGCTTTACCTTTAGGGGTTCGTGCTTCGAAGAGTTCAACCACTCGAGGAAGACCGCCGGCCAAGTCCTTACCCGCTACACCACCAGTGTGGAAGGTACGCATGGTCAACTGGGTGCCCGGTTCACCAATGGACTGTGCAGCAATTACCCCAACCGCTTCGCCTACTTCAATAGGTTTGCTGGTAGCCAGTGACATGCCGTAGCAAGCAGCAGAAACGCCGATTGCTGAGTCGTCGGTGAGTGGGGAAAGTACTCGCACCCGGTTCACCGTGGTGTCGTCGCGCAAGATGTTCATTTCTTCTTCGCCCACGATGGATCCGGCTTCGTATACCGTGCCATCGGCCAAGGTTACGTCATCGGCCAAGGTGCGGCTCAACAAACGGGTCTCTAAGTAAGTGCGTTTGTCGGCTTGGTCTGGTTCGACATCGTCGATCCAGATACCAAACACTGCACCGCCCCCTTCGAAGGGGTTGTACTCGTTGATGATGAGTTCTTGCGAAACATCTACCAAGCGGCGAGTCAGGTAACCCGAGTCGGCGGTACGCAAAGCGGTATCTACCAGGCCTTTACGGGCACCCGGAGTCGCAATGAAGTACTCCAACATGGTCAAACCTTCCTTGAAGTTTGACTTGATGGGGCGAGGAATAAGGTCGCCACGAGGGTTGGCTACCAGGCCACGCATCCCGGCGATCTGACGCACCTGCATCATGTTGCCGCGAGCACCGGATTCCACCATCACGTCGATGGGGTTGAACTCATCGACTTTCAAGGCCACAATCATTTTTTCGGTCACTTCTTGGGTGGCGGCGTTCCAAATTTCTACTTCTTTTTGGCGTCGCTCGCCGTCGGTAATAATGCCCTTGCGGAACTGGCCTTCTACTTTGGCCGCATCTTTTTCGTGTCGGTCCAAAATAGTTTGCTTTTCCGGTGGGGTTTTTACATCGTCGATAGACACCGTCAAACCAGATCGTGTGGCGAACTTAAAGCAAAGATCTTTCAAGCCGTCGAGGCTTTCCGATACTTCTTTTTTGGTGTAGTGACGAGCTAAATCGTCAACTAGGTCGGTCATGGCTTTTTTATCAACCCGGTGGTTGACATAGGTGAACCCTACGGGAAGTACTTCGTTGAAAAGTACTCGGCCGGGGGTGGTGGTGTGCCAAGTGGCGGCACTGCCGTTGGCCTCGGTGGCCTTCAGGTCGGGGTAGTCCTCAGAACGATACTGAATGGTTGAATGCAGTTCGAGGCCGCCTTCGTCCATAGCGTGTTCTAGTTCATGTACGTGGCGGAATACTCGTCCTTCTCCTACCGAACTTTCGGTCTCCATGGTCAAGTAGTACCCACCGATGATCATGTCTTGAGTGGGGGTTACCAGGGGGCGCCCGTGAGCAGGGCTCAACACGTTGTTGGCCGACAGCATCAACACTCGTGCTTCTGCTTGTGCTTCTGCAGAAAGCGGAAGGTGTACCGCCATTTGGTCGCCGTCGAAGTCGGCGTTGAAAGCGGTACAGACCAATGGGTGGATCTGAATAGCTTTGCCTTCTACCAAGACGGGTTCGAATGCTTGAATACCAAGACGGTGCAAGGTTGGGGCACGGTTCAAGAGCACGGGGTGTTCTTCAATTACTGACCCAAGAACGGTCCAAACCTGGGGCTTACGGCGTTCTACCATGCGTTTGGCTGATTTGATGTTGGGAGCCAATTCATCGTCTACCAGTTTTTTCATGACGAAAGGCTTGAAAAGTTCCAAGGCCATGATTTTGGGGAGGCCGCATTGGTGGAATTTCAGGGTGGGGCCGGCCACGATGACCGAACGCCCGGAGTAGTCGACGCGCTTTCCAAGCAAGTTTTGGCGGAAACGGCCTTGCTTGCCTTTGAGCATGTCAGAGAGGGACTTCAACGGACGGTTGCCGGGGCCAGTAACTGGGCGACCACGTCGACCGTTATCGAATAAGGCGTCTACTGCTTCTTGCAGCATGCGCTTTTCGTTGTTAATGATGATGCCGGGGGCACCGAGGTCAAGTAGTCGCTTCAACCGGTTGTTGCGGTTGATTACTCGGCGGTAAAGGTCGTTGAGGTCGGAGGTAGCAAACCGGCCACCATCGAGCTGCACCATGGGGCGGAGTTCTGGCGGGATCACCGGTACGGCATCAAGGATCATGGCCCGTGGTTCGTTAACCCGGCGACCGTGCTTGTCGCGGCGGTTTAGCGCAGCAACAATCTTGAGGCGTTTAATAGCTTTTTGTTTGCGTTGTGCCGACAAAGGCTTTTGGCCTTCTGGCGGGTCGATCATGACCCGCAATTTGACTTCTTCTTCGTCAAAGTCGATGCGTTCTATGAGTTGCGCTAAAGCATCGGCACCCATGCCACCTTCGAAGTAGTCGCCCCAGCGGTCAACGAGTTCACGCCAGAGGGGTTCGTCTTCAATGATTTGGCGAGAGAACAAGCTGGTGAATTCGTCCCAGGCGCGGTTGAGTACGTCGATTTCTTCTTCGTACTGGTCGCGTACAAACGAAAGGTCTTTTTCGGCGGACTTTTGACGGGCTCGCAAGTCGGCGTCTTTGGCGCCTTCGCCTTCCATCTCGGCCAACTCGGCTTCCAGGGCTTCTTGGCGACGGTTTAGTTCGGCGTCGCGTTCTTCTTCGATAGCGAGGCGTTCTTCAACCAACTCGGCTTCCAGGGTGGTTAAATCATCGTGGCGTTTGTCTTCATCTACCCATACCACCATGTTGGCGGCGAAGTAAATGACTTTTTCAAGTTGCTTGGCTTTGAGTTCTTCGCGGGGCTCGGTGCCCATAAGCAGGTAAGCCAACCAAGAACGGGTGCCGCGGAGGTACCAAATGTGTACTGCGGGGGCTGCCAATTCAATGTGGCCCATACGTTCACGGCGCACCTTTGAGCGGGTTACTTCAACACCGCAACGTTCACAAATAATGCCCTTAAAGCGCACTCGTTTGTACTTGCCGCAGTAGCACTCCCAGTCTTTGGTGGGACCAAAGATTTTTTCACAGAAAAGGCCATCCTTCTCTGGTTTCAGGGTGCGATAGTTAATGGTTTCAGGTTTTTTAACCTCACCATTTGACCACATGCGGATACCATCCGCGGTAGCCAATCCAATGCGTATTTGATCAAAGTCGTTGACGTCGAGCACTTTTTTTTCCTACGTCTCTAGCGGAGAACGCCGGCACTGCGGCGTTCATCTTCTTCGTCGGAGCCCCGTTCAGGGCGGGACAGGTCAATGCCGAGGTCTTCTGTAGCGCGGTAGACATCGTCGTCTAGTTCACGCATTTCGACCTCATGGCCGGCCTCATCAAGCACCTCAACATCGAGGCAGAGTGACTGCATTTCTTTAATAAGAACCTTGAAGCTTTCGGGGATGCCTGGTGTCGGGATGTTCTCTCCCTTAACGATGGCTTCATACACCCGAACTCGACCCAACACGTCATCTGACTTGATGGTGAGGAGTTCTTGCAGGCAGTAAGCGGCACCGTAAGCTTCCAGCGCCCATACTTCCATTTCGCCGAAGCGCTGCCCACCGAATTGGGCTTTACCGCCCAAAGGTTGTTGGGTAATCATGGAGTAAGGGCCGGTTGACCGGGCGTGAACCTTGTCGTCAATGAGGTGCGCAAGCTTGAGGATGTAGACATAGCCCAGCATGATCTGGTTGTCGAAGGTCTCGCCGGTGCGGCCGTTGTACAAGGTGGTTTTCCCGTCCAAGCCAATCAGACGCTCGCCCGAGACAGTCTCGGGGTTGATGTTGCCCAATATTTTTTGAATGGTGGGGTGTTTGCCCGCACGGTCTTCTTCATCCCAGTGAGCCCCGTCAAATACTGGGGTAGCAACGTGTACCGCAGGGGTGGTTGATATCCGAGTTTTGCGTTCGGTGCCACGAACTGGTTCTTGACCAGTGGTTTCACCGTCTAGTTCCCAACCCCAGCGAGCGCAGTAACCCAAGTGGGCTTCCAGTACCTGGCCCACGTTCATGCGGGAAGGCACGCCCAACGGGTTCAAAATAATGTCCACCGGGGTGCCGTCTGAAGTGTACGGCATGTCTTCAATAGGCAAGATTTTGGAGATAACACCCTTGTTGCCGTGACGGCCGGCCAACTTATCGCCGACGCTGATTTTGCGCTTTTGCGCCACGTAGACCCGTACCAGTTGGTTAACGCCGGGCGGAAGTTCGTCGCCGTTTTCGCTGTTGAAAACTTTAACGTCGATGACCTTGCCGGTCTCCCCGTGGGGCACCTTCATTGAGGTATCGCGTACTTCGCGGGCTTTTTCACCGAAGATGGCCCGCAAAAGGCGTTCTTCGGGGGTGAGTTCGGTTTCGCCCTTGGGGGTTACTTTTCCGACCAATACATCGCCGGGGCCAACATCGGCACCAATGCGCACGATGCCCAGTTCGTCAAGGTCAGCCATAATCTCGTCAGAGAGGTTAGGGATGTCTCGAGTGATTTCTTCGGGACCCAACTTGGTGTCACGAGCATCTACTTCGTGTTCGTGAATGTGGATAGAGGTGAGCACATCGTCTTTAACCAGGCGCTCCGACAAGATGATGGCATCTTCGAAGTTGTAGCCCTCCCAACACATGAAAGCCACCAGCAAGTTTTTACCCAACGCCAACTCGCCACCATCGGTGGAGGGGCCGTCAGCCAAAAGTTGGCCAGCTTTTACTTTGTCTCCGGGGGCAACCTGGACTTTGTGGTTGATGCAGGTGTTTTGGTTGGAGCGTTCGAATTTGAACAGGTCGTGCGTGACTTTGCCGGCTTTGCGGTAGTCAACGGTAATGCTTACTCCGTCAACGGCGAGCACGGTGCCTGCTTCGTCAGCTAACACCATGTCGGCGGCGTCGTGAGCGGCTCGCGCTTCGATGCCGGTGCCGATGTAAGGCGCTTCGGCCTTCATCAACGGAACAGCTTGGCGCTGCATGTTGGCGCCCATGAGGGCACGGTTGGCGTCGTCGTGTTCCAAGAAGGGAATCAGTGCCGTGGCGACCGAAACGATCTGCTTGGGCGAAATATCCATCAACTGCACTTCAGAAGGCGGTACGTAGGAAATTTCGGTGGTGGCGGCAAAGAAAACATCGCGTTCTAGCTGCAACCGGAGGTCTTGCAAAGATGCGGCCTGCGGTGATTGGCGTACCAAGACTCGGTCATTTTCGAACCGGCCGTCAGCGTCCAACGGAGCGTTGGCCTGAGCCACTACATATTCTTCTTCTTCGTCGGCAGCAAAGTACTTGATTTCATCGGTGACCCGGCCGTCTTTGACAATTCGGTAAGGGGATTCGATGAAGCCGAAGGCGTTTACCCGACCATAAGAGGCCAAACCGCCGATGAGTCCAATGTTTGGACCTTCTGGGGTTTCGATGGGACACATACGGCCGTAGTGCGAAAAGTGCACGTCGCGGACTTCGAAGCCGGCACGTTCACGAGACAAACCACCAGGGCCCAACGCCGAAAGACGACGGCGGTGGTTAAGGCCAGAAAGTGGGTTGACCTGATCCATGAACTGTGAGAGCTGGCTGGCCCCAAAGAACTCTTTGATGGCTGCCACTACCGGACGAATGTTGATCAACGTGGTGGGGGTAATGGATTCCACATCTTGGGTGGTCATGCGCTCGCGCACTACACGTTCCATGCGGGACAAACCAATACGTACCTGGTTTTGGATCAACTCGCCTACCGAGCGAATACGGCGGTTAGCGAAGTGGTCTTGGTCGTCGAGGCGGTAGCCCGGCTCGCCTTTGGCCAGATGCAACAAGTAGATGCAGGTGGCCAAAACTTCTGATTGGGTGAGCACCGTTTGGGTGGGATCTGGTTTTTCCAACTCGATGTTGAATAGTTTCTCAATTTTCTCAATTTCTGGACCTAAGCGGCGGTTCAACTTGTAGCGACCGACACGGGAAAGGTCGTAGCGGCGAGATTCGAAGAAGGCGTTGTTCAGGTAAGAACGTGCCGCTTCCACGGAAGGTGGTTCGCCGGGGCGTACCCGCTTGTAAATTTCCAACAAGGCTTCTTCTTGGGTGACATGAAGTTCTTTGTCTTTTTCCCATTGGCCTTCGAGGAAGTTGAAGTGACGTACCAAGCGGTCTAAGAAACCGGGGTAGTTTTCTTCGTCGTAACCGATGGCTCGAAGCAAGGTGAACATAGAGAGGCGGCGTTTGCGAGCCACCCGGGTGCCGGCGGTAACGTCTTTGCCGGGTTTTTGTTCAACGTCGAATTCGATCCATTCACCACGGTAGGGGTGGATGGTGCCGGTGACCATTTGGTGTTTAGACAGGTTACGCAAGCGGTACCGCTCGCCTGGTTGGAAGATGACTCCCGGGGACCGCACCAACTGAGACACCACGACACGTTCGGTGCCGTTGATGATGAAGGTACCTTTTTCGGTCATTACGGGGAAATCGCCCATGAAGACGGTTTGTTCTTTGATTTCGCCGGTGGCGGCGTTCATGAACCGGGCCCGCACAAAAATAGAAGCTGCGTAGGTCATGTCGCGTTCGCGGCACTCTTCTACGGTGTACTTCGGAGGAGGACAGAGGTCCTCGTCTTTGGGGTCAAACTCGAACTCCAGCGAAAGAGTTTCGCTGAAATCGGTAATGGGGCTGAGATCACGGAACGTATCGGCAATACCCTGATCTAAGAACCATTTAAATGATTCCCGTTGAATAGCGATCAGGTCGGGCAACTCGAGGGCTTCCTCGAGGTTTCCGAATGAGTAACGTTCCCGGACGAGGGGGCGAACAGACACCTAAAGACTCCTGGCCAGGGCAGAGGGATGAGGGACAACTGCAGTACTCGAGTGAAACAAGGCCATTTCGGCTTTGAACACAAGGATAGTCACAGCAAAGAGTGATCCTAGTCTCATCGCGCAGGGCTCCGCAACCCCTAGAGGAGATGCTTTTAAACATTTCCGGGATCCCTTACGCGCAGAGTACGCACAAAACCGTAGGCAGGTCAAGAACCCTCGCCAATATTTACCAAATGCTCTCTAGTTGCTTCAACAAAATTTAAGCAAAAAGCGCCGAGACGCGTAAGAGCCCCGGCCTCCACAACGGGCAACCGGGGCTCTTACCAACCGCCAAAGGCGGTTGGTGTTACTTAAGTTCTACAGAAGCGCCAGCAGCCTCAAGGGACTCTTTGGCTTTTTCTGCGTCTTCTTTAGAAGCGCCTTCCAACACGTTGTTGGGGGCACCGTCTACTAATTCTTTGGCGTCTTTCAAGCCAAGGTTGGTCAATGCCCGAACCTCTTTGATGACCTGAATTTTTTTGTCGCCTGCGTCTGTCAACACAACGTCGAAGGCATCCTGCTCTTCAGCAGCGCCGGCATCATCGCCACCGCCCGCAGGAGCTGCTGCTACAGCAGCTACTGGTGCAGCAGCGGTTACGCCGAACTTCTCTTCAAAGTCGCTCAACAGTTCGCTTAATTCAAGAACGGTCATCTCAGCGATGGCGTCCAGTACTTCTTCTTTCGTGGCCATAATTAGCCCTCCTCAGTTTCTTCGGCCGCAGCCTCTTCGGTTTGATCCGTTTCAGGCGCGGCCTCTTCGGCTGCTACCTCGTCAACAGAAGCCTCGGTGGCTTCTGCTTCGGTCGCTTCGGCTGGTTCCGCATCTGCGGTTGCCTCGGCATCTTCCACAGGAGCCTCGATGGCTTCTGCTTCGGAAGTGTTTCCCCCGCCTTGCTCGATAAGCGCCTTGAGGGCGTAAGCAAGGTTTTGGGGAAGAGCGTTGAGTAGGCCAGCGAATTGCTGCATGGGGGCAGCCATGGCGCCTGCCAATTGGGCCAGCAATACTTCGCGGGTGGGCAATTCAGCCAGGGCATCAATTTGTTCGGAGCTCAGCCGTTCGCCGTCTAGCAAGCCACCCTTGATAACCATGGCGTCATGGTTTTTGGCGAACTCTTTTAAGGCTTTAGCTAAAGCAGCAGCGTCGCCGTTACTTCCGTCGGCTTTTTCGGTGACGAAAGCTAGAGCGGTTGGGCCTACTAAAAGGTCTTCGAGTTCTAGGTCAAGTTCTTTGGCCGCTAAACGAACCAAAGTGTTTTTGTAAATTTTGTATTCGCCGCCAACTTCACGCAAAGTTTTGCGCAGGTCAGCCATGGCGGGCACGTTAAGACCGCGGTAATCGGTCAGTATGACTGCTTCGGTAGCGGAAATCTTGTTACGGACTTCTTCAACGATGGCTACTTTTTTGGTGCGGACATCACTCATGCTCACTCACCTCCTCAGATTTCTTCTTCTCGGTTGCGGCTTTATAGCCTTGGTTGCTCACCGAGGACCAGCGGCTGGCGAAAAGCCAGTTGGGGCCTGAGGCTCTCCTACTCGGGTAAAAGCACCGGGGTGCTTTTGTTCTGTCTCGCGACAACCCTGAGGTCTGCGGTGAGTTATTCGATTGTCTCGGGCAGGCTAGCGAGGTCTTTGCCGACCTCCACCTTGTGCCCGGTTTGTTATTCGCTGACTCGTGATGGGTCGATGCTGACGCCGGGGCCCATGGTGGAGGAAAGCGAAACTTTGCGCAGGTAACGGCCTTTAGCGGACGATGGTTTTAACCGTTCTAGTTCTTCAATTACCGCAGCAAGGTTGGCCACTAGGGCGGGGGTTTCGAACGATGCTTTACCTACTGGTACTTGCACGTTGGCGTGACGGTCGGTGCGGAACTCCACTTTGCCGCCTTTGAAGTCTTTTACTGCTTTGGCAGGGTCGTCGGTAACGGTGCCTGATTTAGGGTTGGGCATGAGACCACGGGGGCCAAGGGACCGGCCGAGGCGACCAACGGTGGGCATCATGTCGGGGGTGGCGATGGCTACGTCGAAGTCCAGCATGCCGCCTTCTACTTCGGCGGCCAGGTCGTCGCCACCTACGTAATCGGCGCCTGCTTCTTGTGCGGCGGTGGCTGCTTCGCCTTGAGCGAATACTGCGACCTTTACGTCTTTACCGGTACCTGAAGGCAAGGTGACGGTACCCCGTACCATTTCTTCGGCTTTGCGGGGGTCCACACCGAGGCGCACTACCAGGTCGATGCTTTCATCGAACTTTGCTGCGGCGAGGGTACGAACCAGCTCTAGGGCTTCGGTACCTGCATATTGTTGATGCGGGTCAACACGGGCCGCTGCATCGTCATAACGTTTTCCATATTTACTCATTGCGCCAATTCCTCCTGGCTTCCTCAGTGTTCCGTTGCCTTCGATGGGGCGAGGTGATCCCCACACGTAAACCGCATGTTTGCGGCGGAGTTTTAGATTTGGTTAAGCGACGGCGATACCCATGGAGCGTGCGGTTCCGGCTACTTGCTGACGGGCGCCTTCAAGGTCGATGGCGTTGAGGTCAGGCATTTTGGTTTGAGCGATTTCTTCAACTTGAGCCCAAGTGATGGTGCCGGCTTCTTCGCGGCCTGGGTTTTGTGATGCTTTTTCAAGGCCTGCTGCTTGACGCACCAAAAACGAGGTGGGTGGGGTTTTGGTGACGAAGGTGAAGGAGCGGTCTTCGTAGATGCTGATTTCTACGGGAATGATTTGTCCGCGCTTGTCTTCGGTTTTGGCGTTGTAGTCCTTGCAGAAGTCCATGATGGCCACACCATGGGGGCCCAAGGCGGTACCAACGGGCGGAGCCGGAGTGGCTTGCCCTGCAGGGATCTGGATTTTTACGATTGCCATTACTTTTTTCTTGGCCATGATTTAAAACTCGTCTTTCGGGACTGAGGGTAAAACCGCTCAGTAATTGTGAACGGTCAAGTATGGAGGCAGGTGAGCGGTTTGCCACCTACTTTCGGTGATCAGAGTTGCGCTACCTGAGAGAACTCAAGTTCAACCGGGGTTTCACGGCCGAAGATATCGACCACCACTTTGACTTTAAGTTGCTCTTCGTTGATTTCGATAACTTCGCCAGAGAAGTCGGCAAAAGGGCCGCCCTTGACGCGAACAGTTTCTCCAATACCGAAGCCCAGTTTGGCTCGAACCTTTTTTGGAGCATCGGGTGAGGCGTCGTCGTCGCTCCAGAGGAAGGCTTCTACTTCTTTTCGCTTCAGCGAAGAGGGCTTTCCGGCGGCGCCCACGAAGTTGACGATTCCTGGGGTTTCTCGAATGGCGTTCCAACTTTGGTCGTGCAACCAGCAGCGAACCAGCAGGTAGCCGGGGAACATTTTTTTAGAAACGGTTACTTTTTTTCCGTTGCGAAACTCGACCACGTCTTCCATAGGGATAACGATGTCCAAGATGGATTCTTCGAGGTTCATGGAAGCGACACGTGCTTCGAGGTTTTTGCGTACTTTGTTTTCGTAGCCGGACTGGGTGTGGATCACGTACCAACGCCCCGACAGGTCGTAAGGGCTTTGCGCCTTGGGAGCGGTTTCTTCGCCTTCGGGTTTGTCGTAGACCAAGCCGTCCACAGTTTCTTCGAGGGCTGGTTCTTCAACCACTGGTTCTTCAACCGCTACTTCTTCGGTGACCGTGCCGGTAGGCAGCAACTCGGCTGCTTCTTCGGGGGCCAGGTCGGCGGGGTCGATTTCTACCGGGGCAGGTTCAACGGTGCCGGTGGGCAACAGTTCTGCTGCATCAGCGACCGGGTCAGCCGCGGCTTCTTCGGGGGTGGTTTCGGTTTCTTGTGGTGTGTTCATCAGACGTCAAACAATTCGAGTATGGAGTTGGAAAAGAACCAGTCGAGACCGGCAATGAGGGCAGTCATAACCACGATGGTGATAATGACCACCACGGCGTAGTTGGTGGTTTCGGATCGTGAAGGCCAAGCTACTTTGCGTAGTTCGGCTCGAATTTCACGAACGAATTGGCGAAATCCTGTTCGTTCTTCGGTGGGGCGTTGCTGTGGTTGGCGACGTTCGCGTACTGGTTCGCCTTCCGCGTCTACTTCACCTTGGCGTTGGA
>Ga0302117_10000100_pt1 | contig 31075 bp, 45 predicted proteins | sample AG5_322_MG_FD_203112 | JGI IMG/M metagenome (GOLD analysis project Ga0302117, IMG submission 203112) | Marine microbial communities from Western Arctic Ocean, Canada - AG5_32.2 | ecosystem: Environmental > Aquatic > Marine > Oceanic | place: Canada: Western Arctic Ocean | collected 2017-10-01 | reverse complement strand
ATATGGCATACTTAGGAAAACCACTACAGTTCGCTCAGTATCCGAGTAAGTTCTTCAGCGGTGATGGAACTGCTCAGACTGTAGCATTAGATTACTCTCCGCCTAACAAGGCATCAGTCCTTGTATTCATAGAGGGTGTACGGCAAGACACAAGCGCGTACAACACGAGCGGAACAAACCTAACCTTTACAGGTACTACGCCTGTAGGAACCAATAACATTGAAGTGGTTCAGTTAGGTCTACAAACTCCTGTAGGTACTGCTGGCGCTGTACAGGCTACTGGAACGCCAGATGCAACGACGTTCTTGAGAGGTGACTATGCATGGAGTGCTGTAACAGTAGGTGCCATCACAACTGAGGGTGACTACTATTATAACTACAATACTATTTCTGCGGATGTAACAACTACAGTAGCATCAACCAAGGCCGCATTCGTTGCTGGTCCAATTACCATCTCTGATACGTTCACTTGGACAATCAGTGGTGAACTTACAATGATCTGAGGACAACATTATGGCAGCAACACTTTCATTAGACACACTTACCAGCGGTGGTTCTGGTATTACTGTATTAGCAGGTAAGACGCTCACTGTAGAGGGTGTATCTGTTACGGCAGGATCAACCAACGTACAGAGGTCGACCACAGACGTAACTATCGGTACAACCGCTGGTTATGAGGTTGCTGGTAAATCTGAAGTGGTCGTAGCAGCTAATGCGGCATCTTCTAACAGAACGATCACATTACCAGCAGTTGGTGCGGTAGGGATGTCTACTTGCATCATCACGGTAGTTGCTGATGCGGATGCTACTTCCACTTATAAGTTAATGGTTCAAGACGCTGGCACGACTGAGGTTTGGACAGGTTATCAAACGGGTGACTTTGTACGTTTGATTGTTAGCAACTCAGCGTGGGTGGTTCTTGACCACAAAGAGACAATGTTTTCTTCTAGGGTTTTAACAGCAGACCAATCTGTAGCTGCATCTGCCAGCACCAAAATAATTGGTTTTACAAGTGTTAGCGACATAGGGGGCATCTGGGACAACACTAATAATAAATTAGTGTCACCATTTGCTGGTATTTGGGATATAAATTGGAGGTTAAGTCTAGGGTCTGCTACTGCAGTAGGCCTTGTTCCGGAGATTCGTTTTGGAGGGTCTCTGATTTATTCCGGAAGTCAAGGTTCTGACGCTGGGGGTTATGCTTACGGAAAGAACATGGCATCTATAAAAGCTAGCCTTGCGGCAAGTACAGATATTGAGTTTTATTTTCATAATATGTACAGTGTTGGTCCTTACTCCGCAGGAGGCAATGCCAGTAATGAAACTGGATTTGATGCCAAATTTACAAGAACTTACTAATGAATTCTTTTAACGATAAGCCTGACGAAGTATTGCCTGATGATTTTGGGTTCGCCTTGCATCTTATTAATTCAGATGCAGTGGTGGAGATTATGCAGTATGGCGCTTACGGAACGCCTAGTCTAAAATTAGTCTGCGAGTGGGATGACGAAGTAGCAACCTTTCCCACTGCGGATGAAATGAATGAAGCAGTAGTTGTAGCAAACTGGAACCGCGCTCGTAAAGAGAGAAACGAACTTCTGGCCGCAACAGACTTCTACGCTCTGTCTGATGTAACCATGTCAGAAGATATGACTACTTACCGTCAAGCATTGCGTGATCTACCAGCAAGTGTGGAGAATTCTGAAGACGTAGTGTGGCCTGAGAAACCTTAATGGCCATGATTGCTGTTGATAGAGTTGGTCAGATTGGTATTGCCAAAGAGACAAGCCCTTGGGAGCTTCCGCCTAATGTTTGGAGTGACGGTAACAACGTCAAAACAGATGAAGGCTCTATAAGAAAGGCTCCCGGCTTCTCTGAGGTAATGGCAACTTGCCCTATAGCCCCATATCACATAACTCAAATAACTCTAGGTTCTCCAGAGTTTTGGGTTGTTGGTGGCTTGGGTAAAATATATTGCTATGACAATACAGGAACCACCACTACCTTAGATGGTGCAATTACCAGTGTAGATACTACAATTACTGTTGATAGTACGGTTGGTTTTGAAGCTGTCGGTACCATTACAATAGGTGCTGAGGATATTGTTTATACTGGTAAAACAGCTACAACATTTACTGGAGCAACTGTAACAGCATCTCATTCTGATGGAGCTACCGTTACTCGATCTACTATATGGTACGATATAACTAGAGCCAGTGGTGGAGACTATTCTTCTACAGCGGACGATACTTGGACATCTACTATACTAGGCGGCGTCCTTGTGATGACCAACTTTTATGATAAACCGCAGTACTGGGCCTTAACTGACGGTACTGTCTTGTCATCTCAAAAGATGCAGGACTTAAATAACTGGCCCAGCCTTACTGCGCTGAATGGAGCCATATCAGGAACTGGGGTTCCCAGCCCTGATGAGATTATAGTGGACTCTACTTTAGACTTTCCTACAGCGGGTCAGTTTACAGTTGGCACTGAGAACATATCTTATACAGGCAAGACATCTACTAAGTTTACAGGGATTGGTAGAGGGGTAGGCGGCACCACTGCGGCAACCCACTCAGATGGTGATGCTGTCTTTATAACAACCTACTGTCGTTCAATGAGAGGCTTTCGCTCTTTCTTAGTGGCGTTGAATATAAAGCAAGCTGGTGTTAATTTCCCAAGAGTGGTAAAGTGGAGTACAGAAGCGGCTACTCAGACTACACCATTAAGTTGGAATGAAACAACCAGCACAGTAGATGCTGGTGAATATGAGTTAGCTGATACCAAAGGCGATATAATGGATGGTATGCAGCTTCGTGATTCCTTTATGATTTATAAGGAAGATGCTACATACTCAATGACGTATGTTGGCACTCCCTTTATCTTTGCTTTCCGACAGCTGTCGCCCACTATCGGAGCTATGTCTACTAACTGTGTAGCGGAGTTTGATGGTGGTCACGCTATCTTTGGAAAAGGAAACTTTTATGTTAATGATGGGCAAAGACTAAAGCCTGTATTACCACAGAGGTTAAGAGATTATGTATTTACGTCTATTGATGGCGCTCAGACCTCTAAATGCTTTGTTGCTGCAGATTATGGAAGAACTGAAATACTATTCTGTTTTACGGCAGATGGCGCAGGGACCGTAGAACCTAACAAAGCTGTAGTATGGAACTATATAACAAACACCTTCACTATAAAAGATATACCTGATGTTGCTCACATGGGTTATGGAAACGTAGGTGATCCTGTTCTTCCATCTACATGGGCTAGTGCTACTGTTTCTTGGGCTACCATTACCGGCCCCTGGACGATGAGTTATTCTCTGCAAGATAAGGTCTTACTCTTCGCTGACCCAACCAACACTAAACTTTATAGAGATAGGTCCGGCAACAAGAAGAACACAGTGCTTATGACATCTTATGTTGAAAGAACTGGATTGTCTTTGAATGCTCAAGGTCAACCAGATCATACGGGTGTTAAACGCATTAGTGCAATCTACCCTAAGATGTCTATAAACGGCTCTAACTCAATCAACGTCTATCTAGGCACCTCTATGTCAACTGAAGGGGATTACGATTGGAAGTCTCCTGTCTTGTTTGATCCTGATACGCAGTCGAAGGTGTCAGTCAGAGGAACGGGGAAGTTCTATGCAGTGAGGTTCGAGTCTACTAGTGACATGGATTGGGAGCTAGACGGTTATGCTTTGGATGTAGATAACGCTGGCACCAGAGGAAGTAGGCAGTATTAATGGCTACGTTTATTGACCGAGTTGTTAAGAGTGAAACAAGATACGAGCCGGGACCACTTCCAGAAGATGTAGCAGATATAGGAAACTATCTTGTTACTGAATTAAAAAGAATAGGAAGCATATTCTTTAACCAAGCAACCTTTAGGCTTGAGTGCATGCATGTAGCCCCTATTAGACCAAGGAAGGGTGATATTCGGTACGCAGATGGAGTCGATTGGGACCCGGGATCGGGAGAGGGTATATACTTCTTTAATAATAGCGGGACTTGGACACAACTTTGAAACCACACCTACTCTATCCTGATGATGTTCCTTACGTTTGGGAGGATGTTGCGCCTATGTTAGCTAAAGCAGCAGTGCACTCTGAGGGAGAGCTAGAGCCAGAAGACTTCCTTGAACCCTTATCTACGGGTGAGATGCAACTATGGGTAGCTTATGAAGACGATGATAACATCAATGCTGCAATGGTTACGCAATTTATACAGTACCCTCAAAAGAAAATACTACGAATTATATCTCTAGCTGGAGAAGATTTTAAGGAGATAAAAAACTTTCAGGCAATGATTGAAGGTTTTGCTGTTAAGCATGGTTGTACAGCTATAGAATTATGGGGGAGAAAGGGATGGAAAAAACTATTACCAGAATGGAAGGACGCATATACCGTGTATACAAAAGAACTCAGACATAGGTTACACTAATGGCACTACCACCTTACTTAGCTGCCGCTGGAATTACAGCAGCCGATTACGCCGGATCAGGAACGCCGGGCCTTCTATCATATACCCGCCCTCCGGTTCCTGATGTCCCTGTAGACTTCAGAGGCGGTAGTATATTTGGAAACTATGTACGAAAGTATCCAGACTTAATGGCTGATTTTCTCTCTAATAAAGATAAGCATGGGAAAACCAATCTAGCCGACTACGGTAGGATGCATTGGGATAGGCATGGTAAGGCTGCGGGATCAAGAACTCTAGGTGAGGCGTCGCCCTATCTTTCGTTAGCTGATCAAATGCCTTACCCGTTTGATGCTAGTGGCTCTACTGCTACTGCTGGTATACCTATGCCAGATGTTAAAGGGTATCATTATGAATATCCTCACTATACGTGGGATAGGGGAGAGTACACCGAAAGCGGGACACAAAAAGATATAGATAAGTTTGGTTATTACCCGTATTTTCCGGGCGCTCGCACCACAGAAATTTACGATGATGATGGCAAAGGTGTTCGAGATATACTAGTTGGTGTTAGATTAATTAAGGATACTTGAGGAGTAGAATATGTCTGGAGGAAGCAAATCAACCACGACAAGGACAGAACCTTGGGCCGAACAGAAGCCTTTCTTAGAGACAGGCTTCAAGAGGGCTGAAGATTTATACTCATCAGGGTCGATGACTCCTGATTATTATTCAGGCCCAACTACGGCTGGATTTTCAGCGCCTCAGACAGAAGCTCAGACAGGGGCATTAGGCTACCTCTCTGGCCCTCGACCGCAGGCGCAACAGATGGCTGCAGAGGAAGCTTCTCTTGGTCTCATGTCTGGTGAAGTAGATACATCTAGGTTTGATCCTGTAGCTGACGCTGTTAGAGCCTCTGCAATGTCTCAATTGACAGGGAGTGTACTACCCGGTATACGACAACAGATCACTCAGTATAACCCCGGTGGTTCTACTAGAGGAGACATTGTTCAAGCTAATGCAGTATCAGCTGCTCAAGAAGACATTACAAATAAGATTGCAACGGCTCAGTTTGATGCATATGGCAGCGCGCAAGACAGGCGGCTCGGTGCATTAGGTCGCTATCCATCTATCATGGGTGCGCCACTACAGCAGTATGATGCAATGAGTTCAATCGGTGGGCAGCAAAGAGCGATGGAACAGGCTGGTATTGATGAGTCCATGCAGCGTTACTCTTATGAGTCACAGCTTCCAACCATTGGGCTTCAGAACTACCTTGCTGGGATCTCTGGCGATTACGGTGGTACTACTACGGCTACTGGACCGGGTGGTCCGAGTCCGTGGGTTACAGCCCTTGCTGGTGGTCTAGGCATGGCGGCTGGTGGCCCAATGATGTCGTCTATGATGGCTGGAATGGCAGGAGCTAGAAAATAATGGCACATGCAATATGGCATATGGACTACGGGAAGTATTGGAAAGATAAGTTAATGGGTGGAGCTTCGGCTGTTCAAGAGGGAGTTGTAGACCCTCTACTTGATAGGATGATGGGTTCTCCGGGGGTTCCTCCGCGTCCTTGGGGCGGTCCAAGTCCGTATCAAGGTCGGCCACCATCGACAGGGTTTGCCGGTGAGTCAGGTGTGCCACCAGCACAAGCTGCTCGACCAAGAAGTGTAGAAGATATAGTGCGTAATATCACTCCAGCTTCTTTTGGAATGAAGCCGGGACCAGAGGCATCCTTATTGAATCAAGGTCCAATCCCTCAAAATACTCCCGGTGTAGGAAATAAACCAATTGCATGGGAGTGGACAGAAGATGCTGGTTCGGGACAACAGGAGCTGACCCCTCAAAAGGTTCAACCGCCGGGGCCGGTCGCGATACCGACTAGATCTGTAGCTGCCGACCCAAGTCAATACCCAGTCGCTAGACCGGGTGGCTTTAACGCTGAAAAAGCAGCAGCACTAAGTCGTGGAGAAAGAGGGCGTACTCCAGTTGGTCCATTCAAGAAGGAGATAGCAGAAGCTTCTGCGGTTGAAGGAGAGGCTATCACTGAAGATGATAAGCTTAAACGTATGCTAAAGATGATGTTTTTATCTGACTTAGTAAAGGGTACTGAAGCGCCCAATCCTGATTACTATTCGGCAGTATCAGTAGGTCCAGCTAGTAGGGCTTTTGCTCCACTGCCGTCAATGTTTAGAGGTAGATAATATGGCGTGGCCTATTAGAGCAGCACAATCATTATGGAATCTAGGTAAGAAACCTTTCGCTGGCACTGGCTGGCGCGGAGGAGCTAGGGGCAGACCCGAAGTTTTACCGAGACCAGCAGTAAGACCGGGAGACCCCGGAACTAGGCTACCTCCCGGTGGTAGGCTTGGCCCAACAGAAGGAACTGTAGTTGGTCCGAGGGGAGGGAGAACAAGAGTATATCCTCCTAGCGCAAGAACAGCAGGAGCTAGACCAGCCGTTCCCGGTAGTCCAGCTGTACCAGCAGGGATTGCAAGAAGGCGTCCAGTTGCAACAGCAGCGGTTCTAGGTGGTGCGGGATTAGTGGGTTCCTCCCTCTGGCCAGACGGTACCCCTAAAGAACAGCCTCAACCTCAACTACCTATAGGGTTAGGTGGTGTACCTACTGGCCCAGCTCAAGTGCCTGATACCTTTCAGTCACAACTTCCGGGCCTTGTCCAGCGAAGACAGAAAGAGCGTGATTCTTTCTTAGATAACATGCAGACAGTAATGTCTCATTCTATTTTGTTATCATTCCAGAATCCGGGAAGGGAGAGTAAGTATGTAGAGAATGCGATTGCATTACTCAAGGGAGATGCAAAGTCTAAAGGCTCAATTGAAGATGCTAAGATTATTGAAGAGGTCTTCAAAGATAACAAGGTGCCTAAGTCAGCTAAGACTATTTATAATAGATTGGTTAAGCATATTGGCCCGAAGAAGGCAGCAGAGGTTAGCGGCTATACCCTTGAGATTGATAAGGCTGAATCTAAAGCAGCTACCGATTACATGAAAGCTATTACTGATGCTAGAAAAGCAGAAGCAACTGGTATGGGTACTAAGAGTTATCGCTTGCAAGAGATTATTGAAATGTCTAAGATACCGGGTCAATTTGAGGCGGCGGTATTAGCGTTAGCCCAAGAGTGGGGCGCTGGTGGAACATTAGAAATAAGAGATATCTATGGTGGATATACTGGTGATAGAAAGATGGAAGAGATGAGGGAAAAGGCGAGGGATCTTTTATCTGGTCAGACTGGTGGTAGTGTTGCTTCTGGTGGTCTTACAGAGAGCGAAATGGTTAGTGCTCCTAGACTAAAACAATAATGCCTACTATTGAATTTGATTTCAAAGGCCAAACTTTTGAGTCAGATGTATCAGATGCTTTCCTACAATTTCCGGTAGACAAACAGCAATCAATTCTAAAATCTGAATTACTAAAGACTCACTCTGATAGGATAGCTCCTAATACGGGTGAGCGTGGTGTTATGGATTATCTTGCTGCACTAGAGAAGCCAGCGCAAGCATTGAAGGTTGGCTTAAAAGAATCAGCAATAGGTGGTGACCTATTTAGAGCTGCCGGTGGTGTAGATCTTACTCCAGAAGAAGGGTTCTGGAAAGGTGCAGAGCGTGGCTGGGGAGGCGAAGAAGAGGTAAGGACACAAGACTTTCTTCCTGATGAGATGAACCCTATACTCAAGGGTGTGTTAGGCTTTGCTGGTGATGTAGCTACAGACCCCTTGACTTATGTAGGCGGGAGTGCTATAAAAGGATTGGGTAAAGCTATATCCCGTGGCACTCCCCGTAGTGTAGCGAAGAAGCTTACCTCAGCTAAGAACACCATGTTCGATAAAGAGCTTCCTATTGGTGATGGCATTGGCATGAAGGATGTAGCTCGTTGGTTTAATGCTCCAGTAGGTAAGGGTAAGCAAGTAAAGGGTGTGTATGGTACAGCCCAGAACCATCTCAGACGTATGGAGAAAGAGATGGCAGAAGAATTACCCAAGCTAAATAAGTTCTTTAAAGAAAGGTCTGGCACACTAGGTGTGTCTGCTGCCCATGTTCAAAGAGCGTTTCGTGACTCTATGGAGCGTGGCACAGGTAACTCAATATCTTTACAGTATCAGCGTGACTTGGGCAAGGATGGGGAGAGGCTACTAAAGGAATGGGAAGACCGAACCAATGAGTGGCATGAACTAGAGCAAGCCTTTGGTTTAACTTATGATCCCATAAAAGGAAAGGGTTACTTCCCTCGGTTACTTACTCGACCGGGTAGAGAATTTATTGAAGAGCGAGACAAAGATTTAATAGAAGGTATCGATGAGTTTGGTCAGCCTATCTACAAGGCTGGGTTTAGGATGTCTCGTAAGGTTGACCCTAATAAAACCATTAGTGAAATCAACATGGGTAGGCAAGCCGACCTTGGCGGGAGTACACCTAACCCTCTTGATAGACCTTATGAGAATCAGTTCTTCCAAGAAGACCCCGGCATTGCGCTAGGATTACGCTGGTCACAGCATAATAAATCCATGCAGCGCAAGTGGTTCATTGATGAAGTGACTGATGGATCCCGCACTGTAGGTAAACAGTATCATCCCGGCATGTTTAATCCCGATTTTATTAGATCGTTTCCAAGACAAGGCGTAACATGGGAACAGTTCATGAAGCAGCAGCCTGCCAAGTCTGAGATGTCTATTGGCAAGTGGGTGCGTAAAGGTGCTGATGATACATGGGAAGCTAGGTTCCTTAACGAAGATAAGTTAAGAGACCCTCTGAATCGAGAACTTGATAAGTTTGCATGGAAGCAGATAGATAATGCTGATGACTTTCAAAAGGTCAAGGGCATCCCTGACCACACCCCATCTGTTGAAGATCTAGACCAAGCATGGACTACATCATTCTTAGAGCAGCTTAACTTGCGCGGGTTGGGTAGATTCCAGCGCAACATGCTTGATGACACACAGATAGCTTCTCTTAGCAAACAGTATCCTGCTGCTGCCAAGGTTGCAGACAATGCTAGAGATGCATTCAAGCGGGATAACACTGAGGTTTTCCTTGCTCCTAAAGATGTACGCAAGCAGATAGAAGACAGCTTAGACCTCATGTCTGGTAGTGTAGTGGGTGAGAAGAAGCTAAGAGACTTCATGAAGATGTATGACCAGATACAGAATGGCTGGAAGGCTTGGACTCTTGGTGTTCGACCAGCTTACCATACTCGTAATGCAGTAGGAAATATCTTAAACGCTTATACTATCTCTGGCCTTGGTGTTAACATACCTGAAGCAGTAAGAACGTATAAGGATGCAGCCAAACTACAATACTATGGTAGGTTTGATGGTCTTCAATCTCTTAGAGATGACACCGTTAAGAATCTGCGTGGTATTAATGTCCGGTTGGGTGATGAGTTAGCCCCCAATATTGATGATAAGTTATGGAATGCAGAGTTTCATGGTACAGGTTATACCATGCGTGAGATTGTAGAGAACGCTAAAGATCGTGGTGTTACCGCTGGTCACTACGCTGATGACATTGTAAGGGATCAAGTCAAGGCACAGGAATCTGCTGCCGGTATGATCTCTCCCTTAGCTAAAGCGCTTGGACCTGATAACCCGGCTGTTAAGGCTGGGTTTGCTTTTGGTGGAACCATAGAAGGTAATGCTAGGTACGCTGTCTTCCTCAATACATTAGCACAAATTAAAAAGAACCCAAGCAAGTTCAAGTGGACCGCTCCTGACGGAAGTAAGATTGCTCTTGATGATGTTGGCAAGAACAACTGGTCTATGCGTGTCGTTGATGACCCCCGTGGTGGTAAGTCACAGTACCAAGTTCCAATGACTAGAGATGAAGCTGTCTTTGATATAGCATCTCAACAGGTGAAGGCATCACTCTTTGACTACCGTGATGTCTCTAAGTTTGAACGCAATGTTCTTAAAAGAACTATGCCGTTCTATACTTGGACACGCAAGAATATACCAGCTCAGTTAAAGCATCTTGTTCTTAATCCTGAGAGAGCAGAGAAGTTACACTTAGCTAAAGAACAGTTCGAGCATGAGACAGGTGATCTAAACTACTCAGACTATGGCAAGTTCTGGGGTGAGAGGGTTCCTATCTTCTTGGGTAAGGAGAACAAAGGTGTAGTAGAAGCATTCACCGCATTGAATGTTGTACCAATGGCTGACCTACAAAGAATGTTTAGGCCGGGACATCTGTTAACTGAAATGATTACACCCTTAATCAAGGAACCTCTTGAGCAGATCGCTAACTACGATACCTTTCGTAAGAAAGATATCGTTACAACTTCAAACCTAGAGATGAAGGACTATCTGGGTGTTGCATTACCCACTAGGTTGTGGAAGTTAGCCCAAGTTATTGTTCCTCTTACAGAAATCAATCGCCTTAATCCAGCTAATGTATTTGGAGAGAGGTCGAAAGATCCTGAAACTGGAAAGATAACAATGACGGAAGCCTTTGGTGGTCTGGGTGCAAGAAGGGAATCTAATCCTATAGATGCACCACAGGTAGCTCGATGGTTAAGATTCTTTTCGGGTGCGTCAGTCTATGATGTCAACCTAAGGCAGCAGCAATACTTTAAGAAGAAGAACTTAATGAAAGACATGTCTGAGTTGAAGGGTAAGATTAAATGGCACGCTGCCAACAAAAGGACAAGAAGAATGGAAGCTTTACTTGAAGTCTTGGAAGAAGTTGAGAGACAGGAAAAGACTGATCCATTCAACAGGAGATGATATGATTAAGTTCTTTATCTTTGCTGTATGGCTGGCTATGTTTATCCCACCAGCTCAGGCAGTGAAACCAGACATGTTTCGCACGGTTGTATCTCTTCAGGTTCTGTGCACTAAGGGTAGTCCTGAGTTGCTTATGAGTCAGCTTCTTAATGACTACAACGAGAAGCCTGTGCATGCGATAGACTTGAGCAATGCAAGGACTGGCGTTAGTATACAGCTGTATGTCACAGAAAACAAGAATAACCCAAGCAGTACCTTTATATTACATAACACTGGTATTGCCACAAGCTGTATATTCTGGGCGGCTGAAGACTACTTGAGAACTTTAGAAACTGAAAGCCTACCCGCTAAGAAACCAATCTCTAAGGAGGATACATGACAGAGGAGCGAAGAACCAATGGCACTTGGCATATGTCAAAGAGCCTCAGCCTCTCTCACTTGTTTACCACTTTGGCTATAGCCGTTGGGTTCTTTACTTACGTGACTGACATAGAACAAGGAACTGTGGTCAACTCTATGGATATCAAAAGTCTCTCTGCAAGGATGGATAGAACCAATGCAAGACACAGTGAGCAGTTCAGTGAGATAAAGGAGATGTTGAAGTCTCTTGCTGACAAGATAGATAAGCTAGGACACAGACGTGAACGATGAACATTACCCCTTCAGCCGAGGAGAGGATAAACCAGACACTCGACGGTTCAGAGCTTTTAAGAATCGAGGTCAATGGCGGTGGCTGCAGTGGTTTTACCGTGGAATTAATGAAGATCGCTGGACAAGAAGAGAACGATATCTTTCTGAAATCGAACGTGGTAATCGATCCCATCTCGGAGGAGTATTTATTACAGGCCACACTCGACTGGAAAAATGATGCGTTCTCACAAACTTTTCACTTTGATATCCCAAACACTAAGTCATGTGGTTGTGGTAACTCTTTCACACTTAAGGAAGATTAAAAGATAATGGCTATTGAACCTTTAGAAGAATACTTTGCACGGCCTGAACCGAGAGAGGGAATGATGTGGGGCCACGCTCCATTGGGGCCAGAAGGAGGTTGGGGTGAAGCATTTGAGATGCCTATAGGTTCGCTTGAAGGTTCTGGATTCTTACTAGGAGGACCCCCGTTCTCAGCAGGAGGAGATCCTGAAGAATACATTCCTTATATCCCTGCATTTGGTATCCCTGAAGGGGGAACTGAGTGGTCGGCAATGGCTACCATTGAAAAACTAATGGAGACAGAATCTCTTGGCGTCTTAGCTTCTATAGCTGGCGGCCCAGCAGCTGGCCTACCGTCAACAGGAGGCCCACCATCATCGGCCCCACTAGGAGGGCCAGCAGCAGGAACCATGCCGCCCACACCAATTGGGCCATCACCTTCAGATCCGTATGCTTCTTCATCGGGGCCACCTGTTGGTTTAACATCTGCAATGCTAAGTGAGTCACTTGGAGGAGCGGAGATAGGGGATCGTCTAGGGGAACCATCATTCGACGGCGGCGGTGGTTTGTTATGCGATCCAGTCACTGGCGAATGTCCAACTTATAGGTAGGAAAATGTTCTATGGAAAAACTAAAAAGTCTGGCGAAAGCCTATCCGGTAATAGTAGTAGCGGCAGTTCTAATTCTCGTTACTATCGTCTATCATTTATTCTTTGGTGGGTCGGCCTTGCCGGATGTACCAGCCTAAAGAAGGCAGCCCTGATAGGGACGGGATCAATAGGAGCGGGTGCGATTGCATCGATTGCGACCTCGGGGACTGCTCCTGTGTTGTTGGCGGCAGCGGGCGGTGCCTCTGTGACAAGTGTAATTGCGGACGCGATGATCCCATCAACAGGAGGAGATATGGCTACAGCAGCTAGTTGTGCGCCTGATAATTTCTGGACTCTCTTAGGGGATCTCGTAAGTATGGGAGGCTGGTTGCTTATTTTAGTAATCGTAATTCCCATGATCTTAGGGTGGTTGTTACCCGGCCCACTTGAGAGAGCTAAGAAGAAAAAGAGATGAAGCACCCATGTTGTCTCGTTACTTGGAGAGACATCATATCTGATAGCGGATGGGAAAAGCATGAGGACATTAAATGTCCAGAACTTAAAAGCATAGGGTGGTTAATCTATCAAGATGAAGAGACAATAAAGATTGCCAACACCCTCGACTTCGATGACTGGGAAGACAAGGGTGCTGACAAACCCGTACCATACGGGATCACTGCCTTTCCCAAGGGCTGCGTAGTGAAGATAACTTACTTATGATTCTTCTTGTAGTCGTCTCTAAACTTCCATAAAGGAATCTTATACCTCTTCTCAAACCATTCAGACCATGTGATCTCATTGTCTGGTGGCACCCTATCCATCTTTCTTCTCCAGCAATACTTAGCTGACCCTAGCATTATAGCATCTTGTTGTTTGTCTGTCCACTCTTGAGTGGGATTCTTCATTTAAGAATCTGTCTCTGTGTGATAGCGCGAATACCATTGTAGTATCCCTCACCATCAAGCCCCTCAAGCATGATAACACCCCTCCACCACTGATACTCTGTGTCAGCGCACCATGATTCGGTGTAGTCTGGATGGCTATAGCAGCCAGCAGACAGTCCGAATATCTTCTGACCATCTGGTCTTGTCTGTTCACTGTGGTTATACAAGTGTGTATGTCCTTGTACTGCCGAACAGTGTAGCTTAGATACTAGAGCATGTCCTATGTGTACCGAACTGATTGGTCTGCCCATGATACCAGATGAAAAGTAATGGCTGAACATAATGTTCTTCAACTTCAAGGCTTTCTTGAATGGAGTTACCTTCCATCCGCTTTCCTTATACAGCAAGTCCTTGATACCAATAGTACCGTCTAACTCTGGTGAAGAATTAGTTGCCCTGCTTATGCGATCCTCGTGATTACCTAACACCATGTACCTCTTGAGACTCTTCATCCTTCTTATTGGAAAGAGTAGTCTCTCTTGTGCGTCCAGAGCAGCATCAATATCTTTCTGATATCTCCTACCTTCAAAACCTTTCGTGCCTCTGTCATACGACGACAGGCTAGGCATGTCTGCAAAGTCACCCATACATATGATAGCGTCAGGCTTAGCCCTTGCTATGAACTGACCCAGCTTCTCGAAGCGTGAGTTATCATAGTCAGGATGGGCATGTGGATCACCTATGATCATAAGGTCCATTTCTACTCTCCGTATTTAAGTTTACCAATTCGTTGAGAGTTCCATTCCTTTAGCTCAATGCAGGTCCAAAAGACAGGAACACTATCGGTTATATCAAACGCTTTCTCTTGAAACTTCCCGCTTTCTTTATCCAATCTTAATATCATACCTTGATACTTATCCTTACCAACCAGACCAAGCTCTTCATTTAGTGCTGAAGCATACGCTGCAACCTGTAAGTAGTATGATTTATATATCTTCTTTGATGTCTTGAAGTCAACTACAAACTTCTGCCCATCTATTACAGCTAGGGCATCAGCAGTGCCAGCATACCTCAAAGCTCTTGGTGCAAAGAACACCATCCTTTCAGCTTCCTCCCATTTAACTTGGTGAGTCTTCTCCCACTCACGGAAGGCATCTATACATTTCTCTCCCCCTTCTGGTGATTCAAACTCTTCAGGCTGGGCCTCATCAATATACAGATGAAGCCAGCGATGAACCCTTGACCCTATGTTTGCTGCCTCTTCTCCTATCTTTTTGTAGGCAGTAGTAATAAGCTCCACCCTTTCGCTCACCTCAAGATCATGGTTACGCGTTTCTAAGTACGCATCTGCGCCTGCCTTTACCGCCCAATCAGTGAGATGCTTGGGGAAGCAGGAGTCTATGATCCGTGTGACTGAGGGAATCTGTATTAAATCCTCATCCTCCCCCAGCTTATCGCCTTTATTGAGCCAATACTTGTGGTCTACAGGGTCGTATCTTACATCAAACTCATGTTCCGTATGGTACTTAATCATATAACACCCCCTGTGAGGCCCATACAGGCCCGTGGTTGAACGTTTGCCCCTTACCCCTGCCTACCCTACCAGTTATAGTCATCCCCCTCCTTTGCGCGGCTATCCTCACCCGGCACATAGGAGCTATTCTGCCCTGATTGCAGCACCTCAGTCCCACCATTAGGTACCTTGCCTACTGCGGCTGGATCTTTCAGCTGTATTCCATAGTCAGGAGCTCGAGGGCTGGTCTTATTCTCCCTGTTATCCCACACATTGATGTAGTATTCCTTCTCTTCTGTGCAAGGTGGCACCTTAACCCACCCTGAGAAGTCACAGCCTGTCTCATACTTCTTGTTTTCCTGTACCCACATGCTACCCTTCATCGGTAGCTTTTCATAAGGTTTATGAACTGGCATTTGATTCTCCTATTTACGTTGGTTTGCACTGATTGTGCGCCAGATATCTATCTCTCTCTGTGCTGTTTCCCTCTTAAACTGCATCTCATATAACTCTTCAGACTTTTTAGTAATCTCTGTAAGGAAGTCCCTGTATAGTGATGATGTAATAGCGTCAGCCTTTCTTTGTAGCTGCGTACCATCCGTGCAAAACTTTACGGCATCAGCTTCAACGACACTTAGCCAGTACTTTGATAGCTTCATATACCCTGTCATCCTACCGAACTCTATATCTGTGTCTGATAGATAATGCAAGGCTCTCTCGACCACCTCATCCGCTACTTGCTGTATAGTTCTCACGACCAGAACCCTCCCTCTTTCATTTCTTTCTCCCCTATTATACCATGATGAAAAGCTAAACGCAAGGTGTTAAAGATCATTGTTACCTGATGCCACCATAATACTGAGTCACCTGAAGTGTGCATCTCGTTGTGACACTCAAAGCACAGCGGCATGATCAGATAATCACCCGCCTTGAGTGACGTACCCCCGCAATGGGGAGCTAGGATATGGGCCAAGTGATGCGCGACTATAGTATCATCTTGCATATTACAGTTAGCACACTTCAATGTAGCTACCCAGTTCCTGTACTTCTTGCTCTCCCATCGCTTGATCTTTGGAATCATATTCCACATACTCCTGATAGACATTGTTCTTCACTGTTATCTTCAAGGATCACATTGCGTTTCTTTATAGCCTCTTCCCAACTAACTTCTTTCAAAGGCTGACCACCCCTAGCACCATCAGGATATACTGTAATCCCTCTAAGGTAAGCTAACCCACGCTCATACCTTTCTTTGGTATACTTAATAATAAGCTTAGCCATTCCAAGTATATCCACACCGCTTGTTATGTTTATCGTGCTACTAATACTATGGTCTACATACTCTTGCGTCTCAGCTTGTAGTTCCATACGCTTATCCAACCCCTTCATTGTAGAAGAAAGATCATACGCGGTCTGAATTTTATCGGGGTTAATACCTAAGTCAATCAAAGCTTGCGCTGTCGCATCCACCATGTATTGCGCCTTCCACTTGTTACCTTCCTCAATATATCTACGTATGTACGCCTTCGCAAACACGGGCTCAATGCCCGATGTGGTACCGGCAAGGATTGAAATACTCCCTGTCGGAGCGATTGCCCTGTACCCTTTGGGTCTGGATAAGAATAACCTATCGCAGTGTTCATTTGCACCCCGCTCTGATTCTTCTTTGTAGACTTGTAACCATTTTTTGAGCTCATCATTAACCTCGTACTTGTATCCTCGTTTAAGTAACCATTCATGTACACCCATCAAACCAAGGCCAAGCCTTGAGTTCTTCTGCCTTACTAGCTCTACCTTTTCATACGGTAACTCAGCTCTGATAAGGCCGCAGACAAGGAACTTAGACGCAAGATACACCACGTCTTTAAAGTCCTCCAGCGTGTCAATGTTCGCAAGATTAACAGACCCCAAGTTACAGACATCAGAATCATCTTCCGACGTGACCTCCGTGCAAGCATTTCGAAGTGTTTCATTCTGCTTATCTCCAAAGTTAAAAGAGAATCCCGGCTCACCAGTCATGACAGCTTGCTTAACATTTTCTTGGAATACATCAGACATCGGATTACGTAACCAAGCATCGTCATAGTTAAGGCTTATGTTCATCATGTCTAGTGGTGCATGAAACTTAAAGTCATGACGCTTGCCATCACTATAGGTAAAGGGCTTGCCTTCCTTAGTATACGCCCCTTCTATCACCATGTCCTGCCAATTTTTGGAAGCTAAGAACTGATTAGCATCCTCATGCAAGTGGTTCATGCTCATATAGATCGCAGACCTACGACCACCACCCTGCATAACCTCTCTTCCTATACCATTTATTAGGTGCATCAAAGGTAAGGGGCCAGATGCTATGCCTCCTGTCCTGTTTAACCTGCGACCAGACGGACGAGCTATTGAGATGTCACCACCTATACCACCACCTGTCATCAAGCAAGACATAGAGTTAGCAGTGAGATCAACCCAAGCTTCTCTTGAGTCTTCCTCAAGCCGGAGCAAGTAACAGTTGTTAAAGAACTTAGCGGGTCGGCCAGCGTAGTATATATACCTTCCACCTGGCATGAACCTCTGCTCCCTGATGTTCTTGGCAAGTTCATCTTGCTCTTCTTTAATCATCAGGTTATTCTTCTTGCCATCTGCAGTACCACACACATGGTTGACGATGGTGTTAGCTCTGTCCTCCCATGTTTCCAGTGGAGTGCTAGCATATTTGTTTCGGAACGTTGTCTCCCCGAGCAGGGTGCGCCATTTAAATGTCATCGTAGTATATTGCTCCTGTCACATTCATATCGTGGTACTTCCCGACTTTTGGTTTGGACTTCATATCTTCAGCCCATGATAAGTTATGAGTAGCGTCCATAAACTTTACCCAAGTACAATGGTATGCTTTCCCCTCCTCCCTGCTAAACTCATCAAAGAATTCCTTTGATATCTCTAAATATTTATCTAAGGATTCTATGCATTGTTCAATATCATATTCCTTTTCAGCTTCAGATTTATTTCTTGCCTTGTAGTTACCGCTCATCCTTGTTCTCCTTTTTGAAGTCATCTGATTCGTCTTCGGCAAAGACACCGAACTTATATGCGCCTGTTATTTTAAGCACAACCCTAGCTAGTGCACGCTTCTCTGCCATCGCTATTGGGTAAGGGCTTCTGCAGTTTACACCAACCTCTGCCTCACCAAAGCTTTCCATAAAAACATCTCCCTTCTTCGCTGTTGCTTTTATAACCGCAGCCATCTTTCCTGAAGGGCCGCCGCCCAACAAGCACACCTCGAACCCAACACTAATGTTACTAGCGAATTGAATCTTTTCTATTCCGCTACGAGTAATGATAGCTATTGTCTTACCGCCAATAGGGAGCTTAAATATATCTTCCTCTGGCACGAGACCGTAGTCACCTACAAGCTTAGTCATGAACTCTTTACGAGTTGTCATCTGTAATCTCCTTAAAGTCCTTTAATTTCAATACGATATAGCTGTCTTCATACTTCATTTGCTTCTGATGCAACACCACTATAGGCTTGCGATGCTCAGCCTCAAGCACCGCTTGATCCATTGCATCATGCATCCACTGAGGTAGAGACTTACGATGCTTCACCTCTATACTCCAGCGATGATGCTCTACATCCCGGCGTGACTCACCGTTGCAACCAGTGCGCTCACCACCTAGTAGCCTAGCAACCTCACGTTCACAGTGTTTCCATGTAGTCATCTGATATACTTATCGAAGAACCAATTCTCAGCCTTGGTATAGCTAGAGAACTTATGATCCTCTATGAGATCAGGGTAGAAAGTTAACGGGCTGGTTGTCTCATCATACTGATAGATATCTAACCTCTTAGATTCAGGTCGCCAGATCCCTTGGAACTTACCACGATTAAGCTTTTTCGGTTTTCTTTCCATGTATTTTACCACCTAATAGTTTACTTGTCAAGGCTTGTTCTTTACATCTTGCATACCATTCCTCTTTAGTTTCATCATCTTTCTTATACAGGCCCTTCTCTAGCAGCAGGGATTTAAACAAGTGCTTGAATCCCCATAACTTACCACCGTACCACTGCGTGCTGTAGTCTTCAGCCCAACAGGTATCACACAAGGAGGTAGGCCACACCTGAGTTACTCTCTTTCCGCATTTACATTTCATGTTAAGAATCCATACCGTTGTGGGTAAGTAGGATACATAGTTCCCAAGGGTATACCTTTACCTTGGAATTTGCATAAGGGGGATTTTTCTGGTATATATACCTCAATCCCTAAACCTCTTGCATATCCTATGAGGTATTCCATATTGGGTCTTTGATATTCAAACTCAGTTTTGAACGAGGGGTCATCAGGGTGTGTTGCTGTTATGTTAGCCATGTCAACACCCCAAATCCCTATCTTACTAGCCTCTTTCCAAATAGCATACGCAAGCAGATAAGAGATAGAAGAATTAAAGTAATCACCGCACTTATCTTTTACCCCCGCTAATGGATAGGCTTTAGCATTGGGTACCTCATCATACTCCTGCTGCATATAAAGATTCTTTAAGGATCTCAATCGATCAAAGTATCCATCAGGTCTATAAGCTTTCGGCTCTTTCAGTAGCTCTAGTGGGTGCATCTCAAAGTGTACATCAATAAGTTCCCACATGGAATCCCACGGTAAGCCCAATATCTTCCACTCATCATCACCCCAAGGCGCATCCTCATGGGTAGAGGTAGACAACCCTACTATAGCTATTTGTCTAGACATCGATTCATCCTCTCCATTACTAGGGGGACGGTTTAGGTCGGAGTCCGCTCTCCATTACTAGGTCGACCGTTTAGTATAGCAGCTTTCTCTGCTGCCATTCTATCCCTCCATTCTTGTGTGGTTTCCTTGTGCTTGTACTCAACAGTAGACGGATCAAGGTAAGTGATAGGGTTCTTCTTCGCAGCTAACACAGGATTCCAGTAATGATTAGCAGGCTTACCAACGCCCTCGCTCAGTGTCATACCTCTTGAGTGAGAGAATCCCATGCCTCCAGAGTGTTGATTCTTCTGGTATGCAGAGACAACAGCCTCATCAACCAGCGCTTCAACAGAGTCTAGGTTAACCTCTTGGTCCTCATACAGAGGGGGAACCAATGCTTCTGTCGATCTCTCGGGACCATCGTAACTTTGTAATGTAAAGTACACTTTGAAGATCCTCATTTTAGCCCATTCGATTTCATCATGGGTATACACGGTAAGGTTATTGACCCTATCAATGTGATCTAAACACCTCTCCCTATAGGCATCAATGGGAACTGTACCTCTAGTCCTCTTGTCTGTTGTTACCTTCTTCAGCAGCCCTTCAGCTTGCTTAACAATACGCTTTAACAATGCAGAGTCCGTCATAAGTATAACTTTTATGTCCTAATGTGTTGATATTATTGTTGTTGTAAATCAGGTACTTACAAGATAAAAGTAATATAGTAGAGGGGACAATGTCTGAACTAGAAGTTAAGCTTAAGCGACTGAAGCGTAGAAACTTTGTCGCTAAGAATAATCATAATAAATTTAAGCGTCACTCATCAGTCAGGACGTACAGGCGAAAGCTTAAGTACGCCTCACTCACCGAGGATTCCAGTTGATAACAACTTGTTTATCCCCTGTCCATGCCATTTAGCTTGGTAAACTTCATACTTGTTCACATCATCCTCCTCATCATACCATGTGTAGGTTCGTATACATCCGTCCCACGACGCAGCAATAACTTCCATACCTGAACCCTTAGTGCCGCATCGTGTACCAATGCCTCGATTACCATCTACTGTACCATAAAAGTGTGCCATTGTCAACTCCTAATTGTATTGCTCGTTAATAGAATCTTCAAGGTACATATCTTCTAATACTTTCAAGTGCTTACGGGTAAACTCTAAAGGACTTTCTATCTTACCCTCTGCGTCACGATAACCAACAGCTTGCAAGTAATGCTCTTCATCAAGACGAGGCTCACGTTTCATTGCCTCGCTTGAACCCACTGTGTATGTACGCCAGTGTTTAAGAGACATTAGCAATTCCTCTTATCTCAGATATCATTGAGTCTGCGTCAGTGGAACACTGCTCAATTAGGTTTAGTCTGTACTCAAGATCATCAACTCTTTCAGAGTTGTTATACATATCTTGAAGGTCATCAATCCAATCTTTAATCAACGCCACCATACTATCTGTCTCTTTGTTTTCAAGCCACGCTGAGATGATATTCTGAAGAGGTAACATGACCTCATGGTCTGAGTCAATAAGAGGCTGAAGAATCTTACGTTCGACAGGGTGTGGTATCTTTCTCATTAGAATGGTTCCTTTCCTAGTGGTGGCTTGAGTAACTTAAGGTCCATCTCGTGGTCATAGTTAAACAGTATTGACCCGAACAATTCATACAACTCCCTCAATTCTTCTGCACTTTTGATCTTAATACCGCTGATTGGATAGCGGTTTCTTGGGTGCAAATGAATAGAGAAATCATTACCTGACATAGATGGCTCAACAATAAGGTTGAGTCTCTTAACCTGATAAGCATCTAACTTAGCCATAGTGATCCTCCAAGTAAGGGTTTTCCCAAGCTTTAGACCACCAGTCAGACTCATTGAAACGCTGGTCCCAGCCACAAGCATGACACAGGTTCATTTCTCTCTCAGCCCACCACTCGTCAACATGCCTTAAACAACCATTGTTTTCACCGGGTATATAACCGTCGCATTCATCCATTTCTTTTCTCCCATTGTTTACATGGATAGTAGTCTTCACTAGGGAACTCATCATAACTAAGAGCTTTAACTTTCTTATTTCGTTTACGGATAGGGTATCTTACACCAGTAACAGGCCAAGATCTACCATAATTTACATGATCTACTAAGCCTCTTGATATACCAAACATATTAGCTATATCTTTAGAGATAGTACCTTCACGTAACTCAATGTAGATTTCTTCTACTCTTTCCTCAGTAAGCTTACACTTCCAGTGATGGATCATACTTAAAACCCTTCATAGTGTATACATATTAAGAAAAATATTACTAGACTAGCAATACCCGAAAAAAAACCTGCTAAAAACCATTCTACCATTTCCATATTCATTTACCTGTTAACTGTTAACGTCTTACTAATTGTTTCGATTGTATCACACTTTTTACTACTTGTCAACCCCTTAGAGGGTTAACATTCTGAACTATGACTCCTTATAGAGAAAATGCCTCTCTAATCTCTGTCGTTCTCCCGAATAGGGCCGTAATCTGTAGTCTGTTGCAGCTAGTCAGACTCAGAAGGTTACCATGAAAGGGAACAAAAAAGGGGAGAGCCAGCCGAAGCCGACCCTCCCAGTTAGCTAGAACGAATTCTGAAGCCTCGTAAGATCAAGCACACCAGCTTCGTATGCTTCCTTTGATAGCTTAGCCTTCCCTGCTAATGTCTTAACTCGTTCCTTCCTGATCCCATTCAGCATGGTAACGATAGCTTTCTGTAGGATCTCAGGCAGATTCTCTGGGTAATCACTGCCAATCAATGCATCAGATGACATCCAGTGGTTAATAGTCTGGCAGATTTCCTCTTCATGCTTACGCCAACTAGCAACCTGATCCTCACGCTCCTGTTTCTGTACTTCCAACTCAGGAGGCGTTAGAAGCTTTAGTTCCTCAGACGTTGGTGCCTGTGGTTCACACATGTAATCGATAGAACCTTGTATAGTGTTCGTATCGTATATAGGTGCTGCGTATGTCTCTAACAGCACGGCTGTGTAACTCTTTGCATAGGCTAGGTAGTCCTTAGCTTTGTACGGGCTTGTGTCTTGTCCAGCCTCGTACTGCTCCCTAGCTTCCCGTTCGAAGTCCATCTCATTGCGGAGATCCACGGTCGGTGCTTCTGGCTCTTTATACTCCTGACACAGATGCAGTCTAAGATACCCAGCAGCTCGGCACCTTACCCGACCTCTGATAGAACGTACACCACCGGGATAGTCCTGGTACATACTAATGATTTCGTTTAACTCTTTCATTGTTGTTCTCCAATATGGGTTTATATGAACATCTTCTGCAGTGGGCATTTTATAGTGAGGAGCGCAGGAAGTCAAGAGTAGATGTTAATGTGTTTATACTCTTTACTTTTGAGCACCGGAACTACACTTGCAGCCCGCCAAGATGTGAGTCGCGTAGGGGCGCGGAAACAATACAAGTAATCACCATCATATAACGAAGCTGCCTTTAGTCCTATGTAGTAGTACCGGTACATATCTAATCTTACGTCCTTAAGAAGGATACACTATACTTTCTATTCTATTTCCTTTCTATCTTCCAGTTGGTACCTGTTATAAGACATCTATCCCTCACACACACACGACAGTTCAAACCAAGCCAGTTCACTCCCTTCCGTAGCCGTTACGAGCTAAAGCGAGAGGACAGAGGTCCCCGGGGGACCCCCCTTGTAGTAGAAGTATATATAAATGTCCTACCCATACAGCGAAGGGATCATACACCTTATATAAGCATCTTATTATGAAACATCTAGAAGACAACGAAACAACATACTGGAAACATCTAAGGTTCGCCTTGTTTATCTCCTTGAAGCTAGCATTACTGGCTGTGGCTGGTGCTATCCATGCTGTTATTCCGTATATCTTCCATAAGACTGTATCCCATGGATTAAAGGAATTAGATGGACTCTTTGATATTCATGTAGGTAATCCCGGAGGTACTGATTAGTGTCGACTAACATTGGTTATAGGGATCTAAGCGCTTTATTTGATAGAGAGGGTTTAGACCCTCCATCTAAAGAGGAGTTCGAGGATCTAGGTTTAGCTAAGGATAGTTGGTTAGACCTAATTGATCTTTTGCCGGGAGGGGCGGGAGCGAAAGTTGCTGGTGCTGCCCTTGGTGGTCTCGGTGGGTTTATGGGAAGAGCAAGTAAAGTTATGGAAAGCCTTACTGATAGGAAGGTTCCCGGTGAGACCTTTACTGCTACTGGTAAAACTTTAAGCAAGTTGTATGAAGATGCAATCACTGCGACTTCGAGATGGACCGATGGTGTTAGGCCATCGACAGCCAGAGGCGCTTTCCCTGTAGCCAAAAGAACATCAAAAATTCCCGGAGGTGGATGGGCTAAAGGTGTTTTATCAAGAGATGTCGATGTTAAATCTACATTAGGAAGATTAAAGGCGGGTGGTAGGATTACAAGCTCAACCGAAAGAGCGCTTGTATCTAGGGTGGCAAGAGAAATTCATGGTGAGTCTACCATAGCCACAAGAAAAGCAGTACTAGATACATTAAAAAAGGAATTGGGTAAGGATCATGACCTTTCCACTCCAGCCAAGGTTACTGACTATTTATCTGCGATGATGAAGTCTTCAGCAGTAGGAGCGAAGGTAACTCCGTATAAAAGAACATTAACGGAGGATGGAGGGATAGACCTAGTTGGAGATGGTATCGAGTCCTTTGTAGATAAAGCGTTTAGAGCGGGTATGGATGATATTGGTAAAGCCATGCACGGAACCGCTACAGGATCTGCGGCGAAAGGAGCGTTTCTTGGCGCAACAGGCTTCGGTGCAGCCTCAGAACTAACAGGTGGAGAAGCAAAAGCATCTGATACACCCGAAATTGAAAGACTAAAGAGGGAGTATCCTGAGCTTTCTAGTGAGCTTGGTAGATTTGGCGTATCCTCTTCTGAGTACACTCCTACAGATTCATCCAGTACAGGTGATTTTGCTGGGATCGCTACTATAACTGCTCGTGATGTTATACCGTCTCCAGCAGATATTTCTGGCGTTGAATGGGTTGGGATTCCTCAGTGGGGAGGAGGGTCTAATAGTGAAAGATACACCCGCTCGACGGGCTTCGGAATAATGTCCGATAGAGCTATGCGCCGCGCAGAAGGCGGAGATGCTACTTACAAAATAAAGGATGGGCCCACGGGCCACGGTTTCATTCCTAGATATCCGGGATTTGAAGATGTTGGTCCTATAAAGTATTGGAAGGTTAGCGCTAGACACACACCAGAAATGATAAGAAAATGGGGGGTTAAGAGCCTTCCTGAGCTCAGCAAATCAGTTGACGGTAAGGGAGGCGGCATACCTATCACGAAACCTGATTATATTACGCCTAAAGCATGGGTGGATGACTTGCCGCTAAAACCTATCCCTAGGTTGGAGGCCGAAAGAAAGGCTGCGGAAGAAAAAGTAAAACGAGATGCTGAAGATGCTATATATCGTGCTAGTGATGAATACTACGATAGACTTCCATATTGGGAGAAAGATAAACTGAAGGCCGAAGGAGACCCAAGAGCCTTAGCAGCTGAATATACAGGTGAGCCTGACTGGGACGCATACGCTAAGGGTATGGAAGCAAGGTATCTTTCTGGTGAGATGGGTATTGAGCCTCTTGGTAGGGGTGCAGATGGGTACGTCTGGGATGGAATGCCCGGAACTAGTACCTACACGGGATCGATACCAACACTTGTTTCTAAGGTTACGAAAGCAAGCCATCCCGGAGCTGAAGGATTATATGCGGATACCCTTAGCCCAGAGGATCTTGCTGCAATTATGGAAGGGGGTGAGTTTAGCGAATCTGACAGAAAAGAACGACCCGGTGATATTGGGAAGTTTCTAAAGGATGCAAAAAGCGAGGCAGAGGTTAGAAGGGCATGGGAAGACTGGGCTGATTACGGTACCCCTACGGACGGCTCCAGTGATACTATAGTGGTTGATCCTACTACGGGTGTTGATATACTTTATGATGGCTCAACCCCGGTCTTGGATATGATTGGTCCCGGAGCTTCTGGTACTTTTGGTGATAAGATGTCAGCAGAGGCTTTCTCAAGACCAGACATGGAGCTTGATGCTGCTACCAGAGCTATGATCGACGCAGATATGGCGTCTGGTATGGTTCCTGAAGTCGCTAGTTCCGCTGGGATGGTCAAAGGGCCCGGTGATGTCTGGGAATATGTCCCAAAAGGTGTCGCTGAGGCTGAGTTTAGACCTTCAGGATTAGCTAGGTTCGGTCTGGGAGCTGGATCGTTGGGCGCTGGCTTGATGACTACTGCTACGCCAATTAGCCCCTCTTCGTATATAGAGGGTGAAAGAGGTAGTCCACGTATTCCTGCGGCGCATCATGGACCTGTATGGCCTGAATTTATTCCTTCGTCACCTTTTGGCGCGTGGAAAGAAACATATATCCCTACTGCCGAAGAGTTAGAATTTATGTCTTCGGGAGAATTTAAAATGCCGGGCTTTGATCCGTTTGGAACCCCTCTTGGTCCTGATCCGTTTGGAACCCCTCTTGGTCCTGATCCATTTGGAGCTCCTCTCTTGCCTTCACCTCTGATGATGCCATGACAGATAAACAAGACCAATTCATAGAGAACTATGTACTTACCGGGAATGCCACTAAGTCTGCTATTGCTAGTGGATACTCCCAGAAGACTGCAAAGGTTAAGGGTTCGCAACTAAAGGCTCAACTCCGACATGAGATACTTGAGGCAACTCAAAAGGTATTAGCAGATAAGATCCCAGAGGGGCTTAACTGGCTTACAGAACTCGCAAGAGAAGCAGAGAGCGAGTCTGTGCGTCTCGGAGCTATCAAGGATCTACTTGACCGGGCTGGCCTTAAACCCGTTGAACGAATCGAAACAACGACAGTTGAACAGATGTCAGACGAGGAAATCAAAAAAGAAATAGATGCTCTCACGAGACATTAGTAGAAACTTAGAACTCCTTAGGGAGCAGAAAAAAAGAATACGATTCAACAGGATAGATCAGTACGATCCTTATCCTTATCAGCAGAAGTTCCACGATACAAGCAAGGATAGCAATCAACGCTTGTTAATGGCTGCGAATCGTATAGGAAAATCATACTGCGGTGCAGCAGAAATGTCTTTCCATCTGCGAGGGATGTACCCTGAGTGGTGGAAAGGTAGGCGATATGATCAGCCTATCACAGCATGGGCTGGTGGTGTGTCCAATGAGACTACAAGAGATATAGTACAGGCAGAGTTATTGGGTTCCCCTGACGATCCTGACGCGTTTGGTTCCGGTGCAATTCCTAAGAATTATATAATAAGAACGGAAAGAAAGCCGGGTGTACCGAATGCTAAAAGTGTCGCGCTAATACGACATGTCAGCGGAGGGAACTCTTCTTTACATTTCAAAGCTTATGAGATGGGACAGGAGAAGTGGCAGGGACGTTCTGTAGACGTTGTGTGGCTAGATGAAGAACCTAGCAGAGAGATATACTCACAAGCGGTCACCAGAACGCTAGACAGGCGCGGTATGGTCTATATGACCTTTACCCCTGAGGCAGGTATGACTGAGACTGTAGCGGCCTTTGTGAACCGTATACAGAGCGGACAGAGCCTAGTCAATGCTACATGGGATGATGCCTCTGAGAAGATTAAGTCTTTGTATGGTGAACAAGGCCATTTGTCTGAGGTTGTTATGCAGCAGATCCTATCTGCGTACTCCCCGCATGAGAGGGAGATGCGTCGATATGGACGACCGTCAATAGGTTCAGGGCTTATATTCCCTGTTAACGAAGAGAGGCTAATTACTGATCCAATAAAGTTAGAGGATCATTGGCCTAGAATAGCAGCAATTGACTTTGGTTGGGATCATCCTACAGCGGTAGTATGGTGTGCTGTAGATAGAGATGAGGATATATTCTATGTATATGACTGTCATAGGGAGTCTAAAGCCTCTCCAGCGATACACTCACAGGCTATATGCTCTAGACCTCATTTTATCCCCATTGCTTATCCCCATGATGGCAATAGACGAGATTCTATGGGTAATCCCGGTTTGGCTGAGCAGTATCGTAATCTAGGCTGTAACTTTCTGCTGTCTCACTTCTCTAATCCACCAGCATTAGGTGAGAATAAAGGATCTAACTCTGTAGAAGAAGGGTTGATGGCTATGCTCCAGTCAATGGAGGCTGGTAAATTTAGAGTATTTTCTACATTACCTAACTGGTTTGAAGAATTCAGAATGTATCACAGGAAGGGAGGAAAGGTGGTTCCATTTAGGGATGACCTAATGAGTGCAACAAGGTACGCTTTCCAATCTCAACGATTCGCAGTATCAGGAACTGACCCTGCGTGGACACAGGATATAACATACAAGAATTATGGCATCGTCTAAAATAACAGATACAGAGTTACTGGCTAGAATACAGGGTGAGATAACTGACGCTTTAGGCTATAGCGATACTATTTCAAAGCAGCGGGAAGAGGCTATGAAGTATTACTATGCTGAGAAGTTTGGTAATGAAGTAGAAGGGCGCAGTCAGTACGTTGATTCCTCAGTGATGGATACGATTGAGTGGATCAAGCCTTCCCTTATGAGAGTGTTTGCGTCTGGTGATGAGATGGTAAGCTTTAGCCCTGTTGGCCCCGAAGATGTAGAGGCGGCGAAACAGGCTACAGACTATGTAAACTATATCTTTACTAAAGACAATCCGGGTTGGGAGATTCTTTACACATGGTTTACTGACGCTCTACTACAGAAGAACGGTATAGTCAAATGCTGGTGGGACGAGTACGAAGACTACAACCGAGAAGAATACAATAACTTAGACGAGCAAGAGTTCAATGCTTTGCTCATGAGTCCGGGTGTAGATGTTATTGAGCATACACCAGCAGAGGGTTATCACGATGTAGTTATTAGTCGTAAAGCTGCTATTGGTAAAGTTAAGATTGAGAACGTTGTTCCTGATGAATTCTTAATCTCAAGAGAATCCAAGACGATTGAGGATGCTAGGTTTGTCTGCCACAGAGTAAAGAAGACTTTATCAGAACTTCGTGAGATGTATCCTAGTGAAGACTTTGACCCTATGGAGTTAGCTGGCGGTCAATATGATTTTGATACCTCTATGTGGGGAGAAGCAAAAGCTCGTTATTCATTTGACAACTCTGCTGATAATGCATTCGGTGGATCAGTCAATATGGGTGATGAAGAAGCATTAAAAGAGTATTGGTTGCATGAGAGTTACTTGCGTACTGATTGGGATGGTGATGGAATTGCAGAATTAAGAAAGGTTTGTTCAGTAGGAAGTTATATTATAGAGAATGAGCCAATTGATCGCATTCCTTTCGTTAGTATTACACCAGTAAAGATTCCTCATAAGTTCTTTGGTCTATCTATTGCTGATCTTATCATGGATATCCAGCTCATTAAGTCAACGCTAATGCGTAACTTGATGGACAATATGTATAACCAGAACTATGGTAGGTATGCAGTTCTTGAGGGTCAAGCGAATTTAGATGATCTGCTAACCCAGAGACCCGGCGGTGTAGTTCGTGTTAAGTCTCCTAATGCGGTAATGCCTTTGGCTACTCCACAGTTGGAGCAGTCATCCTTTGCCATGCTTGAGTATCTTGATAAACTCCGTGAGTCTAGGAGTGGTGTAAACAAATACTCGCAGGGATTGAACGAGAACGCATTAAAGTCTCATACGACAGCTACAGCGGTTTCCGCTACGATGACCGCAGCGCAATCAAGGGTAGAGCTGATAGCTCGATGCTTTGCTGAGACTGGTGTTAAAGAACTGATGAGAAACATCTATGAGTTAGTTCTGAAGAACCAAGACCACGAGCGAGTTATTATGCTTAGGAATGAATGGGTTCCTGTGCGTCCTGATATGTGGCGAGATAAGTATGACTGCACAGTCTCTGTTGGTATTGGTAGTGGTAATAAAGACCAGCAGCTTATGCACCTAACTACGATGTTGAGTTTCGCCGGTGATGCAATGCGTGGTGGATTAAAGATTGTCAATGAGAAGAACATGTACAATATGGGCGCAGCTCTTATTAAGAACATGGGATTCCAGAATGTTGATGATTTCTTAACTGATCCAGATACTGTTCCGCCACAACCTGATCCGGGCGATGATCTAGAAAAGCAAGAGATGGAATTGAAACAGAAAGAACTTGAAATTAAAGCCGCTGACATTCAGATAAAACAAATGAGATTACAAAAGGATGCAGCAGCAGATGACATTGATGCAAGACTGAAGATGGCTGAACTAGCACTTGAAGCGGAACAGAAAAGACCTGTTGCTATAGGTTAGTTATGCCATTTAAAAGTAAAAAGCAAAAAGCGTATTTGGCTATTAACGTTCCAAAGGTTCACAAGAAGTGGTCAAAGACATACGGAAAGAAAACTAAAACTACTAGTAAAGGAAAATCTCGTAAAGCTTAATGTCAACAATTGAAGAAGAGCGCGCTAATAGACTTCTTAATGATCCAGTATTTAAAGAAACATTAGACGCGCTAGAACAAGAATTAAAAACAACTTGGTACAATTCAGGTATCAGGGAAACCGAAGCCAGAGAACATTGCTGGCTTTCTCTAAGACTCCTTGAGAGAATTCGCACGCATATCACCTCGATCATTGAGACGGGTGAGATGGCACGAAAGCTTAAGGAATATCATATATAGGAGATTTAAAGATGGCGGACACGCAACCAGCCCCGCAAGAGGAAGTATCCTCTAAAGCGCTTCCGGGAAGTTTGGCGGAAGCAGAAGAAGCACTTCTAAGGATGATGAACCCTCCACCGGAGGATAATGAAGAGTCCGAAGAAGTAGAAGCATCAAAGGAAGTAACCGATGATGAACCAGAAGCTTCTGATAACCGATATTCATCTGATGAAACCGAAAGGGAAGACGATGATGAGGAAGAAGAAGAGACTGATGAATCAACTGAAGAAGAAGAGACTGATGATGAGTCTGAAACCGAAACTGTCTATACCGTCAGAGTTGATGGTAAAGATGTTGAGGTCACTGAAGACGAACTCGTAAAGGGATACTCTCGACAGTCTGATTATACAAAGAAAACTCAAGAGTTAGCTGAATATCGTAGACAGATGGATGGCGCGCTACAACAAGCGCAGCAAGAAATCCAACAGACTCAGCAAGCTAGAGCGCAGTATGTAGATGCCGTTGAAGCGGCTATCTCTTCAAACTATGCACATCTGCAGCAATTCCAGAATGTTGATTGGGAACGCTTAAAGACTGAAGATC
>Ga0302117_10000097_pt1 | contig 31286 bp, 20 predicted proteins | sample AG5_322_MG_FD_203112 | JGI IMG/M metagenome (GOLD analysis project Ga0302117, IMG submission 203112) | Marine microbial communities from Western Arctic Ocean, Canada - AG5_32.2 | ecosystem: Environmental > Aquatic > Marine > Oceanic | place: Canada: Western Arctic Ocean | collected 2017-10-01 | reverse complement strand
GGGAAGAATGATGTTCACGGATGCCCCAGAGGTTTTTATGATGGGCAGTGGCATAAATTAAAGTTTATAGAAGATTTCGTACCGTCGCTGGATACTGTTGACGAGGACTACTTTCATGAGAGACTCATGGATAGGGTAGATAGGGCTTTGATCAGGACGATAGAAGATTATCACAAGTGGTCAGACTGGCGCCGATTGAAGCACAGTCCTTGGAAAAGATCATAGCTATAGAGCTACAATTTTGACAGAAACACAAAGAATGGTGTAATTATTTTTAGAAAAAATCTTTTTATTAAGGAGAAGATATGACAAAAGTTGGAAAGACTCCCGACACCTTTAGTACCGTAGAACAACCTCCAGTGGTAAATCCTCCAGTAGACCCTCCTGTAGCTCCTCCGGTAGATCCTCCTGTAGATCCTCCGGTAGTAGAACCTCCTGTAGAACCTCCGGTAGATCCTCCGGTAGTAGAACCCCCCGTTGAGGAACATAAACCTTTTTCCTTTAATCATAATGATACGAAAAAGGACGAATCTAATGACTAATATCATAATATACGACGCAGAAAAACAGGCGGGAATAGCAGAGCAAGTCAGATCTCAAGGTTCGATTGCTTATGCTTCACCGTTATGCCCCGTGTCTGAACTTAGTGATACAGCCCTAGAAAAATGCAAGGTCGATTTTTCCGAGTTTTCTTCTAGAGCGGGCAAGGAAGATGATGATATTTATCACACATACTCTATCCTTGTCACAACGTCTTGGAACAAGAATGATGATGTGTTTTCAAAGGACGCAGTATGGGCTTCTAGGAATACTCCTAAGTTCAAACCTGCAAATTTAGAACACGACGAGACTAAGATAGTTGGGGGAATCATAGGTAGCTGGCCAGTTGATAACAATCTTGACCTAATTCAAGATTCAGCTTCCTCTGAGGACCTACCAGACAATTATCACATACTTATCTCTTCTGTTATTTATAGACAATGGCAAGATCCAGAATATCAAACTAGAGCAGAAGAACTAATAAGAAAAATAGAAGAAGGTAATATGTATGTCTCTATGGAGTGTATCTTTAGAGGCTTTGATTATGCTGTACAAACCCCAGAGAATGACAATCATATTGTTGCTAGGGGTCCAGAAACGGCTTTCCTAACTAAGCACTTAAGAGCTTATGGTGGGAATGGAGAATATCAAGGCTACAAAGTAGGTAGACTTCTAAATAGCATTACTTTTTCTGGCAAGGGATTCGTGGAGAGACCCGCAAATCCAGACAGTATTATATTTGACAAAGACCATTTGTTCGATTTCACTAATGCGTCGGAGTCAAAAAACTTGTTTTCTAAAGATAATGGTGTATCACTTAAAGTAGAACACACAATTCTTTCTAACGTGGAATCACAAGAGGAGAAGAAGCTTATGTCTAATGATTTTTTGAACGATGAAGTCAAAGAGTTAAAGGACGCTCTCACATCTGCTAAAGATGAGATCAAAGAGCTTACCGATAAACTCTCTCAGGCCGGAATTGAGACCTTAGAAAAAAGAGCAAATGAGTTAACTCAAGAGCTCCAAGATTCTAATGAATCTCTAGTCCAGTCCGAGGCAGACCTAGCGGAAGCCAAATCTGATATTGATAACCTTTCGGTTAAGATTGAAGAAGAAGCAGAAGCAAGAAAGATAGCGGAAGACGCTATCGCAACGTTGGAAGAGGAAAAGAAGAGAGAAAGCCGTGTCTCTGCTCTTGTCGAAGCTGGAATCAGCGAAGATGAAGTAGAATTAAAGCTTGAAACTTTCGCTTCTCTTTCAGATGAACAATTCAATGAAGTGATCAATACGATAGCTTCAATGAGGGTTGAAGAAGTAGAGAAGGATGATGTCGTTACCGAAGCTCAAGCTGAAGAATCAAAAGAGGCTGACGAAGAGTTAGTTGAAGATTCAGAAGCTAGTGAAGAAATTGACGAAGAAGTCCTCGATACTGCTGACGCCGAAGAAGAAGCTAACCTTGCGGTTAGTTCTGAAGAACCAGAAGAATCGACGGAGCATGTTCGTAGCAGTCTCCGTAGCTGGGTGAATACTTATGTTTTTGACTCAAAAGAATAGTAGAGGAGAAAGTAAATGGCACTTAAATCTGATAGAGTTGAAGCTTTAACAGACCTTAGTTTCTTCATGAACGAGACCGGAGAACGTGGTGTAATACTTACCCACTTAGCCGCTGGTTCTGGAGCTTCCATGGATGACTCAACCGCCACAGTGCAAATTGCTACTGGGACGGCAGGTTACCCTGCGGGACTGTTGCTCAACGACGTAGTTAATATTGATTTGACTCGTCAACACATTAATTTTGCTAAAGACGAAGTTCAAAAGGGCGGAAAAGTCCTTTTACTTAGACGAGGTACTGTCGTTACCAATAAAGTTGAGGCTTCGCCTACAGCTACTATTGTTGCCGGAATACCAGCGTACTTTATGGCAAATGGCGAGCTTACCCCAGACTCTGGGAGCGCTCAAATTGGTAGATTCCTTTCTGTAAAAGATGCAGATGGGTATGTTAAAGTAGAAATAGATATCGTTTAAAGGAGATTCTAAAGATGACTAGAAAGTTATTCGAACCCACTCCCGAAATGAATGATCTCCTTCGTCAAGGCGGATCGTTAGTGAGAGAAGATTCTCTTTCAGCTGTAGCAGAACTTGCTAGAGCTTTAGAACTTCCTCTCCGTAAAGGAGTTATGAGTGGTGATATACTCGACGGTATCTACGAACCCATCCGTCTAGGACCGGGAGCAAGCACTGAATTTCCTTTGGATTTCATTGCTCCGGGAACAGAAAAAGAGTTCGTAGCATACACTATTCCTAACCACGGACGTATTCCAGAACGTCATGTAGAAGGTGATTATGTCATGGTTCCGACCTATGATATAGGAGCTTCCATTGACTGGCTTTTGAAATACTCTCGTGATGCACGTTGGGACGTTGTTGGCCGTGCCATGGATGTTATGCAGTCTCAGTTCACTAAGAAAATGAACGACGACGGCTGGCATACACTACTTGCTGCTGGTATTAATCGTAATATTATCATTTACGATCCAGATGCGACAAGTGGCTACTTCTCCAAGAAACTTGTTTCGTTGTTAAAAACAATGACAAGACGAAATGGTGGAGGTAACAGTTCCTCAATTAATCGAGGCTCACTGACTGATCTTTATATCAGCCCAGAAGCTCTTGAGGATATTAGAAACTGGGGCGTAGATGAAGTTGATGACATTACTCGTAACGAGTTGATCAACCGGGATGGTGGTTTATTAAACCGCATTTTCCAAGTTAATCTTCACGATATTGACGAGCTTGGTGAAGGTCAAGAGTATCAGAATTATCTGGTTAATGACCTTGCAGGAGCATTGCCGGGAACGAAGAAAGAATTCGTTGTAGGCCTTGACTTGCGTAATCAAGATAGTTTTGTCATGCCTATCCGACAGGAACTACAAATCTTTGAGGATGATACCCTTCATCGACAAAGACGAGCTGGATTCTATGGTTGGTCTGAGCACGGTTTCGCTGCACTTGACAACAGAAGGGTTCTTTTGGGAGCATTCTAAAAGAAACTCTTTTTGACCACAAAGCCGCCTTCTGTGACCTAAACAGTTACCTTGGGCGGCTCTTTTTTTTGGTGTATATAGATTACGGTTAGTCGTAGTATCTTTGAAAGGTCACAAGATGAGCTGGAAAACAATAGGAAGAACGATGCTTAGGGCTATGCTTGATGATCCGTCTAGTACTACGTACACAGACTCTAGACTGGATAGTCTGCTTATTACCTCTGCCTATTTCCTGCCTATAGAGATTAACTTTGTTACAAATTATACAGTAGATATAGTAGCAGAGGCCATAGCTCCGGATCCAGCTTCAGCTCTAGATGGGGTTGACTTTATAGCACTTATGGTCTTAAAGGCTGCCTGCATGGCAGACACAGGAAGCTTTAGAACTAGAGCTTTAATTCAGGGGGTTTCTGCGAGTCTTGGACCCGCATCCCTGCAGACTGGTGGCTACGGGGCTCAATTACTAAATCTATTAAATTTAGGTCCGTGTAAGGCCTATGAAGAGCTCAAGGAACAATATAACTTCAGCTATAAGGGCAAACAAGTAATAAGGGCTATAATGGGACCATTTGTCTCTAATGATTTTAATCCCTCTGCTCAACGTGGTCACTTTGAAGCAGACACTATCCTATAAAGAAAGGTTTTAAACATGGCAATCATTGCTGCTAAGGCTAACGCAGGTAAAGATATTCAAAATGGAACTATCCTTGTTCAAGGTCCGAAGGGAGATCCCGCAAATGCTCCCTATTCCCCAAATACCATTGAGACCTATGCAACAGTAGTTCCCTCAACGGGGACTATTAATGCTAGATATGGCACTGCCTTTACTGGATGTCCACCGTGCCTTAGCTAGAAGGGGGTATAAATATGGCAAATCCATTTTCCGGTATTATTACCAGTGAAATGAAAACGCTGTTTAATAATATGATAGACTCACTACTTGAAGACAGCGCTCTAACTGTAGAGTGTACTCTGTTCTATGGGGTGACGAAATTCGACAATTGTGTAAACTGTCTTTATGATCCAATAGGTAAGAAATCTTCTAATAGGTATCAAAATGGGGGTCCTGTGCCCTTCTCTTTTGGAGGGTGTCCTCTTTGTGGAGGGGCCGGGAAGAAAGCTTCTATAGCTTCGGAATCAATCAAGCTTGCCGTAATATATAACTATAAGCAATTTATGGATATAGGGACTCCTGTCAATAATCCAGACGGTGTGATTCAGACTATCTCAGAGAAAGAATCTACTCCAAAACTTAAAAGAGCAAAAGAGCTTCAAACCTCAACCGACATTGCTAATTACGGACAGCATAAGTTCGAGAGAATTTCTGACCCACAACCTGTTGGCTTTGGTAATAATGAGTTTGTCTTTTGTAACTGGAGGAGAACGAATTAATGTTTTCTTTAAAAATGTCCTCCGGATGGGAGGAGAAATTCAGAAAAGACGCGAAACGGGAGATAGGTCTATATCTTGGAAAGCACCTTCCTCGCGCTATTAGTTCTGCCGAGGTGCTCATAAAAGAGCTAGTAATGTCTAGTCTAGAAGCCTCTTCCGCATATAGCTCCATATCCTCAGGAAAGCTTAGGTTTCAGCTAGGTCTACCTGATGGTAATCAAAGAGTAGGATCCATTGTTGAGGCTTGGGTCTCAGGCATCGACGTGCGGTTCGTGTCGGGAGTTGGAAGCTTTGGCTCTATATCCATAGGGATTATAAAAGACGACTTTCAAGACGTTCTGAGTCTTCCTGAGGCACATCTAACCTATACTAACTCAAAGGGTGAGACTAAAGACCTAGAGTGGTTAAGATGGCTTCTAACAGAAGGGTCTAGACAAATAATCACGGAATACAAATACTCAAGCAATACAAGAAAAAGGGGACGTGCCGGGGGCGGAATAATGATTAGAGGAGGAGGGGCATTCTGGAGAGTTCCGGGAGAATTTGCAGGAACAGAGAATGATAATTTTGCCACAAGAGCCTTGCTTGGTATAGAAAATAAAATTGATAGTATAATGAGAATGACATTAGGAAAGCTATAAACTATGGGTTGCGAACCGTACACAAAATTTAATAAAGTTTTTGACATTGGGAAGACTCTTCTTAACTCAGAGCTAGAGCAGAACCTTAAATGGTATCTTGATTGGGGAATGTTGGCAATAGGCGGCTTCTCTAATATCTCAAGACCAACTTCCGGTGCTTATGGAGGAGACTTCAGTACCCTCAGGGCTGTAGAAGATCCCTCTTATAATAATGGACAAGTTTGGGAGACAGCTCGAAAAGAATGGGTTTGGGAGACTGGAAGCCTTTACTCCGGAGGTGGATCTGAGTATGGTGCTACGCAGATTTCTGGAGTATATGTCGATGATGTTTACTATACAACCGGAGATCCAACCTATGGTCATCACTATGATTACCCAAACGGAAGAGTAGTGTTCGATAGTAGTATAAGCTCTTCCTCTACAGTAACTATGGATTATGCGTACAGAAATGTTCAGTCTTACATTGCCAATGATGCTCCTTGGTGGGATGAGCTACAATATGACTCTTTGAGAGTTGATGACCCAAGCTATCAAGTTGCTGGGTCTGGAGCATGGGGGATACTTGCCAATCATCGTGTCCAGATGCCAGCTATAGTGATCGAGACAGTAGCGCGTAGGAGAATGACACCATATCAAATGGGAAATACTTCCCAGTTCGTTAAACAAGATGTTGTTTTTCATATTGTTGCTGAGAATCGCTGGTGGAGGAACCAACTTGTTGACATTCTTTCTCTACAGAAGGACAGTCAAATATGGCTTTTTAACAGTAACACTGTTGCGGAAAGTGGGAAATATCCACTTGATTACAAGGGCATGGTAGTTCCCTCCCCAAAAAATTATGATGATATAGTAGAGACCCCTCAGTATAGATATTTGTTAGCAAGAATAACGGATGTTGTTACCACAGAGATGGAGTCTTATACCCAGAGGTTGCACGAAGGAACTGTTCGAGCTACTTTTGAGGTTGTTTTAGATTAAATTGGTGTATTAATTTTTGAGAGATATTGATGTCTTTTTTGCTTTTAGGAGAAGTTTATGGCTAATAATAGAGTATACTACGCGATACAACAGGTAGCTTTCAGTGACAACGAAGGGACGAGCGATTTTACAGCCGCCCACGGTGTTCAGTCTGTAGGTATTACCACAACGTTCAACTTGGAACAAGCTTTTGAACTCGGTCAACTTGCACTTTATGAGAATGTAGAGGGCGTGCCCGATGTTGAAGTTACCTGTTCTAAGGTTTTAGATGGTTACATTCCACTGTTCTGTCTGGCAACAGCGGATCAAACCCTGCTTACCTTCATGGGTCCTGAGCTCGGTAGAAGAGCACTTGCTAAGTGTAAACTTCAACTTGGGATTTGGGACGAGTCAAACGAATCGGCTGGACAGAATGCAAGTACTGCCGGAACATGGGTAGAAATGTCTGGTCTTCAAATCTCATCCGTAGGTTACAATTTCCCACTGGATGACTGGTTTTCTGAAGACATTACCCTTGTGGGTAACTATAAGGCATGGGGAGCTGGCCAAGCTCTTAACGGTGTACACTGTGGCTTTGAGTACCAACCGGGAGCTGTCTCTGGTGGTTTTCCACTTAACGACGACGTACCGGAAGCTTCAGGTGAAAGAGGTGGAGTTAACAAGAGAGAGAATCTTGCGTTCAGTCTAGTTAGCCCCAGTGTAGATCAGACTAGATTCCCGACAGATATTCCGGGTATCGGAGAAAATGGTGGAATGGGTACTGCTAAGGTTGCAAGTATCAGTGTCTCTTGTGATGTTGGTCGTGAAGATATCTTTGCACTTGGATCACTTGAACCCTACGCAAAGACAGTGACGTGGCCAGTTGAGGTTTCTAGCGACTTTGAGCTAACTACCGCTAGTGGTGACTTAATAAATGCATTCGACGCATGTAATCCTCTATCTGGATGTATCACTAAGGCAAATACTAGTGAGCAAAAGATTAGGGTCGCTACCTGCGAAGGTCTAAGACTTTATCTTGGAAAGAAATCTAGGCTTGCTTCTGTTTCCTATGGTGGCGGAGATGCTGGTGGTGGAAATGCCATGGTTACCTATAGCTACACTACCTTCAATGACTTTACTGTCATTCATGAGGGAGATGTCGAAGCGAGTGGTGGATCTCCTAGTGGCGAAGTTTGGTGGAGCGGTAGAAGTAGTTATCTGGACACTTAATAGATTGGTGTTCGTAGAATTTAATGATATCGAGAGAGGAGACTTCGGTCTCCGATCTCTTTTTCATTATCGGTCGTAGCCATAGCCCGACAGGAGGGTGAGTGGAGGCTGTTAATGTTTTTAGGATTGGGATATGGAAAAAAGGGAAAGAGAAAATATTGTTGCCAAGGTCCTTTCTGGACTTATATTCTTTAGGCTAGACGGTAAAATCTATAAGATTTCCAGCCCAACTCCAGAGGAGACTTGCTTAGCTGAATTCTTAGCAACAGAAGCTTCTCAACATCTCAACTTCGATCAATTGCTAACAAGGAAAGAGGCTGTAAAAAAGCTTTCAGATCTAGGTATCTGGACAGCTAAAGATGAAGAGAATCGAAAGGTTTCAGAAAAAGCTCTAGAAAGTTTTAAAATTAATCTTTTTGAGCAAAGGTTGAATTCGAAATCTGCAGCTGCTATAAGGAATAGAATCGCTGGAATAAACAAACTTCTTAATGTCTCATATGCAAAAAAGAACACTCTTGAACACGCTACTCTTGAAACTTTTACAGAGTCGGTAAGGGACCAATTTATAGTAGGGGTATGTATATCAGAACAGAACGGTAAGAGAGTTTATGATCCTCAGCATTTTTTATCTTCTAATCCAAGAATTATGCAGGCTGGACTTGCCCATTGGCAAGCAGAATTTTCTATCATTAACAGCTTAAGAGAAATTGCAAGAACTGACCCTTGGAAAAACTACTGGAGTGCAGCCTCAGAGCATAATGTTTTTGGAAAGTCAACAAGAGAACTCAATCTAATACAAAGGAGCTTATCTCTTTATTCTAAGATGTACGAGAACTCCCATTCTAGTCCCGAATGTCCCCCTGATGAAGTTTTTGAAGATGATGATATGTTTGATGGCTGGATGCTTTTAGAAAGAAGAAAGAGAGATAGCGATAGAGATAAAAAGGCAGCAGATAAAACGTTAGGCGATCACACTAAGGGGTCAGAGGTTTTCCTTGTCGCAGAGAGTAGGCAGGATGCAGATAAGATCCTGTCTATAAATGACCATGGAGAAAGAATGAAATTAAAAACAAGAGAATCTGAACTGAAGTCTTCCGACGATTCGATATTAGAAAAAGAACTAACAGATGTAAAAATGGATCTAAGAAATCAACTTCATGAAAAATTAAAACAGAGGAGAGGGTAACTAGAATGAGAAGAAAAGCAGAGGACTATGAGGGTCAATCTAAAAAAAGACTACTTAATAACCTAACGAAAAAGTTCAATACAACTACGATAGGGTCTCTATCTGTTTTCGAGGACAGTTTTGGTTTCCTATGGGGGCACGGAATAGAGTACAGCGAATTAACTAAAGAGGAGAGAAAGTGGAGGAAAATATGGTCAGATGCTAGAACCGACATATTAGATTTGGGAAATTCTAATTTGAGAGGAGCCCAAAATGAGGTGGCTTCGTATACAATATCTTGGGATAGATATATAACAAACTTTTACTTTAAAGAGAACGAGGATTAAAATGTCAGATGATAATAAAAGAGTATTTGAAGTGGACGGAGAAAGTTTCGCTGTCCTTCGACCTAGTGTAGAAACCTTAAGAAGAGGAAGTGAAGTAAGATCAAAAACCTTCAATGAGGCTTTACAGAGGGGTGACTTGTTAAGGGATCAACTAGATGGAGAATTGAGGAAAAGAGATCTGTGGAATGATGATAGGGAGGAAGAATACCAAAAAGCAAGACAATCCATCATAGATGGTGAGTTTAAGTTGTCAAAGGGTGGTATTAAACTGCAAGCTGCTCGCGATGTAGCCTTGAATATGGGCGATTCTCGTAATAGAATGGTAGAGATGCTATCTTCTAGGAGTGAATTAGATTCAAATACCTGTGAAGGAAAGGCAGATGCTGCTCGCTTCAACCTTCTTTTTGCGGAATCTTTGGTGTATGAAGAGACAGGAGAAAGATACTTTCCAAAGGGTCTTGATGAATACTTAGAACGTACAGACAATGCAATTACCACAAGGGGAGCTACGGAATTTTATTACCTTGTATCAGGTACTGAGAATCTTGATGATGCCCTACCTGAGAATAAGTTTCTCAAGGAGTATGACTTAGTTAATGACGAAGGCAGACTGATTGATAGTAAAGGCCGCTTGATTGCCAAAGGTGGTCAGCATATCGATGAGTTTGGAAATTTTATAGAGTGGCAAAATGACGAAGACTACATATATGTAGATAGTGGAGGTAGAGAAGTTGAGAGGGAAAGTGGAGATTTTAAAGTAGAATTTTCTCCGTTCCTCGATGATGAGGGAGACGAAGTCTCTGTTCCTACAACTGACGAAGGGAAGTCCGAAGAAGAGGAAGTTCCTGAGACAGAAGAAGCAGAGCCTAAAAAGAGTACTCCAAAAAAGAAAGCAACTCGTCGAAAAAGTCCTGCAAAGGCACAAACGGAAAAGAATAAAGAGGTTAAATCGAAAGAAGAACCCTCTTAAGAAAAACGGATAAGCGGTCATGATGAACTATACAAGGTTTACTATGGCCGCTTTATTTTTATAAGGCTTACTGAATGTCATTTAATATAAACGCGCAGGTCATCTTGACCGGCCCTAAAAATATAAAGACTGTAACTAGTCAGATCAAGCAACAGTTACAGGGTTTAAATGTTAACGTAAACTTAACTATACCAAAAAAGGTTCAGAGCCAACTTAACCAGCTTAATCAGGGAATTGGTAAGGTAAATGCCTCGGCTAAGAACTTAGGTACTGCCGCAAAAGGGGCTGGCCAATCCTTGAATAGCGTGTCCGATTCTGCCAAGAGGGCAGGTGGGGCAATGCAAATGTTAGGCAAGGAGACAGCTCTTACCTTTAAGAGGTTTGCTGCTGCCGGTCTTGTTACAGCTACTTTCTTCAAGCTAACATCTGCTATAGCCGATGCTATCCCAAAGGCTTTAGAGTTCCAAAGAGAAATGGTGAAACTCCAGCAGGTTACAGGAAAGACAGCACAAGAGGTAGGAAAAGTAGGGGATGCAACTAGAAGTCTCTCCCGTAGGCTTGGTATCGACGCAAACGAATTGGCTAGTGTCGCTAGGATTTTTGCGCAAGCAGGGCAAACCTTAGCCCAAGTTCAAGACTCCCTTAAGGCTGTTGCTAGATCCTCTCTGGCTCCGACCTTCGGAACGATGGAGCAGACTGCAGAAGGCTTGATAGCTTCTCTTAATCAGTTTAACATTTCAGCAAGTCAATCTGAACAGGTACTGGGATCTCTTAATAGGGTTTCCAAGAAGTTCGCTGTTGAGTCTTCCGACCTAGTCGCTGCCATACGTCGTGCCGGTGGTGTCTTTGCCGTGTCAGCAGGGCAGATGACAGAACCAATTGAAGCCCTACAGCAATTTTCAGCCATATTTACAGCGGTTAGGTCAACTACTCGTGAATCTGCCGAGACAATTGCTACTGGTCTTAGAACTATCTTTACAAGAATGCAAAGAAGAGGAACTATAGAAGCTTTGCAAAGCTTAGGGGTAGAGCTCACAGACACATCCGGAAAGTTCGTTGGCATCTATGAGGGTTTCTCCAGAATTAGTAAGGCCATTAAGACTATGGTTCAGGCCGGAGATTCAGTTACATTGTCTGCTATCACAGAAGAGCTTGGTGGTATTAGACAGATGGGTAAACTTGTTCCTGCTCTGCAAAACTTTGCTAAGGCAGAGAAGGCATTAATGGAGGGTAGAAAAGGGGCAGCAGAAGGGCTCGGTCCAGATGTTGCAAAGGGATTGACTCCGCTCATCAAGCAGTTCGAATTGCTTCAGGCTAGATTTCAAGACTTCATTAGGACAATAGCAGACTCAAGTACTTTTGCGACTATGTCAAAAATGGCACTAGGATTAGCCAATGCCTTCCTTAAGATAGGGGAAGTGCTAACTCCTCTTTTGCCAATGATGACCGCCTTGATGCTTAAGAAGGGTGTCCAAATGGGCGGTGGTTTCTTGAGCGGATTTATGGGAGGTTTTGGCGGTGGACCCGGCATGGGAGCAACTGCTGGGGCGGCATTGGGTGGAGGAAAAGGTAGTCAGCAGGCTGCCTCTACTAATTTAGTTAATAAGGTAGCTCAGCTTATAACTACCAACAACAGTCAGCTCACCCAATTGCAGACGGTTAATACGAATCTTCAATCCATGCAAGCTGTAATGACAGATAAATTGCAGCAGATAATATTAGCGTCCAGAGGAGGAATGGGTGGGGGTGGAAGAAGGGGATTTGCCAGTGGAGGGCTAGTTCCCGGATCTGGAAGCGGAGATACTGTTCCGGCTATGCTTTCTCCCGGAGAGTTTGTGATTAGGAAATCCTCAGTTGGATCATATGGGGCAGAGAATCTAGATGGTATTAATAAATACGGCAGCGGAGGCATGGTCTTATGGGGCACTGACGATTCGCAGTACGGTGGTCTGTATGCAAGGCCAAGGGCAAAGAGCGCTCAAAGTACTGGCTCTGTATCTGCGGTAACATCTAAGAAAAGCGGAGGCAAGGAAGTCTTGGCAAAATACGGAGACCCTACTTCGTACCTAGTAAGCCAGCAAAAAGAGACTCAGTTTGAAGATGCTATGGCGATAGGCTTCCGGGTCATGATCAGCCACCTAAGCGAAGAACTTGCAGGAAGAGACAAAATTCTTAAAGAGGGTCCTATTGCGAAGTCAATTGAAGATGAAATTGGCATTGACGATATGTCGGGTAAGGTTTTCGAAGGTGTCTTAAAGAATATTTCAGGTTCTTTTGGGCAAGGAGGAACTAGCGGTTCCACTTGGGATATCCCTAGTAATACCATTACCGATAGTGATGCGCTGAGTTCCCTTTTCGGAGATGGTACGACCTCCCTACCGACAGGTAAGGATTACGATGCCAAGATAACAGCTAATCGGAAGCTGAGACTGTCTGTCATGGAGAAGGCAATTAAATCGGGTCAGTATACAGAAGACTCCATAGCGACCTTTGGTGGTGCCTATGGTCATTATAGTTCTAAACAGCTAGCAAGTATGCCCAAGGGCAAGAAAAATAAACAAACTGGATTGACGGTACAGGGCGCTGCTGTCGTAAAAAGAATTGACGAACTGAAAGCAGCTAAAAAGAATACAGCTAATCTTCTAAATGAGCCGGGTCAAAAAGACCTATTGACTCAGATGAAGATACGAATAGATGCCCAGAAAAATGAGATCCAAAAACTCCTTCCTGCGACAGCAATCAAGGCAGCAGCAGGGGGAGCTATGACAGGTTCCGATACCGTCCCTGCCCTACTTACTCCGGGCGAATACGTTATTAATAAGAAGTCAGCACAGTCATTTGGGTACGGGAATCTAAATAGTATAAACAAGTATGCTAAGGGCGGCCCTGTTGCTGTTCAGAAGTTCGCAGGGGGGAGTCCCGGGGGTGTAAACCCAATGCTATACGGTTCAGGGACTGGGATGCCTCCTCAACGTAGCCAACCCAGCAAACCCAAGCAAAGCAGTAGCAGAAAACTTGGTGAGGGAGGTGGACTCGGTGCCTCAGGGGCGAATCTTCAACTAGCTATTGGAAATCTTGCCGGAGGCATGACAGGTCTAGTCTCCTCTTTTGGTCAGATAAAGGACAGTGGTCTAAGTTTTGCTGCTGCCCTTAATGTAGCAACGAGTGGTGCCATGTTGTTTGCAGCGGCAAACTCTCTCGGAATAGGATCCTTAAAGACAGCACTCGGTGGATTTATGGGTGGTCTCAAGACTAGTGTGGCTGATTCAGCAGCGACGGCGAAGCTTCTGGGAGCAAGCGGTGCCGAGATGACGGCGGCTGGAGCAACTCAAGCTCAAATGACAATGAGGGGCGTGTCAGGTGACATGATTGGCATCAACAAAGGCGGTATTAAAAAGGCTGGTGGAGCAGGGAGTGTGAAGGATTTTATAGCGGGTTCTCCGAAAAATACTCTAGGACTGAAGGCGGGAGCAAAAAGTAAAGGTTTCACTGTACAGAATCAAAAGGGATTGGAGGGCTTTAAAACAGGAATGAAAGGAGCCGTAGGAAGTATCAGTGATAAGTTTAAGGGGCTCGGCAAAAAGTCAGGTTGGTTAGGTAAGAAATTCGCCCTTCTTGGAAATAAAATATCAGGAGCTGGGACTCTGATAAGTGGGGCAGCAGTACCTCTAGGAGTTTTAGCAGTTGCTGCAGTTGCTGCGGTTGCAGTCTTCTTCTTGCTTAAAACGGCAGGAGATGCTCTTGTAAACGCCTTCTCTGGCCTTCAAGAAAAAACTGACAGTTGGGCTACAGCAGGTGCAGATGGTCGTCAGATAAGTGGAAGAAAAGGTGTAACAGCGAAGCAAGTAGGTAATGCTGAAACCGGAAAGGCATTGGTAACAGGCTTTGCAGCCCTTACGGCAGCAGTTGTTTTTGTTACCATTGCTAAGTTAGCGCTATCCGCTGCGGTGTTTACACTTATTGCCCCATTTTTAATACTGGGAGTAGCAGTTATAGCACTCATAGCAATTTTTAATGCGTTTTCTGCTATAAACATAGAGGCAGCCCGCCAAACTGAATTTTTAGCATACGAGAGATTAGGTTCCGCAGCTGACAAGGCTGCTATATCACTCAAAAAACTTGCAGACGATCAAAATATAACAAGCTCGGAACTAGCGGAAGCAGCTAGGATTCAAGCTGCAGTAGCAAAGGAAACAGTAAAATCTGCCGCAACGACTCAAAAGGTTGCAGACGCTGAGGCCGGCGGCTTGTCCAACTTGGACTCACAAGGAAGTGCTGCTGACGCAGAGACGGTAGAAGCAAACAAGACTTGGATAGGCGCAGGTAAGATGCTTCTCGTTCGCCTTGGTGATATGGCCAATGCGACTCGCCTTGGTGGAAGCCCGGAATACGACGAGGAAAGAAAAGCGATGCAAGCAGAGGCTCAGATAAACGTGGGCAGTTCTGCATTTCTAACAGCCACAGACGCAAGCGCTGAAAAGCTAGGAGATGATCTAGGGGCAGATCAATTTGGTCAAAATTTAGATCGGGCATTTAAGCAGGCTATTGCAAGAGTTGATACTGACTTCTTGAAGGGTGCTTCGGTTGACATGGACTCCATGAACAAAGCTATGGTAGAAGCAGGTCTTTCGACGAACGCTATGACACAGGCCCTACTAGCCGAGAGAGGTGCTAGGATGCAGTCTGACATTGCCAAAGAAGCACGCAAGGGCACTCTAGAAGGAAAGGCCCTTGCTTCTGGTTATTCAGCCGCCGCTCAAGCAGCTCAGAGGCATGGAAAAGTGCTGGAAAATATGACTGCTGCGGAAATAACCTCCATGCTAATTACGGATGGTCACACTAAAACTGTTACGCAAAACGGCCAGCAAGTTAAGGTCTTAAGTGATAGATTTAGAGGGGTTATACCCGATATAGACAGAATGAATCAGAAAATGAAGGAGGAACAGGTCGAGCGACAGAGAACAACATTCCTCATGACTAAGCTGGAGACGGCGGCACAGCTTGCAAATACAGCGGTAGATATGCTTACAGTGGGTTTTGGAAGAATGGCCGCGACCATGGGGGAGGCGGTTGGAATACTTGGTATGCAAATGAATAATGCTGCTAAGATAACAGCAGATGCGAGTAGTTCCGTCCAGAGTTATGCGGCTCAGGTCAATGTGTTTAAGAATCTTGAGACCTCTTCTACTGCGGACATAGAGAGCGCTACCGCTGGAACTCTAAATCAGATAGGAGTCACAGACCCAGATACTGTGCAGGGAGTCTCAGAGACTGTTATATTAAAGAAGATGCTTCCCGACCTTATACAGCAAGCAACTGCAGATATTGCCGATACGCCAGATCTTGAAACTCCTAAAGAGATCTTTGACAGCCTTGAAAGTACTGCTAGCGATATGGGGATTGATTTCTCTAAACTTCCGCCCGCTATTATAGAGCAATTAAAAGGCTCAATAGGCGGTATTATGAAGAGACAGGGTGGATCGGTCAATATAGAAGAGATCTTCAAAACAATGCTTAGTACTGAAGAATTTGGAAAGCTTTCTGAGGCTATGTCAAAGGCTTCCGGTGCTATCACAGATTCTATGGGAAAAATACAAGATGGTCTTAATAAAATAAGCGAAACATTCGTTAGTATACTCAAGCAAGAGGTCGCTATAGTTCAAGCTGGTATCGCTTCTCGTCAAAAAGAAGTTGCTATACTGAAAACCACTACCGACGCGCTTGCTCAGTTTGAGCCGAATAAGGGCAAGAAGACAGTTGCTCAGGCAGAAGCGGCTCAGGCTGCACGACAGCAGAAAATATTTGGTCCCGGTGCTACAACTGACATTGCTCAACAGGCCAGTAGGGTTCAATACGAGACCGATCAGAACTTAGTTAAGAGGAGAGCCTTAGCTGCCGCAGGTGGAAGCGTGATGGGGCTTGGTTCTAGTACCGAGGATCAGAAGGCTATTGAAGATGGTAGAGCAGCTCGGGAATCTGGATTGGTAGACACTTCAACTCAAGAGGCTGAACTAAGAGCGAATACCACAGCCCTTGAGCATGAAAAGGCTGCCCTACAAGCCCTACTCAGTTCTACTGATAAACTGACAGCCGTTCAGAACGAATTAGCATCTGCTGCTAAGTCAAGAATGACCGCAAGAGAGCTTGTTCAGGCAGATATGAATAAGATGGCTGAAGCTAATCAGATTAAAGACCCCGTTAAGAAGGAGCAATTCCTAGAAGAGGCATTTAGAGGGAGAAGGGCTTTTGAGAAGTTCCAGACCGGAGAGGACATGACTGACAAGGAATTTCAGGCTCTCGGAGCAGGAGGTCTTGAAGAAGGAATTAAGATTGCTCAGGCTGATCCTAATGTAAACTTGGATGATGCTGGGGCAGAAGAAATAAGAAGAAAATACTTCGAGTTCCTCAGGAATAATTATGAGGCTATGAACACAAGGGCCGGTGGGAGAAATGAGCCAGTCTTCAAAGGTGATGCTCTTGAACAAAATCTGAGGATAGCAGACCTTGCTGCTACTACCACGACTGACAAAGAAGAGGACCTGAAAACTGATGCAAAGGAAGAGGCACAAAAGAAGGCCGATGCTCAAAAAATGCTGGACGATATAGGTATTACCGGGATGAAGAAAGGGCTTAATGATACAGAGGCTGCCTTGGGCGTCTTTAAAGATAATGTGGCTGCTGCTGGTGCCGCACTGGAAAAGATTTTCCAAGATATAAAAGTAATTACAGATGATGCTCAGGAAATAAGAGAGTCAGCAGAACAAGGGTTAGATAGCTCTGCTGTAGGTAGCCGTGATGTAGCCTCAGAAAGAGTAAGAGAGTTGGCCGACAGGAGGGAAGCAAGTGCCGCTCAAGCACAGGCGGCGATACAAAGAGTTGCTGACAGTAGAGGTGGTTTTGTGCAGGGAGAATTAGATGAAAAAGGAGCCCTTAAAGCAGGGGGAGTTGGTGTTGATGATATATTAAATATGGACAACGCGGATCTTATGGACGCGGGAGTGGGAACAGAGAAAGAGATTATAGAGATTAAAAAGACACTAACAGCGATGAAAGGTCGAGAGGGAGACGTAACAGACGGGGGGGCGATAGCTGGAAGACAATTCGGGGGAGCCGTAACATCAGCTGATATAGCTAGAGAGCTACTCAACGATGCGGCAGCAGCAGGTACTATTACTCAAGGCCAAGCGGATGCGGGTTCGGACCCCGTAGATGGAGCCAAGGTATTTAATGCTCTTATGCAGAACAATGACTTATTTAAGAAATTCGTTACTGAAGCTACTACACCCGGAAGTATTTATGTTCATGATATACACACCGAGAAACTCCAAAAATCCATGCAGGGAGATTTGAGTTCTCAACTGACCGTAATGAAGAAGGGGGAAGGGGGCCAACCGAAGTCAGCCGCGAATGTCCCCAAATCCGGATATCAGCAATGGGTAGACTTGATGGGGGGACAAGAGGAAGTAGATAAGTTAGAGGGAGTCCCTAAAGGTTCCAAACATAGTATCTATAACGAAGACGGAACAAAGAGGCCACGACAACCCTTTAGCGACCCAACGATAGAGGCAGCCTACCAAACTACGCTGGATCAGCCTCAAAATCAGGGAGGTAACGGTTCGTTACTCCAACCTAGAACACTGCCTCCTGACGGAACAACGATGCCATCTGATCAAAGCTCTACCTACCCTTATCGTCCGAGGAAGGGTAATGCTTCGACAATGAACACGGGCCCAGACAAATACAATTATCCATCTGTTGGTGGTTCCGCACCGGGAGCAGGTGGAGCTGGTGGAAACTTGACGGAATTAAAGGCTATGATAGATACACTTAACAGGGTAGCTGATGGTATTGTCATTTCGGTAGCTATGCCCCCAATAGAAGTGATTCTGAACACAGCTGGGTTCACTGATCAAATGACAAATATTGTTACTAAATTAGCATTAGATGCCATGAGTAATCAGTTGCCAGTAATTATAGAAGATAGAAAAACAGAAGTGCTTAGAGCTCTTGGAATGGAGAATGCGTAATGGCCATAGTATCAGGAGTAACAATGTCTTATGGGGGCTATAACTTTAAGCCAGTCCCTATGGTAACTATTAGTCGAGAGTCCTACAAGACTAGCAGAACTACAATAGGAGGGGTCTATACTATATCTATAAATGGAACTCTTATTCCATATACCACAGGGGAAGATCTCGGACCCATAGCTGTCTTCAATGCAAAGACAGAAATGATAACGGGTTTCAAATCCGACTTTGGTTGTTTCGAGGCTCAATTTACGGGGGTAAATTGCGGACAGGTAATATTAAAAGGTAGACCTAAAGTTGAGTCAATCAGCTTTGACACAAGTGCTGATAACAATTCCAAAACAATGCCCTATAGTATAGAGTTGTCTTTTGCTGGTTCCTCGTTAGAGGGCATTGAGGATTATCTAGGGCAGGCTTTAAATTTAGAAAGCGTTTCAACTTCCTATAATATCTCATATATTGAGAAGCCCTATAGCTTTGTAGGAGAGAGCCATGGGTCTAGAGCGGAACTCGGCAGGACAATAACCGCGAAGGGTCTGACTGTAGGTTGGGGAAATGAGGACACGGCCTGTACAAAAAAAATTGGCGCTCCAGATTGGTCAGAGAACGCGACTGGAATAAACGCTAATTCGGGAAATTATATAGATCCCCTTGTACCAGCCATAGACTATATAGGTTCGGTGGTTGGAACGGGCAGTGCGGGAGACGGAAAGGCCCTGAGCATTCCCGAGTTTGCTCAGCAGCAAAAAATATTTAAATGGCCCGGATCAACCGGGGGTGGTGGTGAACAGGCGGGATCCTTTCTTATAGATAGATCTCTTGATATAGATGAACACGAAGGGTCTGTAACTCTAAATGATACCTTTCTAATATTCGCAACAGGCGACGGCTATATTACTACGGATTTTCCTGTTACAGATTCATTTAGTGTCAATATAGATTCAGATATATCAGACGGGGTCGTTAAGGTATCTACACAAGGAAGCATAGTTGGATACCCGAACTACAAAGTCTCAAACCTTTTTGTAGAAGATGGTGACGGGGCATTCAACAACGCCTCTGGATATTTTTCAGATGCCTTGACAGGAAGTGGTGCGGGTGCAAGGTTTTTTTCGAGATGTGATTCTTTATATACTGGGGTGGTCTCAGATTATACTCTTTCCGAAACAGCCGACGGTAATACACGCACCTCGGCAACAGCAAACAAAGGAGGGGCTCCCTTAAACCCTCAACCGATTAGCCGTTCTTACGGATATAATATAAAAGAGGGGACTGTAGATTATAGTTTAAGTTATTCGACTAGGCCCCCTTCTTGCTTAACCGGAGCAAACATATTATCAGAACAGATCAGTATTACTAGGAACAGACCAACACCTATACATGCAAGCCTTGTGGTACTAGGTAGAAGTAGTGGTCCAATACTTCAGGATATAGGAACACAAACAGCCTATACGGCAGATTTGAGCATAGAAGCTGTAGTTTTAGCTCCTAACGCTTGTAACAACCCTTTATGGTTTGATGGATCCCCAGACTATAATTCTGTTGTAGCTACTACAGAAACTGACATCTGGCAAAGTGGAAACAATACATATTTTAAAACAGCAGACAGTGAGTCTTTTGATGTAAAAACAGGGAGATATACACGAAGTGTTAGCTGGGTATATACAGCCTGTCCTTAGGTCAGGTCAAAGGAATTTTATAGGAGTGGTAGACTAGTGACAAAGAGCGTTTGTACTGCAGCTGAAGGACCCTTTCGGCATACCCTATTTCTTGGACTTTCTGTTCAAAGTGTCTCTGTTAGTCAGGGTTGGAACTCACAACAGAGCACCATTACAGTTCAGTTGGTAGAAGATGATTGTAAAACCGTTCCGGGAGAGTTTAAGTATTATTATCCAGCTCCCGGACAAACATCTTTCTGGACAGGTCCTGATCCGGGATTCGTGAACCCCAACATAGGCGCTCCTGCCTATTTTAGGATAGGAGATTTTGAATTTGCAGGTTTAATCCAGAGCTGGGAATCCAAGCATGGAACTGGTGGTAACCCCGTATACTCAGTTACCTTATGTGATCCTCGCCTCTTGCTTGAAAACCTGCAGATTATTATTTCTGACTATGCAGATAGTGTAGAAAATGTTTATAATCTTATTAATCCATACGGGTTTTTAGAAAGTCTTGGGTTTCCTTGTGCCCAACAATTCATTAAGGGAGCATCTTTTGGTTCTCCCGCAGGCGCCTATGGTGGAGCTCAAAACAATAATGAAGGCACTCCTTATAATTTACTGAAGAACGCAACAGCAGCTTTACTTAGTGGCCGTATACATCCTAAGTTCTCTCCTTATGGTAAGGCTGTTTTTAGAGGTAACGATCCAACAGGGTGGGGTGCAATAGGTGGTTGTGGGGCCCTTTCTCCAGATGGGTTTTCTCCTCAAATAATAGCTGACTATGGTGGCAATGGGTATAAGGCTGAATATACAGTAGATATTTCAGAGATACCATTCCAGCCTACTTATTTCAGATTGGCCGGACCTCAAGATACATTGATGAACATCATATCCAATGCTTGTTCGTTAACCGGGTGTGATTTTTTTATAGAGCTTTTGATTACCCCCGCAGGAGATAAGGTAATCAAGGTTAAGACAACTAAAAGAAGAGCCCAGCCTACTCTTGGTGAAATCGAGGCATTCGTTGCTATTACGGATGGGGTTACTGAGAAGAATGTGGGCCGGGAACTAAGAAATGAAACTACCTCCACTTTTCTATATGGAGGCTACATACAGTCTATTTATGAAGAAGATGCTTCTAATCCAGTGTCAGGAACTGACATAATTCAACACTGGGGATTTAATGCTTCAGGAACCTTCACTGAAGCAAACTTAAGAGCTGCCGCTCCAGCTAAAGACGAATGGGAAGTTCAGATAGATCTAAGAGACTTAAACTTGGGCCTTGTAACGCCTCTTATGATAGATAAAGTATTTATATATGAAAACGAAATGAGGTGTGCCCTAGGGGAGTATGACACTTGGTTCAACTTTATACAAGCGTTTAACCAGAATGCCGGGACACCAATGGGACTGGCCATAAAGGCAGCCTTCCCAAATATAAAAATGAACATAGACGGCGCGGCTTGGGAGGCAATCGGAGTAGCAGCGGATGTTCCTGCTTTGGGAAGAGATGCAATGGGGGGACTAATCGTCGCCGGAGCAGAAGATGCTAACAATATAACTGGAACAGATGCCGAAGATATTAAAAAGATACATAAATTTGTAGCAGATTTTGCAGACAAATATTATGGAAAACAGTTCTTAGTTAGACTTCCCTTTGTTTGCTATAGGGTGGATGAAGATTCTGGACAAACCCTCTACACTGACCAACCTACAAACGATGGCGGCTGGCCCTCTATGACTGTAGGTGCTTCGGGAGGAGCTACAAAGACAGACATTCTTGGGCTTACTTGGCAACCTACCGCTGCAAATCCCGAGCTTGAGACCTTCCGGGATGGTCAGGGTAAGGTACATTCTTTTGTTAAATTTGATTCTGCTCCTACTGGGGCATACCCTACGAATCGAGATAAGAGCGTCGTTTATAATAGCGGTCTCTATCTTGCAGCTAACGCAGATGAAAAGGTTTACGAGAAGGATGGCATCGCAGCTGTCGTAATTAAACTAGGCCAAGCCGTAGCTCCCAATAAAAATGAGCAGGGAGTGGACAAGCGGATGGCAGGGGCAATAGCTGTAGCTGTTGAGCAGTTGGCTTTGGGCAATCAGGTTGCTGGAGCAGGGGCTATTGTTGCTCAGTTTGAAAATGATCAGGACGGGCAAAAGGGCGACTTTGCCTTGGCTATGGAAACTAAGAGATTAACCCCAGATGATGTTGCTATTTCAATGATCAGCAACACTGATCGATATGGCCCTTATGGTTTTAAGGGACCTCCGGGGCAAGTCAAGTTTGAGTCGGCAGATACTCTCACTCCTTGGGCTTATAATGGATATGCCACGATGGATCTAGCCGGGAAAGAAATGGCTAAGGATTCAATAACCTTTATGCAGGTTGGAGAAAAGGGAGGAATAACAGTTCCCGGTTACCCAACAAAAAGACTTGGACAAGAGCTTAGAGACTCTATTCCCATGTTTGGCAGTTCTTCGTTAACTAGAGGAACCTTTACAGTAGGCACTAACAGCATACCGTATTTTTATATCCCTAGCACGGCCATGACTGGATCCTTTGGTCCGAACATAACTAGTATAAGTATTAATATGGGATCCAATGGGGTTACTACCACTTATCAATTTACTACCTTTAGTCCGACTTTCGGTAAGTTTGCGAAGTACAATGCTAACCAATTGCAGAAGATGGGCAAGCGTCGGCAAGAGATATCTCGTAGGAATAGACTAGACGACAAGATAAATAAACGATTAGCTGAAGCCGAGGCAAAAATAAACAGAGCTGTAGATAATGTTAAAGCTAACAATCCTGCAAAGAATGTGGGAGAGGGCGCTATGTGTGTCATCTCTGCAGAGCAACATGTTCAGGCAAGTTTTACGGGTCAAACAGATTTTATAACATACGATGGAGCTGCAACCACTGCCAGAAAGATAGTTGTAGGAAAGCCGAATCCAAGCGGAGCGATTATGAGTTGGGACGGACTTCTTGTCCCCGTGTCTAGGGGCGGAGATGGAGGTCTCCCTAGATATGTTACACCTACAGGGAGCTGTTCGGGTATTCCCGGAACCACGTACCAGATGGATCCTCCTATAATGACCTATACAGAACCCATAGTCAATACATCTTACTTAGATCCTTTTGCCACGGTCAGTACTCCTAAGCACGCAGATAACCCGAACGATCCTGACTTTCATAACCATGTAAGAAGACTAGCTCATTCGGACTATTCTTCTTCAGCAGGTACTCAAACTAATATGAAGGTTGGAGAGCAGAAGGGTGATGCTTTTCCGGAAGACTTTAGATTCTTGGCTCTTAAGGGGCCTCTACTGATACATGGGTGGGGTTATGATCTAGAAGGTAAACCTATTCCAAACAAGATAGATACCATTGTCGATACTACGGCAGGTATTTTTGAGGGAGAAGATCTTGAAGATAAGTTTTTAGACAAGTGGCTTCGTAAGCCTCAGACTTGGCCTACTGCCCCCTTGGACCTTAGGTTTGATAGAGCAAGGGGAGTATGGACTGTTCCCAGCGATTTTAGAATAGTGCAAGCAACCGCACAAGAAGATATCTCCAAAGGGGCGACAGGGTTAATAAAGCTCACTAACTTAAGAAATACTTATGATGCAGATGGGGATTTAATAGATGACGCTGATAAGTTGGGAGTGCTAAAGAATCCACACGGCGTAGATTGTCCTCTCGTTGTTGACTCCGGGGATAAATTCTATGCATTCTACGATACAGCAGATTGTCTCTACTATGCTCTTCCCTGCGCCAAGGATCCTTGCTACACCTACTTTAATAGTGGTTGCGGGTCAGGAACTGGAGAGGGATCCGGAGAGATTGAATGTGTTACTGGCTGGAGAGAGTCTCCAGTCTACGTATTTGGCCCGGGGATGTACTCTTCTGCCGTAGAAATCACAGGGCTCGGGAGTTGCACTGGGTGCTTTCCAAACACGGGAACAGGATCTCCGCCTCCCCCATTGCCCCCGGTGAGTGGAATTCTAGTTGAGTCTATCATTAAGGTTTGTAATATTCCCCTTAGCTGCGAATACTTGGATGGGTCCTACGTGACTGGGGGTGGAAGCGGTGCTTGCGGCGTGTTTGAAGAGCTTAAGTTTGGTAAAGGATTAAACCTAGTAGGTTCGGGCGTGAATGATTGTGTGTTTACTGCTGAATTAGACCTTAAGATAAAAGACGACCCTTACTGTGATTGGTCTGGGGAATATGCAGACTCATATTCGTATTACGACAGACTGAATCTTGGAACTGGTCTTAAGATTACGAACCTTACTGCGTGTGGGTCTGGAAGCGGCTATGGAAATGTCGTAACAATAGCAGCGGATCACTCTATAAAATCAGAAAATACCGAATGTTCTAGCGGAAATGTCCTAGAATATGAATTTTTCAATAAGCTTACTTTCAGAAGCGGAATCTCTGTGACAAGCGGGGGTGACTCCTGCGAATACCTTATAGACTCACCGATGCCAGAGATATCAGATTCAGGCTATTGCGATTGGGCACCAGAGGTGGCTGGCGGCACGGGCTGTATTGAACCGTTTAAGTGTTTGACTGCCGGGTCTGGACTAAAGCTTGGTAGAATTGACGATTGCAGTTACATTGTACATGCGGACCATCACCTTAAAGACACAGACTATTGCAACTGGACAGCCACCGTCACTGGTTATGAGTTCTTTAATAGAATAAACTTCGGAACAGGTCTTCAAGTCGTCGATGAGGGAGATTGCGAATATACCATAAGGGCAGATCATTATATACAAGACAACACTTACTGTGAATGGACGCCGGTGGTGGCTCTAGAGCGTAAGTTCTTTAACCAGTTAACGCTTGGTACCGGTCTACAGGTTGTACAAGGGACCGGCGGAGACTGCGACTTTGAGATTCAGGCCGATCATTATATCAAAGACTTAGACTATTGCGACTGGACTGCTTCAGTGGGGCAAGCTCCGAACGCTTCACCTCAGTTCTTTACGAACCTAGAACTAGGAATTGGGCTGAGAGGCTATTTTGGGGCCGACCTTTGTACTGTTAGTATTGATGCTGACCACTATGTGACAGACCAATCATACTGTAATCACGGAGGGTTTGCGACTGAAGAATTCTTTACCAATCTGATTTTTGGAACTGGCTTAAAACTCAATAAGATAGATGGGGCTGGATGTAAATACAATATTGATGCAGACCACTACATAACAGATACCGCTTCTTGTGATAGGGCGTCAGTTGTAGCCGAAGAGTTTTTTAGACACCTGCGGTTTAATCAGGGCCTTCAGGTTGTTAATAACGGCCTTTGTGACTTTAGTATCAACGCTGACCATTCTATTAGGGGCATGGACTATTGCGACCATACTGACGTTCTACTTGAGAACTATGGGTTCTTTAACAAACTAAGTTTTGATCGTGGTCTACAGGTATCCAAGACAGCGGGAGGTGCTGCCAATTGCGAGTATACGATTAAGGCAGACCATTTTATTAAGGGGACTGACTATTGCGAGGTCGAGCAAGAGGTCGATACCTACGAATTCTTTAATAAGATAAATTTTGACCGTGGTCTGCAGGTAACGAAAAAAGTAGGGGGAGTTTCAAATTGTGAATATACGATTAAGGCAGATCATTATGTTTCCAAAGTAGATTGTGACAGTACGGAAGTCCTTGCGCCTACCTTCTTTAACAACCTTGCCTTCCACACGGGAATAGATGTTGAACATGCTGGAGCTCCGGGCTGCGAATATCTGATTTCAAGCGCCCTCAAGATTAAAGATATCGCTTACTGCGACTGGACTCCTGCCTCGGCAGCTGACCATCAAAAATACGAAAATCTTTATTTTGGCACCGGACTAAAAGTGTCCACATACGTCGACAACACCACTGGCTGTGGATTTAGCATTGACGCAGACCATTATGTCACAGATACAACATACTGTGACCACACAGCGACGATTACAGATAAGTTCTTTACTAATCTGAATTTTGGAACTGGCTTAAAACTCAATAAACAGACTGGGGATGGCTGTAAGTACAATATTGACGCAGACCACTACATAACAGATAATACATATTGTGAGCATACCGGTGAAGTTGTTACGAATAAATTCTTTAACCATCTAGAATTTGGCTCAGGGTTAAGGGTTGATGATCTTTCTAATTGCAGGTATAGGATTCAGGCAGATCATTATGTTTCCAAAGTAGATTGTGATGGTACTGAAGTCCTTGAGCCTACCTTCTTTAATAACCTTGCCTTCCATACGGGAATAGATGTTGAATATGCTGGAGCTCCGGGCTGCGAATATCTGATTTCAAGCGCCCTCAAGATTAAAGATATCGCTTACTGCGACTGGACTCCTGCCTCGGCAGCTGACCATCAAAAATACGAAAATCTTTATTTTGGCACCGGACTAAAAGTGTCCACATACGTCGACAACACCACTGGCTGTGGATTTAGCATTGACGCAGACCACTACCTTAGCTCTACAGGGTCTACCTGTCCCGGTACCGAGGTAGGGATAAACAATGAATTCTTTAATCACCTCAGCTTTGGCGCTGGGATTGGCGTTAAAGACCACGGCGGATGCAAGTACGAGATTTACTCTTGTGGTGGAGTACAGGTTAAGGACTCGGGGTATTGTGATTACACGGCTTCGATAGTCGAATGCACCGAGGCTAGCTGTATTACATATGGTAGCGGACTGAAACTAATCGGCATCGTTGAGGGCAACGCTAGAGTTGATGCCGATCATTATATTAGTGCTACAGGATCTACCTGTCCCGGTACCGAAGTAGGGATAAACAATAAATTCTTTAATCACCTCAGCTTTGGCTCTGGGATTGGCGTTAAAGACCACGGCGGATGCAAGTACGAGGTTTACGCTTGTGGTGGAACGAATGTTAAGGACTCTGGATATTGTGACTATGATCCTACATATCTTGAATGCGTGAGCGTTGACTGTATTAGATATGGTAGCGGTTTAAAGATCAGCAGTATTATTGACGGAGAAGCCAATATCTCTGCGGATCACTACATTACTTCAACGGGAGAGGACTGTGATAATGATACCACGATCCACGAGTTCTTCAACCATCTTAGTTTAGGAAGCGGACTGGGACTTAAGGACAGGCTTTTAGACGGCGACCCCCAACACTGTAATTATGAATTATTTGCCTGTCAGACTAAAGTAAAAGACTCAAATCCGTGCTCTCCACCTGTCTACACGCCAATAGCTACAACATGCTCTGGATTTGATTGTTTAGAGTTCGGTTCGGGATTGCACATCTATGATACCAACAAAGAACCTAAGATTATGGCAACTCGATATGTGGTTGATGCCCTAGATGCAGGATCTTGTAAGACCTACTCCCATAACCCCAGTCCGGCTTGGTATGAGACTCTTCACTTTAGGAGCGGTATCCATGTAAGCCGATCTGGATCTACCTGTGAATATATAGTGGATGTGATGCCCACTAGGTACAAGGGGAATACAACCTGTTCTCTTTTTGTGGCGGCCACCGTACCTCCTGCCGATCAGCCTCTTGATTCGGTATTCTCTGGTCCCGGTATCAAAATAAAGCAGGATGCGACCGATGACTGCGCATGGGCAATAGGAACTGATTTTGGATTTTCCTCTTGCAGTGGAGCCTTCGTCCGACCCGTCGAGACGTTCTATTACGGATGTGGAATCGTGGCCACGGAAACACCCGGAGATTCCTGTGGGGTCGATATTTCACTTGATCCCTTATGTGGCGGCGGTCCGTTATTCGGAGGACTGGCAACAGGAGTACAGGTGGTTAGAGATGTGTGCTGTACTGGTGACTCTCTCTCTATTAATTATATAACTCTTATGTTCAGCTCATGCGGCCTCTTTACGGGTGTTGTTGCTGATGATGGACTTTGTGTATGTTGTGATTAAGATATAAGATATTTTAGGATAAAGGAAGTTTATAATGCCGAAGAAAATTACCATAGGGCCCGGATGGGAAGAGCCCTTTAAGGACGTAGTCGCAGAAACCGGATGCTGCACATGTTGCCAGCCATGTACTCCCACTCAACCAGTTGCATTGGATACCTGTCCGTCTCAGTGTTGCCCATGTCCACCTACCGGCGATATTTGCTTGACCTTTTATGATTTGAACAGTCCCGGAAATTGTCCAGCCCTAGATGGTCTCCAGTTTCAGCTTACCCGAGCAGAAGGAATTCCCTTTTGCAGCGGCAGCAATCCAGACAATGCAGGGTTAGAGTGCTATTTTCCCGGGGCAAACACGGGGTGTCCGGTGTGCCCAGATTCTGATTGGAAAACTTATTCAATGAGTCTTAACGATTGGCCACATGAGAAATGGGCTGGCGAAGGTGTTATATGCGATGGGGGCAGTCCGGGGGGCTGTGGAAGCGGAGAGGATGTTAAGATTTCTTTATGCTGTTGCGACACGGTATCTTCCGCCAGTCAAAGTGTTGCCTTTCAAGACGAATGTCATGGGTGTCGTTATCAATTACGGATTGAGTGGAGGGCTTGGTACAACCCTCCTCCCGGAGCCCATTGGAGTGACGGAGATATGTGCACCTGCCCTTCTGGATACTATACGTCGATGGATGCACTAATACCCCCAGATTACTGCGCACCGAATGCAGCCAACGCTCTCGTTTGGGAGATGCATCAAACACAGTGTGGTAGTGGGAATCCAGACAACTGGAAAACTGTATTTGAGCTCCACGATTCGGTTTGGAACTGTTCCTGTTGTGCAGGGGGCGGAGTTGATACTCCACTCTGCAACGGGCCTACCGACATTAGGATTATAGCTACTCCGGGAACCTGCTAATATGGATAGATGCGTATGTATAGGAACAGGGTATTGTGAGCTGCACCAGACACATATAGACAGGGAATTCGACTTTCTTGCCTGCAAACAGGCCAACCCTTACGAGAGAAGCTCTATTCATAAAAGTTACCAGATCAAACGAAAAAGAGAAGAGGTTCGAAAAATTTATCAGAGAGCGGAGGGTAGCGATAGCTTCGTAACATTCAATAATCTTATTGAAGACTGTCGGGATTTTTTATTACCACAAATCGTTAACTTAAATTTAAAAGGTGTCTTTGGTATACCAAGGTCGGGAGTGTTTCCGGCTAGTGTGATGGCTCTATGGTTGGACCTACCAATTTATACAATGAATAAGCTTTCCTATAGGCTTGAGCCCATGTCGGCGTTTTCGAATTTTGGCGGTTACAGAATGAAAGATTACGACAATCCTGAAGGCAAGATTTTGGTTATTGATGACACTATTTTTTCAGGAAAGGCGATTGAATTAGTCAGGGGCAAAATAAAGGAGGATGCATTTTATGCTACTGTTTATGCCCATCCGGCTTCGGCAGATAAGGTAGACTTTTTTGCAAAAATTCTTGCACCTCCCCATGCTCTCGAATGGAATCTATTCAATTCCACGTATATAGAACGTTCCCTCTTGGACTTTGATGGTATACTTTGTCCAAATGTGCCGCATGAAAAATGTATAAACGAAAAGGACTATATAGACTACATAAAGAATGTTAAGCCTCTTTATCATAGAATTCCCAAATCTACCTGCGGCGGTATAGTGACGGCAAGACTTGAAAGATACAGAGACATAACAGAAGGCTGGTTAAAAAAATATAACATTGAATACCGTTCGCTAATAATGTATCCAACAGAAAAGGAAGATGTTCGGAACAAAAATCACATACAGGAAGCTGCTAGCTTTAAGGCCAAACATTTTGTAGAGTCTGAAGCTGACTTTTTTATAGAGAGTGAGCTAGCAGAAGCTATTATAATCAGGAGGGAAAGCGGCAAGCTTGTGTTTTGCCCGGAGAAATAAGGAATGATATATTTACCACATAGAGCTGTTTTTATCCACATACCGAGAACCGCAGGTAACTCTGTTACTAGCGCAATAGCTAGTGCCTGCGCGGGAAAGGGAGTTGATATAATACTCGGATCCAACGCGGGGATAAAAAATTGGGGCAGTTTTCATCGTCACATGACGGCTAATAAACTAAAAGAGATTATAGACGAGTGGGATGATATATATAAGTTTGCTGTTCATCGCCCTATGGAAGATAGAGTACAAAGTGCAGCTAGATTAATAGAAAGAGACGTAAGAAATAAGGTGCATGAAAAACCCAGCTGCCCAGAGCCTTGGAGAAGAGTTCTTAAGGGCGAGGATAAAGAATACTGGAAGAGTTTTATGCAACAAACTACCGAGTGGTATACTCAAGGTGGTAGTTCAGAAGACCTAGGAGTAGAGCTTTTTAACTTCTCCGAGATAAATAATAAATGGCATGAAATATGTGACAAGTGTAAGACACCTCAATGCTACCTTCCAAGGTTAAATAAAGGTTAATAAAATGAGGCTTATCAATTTATCTAAATTCGAGCCGATCTTTGAACCTCTATCTGGATTGACAGTTGGAATAGTGGATGGTATTGGAAATGTTGGCGATCAATTATTATACCTAGCAACAAGACAACTCTGTAAGGAATTTAATATAGAACACTTCACCGTCAACGTTTTGGCAGAAGACCCCATCCCGAAGTGTGATAAGCTCTTACTCTTCGGGGGTGGAAATATAGGATATCTTCCCGCTGTAGCTATAAGAAAGAAAGCTTTTGAATCTGGTATTCCATGTTGGCTACTACCTCAGAGTGTGATAAGAAATGAAGACCTTAAGTGTGAGAAGATGTTTTTTAGGGAGTCTGTTAGTCGGGACATTATTGGTGATGGAGAAATAGCTCCAGATCTAGCTTTAGGGTTTAACTTTCCAGAGTCGGACATGACCAAAAGAGGGTCTAGGCTTTTTCTTAGAAAAAACGGAGGATCTACACATCATCATGTAAAGAATCAGATGAAAATAGACCCTGCTATGTTTTGCTACACCCCAGAAGATTACTGGAGATTTGCAGACGGGTTTGAGGAAATTATAACAGATAGATTACATTTGGCGATATGTTCCCTAGCTATGAAAACCAAAACAACACTATTGCCTATAAACTACCATAAGAATATAGCCATGTTCAGAGAGTGGCTAGAACCGCTTGGGTGTTTTTGGAAAGACTGTGTGTTTTCTGACTTCATTTCAGAAAATCTAAATGAGAGGTTTCTTAAGTGAAATTCTGTGAAAACCCTTTTAACACCCTACATGTTCACACGGCAAGTTATATAACTTGTTGCTCCAGTTGGTTTACATCCCCCTCGGAGGTAAGGGTAGGAGGTAAGTACGAAAATTTGTGGAAAGTGTGGAACCACGAAAAGTTCCAAAAACTAAGGGAG
>Ga0302117_10000096_pt1 | contig 31477 bp, 30 predicted proteins | sample AG5_322_MG_FD_203112 | JGI IMG/M metagenome (GOLD analysis project Ga0302117, IMG submission 203112) | Marine microbial communities from Western Arctic Ocean, Canada - AG5_32.2 | ecosystem: Environmental > Aquatic > Marine > Oceanic | place: Canada: Western Arctic Ocean | collected 2017-10-01 | reverse complement strand
GAGTGATAATCCCCCCAAAAGAAATCAAAATCAGATGTTTGCCAAACACGATTGGCACATCCAATGGCTACAATGTGCCGTTAAGAAATATGGTTAAATTCTGAGATTGATCTTCAAAGAGTCTAGACCGATAAGATTTATATCAAATCATCCAAGGCATGATTCAGCGCTTGGTATTGGTATTCAAACCCTTCGTTTTTCCAAAAAAGGGACGAACAGCGCGTGCTCATCAAGGCTAGTTCAGCCATAGGTCCCAATACAGAATACAGTACAAAGGCGGGAATTGAGGGAAGGAAGTAGGGGCGATTTATTTTGCTTGCTAAGACTTGGCTAAATTCTCTGTTTGTAACACTCTCACTTCCAACCCCTAGAAAAATACCTTGGTATTTGCTGTTCTCTGCTAAGCATAGGAATTGACGTGCTAAATCGGAAATGTGAATCCATGGCATCCATTGTTTTCCGTTACCTAGAGGGCTCCCAAGTCCTAATTTAAAAAATGGAAGCAATGTGTCTAAAACGCCTCCGCCTTTGCCAAGTACGATTCCAATTCGTAGGCAGCAAACTCTCATGCCTAGATTTTCTGATTTAAATATTTCTTGCTCCCATTGGTTTATGACTGTCGCTAAGAACCCATCACCGCCAGGGTCATCTTCGCTGTAAACTTTGTTTTGATCATTAGGGTATAGACCCACTGCAGAAGCGCATATAAGACTTTTTGGTCGTTGATCTACAGGGAGGGAGGAGATGGCCTCACGCAACACTCTGGTGCTCTGTATTCGGCTTTCTAGGATCTCTTTTTTATAACGCTTAGTCCATCGTTTAGCAATCGTAGCTCCGGCTAAATGTATGATTGTGTCGACATCTTTTAAAGCATTCATATCTAGCTCATTTTTCTTTGGATTCCAAAGAAATGTTCTAGGGTCAGAAGACGGTTTAGTGCTCAAGTTGTTGACCTTGTAACCACGTAATGATAAGTTCCTCATTATTTCTGAACCGATCATTCCGCTACCGCCTGTCAATAAAAATCGTTTTGTCATTGGGATAATGGCATGAATTCCTCTGATGAGGGCTATTAAAGTTAAACCCTAAAATTTACCCCAATCACCAGTTGGTGCTGCAAGGCATTTACTGTCCAAAGGTCGCTGGTTGTTGGGTTGTAGATGCGTGCCTGCCGGTAGTTGCTAACCAAGGCCACATGAATGCTAGCTTGATCGCTTCGGTACCCCAACCCAACACTTCCTCTTTGAAACCCTGAGTGGTCTTTGAACTGTGTGCCGGCATTGCTTTGTTGATAGCCAAAGCGGTAGGCTAGGGGCCCTTTTCGCCATTCCATGCCAACACGAACCCCTTCCACGACGACCAAGTCATCCAGCAAATCTTGCCCGATGCCAATAGCTGAAATAGGTGAAATGATGGTTTGCTCAGGCAAAGATTTTCGATGGTACTCCACAGCAATAAACCCCTTTGATTGGAACTTTTTTGCCAGAGAAAATGCCGCAGAAACACCAGGAAGGGTCTCCCATGTTTGTTTGTCAGTCAGTTCAAATGGGGGGTCATTGTTTGTTGTTCTAGCCGTCATACGGTACCTGCTATACCAGTCAAGTGAAGCGACGTTGGGCATGGAAATGCGCATCCCTGCTTGCAAGTCTAGCGGCAGTCGAAAAATCACACCTAAGCTGCTTGAAGTGCCACTGATGCTCATGGAATCACTTTGGCTGTAGGTGTAACCAGAGGTGTAGCCACTGAAGCCATCTTCGTCGACGACAAGGGCTTCAAAGGCAGATGCATTCGAGTAACTCCGACTAAGCCCTAGAGATAGCTGTGGCGTTCTCAGGCTCGCCCCTGCAACCAGACGGTTGCTTTGAAAACCCTGCTTAATGCGTGTCACGCGTTGAGAAGGGAGACCTTGAGACAAATCAAAGAACTCATTGTTGTTCTCATCGTACTCTAGCACGTAACCCTGGTAAGCTGTGTAGGCGCCAAGCAGTCCAGCGGAAAGCAATTCATCGGGCCCATTGATGCCTTGAGAGGCATTGAGCCACTGGTCCACCATGCGTTCAGTAGGGTTACTTTCAATGGATTGCCATTGATTGCCGGACCATGAGTCATTTTGAAAAGCAAAGAAACCATTGAGTTGGTACCCTTTAGCTACAGGCATTACATGCACGTAGGAAATATTGGGGATTTGTATCCTCGTTGGATCCTGGCGTGTCATCAACCCACCTTGCCAATCAATTTGGAGTTCACTTGAACGGTAAGTACCAATACCTGCTGGGTTGTCAGCTGCTGCGCTGGCATCGTTACCTAGGGCTCCCAAGGCTCCGCCTAGGGCCATGTAGCGCGCACTGCCCATTCCGCCATCACTGGAAAGCATGTTGTACACAACGGAAGACTGAGCCTGAGCTGCGACACTAAAAGCTATTGCTCCAATAAATAAGACCCTTTTCATCGTCTGCTGTTGGATGACGACCTGCTGTTGCTGCTGGATGACGATCGGCTGTTGCTGCTCGATGACGATCGGCTGTTGCTGCTCGATGACGATCGGCTGTTGCTGCTCGATGACGATCGGCTGTTGCTGCTCGATGGACGACTGGTAGATTGTGAACTGCGATTGTTCGATGATCGGTTAGTTGACTGCGATCTCGGTTTACTGGAACGCGTTTGAGTGAATCTATTTTGCGAACTTGTTTGCTTTGGAGATTCTGTCCGCGTAGGTTTTGAAGATTGGCGTTGATAGCTGTTTGTTGCCTGACTCCGATTAGACTGAGGTCTGGTAGATTGAACTTCTTGGCTACTTTGTTGACTTCGAGGCCTTCTAGCTTGTATTTCCGCATCGCTGGGTCTGCGAGAGCTGCTGAGCACAGGTGCCCTTGATTCAGAAATAACCTTTTTCCGTCCGCCGTCGGGACGGCTCACGACAGGAGCCCTTCGCTTCGTTGTAGGACCTTCTAAGCTTTGGCGCCGAACCCTGCTTGCAGGGCTGTCTACGCTTGTTGAACTTGAGCCAGACCAGCCCCCGTTATTGTACCCATTGTACCCATTGTACCCATTGTACCCGTAGTTGTTGTACCCGTAGTTGTTGTACCCGTAGTTGTTGTACCCGTAGTTGTTGTACCCGTAGTTGTTGTACCCGTAGTTGTACCCGTAATTGTAGCCATGGTTGTAACCGTAACCGAAGTTGTGTCCGTTGTATCCATAGTTCGGGTGTCCGTTGTAGTAGGGGTAATAAGGCCAACACATATAGTTGTTGTGGTGGTTGAACCCTCTGCTGTAGCCCCGGTTCCAGATGTTTTGACTCCACGGACTGTTGTAGCCGTAGTAAAATGTGGAATAGTGGATGTAACGAGGACGGTACCACTTGCGGTAGGTGGTGGTGGTGTAGCTGTCTTGCTGGCCAGTGAGCTCACCCTCAGCATCCCCGTAGCCATCTTCATAGCCCTTATCGTAAGCCACCTGTGGATCAGCATTGTCCCAGTCGCCAGGATAGCTGTCCCAGTTGTAGATGCCTTCGTCGTAGCCAGCGTTCAGTTCATCTTGCGTCATGGCACATGAGCTGGTTAGAATTAGGGTAGTGATGAGGAGTATATAGCGTTTCATACTTAGTATATTTGGCATTCTATATCTAGAGAATACAAAATCCGTACCAACCCCATGGCAAAGCACTTGACCTCCCGTGACAAAGACTATTCACAATGGTACAATGACCTCGTTGTGCAAGCCGGACTTGCAGACAGTTCAGCAGTCAGAGGCTGCATGGTGATCAAGCCCCATGGCTATGCCATCTGGGAGGCCATGCAAGCAGATTTGGATCGCCGATTCAAGGAAACAGGCCATGAGAACGCCTACTTCCCTTTGTTTATACCTAAGAGCTATTTTTCCAAGGAAGCGGCTCATGTGGAAGGCTTTGCGAAAGAATGCGCTGTGGTGACCCATTACCGATTGAAAAATGACCCCAATGGTAAAGGGGTGATTGTGGATGAATCGGCCAAGCTTGAAGAGGAGTTGATCGTCAGACCCACCTCAGAAACCATCATTTGGGACACCTACAAAAATTGGATTCAGAGTTACCGTGACTTACCAATTTTGATCAATCAATGGGCCAATGTGGTACGCTGGGAGATGCGGACACGTTTGTTTTTGCGCACCACAGAGTTCTTGTGGCAAGAGGGTCACACGGCTCATGCAACAGAGCAAGAAGCCATTGCGGAGGCAGAACAGATGCTGCATGTTTATGGTGATTTTGCTGAAGACATGATGGCCATGCCTGTGCTGCGTGGCATCAAGTCACCCAATGAGCGATTTGCAGGTGCCATTGAAACCTATTGCATTGAGGCCTTGATGCAGGATGGTAAAGCCCTGCAAGCAGGAACATCGCATTTCTTGGGGCAGAATTTTGCCAAAGCATTTGACGTAACCTTCCAAGACAAAGACGGCAAAGTGAAACATGTATGGGCCACCTCATGGGGTGTGAGTACCCGATTGATGGGTGCATTGGTGATGTCGCATTCAGATGACCAGGGCCTAGTGATCCCGCCCAAGTTGGCTCCAACCCAAATTGTCATCATCCCTATCTACCGGGGTCCTGAGCAACTGGAAGCCATCTCCTTGGTGGTTGAGCCATTACTTGCTGAGCTTCGCGCTGCAGGTATACGCGTAAAATTTGATGACAGAGACACCTACAAGCCAGGTTGGAAATTCAATGAATATGAACTCAAGGGTGTGCCTATTCGCATTGCTGTTGGGCCACGTGACTTAGAAAATAAGCAAGTAGAAATTGCCCGGCGCGATACCTTGACCAAGGAAACCATGCCCATGGAAGGCTTGATTGATCGCATGGTTGGAATGCTGTCTGAGATCCAGAAGGATTTGTTTGATGCTGCAAAGCGTCGATTAGATGACAGCATCGTGAAAGTGGACAGCTGGTCTGAATTTGAAGTGGCCATCAAAGCTGGCGGTTTCATCTCAGCACATTGGGATGGCACAGCAGAGACAGAAGAACGGATCAAGAAGCAAACCAAGGCAACCATCCGTTGCATTCCTTTAAACAATCCACAAGAAAACGGAAGCTGCATCTTAACGGGCGAACCATCACCTGAGAGGGTCTTGTTCGCCATAGCCTATTGATAGAAGGATATGGAAAAACGAATCATTCAAACCCTTTGCACGAAAGCCAGCAACAAACAGCTGGTCCACCGTCAAGCCTTGGCAAGCTTTGAGCTACTGAAAACCGTGCTTAAATTGGTGGCCAAATCGCTCAATGACCAAGTTTGCCGAGTTGACAAACATGTCGTTGTCGAGTATGTGGAGCGAAGTGAGCATGAAGTAGGCATCACCTTTTCTGGTGATACGTTGATATTTCTCTTTCACAGCAACGCCTTCAAATTGCCAGATGATCATTTCTTGCTTGCAACACCTTATGTCCGCGAGGATGCCAATCGCAAGTACTATGGCTTGATTCACGCCTACAACTTTCTGTCAGATTCAATGAAAATGAGGCGCATGAATGACTTAGGCACCTTGCTTAGTCGATTACTCATCAACGGAGAAGGGCATCATTTTGCAGAAGGTGGCACTGGGTTGTCTATGCCGTTGACTGAAAATGGACTGGATGAAGCCATTCTTAAATCATGGGTTGAACGTTTGATGATTCATGCCATGGACATGGATTTAGTCATCGCTGATTTCACAGATTTTCGTGAAATAACGGTCATGGAACTGGAGGGGCTCCGCAGTGAACTGCGACTTCAAACAAGTAAACGACTGGGTTTTAGGCCCAGTTAGGCATGGGGGCGAGGGAATCATAGAAAAAAAACCCTGCGTATCATGTTTCAAATGCGATTTCTTATTACATTTGCACTCCTTTAATAGGGGCCCGTTCGTCTAGCGGTTTAGGACATCTCCCTTTCACGGAGAAGATCACGGGTTCGAATCCCGTACGGGTCACAAAAATAATATCACATGGCAAACCATCAATCAGCACTTAAGCGCATCCGACAGACTCAGAAGAAGCGTGTTCACAACCGTTACTTCTCCAAGACCACACGAAATGCCATGCGCGCACTTCAGGCTATGACCAGCAGCAAGGAGGCATCCAAGAGCTTGATCTTGGTGTCAGCTATGTTGGACAAATTGGCTAAGCGCAACATCATTCACAAGAACAAAGCAGCCAACCTGAAATCTGGATTGGCGAAGGCTGTGAACAAGCTCGCTTGAATAGTCAAGCAATGATTCAATAAAGAAGCTGCCTCTGAGCAGCTTTTTTTATGCGTTAGATTTTCGTTTACCACCGAATACCTAGGCATGACCTGCTCATCTTGCGGGCATGATACCGATTAGCGCCTGGCAACCAGAGGAACGGCCCCGAGAGAAGTGCCTCAGTCATGGGGTTCGAAGCTTGAGCACATCAGAGTGCTTAGCCCTGATCCTTCAGACAGGCAGCCACAAACAAAGCGCCCTGGATCTTGCCAGAACCTTGCTGCAACCGTATGATGGGGATTTGTCAGCCATGCGAGAGGCCAGTCCAGTCGAGTGGGAAGCTGTGCCGGGAATAGGTCCTGCAAAATCTGCAAGGATTGCCGCAGCATTGGAACTGTCCAGGCGATTGCTTAACCAACCACAGGTGATGGCTCCTTGCATCAAAAGCTCCAAGGATAGCTATGATGCCTTGAAAGATCAACTCGACGACATTGATCATGAAGAATTTTGGGTACTCTACCTGTCTCAAGCTAACCGTGTCTTGCATAAAGCCTGCATTGGCAAAGGAGGATGGTCTCAGACACTGGCTGATTCCCGGGTCATCTACCAAGTAGCGTTGACCCACAAGGCTTGCGGTATCATCGTAGCGCATAACCATCCCAGTGGTCGCTTACATCCCAGCCATGCGGATCGACAATTGACCAAGCGACTGCAACAAGTTGCCAAGATGTTGGACATCACCTTTCTTGACCATCTTATCATTGGGAAAGGGGATTATGTTAGTTTTGCTGACAAGGGCTGGCTATTGGCTCCTTGAAGAGGACCATGATCACACATATCGTTGGCGCTAGGCCACAATTTATCAAACTATTGCCCCTTTACCGGGCCCTTGCTGCGAAAGGGGTAGAGCAGAAAGTCTTGCACAGTGGTCAGCACTGGGAACCGGCCATGAGTGAGGTTTTCTTTGCCGACTTTGGCTTGCAAGCAGATCGCATCCTTGATTGGTCAACAGACATGACCAGTAATCAATTGAACATGGAGCAGGTTCTGGCTCAATGGAGACCTCAAACCGTGGTGGTTTATGGGGACACTTACAGCACCCTTTGTGGTGCCAGGGCCGCTTCCTCTTTGAGCTTGAACTTGGCGCATGTAGAAGCGGGCTTAAGAAGCTTCAACAGCAACATGCCTGAGGAAGCCTGTCGCGTAGAAACGGACCACTTAGCTGACTGGCACTTTGCGCCAAGTGAAACAGCCATGCAGCATTTGCGAGCAGAAGGTTTGGATCGGGGTGCCGGACAGACCATCAACACGGGTGATATCATGGCAGATGGTTTGATGGCCATGCCGGATGTGAAGCCGGATGCCCGAAGCATCCTTGTCACCCTGCATCGCAACACCAATGTAGATAACAAGGCCATGCGGGAGTCCATCCTGTCAACCATCCATGATTTGGCGTCACCAGACAAAGAAGGCTACCAGGTTGTGTGGCCATTGCATCCTCGACTGCGCAATGCGATTGGCAAGGATCCCTCAGTGGATTACCCACACATTCAATGGTTACCCCCCTTGTCACACGCAGACATGATCCAAGCCATTCAGCGAGCTGAGGTGGTATTGACAGATTCCGGAGGCGTTCAGAAGGAGGCGTATTTCCTCAAGCGACATTGTGTGGTCTTGCGAACAGAAACCGAGTGGAAGGAGCTGCTAGCTAGTGGCTGTTCCACCTTGCTGCCGCCAATGGCTGAAGATTTCTACTACCCCATGCGGGCAGCAGTGAAGGCAAGGTGTGAATCATTATTCCCCACCATTTACGGCGATGGCAAGGCGGCAGAACACATGGCCACTGCCTTGGTCCATGAGGAGGGGCTAGTGAAGCCACGGACGCTCACGTTAGCTCATGCCAGCCCCAGTCTCTTGCACCATCATGTGTCTCGCTTGTTTCGCGTCATCACGGGCTGGAGACTGGATTGGTCTGAAACGGGTATGCCTTGGGCGGATTCAGGCCAACTGGACGTTGCATTGGAAGACGCATCATGGACGCAATGTGTCGATGAAGGGCCAACACCCTTTGTTGCTGACAGCGAACCCGACTACCTGGCAAGCATCTTATGGGCAGCATTGCGCCGTGAAGAATGGGGGCGTGAATCCCTGGATGAACATGGTCGTTATCAAGCCGTCCATTCAGTGATGGCTCAGCGGGGCTGGTTGTCAACAGCCATCTGTCATCGATGGGCAGGGGCCCTGATGCAAGAACATCAACTGGTGGGGCATCGTCAGGTGATGGCGCAACCCACGGTCATCATTGATGTTGATCACCTCAGAGCCTTTGATGGCTACCCACTGTCTCACCGCCTGTTGACCTTGTGGCGGGATCTACTCAAAGGCAAGTGGACAAGGCTGTATGCGAGATTGTTGCAGGACAAAGACCCATTCGATGCGCATGACCACCTGGCAATGATTCAGTTGAGCTATCCAAGCATTCGATGGCAGGCCTTTGCTTGGGTGGGACCTGAGCGCAATGACCATGACCATGGATTACCTGGAGATAGACCCCTGGCTAAGGATGCCTTGCGTTTGCTTCATCGCATCATGCCAAGCATGGGCATTCACCCGTCATACCATGGCACAGATTTGAAGGCTGAATCTGCATTGCTGGCACAGTCGCTGGGCCATTTGCCGCTCCGTCAGCGCAGACATTATTTGAAATTGAGCCTACCTGATGCCTATGAAGACCTCCCTCATGGCTTGGCTTACCAAGATTGGAGCATGTCCTATGCCAATAGCCCCGGCTACCGATCAGGCATGGGCTTGCCCTACCCATGGCTGCGCCAAGATGGCACCTTGGGTCATATCGTGGTACCCTCTGTTGCCATGGATCAGCATGTGAAGGGTCGGGATGCAGCCAGCATTGCCAGGTGGTTGCACGCTTTGGAGGCGGATGCTATGGCTTCCGGCCATCCCTTGGTTATTGCAACTCATTGGCGATTTTTCGGGCCCAATCCCGCATGGGCTGATGTGGATTGCCTGCCCTACCTTGAGTGGGTGAAAGGATTGAAACAATGGATGAAGGAGCGCGCATGAAGCCTGCCTGGAAGGATAGCGACGCCCTGAAGAGTCAGTGGTCACAGTGGCTTCGTATGGGCGGTGGTGATCAGCCAGCCAATCATTTGAACTACATCGATTCATTGGCCTTGCGTTGGGGTGCTGTTTGCGGAGAGGCCACGGTCCTTCCCATGGCCTGGAAACGGCGATGGCTGCTGCGTGTGGCCTACACGCCATTTGCTGTGCAGCAATGGGGCCCTGTTGGTTCTTGCGATGCGGCAGAACTCAAAGCATTGGTCGCCGGCATTCCGCGGCGATTCACCAAAGTAGACATTGCCATGAGTCAGCCTCAAGGTTGGCAAGCGCCAACGGGTTGGCATTGGGGTCAAAGGGGGAGACTGAATAGATGGGAATCGTTACCCAACCATGAACTGCCTTTGGGTCAGAGCTACGAAACCATTCACACAAACTACAGCAAGCAATGCTTGCGCAACTTAAAGAAGGCAAGCAAGGCAGATTTGCAAGCTTTTGATCAGGATTCACCCACTTTGCTGATTCAGACATTCCAAGCCAATCAAGGCAGGAAATACGACGTGCCTTCGGGCTACTTATCAGCCATGTCTCAAGTGATGTATCAGGCCATGCATCAAGGCAGAGGAAAGGTTTTAACCCTCTATGGTCCAGGAAATCAGTTGCATGCCGGCTTGTTCTTGATTCAAAGCCAGAACAGGGTTGTGATGCTCTTCTCCTGTGTGACAGCGGCGGGGTTGACATCTGGCGCAATGACCCACTTGATTGACCAGGCCATCATTGATGCTGTTGGGCGCTATGACTTGTTTGACTTTGAAGGCAGTAAAGCACCTGGGTTGGCAAGGTTTTACCAAGGCTTTGGTGCCAAACTTGTCCCCTACCTTCGTTTTCAACGTTACGCATTGCTATGACCATTACCCAGCTGAACTATTTGATAGCCCTTGAGGAGCATCGGCATTATGGCCGTGCAGCAAAATCATGTGGCGTGACGCAACCAACACTGAGTGCGCAGGTCAATAAATTGGAACAGGACCTGGGTCAACCCTTGGTCAATCGAAAGCAGCAACCCTTGGTTCTCACTGAATTAGGGGAGGCTGTGTTGCAGCAAGCCCGCTTGGTGATTCAAGCGACCCAAGATATTGAACAATTATCCAAGCAATGGGATCAGCCCGTGGAAGGGGTGTTCCGCCTTGGCATCATTCCCACAGTGGCGCCGTACCTGGTTCATCGATTTGCAGGCCCCGTCACCCAGCGATTTAAATCCTTGGAACTTGAAATCAAAGAGGCCTCGACCAAGTCGTTGTTAGAAATGGTTCGCACACAGGTTATTGATGCGGCAATTTTAACTATACCATTGGATGCCATGGCTGATGACTGGGTCTCGTGGACCTTGTATGATGAGCCCTTGGTAGCCTATGTGCCTGAGGGGCATCCGCTGGCCAATGAGCTTTTCCTCTCACACAGTGAACTGGAACGCAATGACATCCTTTTGTTGCCAGAAGGTCACTGCTTTCGAGATCAAGTATTGTCGATATGCAACAAGCCCCGAAATTCAGCCATTCGTGTGGAAGTGGGTCAATTGGAAACCTTGATTCGCATGGCTGATGCGGGATTAGGCATGACCTTATTGCCTGAATTGGCTGTGATGGAATTGCCCAAGGAAAAGCAAGGCAATGCCAAACCCTTGTCCGAGCCACGGCCAGTCCGACGCATCGCTATGGTGCAGCTGCCCGGGCAGCGAAAGCAAGGCATAGCTGCTGCTTTAGCTAGCGTGATACAAGCACAAGTGCCTGCAAAACTTCTCAAGCAGGTTGATCAAGATCTGGTGATGCCAGCGAGCTAAACAAAGCTCAATGCACAGACTGCCCATATGACCAGGGTAGCAAAAATATTCATCCATACGCCATGCTGAACCATGTGAAGGATTTTGAGTTTACCCGTGGCAAAGACCAGCGCATTGGGCGGTGTAGCCACGGGCAACATGAAGGCACAACTTGCCCCCATCGTCAAGGGGATGGCAACAGCCTCAAAGGGGATGCCCTTTGCTAGACTCAAGGCCAAGGCGATAGGAAGCATCGCGGAAACCAGGGCCATGTTGGAAAATAATTCAGTGAGCCAGACCCCCGCAGCAGCTGCAATCCCAATCCAAAGGATGATTTCCATTTGGCTGCTCACGCCACCCATCACATCCAGCAAACCGCTAGCCTTCATGCCAGAGGCCAATGCTAACCCACCACCAAATAGCAGCAAGATGCCCCATTCAATGTCCTTTGCAATGGACCAGGGCAGCAACGGGCCTTGACGTTTGCCAGCTGGCAGGGAAAACATGACCAAGGAGGCAGTGATAGCAATCCATGTATCACTGTAATGAGGCAAAGCAATCATCGAAGCAACCCATGAGCGGGTCATCCATGCCATAGCTGTCAAGAAAAAAACGAAAGCCATGCGACGCTGACCGGTGGTCCATGGTTGCTTGCTGGGTTTAGCTAAGGCTTCAGAGGAATCCTTGCTCAGTCCCATCTGAAGCTGTACATAAGCAGCAAGCATCAAGGTTACACTTACGGGGATTGCCATGGAAGACCAGGTCCAAAAATCCATCACCACACCAGTGGAGTCTTCAAGAAAAGCAGCAAAAAGGACATTGGGCGGGGTGCCAATCAAAGTCGCCATACCGCCAAGGTTGGCTGCCCATGCAAGACCTAAAAGGATGCGGCGTTCAAGCAGGTCACTTCCTTTGAGTTGCTTAACCAGTGAAAGGGTCAGTGGCAGCATCATGACTGCAGTGGCGGTGTTGCTCATCCACATGGACAAGAGCCATGTCGCGAGCATGCTGCCCGCCAATGCTTGGCGCGGTTGACTCCCCGACAAGGCGAGAATCCGCTTTGCAAGCAGGCTGTGCAACCCCTGATGCTCCATAGCTTTTGCAAGAAAAAAGCCACCCATGAATAAAAAAATCAGCGGATGCGCATAAGCCATGGCTAAGGTGCTTTGATCCAGCAACCCCGTGCCCCCAAATAGCAACAAAGGCAGCAGGGCTGTTGCGCCCAGGTGTATGATTTCTGTCAACCACCAAGACAGCATCCATGCCGCTCCGCCGATGACCAGGGCCTTAGGACCTGATAAGGGAAGGCATAAGGCCAAAAGAAAAAGGAAAGGCCCGATCCAGAATCGCAGCGCATGGGTGACATTTGTAAACATGAAATTGGTATTAGCAACACAGAATCCGTACAAGATAGCAGAATTAACCAAGGCCCTGCCATCGCATTGGGAATTGATCTCTGCGAAGGCAATGGGCATGACAGAAGACATCCCTGAAACAGGCGACAGTTTAGCGGCCAATGCCTTGATTAAAGCCAGGGCCATTCATGAGCGATTTGGCCTGCCAGCCATGTCGGATGACACGGGGTTGGAAGTGATGAGTTTGGATGGTCAGCCAGGTGTGCATTCAGCCCGTTATGCTGGCCCATCCTGTGATGACAAAGCCAACCGGATCAAGCTGTTGAAGGCATTGAGCAAACACAGTGATCGACGTGCACAATTCCGCACGGTGGTTGCCTTGATTGATGAGGAAGGGGAGCACCTCTTCGAAGGTGTAGCCAGAGGCATCATTCTCGAAAAGGAACAAGGCGAGGGGGGATTTGGTTACGATGCCCTGTTTCAGTCAGATGATTTACCCAATAGATCCTTTGCTGAGGTCAGCTTGGAAGAGAAGAATGCGGTCAGTCACCGGGGTAAGGCTGTGAGGGAATTTATCGCATTCATGCATCATGCATGAAGAAGCTGAAGTAGACACCACCGTAGCGCCTGCTATCTGACCAATAGGCATGTTCAGAGAAATTCTGATCAGGTCCATGCTCCAAAACAAACAGCCCTGTTGCATGCAATGCGTCGGCAGAGAAGACTTTCTCAATCAATGCCTCATAGGCATCGTAAGCATAAGGGGGGTCAGCAAAAATCACATCCCATGTTCCGTAGGCTAATTGTTTGGTAGCTTCACCCATGACGGTGTGAATGCCGTTGAAATTGAGCGATGCAGCTGTTTCTCTGACAAAGGAAATACAGCCGCGATGTTGGTCTACTGCGGTGACGGATTGACATCCCCTGCTTGCCATTTCATAGCTGATGTTCCCCGTGCCTGTGAATAGGTCTAAGGCGCTCACCTCTGACCACTCAACGCGGTTGTTGAGGATGTTGAACAGGGCTTCCTTGGCCATGTCTGTGGTGGGTCGAACGGGCAGGCGGCTAGGCGCCATCAGGCGCCGCCCTCCATGGATGCCTCCAATAATTCTCATGCTTGATTCAGCATGACTTTGTAAGCTTGCCAGGCATCACTGCCATCGCGTTGTACCTGATGGACGAACTGTTCAAGCACGGTCCATGTAGCCAAGTCTGGATCACCTTCCCATCGCATTGGTATGCTTTCTGGGGCTAAGGTGCATTGATCATAAGCCAGCATAATCAAGTAAGCCACATCGTGACTGCTTGAGGCATGATTGTGATTGTGCATGGTGATTTTACCATCCTCAATGACTGCAACTTCAAGGTAGTTGCCATGGCGATACACCTGCACGGCATTGCCTTGTTTAGCTTTCAGCCATCGGTTGGCATTGCTTGCCATCAAAGGCATGCTTGTGTCAGGTGCAATGGCTGTTTGATGGATGAGTTCCATGCCGTCATCGATGAGTTGACGAGACCAAGGACCGTCACCCAAAGGATTCATCCAATCGTTGGCCTGATCAACCCAGCCAGCAGGGAACCAGGCAGCTTCATCCACCACATGGAATTCATGCACAGGTATTCGGGTGGCTTTGTGCCATTGTTGAAAGGCGTCAAGGCTGCAGTGACCTGGTTGAGAAACCGGTTGATGATTGGCAGTTAACAAAGCGCAATGATTCACACCTTCTCGTCCATAGATGGCGACCATCTGAACATCACCCGGTTTAGGGTCAAGTGAGGCTAAGGCTTGCCAGCCTTCAGGCCAGGTGTTATTTCCAGTTGCCACTCAATGTGGGTTCAACCAATGACCCCACGACCAAAGCGTCAATGCGCTCGTTGCCGATAAGGCTCTTGTACTTGGAGAAGACATCTGCAAAGAAATCTCTGTTCTCTGCACGAATTTCAAAAACGGGGACTTTGACGCCATTGCGCTTCACCTCAGCCGTAGCCATGGTAAATGCCACGGATCCATCAGTGTAGGGAACCTGACTCAAAGCTTGCAAAGCCGGCGATTTATCAAAGTAAATGTTGCCATTTTCCACCACTTCAGTTAAGAATAGATCCTCACCAAAGAGGTCATAACTCTTGGTTCGAAGTTTTTCCATCGCTGAAATGCGTCCAACTGTGCGGAACACAATGGTGTCTTTCATCATGTCGGTTTGGTACAAGCGATTGTAATAAGAGAAAGAAGAGTCCTTCCTTACAACCACATTTACGGAATCGTAGGCGATGAAATCCTCCAAGTAGTCAATGTCACTGGCGTAGTATCCATAGGCTTCTTTATGAGTGAGTTGTGCCTCTCTTAAGAGGTCTAAATTTTCGATAACTTTCTCGTAGCGCTCTACCTTGATGCGCTCATACTCGATGGGCTCCATGATGATACGGTAGATGCTGTAGGCCAACAAAATAGACACAATGCCTAGAATGATTCGGATGATAAGGATATTTCGTGCGCTCATGAGATAAAAAAAGTTGCAGGCCAAAAGTAAACAAATTTACCTTCGCCTTAAGTTATGCATGCCTTAAAATCTACTTTTCAGCGAGCTGTCGCTGATCACCTGCCCCATGAACTGACTACTGGCCAGTCTCAGGCTGTTGAGGTTTTCTTTCACCACGTGATGGATGGACCACCGATGGGTGCCATGTTGCTTTCGGGTTTTGCAGGCACAGGCAAGACAACGTTGGTTCGGGCTTTGATCGCTGGGTTGGCTGTGATTGACTTCAGGCCTATCCTTGCTGCACCAACAGGGAGGGCTGCAAAAGTTCTTCAGGGCAATACGGGGTGGCGCGCCTTCACTTTGCATCGCATCCTGTACATCTCTGTTAAGATCCCAGGGGGTGGATTCAAGCGCATTCTGCGCCCAGCCAAGGCAAAAAATCGTGTCATTTTTGTAGATGAGGCCTCCATGATAGCCGATCTAGGAAAGCAGAGCATCTTGGAGGATCTGCTGCAGTTCACCGCAAAAAGCCAACGCTGTCGATTGGTGCTCATTGGGGACAAGGCTCAGCTTCCCCCAGTGGGTCAAGAGGAAAGCCCGGCCTTATCCGCTAAGCAGCTCAAAGACCGCTACGGATGGGACAGTGTAGAAGTTGGATTGACAGAGGTCTTGCGCCAGTCGGGCGACTCAGGTGTGCTGGATTATGCCACATCCCTTCGCATGGCCATCACAGCCAATTCAGGATTCCCCGCCATTCCTGCCTTGCCAGATGTCATCCCCTTACGAGACCCGGGAGATTACCATGATGCGATGGAATCGGCTTTTGGCCCTGGTCAAGATGATGCCGTCTTGATCACACGAAGCAATTCAAGGGCCACCGAATTCAATCAACAAATCCGTGTGCGTCTGCTGGACTTGGATGGCATGATCGACGCAGGTGATCAGGTCATGGTCGTTGAGAACAATGCTAGGTGGGTCTCACAGGAACAAGGGTTCATTGCCAATGGAGACCGCTTTGAAGTCTTGTCGATTCGTGGCATTGAACAACAGTATGGCCTGCAATTTGCAGATGCCACTTTGCGATGGTTGGACTTTGATGAACCCGATGTGGAAGCAAAAATTGTCTTGGATGCCCTGATTGGGAAGTCACCGCGGTTGAATGAAGAAAAGGCACGCCTGCTGCATGCAGCCATCCGTGAAGCGTCCATGGAAGTCCCCAAAGAAGATCGCGCTCAATTCACACGAGAGCACCCCTACGGGAAGGCCTTGCAGTTGAAGTTTTCCTATGCCTTAACTGCCCATAAATCCCAGGGGGGTCAGTGGGCTAAGGTCTTTGTCGATTGCCCGCGAATTGAGGACTGGGATGATTTGGAGTGGCTGCGATGGTTGTACACAGCCATCACGCGGACCAGTGACAAGTTGTACCTTATTGGCTTTCCAAGTGATGCCTATGAAGATGCGTGAGTTTCAACAACATCTGTTTTTTGATTTGGATCGCACCTTGTGGGATCATTACGCAGCCAATGAGCAAACCATGGCGCTGTTGCAGTCTCGCTATGCGGAGGTCCTAGGAGGCAGAGATTTGGCAACTATCAGCAGGGAATTCAGGCAAATCAATGATCAACTTTGGACCATCATTCAAGACAAGGGTCTTGGTGTCAGCTATGTCAAAAAACGGCGCATGTTGCATTGGCTGCAATCGATTGAATTGTCACTTTCAGGCAGGGAAATCAATCAGTTGTCAAGCGAATTGGAAACCCTTTATACGGCAACCATGCCCCATCAAAACTGCCCCTTTCCCCATGTGCTGAGCACGCTGGATGCCTTGCGTGCTGAGGGTCACACCTTGCACATCATCACCAATGGAACCCTAGAGGCGCAGTCAAAAAAGCTAGAAACCATGGGTATTCAAGGGTATTTTGATGGCATTACAACGTCAGACCAGTGCAAGGCCTACAAACCTCGGCGTGCAATCTTTGCCCATGCCTTGCACAGGGCCAATGTCAGGGCTGAAGATGCATGGATGATTGGCGATTCCTTGGAGCGAGACATCCTGGGGGCGCAGGCGATTGGCATGCGGACTGCATGGTTCAATCCCAATCATCAGTCCAAGTCAAAGATTGACCCTCAGCCAGACATGGAATTCCATGACTGGAAGGCATTCCACCTATCTTTACCACGCAAACCCTGACTTACACCCTGACCTAAATCCCTGTCCATGAACGACGTCAAACCTTACCAGCCTAAACACAGCATTCGCTTGGTGACGGCTGCTTCCTTGTTTGATGGCCACGATGCCAGCATCAATATCATGCGTCGCATCCTGCAGTCCAGTGGTGCAGAGGTGATTCACTTAGGTCATGATCGCAGTGCTGAAGAGGTTGTGAACACAGCCATTGAGGAGGATGCCAATGGCATTGCTTTGACATCTTACCAGGGAGGCCACTTAGAGTACTTCAAATACATGCGTGATCTCTTGGTGGAAAAGGGTGCTGGTCACATTCAGCTCTTTGGCGGTGGCGGTGGCACCATTTTGCCTGATGAAATTGAGGAATTGCAGGCTTATGGTATTTGTAAAATTTACCATCCAGATGATGGCCGATCTATGGGCTTGCAGGGCATGATCAACGACCTTCTGGAGGCCTGTGATTTCCCCTTGGGTGCTGAGGCTACACTGGGTGATTTAGCAGACTCAGGGCAAATTGCACGCTTGATTTCATGCGCTGAAAATTTCCCAGCGCATTACCAGACCATGCAGGACGCCGTGCAAAAGCGTGCGGACAAAAGCCATGCACCGGTACTTGGCATCACAGGAACGGGTGGGGCAGGAAAAAGTTCCTTGGTGGACGAAATGGTTCGTCGCTTTCTCAGTGATCAGCCAGGCAAGCGCATTGCATTGATTTCTGTTGACCCATCCAAGCGCAAAACAGGTGGGGCTCTTTTAGGCGATCGCATTCGCATGAATTCCATCAACCACCCCGATGTGTACATGCGCTCATTGGCGACTCGCCAGAGCAACCTAGCATTAAGCCGTCATGTCAGTGATGCCTTGCGAATTCTACAGGCCGCCAATTTTGACCTAATCATCTTGGAGACCAGTGGAATAGGGCAATCAGACACGGAAATATTGGAGCACAGCGATGTGTCCCTCTATGTCATGACTCCGGAATACGGTGCAGCTACTCAGCTGGAGAAAATTGACATGTTGGATTTTGCAGATTTAATTGCACTCAACAAATTTGATAAGCGAGGTGCCTTGGATGGCCTTCGTGATGTGAAAAAACAGGTACAGCGCAACCGAAATGCCTTTGACGTGGATCCCGATACCATGCCCGTATACGGAACCATGGCCAGCCAATTCAATGACCCCGGAGCCAACCAATTGTACCGAGCCATCATGGATGAGCTGGTTGAAAAAGCTAAGGCAGATCATTTGGTCAGCCAATTTGTTGTCAGTGACGCCATGAGTGAAAAGGTGTACATCATCCCACCGAAACGCATCCGCTACCTCAGCGAAATCACAGAAAGTATTCGGTCGTACAATGACTGGGTTGTGACACAATCGGATACAGCAGACGCCCTCTATAGCCTGAGGCAATCAGCTAAAACATTGGCAGATAGTCCCTTGGAGGATAAGGATCGATTGATTAAGCAATTGGATGAGGCTTTTGCCCTTCGAAAGCGGGATTTGGATCCCTACAATTGGGATTTGATAGCTGCTTGGTCTGATGTTAGGGCTAGCTACAAGGCAGAATTATATACTTATACGGTGCGTGGCAAGGACATCAAGTTGCCTACCCATAGCAAATCGTTGTCAGGCAATGCCATCCCTAAGGTGGTCACACCATCTTTCCGGTCATGGGGAGATATCCTGCGTTGGCAGCTACAAGAGAATGTGCCTGGCAGTTTCCCCTTCACGTCAGGCTTGTTTCCCTTTAAGCGCCAAGGAGAGGATCCTACAAGGATGTTTGCAGGCGAAGGCAGCCCAGAGCGAACCAATAAACGCTTCCATTACGTGTCTTTAGGGATGCCCGCTAAGCGCTTATCAACGGCCTTTGATTCAGTGACGCTCTATGGCCATGACCCCGATCGTCGCCCTGACATTTATGGCAAGATTGGCAACGCTGGTGTGAACGTCTGTTGCATGGATGACGCAAAGAAATTGTACAGTGGCTTTGATCTCTGCTCAGCCACGACCTCAGTTTCTATGACCATCAATGGGCCTGCGTCCATGCTGCTGGGTTTCTTCATGAATGCTGCCATCGATCAGCAGTGCGAAAAACACATTGTAGCAAATAGCTTAGAAAAGCAAGTAGAAGCGGCATTCAAGAAAAAGTACGACAACAATAAGCTGCCAAGGCCGGGCTATGTGGGGGATTTACCTGAGGGTAATGATGGCTTAGGCTTGATGCTTCTTGGCCTATCTGGTGATGAAGTCCTTGATGACAAGACTTACCAGTCGATCAAAAAAGAGACCTTGAAGGTCGTTAGGGGCACGGTGCAGGCAGATATCCTCAAGGAGGATCAGGCGCAGAATACGTGCATTTTTTCAACGGAATACGCCCTGCGTTTGATGGGTGATGTGCAGTCATATTTCATAGAAAATCAGGTTCAAAATTTCTATTCGGTGTCAATTTCTGGTTACCACATAGCAGAAGCTGGAGCCAACCCTATTTCACAACTGGCCTTCACCTTGTCCAACGGCTTCACCTATGTTGAGTACTACATGAGCCGTGGCATGGACATCAATGATTTTGGGCCCAATTTATCCTTCTTTTTCTCCAATGGCGTTGACCCTGAGTACGCTGTGATTGGCCGTGTCGCTCGTCGCATATGGGCTAAGGCGATGAAGATGAAGTACGGCGCAAATGAGCCTGCACAGAAGTTGAAATACCACATTCAGACCTCTGGCCGATCCCTTCACGCTCAGGAGATAGATTTCAATGACATCCGAACCACACTGCAGGCGCTTTATGCCATTTATGACAACTGTAATTCATTGCACACCAATGCCTACGATGAGGCCATCACCACGCCAACAGAAGGTTCTGTTCGCCGAGCCATGGCTATTCAGCTGATCATCAGCAAGGAATTGGGCTTAACAAAAAATGAAAACCCTCTCCAAGGGTCCTTCATCATTGAGGAGCTCACCGATTTGGTTGAAGAGGCTGTCATGATTGAGTTTGATCGCATCACCGAGCGTGGCGGTGTCCTTGGCGCCATGGAGACCATGTACCAACGGGGGAAAATTCAGGAGGAATCCATGCACTATGAAATGCTCAAGCACACCGGTGAATACCCTATCGTAGGCGTGAATACTTTTTTGAATGCCAATGGGTCCCCGACGGTCATTCCTGGCGAAGTGATCCGCGCCACCACGGCAGAGAAGGAGTCGCAAATGCACACGGTGGAACAGCTCCATATCGCATCAAAAGTCAAGGCAGAGAAGGCTTTGTTGAAGATTCAGCAAGTGGCCATTAAGAATGGTAACTTGTTTGATACCATCATGGAAGCTTCCAAGGTTTGCTCTTTAGGCCAAATGACCCAAGCGATGTTTGAGGTTGGCGGACAGTACAGAAGAAACATGTAGGCCCTTCAGTAGGGGGTGGAGCTTATGCTTGATCAACGGCGATGTGGTAGACCCACGGGTCCCCACGGTTGTCCCATTCTGCTGAGGTAATGAGCCAGTGCTTGCCTTGATTTTCAAAGGTTAACAAGCCATTGGCAGCACCATAACGCACCAAGAACACCTGCTTGTCATCTGTCAGAGACATGCAGTGGTAGAAGGCTTCTGCTTGATCTCCACTGGGTGTTTGCACCAATAGGATGCCCTGGCTTTCACCCTGTTTCAATGCCAGCAATTGAGGGTGGATCAAAGGGTAAATGTCCATGCCTACAGCATGCCAGACCTTGCCATAGGTTGGAATTTCCAAGTTGCCATTCACAGCCTGTCCACGCAAGACAAGCGCGGGGTCCTCTGCATACAGGGTGTCTTTGGACCACCGTGCTGTTGTCGTTGTGCCTTTTGGCATCACCAAGGTTCGTTTGTAGCCAATCAGATGGCCATCCTGACCCATGGTCAAGGCATCCAAGGTGTGCATCCCTTTGCTTTGCATGCGCCGTTCAAAGCTTGCCGTTTGACCCTGCTGGCTGAACTGGTATTGCATGGTCACAGAGAAGTCGTCAATGGCATAGGTTGCATGCCACTGGCTTTTGCAGGAGACCAGGGTCAGGCAGACCAGGGTGAGGCTAGTCATGCGAAAAAGGACAGGGTATCGGTGAGGAAACATAGGCACATGAAAGGTAATCCTATTCGCTTAACCTTACCTTCACCCAATGAAAATCATCTCATGGAATGTCAACGGCATTCGCGCTGGAGGCCGCAAAGGCTTGTTGGGTAAATTGGAATCACTCAACGCAGATGTCATCTGCTTTCAAGAGACCAAGGCAACGGAAGAACAGGTTGCGGAGGTGCTTTTTGGTAGCGGCTACCACGTGGAAGCTTATGCTGCAGAAAAAAAAGGCTACAGTGGTACAGCCATCATCAGTAAAGTGGCACCCTTGTCAGTGGTTAGAGGCATGGCTGTGGATGAGCATGACAATGAGGGTCGACTGATCACAGCAGATTTCGGTGATTGCTATGTGGTGACCGCCTATGTTCCTAACTCAAAAGGCGGGCTGACACGCCTGCCTCAAAGGCAGCGATGGGACCGTGACTTGACCGCTTATTTGCAACGATTGGACGCGGTGAAGCCTGTGGTCTTCAATGGGGATCTCAATGTGGCCCATCAGCCCATTGACTTAGCCAACCCCAAAAGTAATTACAACAAAACCCCTGGCTACTCTCAGGCTGAAATTGACGGATTGAGCCACATGCTACAAGCTGGATTCGTTGACAGCTGGCGACATCAGCACCCAGAGGACGTGTGTTACTCATGGTGGAGCATGCGGTCAGGCGCAAGGGAGCGAAACATTGGGTGGCGATTAGACTACCAGCTCGTTTCTCATCGCTTGATGGACCAGGTTGCTTCCACAGCTATCCTCACCGACATGCATGGCAGTGACCATTGCCCCGTTGAGTTGGTTCTCAAGGCTTAACGCCTCTGCTGTTCAGCAATGACAGCTGCTTGATGCCGTTGAAAATAGGCGAGCAAAGCTTGATCATTTTTTGTGTTGATGGTTTGATCTATCACGGCTTGAAGGCCCTTGTGTTGAACTTTTTCCGGGCAGGATCGAAGCGCCTGGATGACCATGGATTGGTAAGCCTCTGTTTGTGTGATCGCTGGATTGCAAAGGGCAATGAGCACAACGGCCGCTTGCTCAGCTTGCTGCAATTGAAGGTGGGATGATGCTAGATACAACTGGCCTTGTGGATGCCGTGGCGAGACAGCAAGTAACTGCTCATACATGCTCACAGCCTGCTGCCACTGTTGTCGGTAACGAAACAGGTTGCCGTATTGGTGAAGGGTGACGGCATGCCATGGGTGCAATGACAAGGCTTGTTGGTAAAGCCTTTCTGTCTGCTGAAAATCTTTGGGGCCAAATGTTTGACGCCCGCCCGCTTCTTGAATCAGGCGTCCCATGCCTTCAAAATAGGGCAGGGGATTGCCAAACCGGTCCACCTCGTTCCATGAAGACATGCCCGCTTGAACGGCTTGTTGGATTGGTAGGGCTTGTTGGCGCTCATTGGCTTGTAAAATGGCTTGATTGGCTTCGTTTGACTTCACGCCATGGTAGGCGCTGTAGGCCAGGGTTCCAATCAACAGCAAGGCTACAGCTTTCAAGGCCTTAGCTGGAACAGGCCAGGACCTTTTTGCAGGGAGTCCACCCATCATCAGAAGGAAGGGAATCATGACTGCAGCACGCTCCAAAGGAAAGCTGAATTGGGCAAAAACCACCAGGATAGCAAGGCTGGATCCTAGAGCCCAATGCAGGAATTTATCTTGACCTCCCCGGCCATTCCACCAAAGGACCATCCATGCAATGAAGCAAGCCAAGTAGAGCAATCCCCCTGGCCAGCCATGCTCTGCAAGCATCCATATGATGTCATTGTGGGGTCTTGCTATGGCTGTGACCCCTTCCATGACTTGATTGTCCATGCCCTTGAGGCCATGCTTAGGAAAATGGATTTGCCATTGGCCAGGCCCCACGCCGATTAGGGGCTTCTCCTTGACCATTTCAAGGGAGTTCTGCCAGAAGGCCTGCCGCATTGAGAGGTTGCTGTCATCGGTGAGGCGTTCTCTGATTTGGCTGTTGGCCATCAAGCCCACAAGCAACAATGCGCCTATCGCAAGGGGCCAGGTCAAACGCTTCACCTTGTGTTGAGCTAAAGTGAATAGGGTGACCATGCCGACCACACCCATCGCAAGCCACAGGCTTCTAGTCTGTGTAAGCAGGATTGACAGCACGGCGATCAGGGCAAGGGTTGTCAGCCATCGCCGATGGCCTTTGTTGTGTTGAATCAGTAGAATGGTCGCAGGCAGGCCCATGGCAACGGCAGAAGCCGTGAAGTTTTTATGCCCCATCAGGCCAGGGACGAGGTAAGGGTCAATCAACCCGTCCATGCCTTCGACAGCGTAGGCAATGGTATGCGTCAGTGCCAATGCCATGCTGAAACCTGACATGCCTGAAATAAGCTGGCTGGGTCCATGCTTTTGCTGCCAGATGACCAGGCCTGCAAGCAAAACTCCCCCATAACCCATCAGACGGATCACAGCGTAATTGGCGATGGACGCCACATGAATGTCTGCAAGCAAACGGCCAATCAAGGCCCATCCAATCAAAAGAAAAAACAACCAGGTCACGACGGGCACCCGGATATTGCCTTGCACCTTGCTTCGAAGTAACCAAGCAAGGACGCCAATCGACAAGGCAAGGGCTACGGGCCAGTGTCCGGGGTCACCCATGTCCGAAAAATAGATCGGGCTGAAGGCAAGAATGACACCTAGAGCAAAGGCAAGCGGGTTGAGTTGTGGCATGTCACGAATTTAGGGGATAGCCGCGCATAAAAAAACCCCGCACATGGCGGGGTCTCAATCAGTAGGGTGTGAGGCTTATTTAGCCAATTCACCAACAACTTCAAATGTGAAATCAACCACAACTTCGCGGTGAAGGCGAACCTTAGCTGTGTACTTGCCAGCAGCTTTGATGGTGTTTCCAGGGATTTGAATAGACTTCTTCTCCAGACCGTAGCCAAGTTCGTTGAGCTTTTCAGTAACGTGAACATTGGTGATGGCACCAAACAATTTGCCTTCCTTGCCAGCTTTCGCTGTCATTTTAAGGTCAATCTTGCGCAGCGCTTCCGCTGTGCTGGTGGCAGATTCAATAGCCTTTGCTTCTTTGTGTGCGCGCTGTTTGAGGTCCTCTGCGAGAACTTTCTTAGCAGACACAGTTGCCAAAGCGGCTACTTTCTGTGGAATAAGGTAGTTGCGGCCGTAGCCATTCTTTACGGTAATGATATCGTCCTTGTAGCCAAGGTTCTCAACATCTTGCTTAAGTATAACTTCCATCTTTCGACTTATTTGAGGTTATCAGCAACATAAGGCATAAGACCAATGTGGCGCGCACGCTTGATGGCCTGACCTAATTTTCGCTGGTACTTGAGTGATGTGCCTGTGAGGCGACGGGGCAAAATCTTGCCTTGGTCGTTCACAAAGCGCAACAGGTAGTCAGCGTCTTTGTAGTCGATGTGTTTGATGCCGTACTTCTTGAAGCGGCAATATTTATCTTGTAGGACATTGTCAATCGCGATTGGCTGTAGATAGCGAATCTCAGATTGATTGCCGGCATTGGATTCCAGTGTGCTCATAGCTATATCTGATTTAGGCGTTTTTGACTTTGGCGCGACGCTTTTCAGCGTATTCAATGCCATACTTGTCAAGGCTGATGGTCAAGAAGCGAAGCACGCGCTCGTCACGCTGAAGTTCAACTTCGTATTGAGCAATGGACTCTCCAGGTGCCTTGAATTCAAAGAGGTGGTAGAAACCACTCTTCTTTTTGTCAATCGGGTAAGCCAACTTGCGTAGGCCCCAATTTTCGGTGTTGATAAATTTCGCGCCAGCGTCTTTTAGAAGGCTTTGAAGCTTACCCACCGTTTCCCTTACCTGATCATCAGATAAGACGGGATTTAAAATGAAAACGGTTTCGTATTGATTCATAAATTTGAATTTTGGGCTGCAAATATAGGTATTTATTCTCCACATTTACCTTCTTTTTGAGTGCTTGTGATGAGCAGTGCAATTGCAGCATAGCGTTGGAGTCCTTAACTTAGCGCAAAGTACTGTAACCATGCATCATCACCATCACAACGAAGCAGATTTCCATGGAAACAACCAAGGTTTTGTTGGCCGATTCCAGGCTTACATTTCTGAATTTGTTTACGGTGGCATTGATGGAGCTGTCACCACTTTTGCTGTGGTTGCAGGAGCTGCAGGCGCAGGCCTATCGACCGTCACGGTGTTGATATTGGGTTTTGCCAACCTGATTGCAGACGGGTTTTCCATGGCCGTTGGTGCTTACTTGTCTGCTAAGACTGAGGACGAGGCTTACCAAAAGACCTTGGACCAAGAGTATTGGGAGGTTGAAAATATTCCCGATGTGGAACGGCAAGAAATCCGTGAAATATACCAGGCAAAGGGCTTTGAAGGCGACCTATTGGAGCAGGTTGTTGACACTATTTGTGCTGATAAGGATCGATGGGTGGATGACATGATGAAATCAGAACTCTTTTTGTTCCCTCCCAGTAAGCAACCCATTTGGGTCGCTCTGTGGACCTTTATCAGTTTCAATCTGGTGGGAGTCGTTCCATTGACCGTCTACATATGGCATGCGACAGACCCTGCAGGGTTGCCATTGTTCCAATGGTCAGCAGGGCTCACAGCGCTAGCCTTCATGGGCATTGGCTACCTCAAGGCTAAGGTGAACGGGCAGTCAATCATCCGCAGCCTTGTGGAAACCTTGTCGCTTGGCGCCATTGCAGCAGTTCTCGCCTATGCGGCGGGTGATTTGCTGGCCGATTGGTTGCTGGCATAACTTGTTGATATCCGCCTGAAACATCCCATTTTCACCGTTTGCTGAAGGCGTCTGAGTCCTTAGATTTACCCTGTGGAACAGTACGTAGTCTCAGCTAGAAAATACCGACCAGATGCTTTTGAAGCGGTTGTGGGACAGTCTCATGTCACCGACACACTCGAGCATGAAGTGTCCAGTGGTCACATTGCGCAAGCCATCTTGTTCACAGGCCCGCGAGGTGTAGGCAAGACCACCTGTGCAAGGATCTTAGCTCACCGAATCAATGAGGTTCATACTGGCCCCGGTCAGGATTACAGTTTCAACATGTTTGAGCTCGATGCGGCGTCCAACAATTCAGTGGAGGATATCCGACGGTTGATTGATCAAGTTCGTTTTGCACCACAGGTTGGCAAGTACAAGGTTTACATCATTGATGAGGTTCACATGCTCTCATCCCAGGCCTTCAATGCCTTTCTTAAAACCCTTGAAGAGCCCCCTGCGCATGCGGTGTTTATTTTAGCAACGACGGAGAAGCACAAGGTCCTACCAACCATTCTATCTCGCTGTCAAGTATTTGATTTCAAGCGAATTACTGTGCAAGATATTGCCAGCCATTTAGCTGTCATCGCAAAGAAAGAAGGGATAGAGGCTGAGCCTGAAGCCCTACATGTCATTGCTGAAAAAGCAGATGGTGCTTTGCGGGATTCACTGTCCATCTTTGATCGCATGGCTGCTGCTTCTCAAGGGAATAAGCTGACCCTCTCCTTGGTCAGGGATAACCTTCAAGTGTTAGACCGTGAAGTGTATTTCAAGGTGTTGGACCATTTGCTTCAAGGTGATAGCTCCGCGTTGTTGTTGGCGGTTAATGATGTGGTCAACCGGGGTTTTGATTTGCACCATTTCATTGGTGGTTTAGCCTCCCACACCCGCGAGGTTCTGTTATGCCATCATCCGGCAACCATGCCGCTGATGGATGTGCCAGAGTCTGACATACAGCGTTATGCAGATCAGGCTTCAGCTGCATCCATGGCATGGTTAGCGCGGGCTTTGGCTCAATTCTCAGAAGCGGACATCAAGTACCAATCCAGTGCCAATCCCCGCTTGCATGTGGAGGTGACCTTGCTGACCTTAGCTGGCGCAGCCAAGGTTGAAGGGGGTGAAAAAAAAAAGCCCCATCAGCAAGCTGAACCGGCCTTAGCAACAAAGGACCCCTCATCTGGTGACCCGGCAACGGCATCGCTCAAGGAGCCACAATCAGAGCCCATTCCCGCCTTGCCAGATTCGGCTGGCAATGTTGAGTCTGAAGCCATCAAGGAAGCAAACACGACTGATTCAAGCATACCTGTTGTAGCGGTCGCTGCCATTGAACCGGTTGAGTCAGTAGCGGTTGAATCGATACCTGTTGAATCAGAGGAATCGTCAACCCCTGTTGTCACGGAAGTCGTGAAGGTGAAACCTTCAAGCAAGAAACCCCGCAGGGCCAGTGGGTTCTCTATTTCAGCAGCCTTGACACTGAGTGCTGATGATGCTGATAAAAAGCAAGTTGAGGCTGTGGAAGAGCGAAAAATGCGCAATGCAGCTGTGGATCAAGAGGCTTTGGGTAACGCATGGGTCAATGTTCTGGAGTCGATGAAGGAAGCAAAATTGAGCATGGCCTCGTTGAAGGCAGTGAGCCCTATTTTATTCAATGCAACGGACATCCGCCTGTCGGTAGAAAATCAGATCCAATTGGATTTCATTGAAGAAGTAAAAGACACCTTGACCATCAGGCTACGCGATGCCCTAGGTAACGATGCCTTGAAGCTGGTGTTAATCAAAGAAGGCGGCAGTGAAAACGCGAAAATTGTGTACTCGCCTGAAGAGCGATTCCAGTTTTTGCTTGAAAAAAATCACCATTTAACAGCCTTTAGGTCAGCCTTCAAGCTGGACATCCATTAGCGGTCACAAGCCGTAATGCATGCTTGCCAACCACTTAAGGACCATGGTTTTGAATGAGTTTTCTCCCCTATTGTAAGCCTTGACAGCTTGATCAAATCGCCCGGCTTTGTGATGGGTTCGGCCAACTTGTCGCCAGGTCTCTTTGGCGGCAGATGATGCCACATCCTCAGTGATCCAGCCTTGTGCCAACATGATTGTGTGGCGCTGCAAGACTTTTTTCGCATGCCCTTCCACATCCTTGGTCATCCCTTGGTTGGTTCGGTAGAGTGTCCATGCTTTGTTGTCCCACATCAGGGCTTGATGGCCAGCCATCATCAGGCGCATCCAGAGATCCAAATCTTCAGTTCCTTGCAATGCACGGTTTTCATCCCAGGGAAATGCCAGGCAGAGTTCACGCCGAAGGATCGCACCGCTGGGGGCAAAGGGCATGCGTTTGGTAATCAAGTCTTCTGAACAAGTCATGCGGTCTGCATGCCTTATTTGTGGGTTTTCTTTTGGGCCTCCCCATGTAGCATAAGGGTGATAAAGCCAATCATTGGATGTCTGTTCAGCGGTCCCATTGGATTGAAAGAAAGCAGCCAATGCATCGAAAAACCCCTCAGCAAGCCAATCATCGGCATCGAGAAAGATCACAAATTCGGTGTCAGCTGCCTTCACACCTGCATTCCGTGCAGCGCCTAAGCCCTTGTTGCTCTCCAAGGTGATAACCCTTGTGTTGCTCATGTTTTGCCTTGCGGCCAGTATGTCAGCAGTGGCGTCGGTGGATGCGTCATTGACACAAATGACCTTGACAGTTTCTGGAAGGCAAGCCAGGGTGCCTGGCAAGGTTTCTGCGGCATTGAAGCAGGGGATGACAACGCTAATCATGTGGCTCGGGGCATGAAGCGATTGGGAAATACTTGATGCAGCACATGCCGCAAAGGCTGTTTCAGTCCTGTGATTTCTAAGGCCCTAACAAGCAGTCTAACCAGGCCTTCATAGGGGATATGTAACAGGACCAGGGGGTAGATTTTCAGAAATCGGCTGAACAATTTGGCGTTGACTTGCAGGTTCATTTTCCGTTCGCTTTTCGCCCAGCTTTGCCTGTACAGGGAGTGGGTCCACCACGTTGCAATGTTCCGGTAAGCTTTGCGTTTGATGGCTTCTGGTGGCTGATGTGTCTGAGCGATGTAATCGGCAATGGCAAGCAATTCTTGGTAGACATGACCTGTCACATTGGCTTTCTGGCGTTGGGTTTGGTCATGGAGCCGGAAATGATTCAAAGTCTGTGGCAAATAGGCAATGTCGCCGCGTTCAAGCATGCGCACATAGAACATCCAGTCACCATTGAGCTTCCATGTGGGGTCAGCCCCGCCAATGGAATGGTAGGTGGCAGCGCGAAGCAGTGCACCTGATGCATTGGGGACGACATTGTGCAGCATGAAATACTGTTCAATTTCATCCAATCCACGGCTGCTGTGTGCCTGATGCCATCGGTTGGACTTGAACAGGTACTGGTAATGCACATCAAAACTGTGAAGGGCCTTACCCTTGTCGTCAATCAACAAACTTTGTGCATAGGCAATGACAACCTCTGGCTGATCAAGCATTACCTCAACCAAGTCCTTGAGCAGGTCGGGCTCTGCCACGTCATCACTTTCAGCGATCCACAAGAATTTCCCTCGGGCCAATTCAGCGCCTTTGTTCCATTGCTTGAAGGTGCTTCCGCTGTTGACTTCATTGGGAACGAGCCGGAACCGTTCATCCTTAGTTGCCCATGATTCCAGGATGGCCAGTGAACCATCGGTAGACGCATCGTCCAGCATAATCACCTCAAAGTCTTGGTAAGATTGACTGGCAATGCTAGCAAGCCTCGCCTCAAGGTAGGCGGCGTGCATGAAGTTGGGTACGATGACCGAAACCGTAGGGAGAGCCTGCATACCCCGAAATTAGCGTACTTTCCGCCACCATGAGAACAGTCATTTACGGCCAGCCAAAATCTGGTACAACCTATGCATTTTCCTTGCTCGCTGAGGCGATGAGTCAGGGTGGAGACGTGGTGGAAGTCTTTGAGCCACGGTCCATGGATCGCCAAAGCAAGGTTTTCAAACGCCGCGATGGCATGACATGGCCCTTGAGTGATCACATGTTGGTCAAAGTGCTTTATGCTGATGCCAACCTGCGTTCAGGGTGGCCAGGGGATGAAGCTCGAGCCGTTTTTCATGACTTTGACAAGAAAATATTCATTGTAAGAGACCCAAGGGATCGTTGGATTTCTGGCTTTTTCTACCGATGGTTTCATCTGCATCAACCCCTTTTAGCTGACTTCAAACGGGCCTATCGCTTGACACTCCACAAAGAAAAACACCCCGGAGACATACCCTTTCATAGTTTATTGAGTCAGGATCCAACAGCTCAAGCGGCATGGGCAGAGGAACACAAGTCTGCCTTGGATGAATTGGTAATCTACATGGATCAGCTGCGCGCTGATGGCTGGCATGTGATGACCTATGAAGATTTGGTGGATGAGAAGTGGGATGATCTAGCGAAGTACATGGGTCTTGAGTTGCGCAAAGGGCATGGGGTGAGGCCGGCATTCAGGCATGTGTCACGCAGCAATGCGCACAGCAATTGGCGTCGATGGTTCACTGTCGAGGATTTGGCCTATTACCAACCCATTTTCAATGATTTTTTGACCAGCCAGGGCTATGATGCAACCGATTGGCAGTTGGACCCATCCCCTGAGTTGAATCCTTCAGAGGGTTCAGCTTACATGCATCGGTTATTCCACCATGCCAACGGGCCTCAGGCCCTGAACAAGGACTTGCTATCTCAATGCATTGCCCGAATCAAGCGCTTGTTCTAAATCCCAAGTCAAGGGAAGGAAAACACCGTTTTTGGTGAGGGAAAAACTATCGCCACCAGGTGTTATCAGCCCTTCTTGAACCTCAAATCGCATAGCTGGACGCAGGTCGTCTTGAATCAACCCTTTGCAAAGCAATCGTGCCCTGATTTGGTAGGTTCCAGCCATGCAAGGCAAGGCGTCAAAATGAACGACAAGTTCGCCGGATGCCTTGAGTCTGTCAGGCCTGATGTTGCTTGTGTGCATGGATATGGGTGCTAGGAATCGTCCATCAGCCCCTTCAAGAGACAAGCGAAGGTTGGGCTGCTCCATGGCTGCCTTGCCATTGTACTGAATCCTTAGGCTAGCTGATTGGCCACTGCGTGGCGCGCGATCCCATGACATGGCTGTGATTCGAACATCGCCATGGCCTGACCGGTCACGGTGCTCAGTCAGGTCAATGGCGTGGCTCAGGGGCAACTGTTGTTGCAAGTAGGCTGATGCCACCGCATGGCTCTCTCCCAGTTGATGAACCTTTCCCTGTTGTAGCCAGATGGCTTGATCACACAAGCTTTGCATGGCTAGCATGTTATGGGAGACAAAGAGGACGGTTCGACCCGCGTTTTGCATCTGGCTCTCCATGCGCCGGAGACATTTGGCATGAAAAGCAGCATCACCCACAGCTAAAACCTCATCAACCAATAGCATGTCAGCATCCATGTGAGCGGCGAGGGCAAAGCCAAGTCGGACCTTCATGCCACTGGAATAATGCTTGATGGCGGTATCC
>Ga0302117_10000095_pt1 | contig 31494 bp, 15 predicted proteins | sample AG5_322_MG_FD_203112 | JGI IMG/M metagenome (GOLD analysis project Ga0302117, IMG submission 203112) | Marine microbial communities from Western Arctic Ocean, Canada - AG5_32.2 | ecosystem: Environmental > Aquatic > Marine > Oceanic | place: Canada: Western Arctic Ocean | collected 2017-10-01 | reverse complement strand
GCTTTCTTGCCGATTCGCTTTTCCAGAAGGCGAAACCTGCATCTAGGTTTCGAACCGCCGTGCACAATGCCGTCATGGACAAAAACTACTTTTGGCTGAACGATTACAAAGTTCCAAACGGCGTTCACGTATATGGCCGCCGTTACAACCCGTTCGGCCCCAAAAACTATCCTTTTGAGCTCAAGAAAACCCGTGAATATACCGTAATCCGGGACCGGGCTATCTGGGCCGCGGTCAAGGGTGAAAAATTCGACCTCGCCAAGGAAGATGCCATGACATCTAAGTTGCCCGCCGTTCAGACGAACTACTTACCCAACAACAAGAATGGAAAGAACGGTTACTTGGATTACGTTCTGGGACCGGAGGCCGAAGGTAAGATTCAAGTGGCGAAAGGCTACAAGATCGAATTGTTCGCCGACGAAGAGCGCTTCCCCGACTTGGCCAACCCCGTCCAAATGGCCTTTGACAACAAGGGACGACTTTGGGTATCGACGATGGCCAGTTATCCGCACTACCGAATTGGAGACCCTCTACCCAAAGACAAACTCATCATTTTCGAGGATACCGATAACGACGGCAAGGCGGACAAGCAGATTAACTTCGCCGATGACCTTCACATACCGATCGGATTCGAGATCTCGCATGACGGGGTCTATGTTTCACAGAGCGGTAGCCTCATCCGCTTGCGCGACACCGACGGGGACGACCGTTATGACGAGCGCGAGGTCATGCTTTCCGGTTTCGATGACCACGACACCCACCATGCCATCTCCGCTTTTTGCGCTGACCCGTCGGGTGCCTTTATCATGTGCGAAGGTGTATTTCTTCACAGCAACATAGAATCTGCCTTCGGACCTCAAAGGGGAACGAATGGAGGTTTCTACCGCTACAGTCCGCAAAAAAAGACTATTCTCCGCTATTCTCAATTTAGTATTCCCAACCCATGGGGTTTGGCTTTCAACGACTATGGACAAGATCTTTTCCTTCATACTTCCGGAACTAGTTTTTCCTGGATGTTGCCTGGCATGGTAAAGGCACGCTACGGAGCTAATTTAAAGGCTCCCAGTATTTTGAAATCGAACCAAGTCCGTCCAACTTCCGGCGTGGAGTTCGTGTCCAGTAGGCACTTTCCGGATGAAGTTCAAGGTGATGTTTTGATCAACAACAATATTGGATTTCTCGGCACCAAACAACACAAGATGATTGACCAAGATCCGGGTTTCAGCACCCAATTCAGACAGGACTTGATCGTGTCCAAAGATTTAAATTTTCGTCCTACCGACTTGGAGTTCGCTCCTGATGGTTCACTCTACATAGTAGATTGGCAAAACGCCTTGATCGGACACATGCAACACAGTGCCCGCGACCCCAATCGTGACCACGCCCACGGACGCATTTATCGGGTGACCTATCCGTCCCGACCTCTCGTCAAACCGGCCAAGATCAACGGCTCCTCCATCCTGCAACTCCTGGAAAACCTCAAGCTACCAGAGTACCGCTCGCGATACCGTACCCGCCGCGAGCTCCGCGGACATGATTCGGAGGAGGTTGTCAAGGCTACCTTGAAGTGGGTAGACGCATTGCCCAAGGAAGCGGACGAAAGGCTCAAGTTAGAGGCTCTGTGGGTAACTTGGGGCGCCAAGCAAACGGACTTTGGTCTCCTGCGGAAGCTTCTCGAATCATCCGACCACCGAATCCGGGCTGCAGCCGTTCGCGTGCTTCGTTTCAACATGGACAAGAATCCGTTTTTCGTGAACCGCAAAAAAATGCTCTTGAACGCGGCAAACGATGCGCATGGCCGGGTAAGAATGGAGGCAGTCGTTGCAGCCTCCTTCGTAAACAGAAAAACCGGATTGGAGATCTTGACCGCTGCCGAGAGCAAGGAGATTCACAAACAGTACAAGCAAACCTATGATTATTCAAAGGGTGTTCTCGAAAACGCTCCTGCTCCCCCCGAAGCCGGCAAAGACAAGGTAACACCGCCGAAATATTTGTCGGAAAAAGACGCCAAGCTTTTCGTTCAAGGCGCTGAAATTTACAATCGTGAAGCACATTGCGTTACTTGCCATCAGTCGAATGGGAAGGGATTGCCTGACTCAGGGCTTCCTCCATTGGTTAAATCCTCTTGGGTGACAGGCGACCCCGACCGGCTAATCAAGCTCACCCTCAAGGGATTGATGGGACCAATCGAGGTTAATGGCAGAAAATACCCGGGACAAGTACCTATGACGCCTTTCGAGTATCTTCTCAAGGATGATGAAATTGCAGCCGTTCTCACCTTTACCCGCAATTCATTCGGAAACAAGGCAAGTGCTATTCAATCAAGTGATATTGCGAGAGTCCGCAAAGAAGTAAAGAGCTTCATTGGTCTGTACAAACCCGAGGACTTGCTGAAAAAACATCCTCTCTGAAGCAGTTCCCCGACAAGGCTTCGTGCACTGTCGATAGTCTTCCGAACCCCTATTGTCTGGCGTTTCCTTCTTGTATCCATTCGTCTAGACGTTTTGGGTGACTTATTTGTACATGAAAGTTCGTTTGATACAGAACCTCACCTTTCTTCTATTCGCTTTCATTTGCGTTCAGGCCGAGGATTGGCCGACATGGCGGCATGACGTAGGCAGAACCGGAGCTACTTTAGAGGCTCTGCCTTCCAGTCTGCATCTGCAATGGACCTTGAAACTTCCTCCGCTAGTGCCCGCCTATAAGGATCCGCGTCTTCAGTTCGACAAGGGCTATGAGCCTATCGTGACTAACGGGAAATTGATCGTTGGTTCGTCTTGGACGGATTCGGTCACCGCCTATGATGCAGTAACAGGTGAACAAGTTTGGCGCTTCCTGGCCGAGGGTCCCATTCGTTTCGCTCCCTCCGCCTTGGGAGAGAGAGTGTTCGTGGGATCCGATGATGGATTTCTCTACTGTCTCCAAACGGACACCGGTAAACTACTCTGGAAGTTTCGCGGTGTTCCTTCGACCAGAAAAGTTTTGGGCAATGGTCGCATGATCTCACTATGGCCGGTTCGCGGTGGCCCCGTGGCAAAAGACGGCAAGGTATGGTTTGCCGCTGGAGTGTGGCCTATGGAAGGGGTTTTCGTGCATTGCCTCGACGCCAATACAGGGAAGTCAATCTGGATCAACGACCGTTGTGGTTTCATATACGGCACCCAACCGCACAATGCCAAAGCAACTGGTGGTCTTGCTCCCCAAGGATACCTCTTGTTGGATGGTGATGACTTGATTGTACCTAGCAGTGTTGCTTTCCCCGCTCGTTTCGATGCCGCCACCGGCAAACTGAAAGAATTTGAATTACCTTCTCAGGGACGTTTGCCGGGTGGCTGGTTTGCCTCGACTGCATCGGAAAAAGAGAAGCAGCGTTTACAAAGGAGGGGTTTGCTCTTCGACAGCGAGGTCAACGTACGCCGCCACGAGGATAGAATTAGGTCAAGCGGACAACCTGGGATAAGATCGACCATCGAGATGGACGGCCAAGACTTTCGCTTTTCAAAAGGTATCGCAGGAGTCACCGGAGAAATCCACCAAGCCTTGGTGGCCAACGGTCGCCTCTATGTCGTAACTATGGATGGCGAGATCCATTGTCTTGGAACACCCACTGGAGCCGCCAAGATTCATCAATCAAACCCAAACCGCAGTCGGTCGGTTGGAAAAAACGTCTTGGTGGCGGATATTCTCAATACAACCCAGTTTCGTCAAGGCTATGGGTTGGTACTGGGCATGTCGGAAAAATGGTTGGGACTGGTTGACAATTCCTCTGCCCGACTGGTTGGCATCGGTCTACCCGACACGGTGAATGCCTTCAGAAAAAAGCTGAATGAATCTGGTTTCACCGCCGAAAAAGTCGGGATTCTCACAGGCAACCCCATCGATCTTGGCCTTCCTCGTTACTTCGCCAACTTGATCGTGGCAGATGCAACCTCGGGCATCACTTGGACTCAAGATTCATTGACTGAGGTTTATGCTTCTCTGCGCCCCTACGGCGGTTCGCTCTGCGTCCCGGGGTCGACACCATACCGAGCCGCATTCCGAGCGGCAGTCAAAGCAAGCAAGCTGCCTGGAGCCCGCTTGAGCGAAGGCAAGGGATTCACCTTGCTTAAAAAAACAGGGGCTTTGCCTGGAGCCACCAATTACTTAGGCAAATGGGAAAAGAGCTCGGATGAAGGTGTGCGTTTTCCTCTCGGTGTTCTCTGGTTCGGAGATGAACTGGGGCATTTCAAGCGGTCCCCGCAGCCGAAATTCGTCGACGGCGTAATGGTGTCCACTCCGAAGAAATGGATGGAGAATCAAAACGAGCGTACTCGTAACGCGGACTACCGCCTCATGCCGGCATTCCTTTCCGACGTCTACAGTGGTCGGGTGATGGGCTCGGACGAAGAAATCGAGATACGGAAGCAGCATGGCAAGGTGGATTTAAAAAACCTGCAACCGAGCCAATACCGACCACCCAAGCAAACCGATGCATGGAAGCCCAAAAAACCCGTGGCGGGCACCCGGATCAATCCATTGACTGGAGAAAAGGAACCACGAACCTTTCCCAAAAGCTATGGCTGCGATGGTGGTATTGACTACGGAAACCTTTACACCATGCGTTCCGCCACCGCCTCCTATTACGATAAGCGTATTGAAAGTGGCACCATCAACCTCAGCGGTCCACGATCCGGTTGCACGAATAGCATCATACCGGCCAACGGCGTACTCAGCGTGCCCTATTACTACGAAGGTTGCACCTGTAGCTATCCCTTGCCCATGGCCATGGCCTTGGTCTCCATGCCACAAACCCACGAACAATGGACGTCTTGGGGGCCCATGCCTCCGGAAAAGCTAATCGGCAAGGTGCGCCGTGTAGGCTTTAATTTCGGAGCGCCCGGGGATCGTGTGACCGAAAGCGGTACTCTTTGGCTGGACTATCCCAGCGTGGGCGGTCCTTCCCCCGACCTGCCGATCAAGGTATCGCCGGAAAAGGTCACTTATCGTTACCGCCACTCCCAACGAGTCAAAGGCGGCCAAGGTTGGCCTTGGATCGCCGCATCCCTCGCCGAGGGGATAGAATCCTTAAGAATGAAGGGACTTTCAAAAGGAAAATATCTTTTGCGTCTAACTTTTCTCGAACCGGATCATCTTCTGGCGGGGGAGCGAGTGTTTGACGTCCTCGTCCAAGGCAAAAAACTATTGTCGAAGTACGACGTGGTAAAAGCCTCCGGAGGTGACATGCGGTCAATTGTCGAGTCTTTCGAGGGCATTTCAATTGATGATTCTATATTGATCAAGTTTAGAGCGATCGAGGGTGCTCCATTACTCAGTGGTTTGGAGTTGATTCGTGAGGATTTGCCAACCAAGCAACCCATCAAGCTTGCCGAGCGCACTGTTAGGTTCGGTCCTTTCAGGTAATGTGTTACACAAGACGGAGCGATTTGAGCCTTTGGCGGAAATCGCATAAAAAAAGACTTTATTCCCCAAGCAATTACTATGGATTTATGGTAAGGTAGTTCCACTACTTCTTTTGCATTTTCAGTGGGCTCCCGTAAGAATTCTTATTCTTCGAACATATTGTCTTTATGAATTTTCCGTCCCTTACCAAATACTTCTTGATGTTGGCTACCCTCCCGTTGCAGGGCGTTGATTTCAATGGGAAAATTCGTCCCTTGTTAGCCAGCAAGTGCTATGCTTGCCATGGGCCGGACGAGGAGGGGAGAAAGGCAAAGTTGCGCCTCGACGTCCGTAAGGGCGCCTTGAAAAGCGAGGTCATCGTTCCGGGCAAGATCGAAGAGAGCGAATTTCATTACCGCATCCGTTCGGACGATCCGGATGAGATCATGCCCCCGCCCGAATCCCACGCCACGCTTACGGCCAAGGAAAAAGATTTGCTCGACCAGTGGATCAAGGAAGGAGCGAAGTATGAGAAACACTGGGCCTTCGTTCCGCCCGTTGCTTCCGATCCTCCAGCAAAAGATTCGAAGTGGGAGCGTAACGGAATCGATTCCCTCGTTCTCGAAAACCTCCAAAAGCGCGATCTCAAGCCCTCTGCCCAAGCCGATGGCTACAGTTTGGTGCGTCGCCTCTATCTCGACTTGGTCGGTTTGCCCCCCACCACCGAACAAGCGGATGCCTTTGTGGGCGATAAACGACCGGACGCCTACGAACGGTTGGTCGACGATTTGCTTGCCTCCCCGCGCTACGGGGAAAAGTGGGGACGCGAATGGCTCGACCTCGCCCGCTATGCCGACACCAATGGGTATGAGAAGGACAGACCGCGCAATATCTGGCCCTACCGGGACTGGGTCATTCGAGCTCTCAACTCGGATATGCCCTATGATCAATTCACCATCGAGCAATTGGCCGGGGACATGTTGCCCGACGCAACCCAGGAACAAAAAACCGCCACCGGGTTTCACCGCAACACTCAGTTGAACGAAGAAGGCGGGATCGACCCCTTGGAATACCGCTTTTATGCGGCAGTAGACCGGGTCGCCACCACGGGTACGGTTTGGATGGGGTTGACCACAGGCTGCGCTCAGTGCCACACCCATAAGTACGATCCCATCACCCATGACGAGTATTACGGGCTGATGGGCTTGCTCGACAACGTGGATGAACCCGACCTGTTTCTGGAAACGGAAGCTCAGGCCAAGCAGGCCGTGGAAATAAAAAGGGAAATTAAAAAGAAGTCTCTCGCCTTGCAAAAAGAAGTCAAAGGCTTCGATCAGGCTTTTGATAAATGGCGGGCAAAAGAAGAAGCCAACGCCACGCGCTGGTCCATAATCCGTCCGTCTGCAATGAAGACGAACCTGCCCAAGCTCGAAGTGATGGAGGATGGTTCGATCTTTTCCTCCGGGGACATCACAAAGCGGGATGTCTTTGACCTCAATTTCACAAGCGATCAAGCTATCACTGCCCTGAGGCTCGAAGTCCTGCCCGATGACCGCCTTCCTCAGCGCGGACCGGGCCGTTGTTACTACGAAGGGCGCAAGGGCGACTTCTTCCTAAGTGAGTTCACTGTTCGGGTGGATGGAGAAAAACAAAAGATACTCAACTCTTCCAGTACCTATGGGAAAATAAGCGTGGGGGGCGGTTCGGCCACTGCCTCGAATGTAACGGACGGGGACGGATCGTCCGGTTGGTCGACTTCGGGGCAAACCGGGCAGGCCAACCATTTGGTTCTTCCTCTCGGCGAACCCATTCCGGCCAACACTCCCTTTTCCATCGAAATGCTCTTCGAGCGCCACTTCGTGGTCAGCCTCGGTCGTTTCAGAATCTCCGCCACCGCAGACTCCGATCAACCCAAGGCCAAGAAACACGGAGTAGACACCGAATCCATTCTCGCCGAAGGGTCTAAGGCATCAATAGAAGAACTGGCCGAACTGAGGAGATCCTTTCTCGAACTTGACCCACATTGGAAAAAACAACGCAAGCCCCTCGATGATTTGAAAAAAAGAATTCCACGTCCCAATCATACTCTCGTAATGCTCGAAAGACCACCCGACAACCCCCGCTCCACTCTTCTTCGTCATCGTGGAGAATACACCAACCCAAAACATCAGGTAAAACCGGGCTTGCCTGCCGTATTCGTGTCCGTCTCCAAGGATCAACCCCAAAACCGCTTGGGACTGGCACGCTGGTTGGCGAGCAAGAAGAACCCTCTCGGAGACCGAGTTACTGTCAACCGAGCCTGGCGTTCCTTCTTCGGCGCCGGCTTGATCCGGACGAATGGAGACTTCGGCACTCAGGCCGCCGCTCCCGATCATCCCGAATTACTGGATTGGTTGGCCGTTGGATTCCGCAAGAACGGCATGTCCCTCAAAAAGCTGCACCACCTGATCGTTTCAAGTTCAACCTATCGTCAGGACTCCAAGGCGTCCAGGAAACTGCTCCACTTGGATCCGGAAAACCGTCTGCTTGCCCGTGGCCCGCGCTTGCGCTTATCGGGTGAATTGATCCGCGATCACATGCTGGCCGCCAGTGGAAAACTTTCTTCTAAGATGTTCGGGCCGGGGGTTTATCCTCCGCAACCGCTCAGTGTTCTGGCTCATGCCTTCGGTAACAAAGGCTGGAACGCATCAAAGGGGGAAGATCGTTACCGGCGCTCCGTCTACACCTTCGTCAAGCGAACCGCTCCCTTTGCCGGGCACATGACCTTCGACGGAACCTCGGGGGAGAACTGCCTGGCCCGGCGTGACCGTAGCAATACCCCGCTGCAAGCCCTCACTCTCCTGAACGACGAGATGTTTCTCGAACTCGCCCGGGCGGCTGGCAGAGAGGTTCATGTGCAAAAAAAGGATTCCGTTCACACTCTCTTCCGACGCTTCCTTACCCGTCCCCCAAGCTTGGAAGAAACCAAAGCCCTCCAAGCTTACCTGGACCAGCAAATCGAACGCCTGAAAAAAGGGGAGCTCAAACCCGCTGAAATCGCCGCTGATAAGAAGGCAACTCCCGAGCTTGCTGGAAAAGTTCTTCTCGCCCGGGCCATCATGAACCTAGACGAAGCCATCACCAAGCCATGAACGTTCCTCCACTTCTCCATCGTACGCGCCGTCACTTTTTTCAGGATTGTGGAATTGGCGTCGGCAAGATCGCCCTCGCCTCACTGCTCGCCAAGGAATCCTTCGGAGCAACCGGCAAGCCCGACTTCATGCGCTTCCCGATCAAGGCCAAGCGGGTGATCTATCTCTTTATGGCCGGCGCTCCCAGCCAACTCGAGCTCTTCGACAACAAACCCAAGCTCAAGGAAATGGAGGGCAAACCCATTCCTTCCTCCGTGATCAAGGGTCAACGCTACGCCTTCATCCAGCCGGACGCCGCCGTTCTCGGTCCGCGCTTTCCCTTTGCCAAGCACGGAGATTCCGGGGCCGAACTCACGGACCGGTTGCCCTACCTGAGCAAGGTCGCGGATGACTTGACCTTCGTCAAATCGATGCATACCGACCACTTTAATCATGCCCCGGCCCAACTGTTCATGACTACGGGCAGTGGAATCCCCGGGCGGGCAAGCATGGGTTCCTGGCTTAGCTACGGAATCGGGAGCGAGGCCGACGATCTGCCTGGCTTCGTGGTGATGAGAAGCGGAGGAAACCTCAGCGGTGGATCCGCCATGTGGGGGTCCGGATTTCTACCATCCGAACACCAAGGGGTACCCTTTCGGGAAGGTGCCGACCCGATCCTTCACGTGACCAACCCCAAGGGTATCGACCGAACAGCTCAGCGCCAAACCCTCGACCTTCTGAAAAAGCTCAACCGCGGGACTCATCAAAAAATGGGCGATCCAGAGATCAACGCCCGGATCGAAGCCTACGAGATGGCCTACCGCATGCAGGCCCGGGCCCCCGAATTGATGGATTTCTCCAAGGAGAGCCAGGAGACTCTCGATCTCTACGGCGTAAAGAAAGGGAAATCCGATTTCGCAAGCAATTGTTTGCTGGCCCGCCGCCTAGTCGAGCGGGGTACGCGATTCATCCAGCTTTACCACAGCGGTTGGGATGCTCACTCCAACGTCGAGGGCAACGTCAAGAAGAACGCCAAGCAAGTTGACCAGGCGAGTGCTGCCCTCGTTCAGGATCTCAAGCGACTTGGCATGTTGGAGGACACCTTGGTGGTGTGGGGTGGAGAATTCGGTCGCACCCCCATGGTTGAGGCCAGCGCAGCCCTCAAGCGCAGTGGCGGCCGTGATCATCACCCTCAAGCCTTCACCATGTGGATGGCAGGAGGGGGAGCAAAGCCCGGCATTACCTTGGGCAAGACCGACGAACTGGGCTTTCACGTGACCGAGGACCCCGTTCACGTCCACGATATGCAAGCGACAATTCTCCAACTAATGGGCATTGACCACACCCGACTGTCCTTCCGTTTCCAAGGACTCGACTTCCGCCTAACTGGAGTTGAACCACACCACGCGGTGAAAAAACTTATTGCTTGAGTTTCCAAACTATCCTTTTGCCCTTTTGGAATCCCTTCGCTTGAGTTTCGGACGATGAACAGTTTCTTACTTTCCGGCCTAGCCTTTCTTTTGTTTTTTTTCCTCCCCATTCAGGCCAAAATACGGCCCCATATCGTCCTCGTCATGGCGGATGACCACGGGTATGGAGATTGCGGATTCACCGGGCACCCCTTCGTCCAAACCCCGAACCTTGATTTAATGGCAAAGAGCGGGGTTGTCTTCAATCGTTTCTACGCAAGCGCGCCTGTCTGTTCTCCAACCAGGGCCAGTATGATGACTGGCAGGCATCCTTTCCGGACCAACGTTCCAAACCATGGACACTATATGCGTCCTGACGAGCAGACCATAGCCGAGCAGTTGGGAAAGGCCGGTTACGCAACTGGACATTTCGGGAAGTGGCACATCGGTTCGGTTCAACCGGACAGCCCCACTTCCCCGGGTGGAGCCGGATTCGATGAGTGGCTATCTGGGTTGAACTTCTTCGACAACGATCCCTACCTGAGCCGCAATGGAAAATACCTACAAATCAAGGGAGCGGGCACCGTGATCTCGATGGATGCAACCCTTGATTTTCTTAGCAAGCACAAGAGCGGGAACAAACCGATGTTCACCGTTACCTGGTTTCCCTCCCCCCACGGTCCTCATCCCGAGATTCCTCAAGGAATGAAGAACGCAGCAAGTCTCTACCAGAACCAAAGAACCTCAAAGCCCGGTTACTTCAGAGAGATCACCCTGCTCGACCAGCAGGTCGGGCGCTTGCGCCAACACCTCCGCAAACTCGGAATAGAAAATAATACCCTACTTCTATATTGCAGTGACAACGGAGGCTTGATCACCGAGTCTTCCGGTGGTCGGGCCAAAAAGGGAAGCATTTACGAGGGTGGACTGCGCGTACCGGCCGTACTCGAGTGGCCCGAACGATTTTCCGCAAAGGAGATCGATACGCCGGCTTTTTCGTCCGATCTATACCCGACCCTTCTTTCCATTGCCGGAATCAATCCACCGGACAAACAACCCGTCCTGGACGGTATCGATCTGCTTCCCATCCTCGAAGGGAAAAAACGGACAAGGCCACCCATGGGTTTCTGGCATGGCTTCCGCAATGGACAGTCCACCTGGAGCGACCGTATCATCAAGGCTCTACTGGAAGCTGAAAACGCGGGCAAGCCGAACCCCCATCCCGAACGCATTCTCAAAAACGTGAGGGATTTCCCTACTTTTGACGAGAAGAATCTCGAAGGACACGCCGCCTGGAACGATTGGCCATGGAAACTCCACCGGATCGAAATAAAGGACAAGGTCGTCTTCGAATTGTATGATCTGAAAAAAGATCCGATGGAAACCACCGACTTAAGCGAAAAAGAACGTACCAGAGTCACTAAGATGAAGGACTCTCTAAAAAACTGGCAACATTCGGTCCTCAACAGTTGGGCGGGCAAGGACTACTGAAAACCCCTGGATTTCCGCCTGACCGGGGTGGAGAAACATAATGCAGTCAAGAAGCTTTTAGCCTAGCAGATACAACAATTCTCACGATATAATATTAAAACAAAGTGACCTTAGATATAGTCTCCTTTTTATATCTTGGCGTTTGGGTTGCTTCGTTTCTTGACCATTGCTGGGTCTATGCTTAATTTTTTTCGACCATGATTCCCCCTTTCTTAGCTAGGTTTCCGCTCGTAATCATTTCTTGTTTCTTCGGATGTATACTTAGCCATGCTACAACTTTCGCAGTCGAGAAGGTTTCGTTTAATCAAGATGTCTTTCCGATACTTTCGGACCGTTGTTTTGCTTGTCATGGACCCGATTCACATGACCGGAAGGCAAACCTCCGCCTAGATCAGGCGGACGGGGTGGACGGAGCTTATCGTACACATGACGGTGTCACCGCTATCAAGCCAGGTTCGATCAAGGACAGCGAACTGTGGTATCGAATCACTACCGATGACGCCGATGACGTGATGCCTCCTCCGAAGGCTCACAAGAAACCTCTCTCCAAGGAGGAACAAGCAATCATCAAGAGTTGGATCGAAGCGGGTGCTCCCTATGAGCGCTTTTGGGCATTCGTTCCTGCCAAGAAACCGGAGATACCCAAGGTCAAGGACAGCTCTTGGAGTAAGTTTCCCATCGATCGGCTCGTTTTGGCCCAACTAGATTCCTTGAACCTCCAACCTTCTCCGGATGCGGACAAACGCACCTTGGTTCGCCGAGTGACCTTCGACTTGACTGGTTTGCCGCCCACCCGCGAGGAAATCGAGGCTTTCTTGGCGGACGATCGTCCTCAGGCCCATGAAGTGCTAGTAGATCGCTTACTGGCCAAGAAGCAATATGGTGAGCATCTTGCTCGTTACTGGTTGGACTTGGTCCGTTTTGCTGACACCAACGGTATGCACAAGGACTTTTACCGCAACTTGATTGCTTATCGCGATTGGGTAATTAGGGCTTTCAACGAGAACTTGGGCTACGATGACTTCGTCCGCTATCAGTTGGCCGGCGACTTGTTTTCCAAGCCGACGAGCGACCAACTCGTGGCCTCGGGATTCAATCGCTTGCACCTCATCATTGACCGCGGAACCGCATTGCCCGAGGAGAGCTTTTTCAAGAACGTCATCGATCGGGTCACCGCCGTGGGGACTACCTTCATGGGGATGACGGTCCATTGCGCCACCTGCCACGATCACAAATACGATCCGCTTACCCAAAAGGATTTCTATTCCTTATTCGCTTTCTTTAACAACATCGATGCGGCCCCCGAAACCAGCGGTCGTCCCAGAGATGGCCTGCAGCCTCCTTTCGCTGCAGTTGGAACACCCGAGCAACACAAGAATCTGGAACAGTTCGACAAGCAACTCACCGAGAGCGACAAAGGGATAAAGGAGCTGAAGAAGAAAATAGCTGGAGAGAAAGAGGCCAATCAGAAGAAGGTTCTTTCAAAAGAGCTCCAGACTGTCACTGGTCAATACAATGCATTAAAGGGAAAGCGGGATCGTTTGGATCGAGAGATTCCCCGTGCCATGGTGATGAAGGAGCGCAACCAGGTACGTCCCACCCATGTCAGGATTAGGGGCGAATACGACGCTCTCGGTGAATTGGTTACGCGCAACACACCCAAATTTTTACCCGCGATGAAGAAAGTGGGCGAGATTGCGACCCGTATGAATCTGGCCGAGTGGTTTGTCGATCCCGAGAATCCGCTCACTGCTCGGGTCGCGGTGAATCGTTTTTGGCAACAGTTCTTTGGCACGGGCTTAGTGAAGACTTCCGAGGATATCGGGGCCCAAGGCGAAGTTCCCAGTCACCCCGAATTGCTCGATCATCTCACGGTTTCGTTCATCGAGTCGGGATGGGATGTGAAGGCTTTGATCAAGCAGATTGTGCTGTCGAGAACCTATCGTCAATCTTCCGTCTCCATATCTGAACAATTCGTGAAGGATCCTGAAAATCGAAATTTGGCCCGAGGTTCTCGCTACAGGATGGACGCCGAAATGATTCGCGACCAGATACTCGCCACCAGCGGCTTGTTGGTCAACACCATGAATGGCAAGAGTGTCAAGCCACCTCAACCGGATGGGCTTTGGAAGTCCGTTACGATGATAGGGGAACGATTCAGGGCCGATGCAGGGGACTCCATTTATCGCCGCAGCCTTTACACTTACTGGAAACGCGGCATGCCCCCGCCCCAGATGACTATCCTGAACGCCCCGATCCGCGATGCCTGCGTAGCCCGTCGCGAACGTACCAATACGCCGACCCAAGCACTGTTGCTGCTGAATGAAGGCGAATACCTGAAGGCGGCTCGTTCTCTTGCGCAAAAGGCCTTTGAGGCAGAGGCGACGGATGGATCAAGGCGACTGGCTTTCGCGTACGAGACCGTTACCTCCAAGCTGCCGGACGAGAAGGAACGGCAAGTTCTGGACGACCTTGCGCGAAATCTACAAAAGAACTATCTTGAACAACCTGCGTTGGCGGATGCGATTTGCAACGGCTTGAACTTGGGAGACGCGGAAAAAAAGGCTCAGCTCGCTGCCTGGACCGTTCTGGTCAATGCTCTCTACAATCTGAATATCACCAAGACCCGTGAATAATATGAAGGATCTTTTGACAGACTTCGATCGCCTCCAGTCCCGCCGCTCCTTTTTACTGAATTCGGGAATGGGCTTGGGGACCACCGCCTTGGCTTCCATGCTTTCCAAGCAGGGGTTCGCCGCGAATGCAGGCTCAGTTACCAAGCCCAAGGCGAAACGCATGATCTTCCTGTTCATGGCCGGAGCCCCGAGCCAAGTGGACTTATTCGATTACAAACCCGATCTACACAAGCTCTTCAAAACCGAGTTGCCTAAATCCATAAGCAAAGGGCAGCGCGTCACAGCGATGACTCGAGGCAAGCAACAATTTGTTGCTCCATCGACCTTTAAGTTCGCCCAAAAAGGAAAGAGCGGAGTTTGGATGAGCGAACTGCTTCCTCATCTCTCTGCGTCTGCGGACGATCTCTGCCTTGTCCATTCCTTCAACACCAACGCCATTAACCACGACCCCGGCAAGACCTCCTTTTGCACCGGGTCGGAAACACCCGGCAAGCCAAGCATGGGCTCTTGGCTGAGCTATGGCTTGGGATCCTTGAACAAGGACTTGCCGGATTTCGTGGTTTTGCCTTCGGCTTTCTGGAGCGGGCGGGTGAATGTTCAGGCCCTATATGCCCGGCTGTGGGGGAGTGGTTTCCTACCTTCTAAATATCAGGGGACTTCTTTTCAAACCGTGGGCGATCCGGTCTTGTTCCTTTCTAACCCCAAGGGTATCGATGGCAAGGTGCGCCGGAGCATGCTCGACTCGCTTGCCACCTTGAACCGGAAGCATTTGGCGGAGATCGGAGATCCCGAGATACAGACCACCATCGCACAGCAGGAGATGGCTTTTCGCATGCAGTCGTCCGTTCCCGAGTTGACCGATATTTCCAAGGAACCGAAGGAGGTTTTGGACATGTACGGCCCGGAGGTGAATAAACTCGGGTCCTATGCAAGAAATTGCCTTCTCGCTCGACGGATGGCCGAGAGGGACGTTCGTTTCGTGCAACTGTTTCATCGTGGTTGGGATCATCATTCCAGCTTGCCCAAGAACATGAGAGGGCAATGCAAGGATGTCGATCAGCCCACCGCCGCCTTGCTCAAGGATCTAAAGTTGCGTGGGCTCCTCGACGACACCTTGGTCGTGTTTGTGGGGGAATTCGGGCGCACCGTATATGGCCAAGGCAACATCACCCGAGAAAACTATGGACGCGACCACCATCCTCGCTGCTTTTCAGGATGGCTCGCCGGAGGAGGCATCAAGGGCGGCATGCACTACGGGAAGACCGATGACTTTAGTTACAATGTAGTCGAAAACCCCGTGAACGTGCGCGATCTCCACGCAACCATGCTTCACCTCCTCGGAGTGGACCACGAGAAACTGATCTTCCCTTTTCAGGGGTTGGACCAGAAACTTACAGGCGTCGAGAAGTCTCGAGTAGTTAAAGATATTCTCGGTTAATGCCTCTATTTTCTACTCACTTGAATTTAATACTCAGGACAAGGCGTACAAACTGTGTTTTGTGACATTACCTTTCCTGACGATCAACATTTATGAATTGGCAGAAATACCTTGGAATTAATCCTGTCTCTCTGCTGACAGTGATCATTTCATGCACTTTCTGCTACGCCGATGCGAAAGAAGTTTCTTTTGACCGGGACATTCGCCCCATTCTTTCCGACAATTGCTTTCATTGCCATGGGCCTGATGCCAAGAAACGTAAGGCCAAGTTGCGTTTGGACATAAAGGAAGGCGCTTTGGCTGATCTTGGTGGTTATGCCGCGGTTGTGCCGGGCAATCCGGCGAAAAGTGAGCTGTTCGCTCGGATTTCTTCCAATGACCCCGAGGAAAGGATGCCACCCCATGACTCTAACCGCAACCTGTCCAAGAAGAAAATCGATTTGCTCAAGGAGTGGATTGCCGGTGGAGCCAAATGGAAAGGTCACTGGAGCTTTGAACCAGTCGACCGGCCAACGGTGAAGGAAAAGGAGAGGCATCCCATAGACGTCCTGGTCGACGCCCGTTTGAAACAGGACGAGTTCAAGGCCAATCCCTCGGCCAACCGCGAGACCCTGATTCGCCGTCTCAAGCTCGACCTCACCGGTCTTCCGCCCACCGCAGGGCAAATCGAATCTTTTCTGGGGGATGAAAAGCCCGATGCATGGGAGCGACTCGTGGAACGAACCTTGCAAGCCACTGCCTATGGTGAACGGATGGCTTGGGATTGGCTGGAGGCTGCCCGCTATGCCGACACCAACGGCTACCAAGGTGACCGCGAACGTACCATGTGGCCGTGGAGGGACTGGGTGGTAAAGGCATTCAACGAGAATCTCCCCTATGACCAGTTTACCATTTGGCAACTTGCCGGCGATTTGTTGCCTGACGCCACCCAGGAACAAATTCTTGCGACCGGGTTCAACCGCAACCACATGATCAATGGCGAAGGCGGTCGTATCGCGGAGGAAAATCGGGTCGAGTACGTTTTTGACATGACGGAGACCATGGGAACCTTGTGGATGGGGCTCACCTTGACTTGCGCCCGTTGCCACGATCACAAGTTCGATCCCTTGCTGCAGAGTGAATATTACCAACTCAACGCCTTCTTCAACCAGACGCCGGTCAATGGCGGGGGAGGGGATCCATTCGCAAAACCCGTTCTGCAGTCAGGCACCACCGTTCAGAACGAAGAATTGGTTCAGTTGCGAAAGGAGATCGACGCTTTGCAAAAAGAGATCGAAAGCCCCCCCCCATTACAGGTTGGCGCTAAAGCTAAGTGGGAAGCGAAGATGCTCCAGAAACTGCCCGCGAATGAATGGCAGCGCCTCCTCCCGAAGGAAGCCAAGGCAAACAAGCAATCCCTCGATATTCTGGAAGGCGGATTGATTTACGCCTCGGGTGAAAATCCTGATAAGGACGAATACCAGGTGGTTTATCCTCTGGGTGAAGGCAAAATCACAGGCTTCAGGCTAGAGGCCATCCGTCACCCGAAAATGACGCACGGCGGATTGGCCCGTTCCGACAGCGGCAATTTCGTCCTGACCGATCTCCAGTTCAAGGTAAGGCACTCGGCCGTGGACAAGCTACTTCCACTTGAAGTCGCCAGCGCTTCCGCCACCTTCGAGCAGGGACCGCTCAAGGTAAGGAACACTTTCGACTCCGGCCCGACCTCCGGTTGGGCGGTCTGGGCAGGCAAACCCATCGATCGAGACCATGCGGCTGCCTTTCGGCTGAAGAAAAGCATCGAGGTGCCCAAGGGAGCCGAATTGGAGGTCACCTTAAAATTCAATTCCCAACACAAGCATCATAACCTGGGTCATTTCCGTTTCTCCTCCACGGCCAGTTCTACGCCCACTTTGAAGGGTGACCGAGGCGGCTTGATCACTGCCCTTCAGATTGCTCCCGGCAAACGAAGCCCCTCTGACAAAAAGACTATTATGGAGGCCTTTGCTGCTCAGGATGACAGTCTGTCCGCCTTGCGCAAAAAGCAAAACGAACTCGAAGTGAAAGTGAAGAAGACTCAAGGCTCTTTTCCCAAAGTCATGGTTATGGCCGACATGGCGAAACCCCGGCAGACCTTCATGCTCGAGAGAGGTCTCTACAACCAGCGCGGTAAGCTCGTTTCAGCCGACGTGCCGGCTTGGTTGCCTCCTTTGCCCAAGACGGAAAACCCCAATCGTTTGGACTTGGCCCGTTGGTTGATGGACCCAAAGCATCCGCTCACTGCCCGCGTCACCGTGAACCGTTTTTGGCAAATGTTTTTCGGGGTGGGTTTGGTCAAGACGACTGACAATTTCGGGGTCCAGGCGGAATATCCACGACATCCCGAACTGCTCGATTGGTTGGCGGCCGAATTCATGGAATCCGGCTGGGACGTAAAGGGGTTGATTCGAACTATCGTCACCAGCGAAACTTACCGGCGCAGTTCAACCATAGCTTCTTATGCCGAATACGAACGGGATCCCGAAAATCGGTTTTTGGCTCGGGGTCCGCGGTTTCGCATGCCTTCGTGGATGATCCGTGACCAGGCGCTTGCCATCTCGGGATTGCTGAATCCACAAATGGGCGGAAAAGCCGTCTATAGTTACCAACCGACAGGCATTTGGGCGGAAGCCACCTTTGGGTCGAAGAGGTTTCGGCAAGACAAAGGACAAGCTCTTTACCGTCGCAGCCTCTACACCTACTGGCGCCGCATCATCGGCCCTACCATGTTCTTCGATGTGGCCAAGCGCCAGATTTGCGAAGTGAAACCCTTGCGGACCAACACCCCCATGCATGCCCTCACCATCATGAACGATGTTACTTATGTAGAGGCTGGCCGCGCCCTTGCCGATATCCTTCTTCGCGACGCCATGGATGACGAGACGCGGCTACGTTTAGCCACGAAGAGGGTGCTTGGTCGAAACTCATCTGCCGAGGAACTGACCCTATTGAAACGTAGCTTGGGGCGAGGCATCGCCAGCTTCACGGAAGACCCTGAAGCTGCCCGTCGATTTCTCACACACGGCGATTCCAAGCCGAAATCCGAAGTTTCTCCGATCACTCGAGCCGCATGGGCTGCCCTTTGTTTGAATTTGCTTAACTTGGATGAAACCCTGAACAAGGAATGACTATGAACCAAGCTTGGAGAATTCTCGATCCCACTGCACCTAAACCTGTGCAGGATAGGCAGCTCTCCATCAATAGGCGCGAGTTCTTCAGTCGAGGAGCGACCGGCATAGGAACCGCCGCCCTCGCCGGCTTGCTGGGCCGTGACGGTTTGTTGGCTGCATCTCCATCCAAGCAAGCAGGAATTCTCGGCACATCCCATCTTCCCGCCAAGGCCAAGCGCGTCATTTACCTTTTCCAGAACGGTGCCCCCACGCACGTCGACCTGTTTGACTACAAGCCTCGTTTGCACGAACTGCACGGTAAGCCGGTCCCCGAGGAATACCTTGGCGGCAAACGTTTCAGCACCATGACCGGCAACCCGAGCGGAAAACTCATGCTGGAACCAGTGGAACCTTTTCACCGGCATGGTCAATCAGGGGCTTGGGTGAGCGAATTCATGCCACACACTGCCAAGGTCGTGGATGATCTTTGCTTCATCAAGAGCATGCACACTGAGGCGGTCAATCACGCTCCCGCCATTTCCTTCTTACTGAGTGGATCCGAGATGCCCGGACGTCCCACCATGGGAGCATGGCTCAATTACGGACTCGGTTCCGCTTCCGACGAACTGCCCGGTTTCGTGGTCATGACTTCCATCAGCAAGGGCACTTCCTGTGGACAGATCTTCTACGATTTCTACTGGGGTTCCGGCTTTCTTCCCACTCGTTTCCAAGGAGCTCGGTTCCGCGGCAGTCGCGATCCCGTGTTGTACCTAAAGAATCCGGACGGCATGAAACCCGAACTGCGGCGTGGTTTACTCGACGATCTAGCCGAGTTGAACCAGTTGAAATTCAATCAAGCGGGTGATCCCGAGATTCAGACCCGAATCGCCCAATACGAGATGGCCTACAAGATGCAGACTTCGGTTCCCGAATTAACCGATTTCTCGGACGAGCCGGAACATGTGTTGAAGATGTATGGGCCGCAGGTGAAGGAGCCTGGTACTTTTGCCTACAACTGCCTCATGGCCCGGCGCTTGGCTGAACGGGGAGTCAATTTCATCCAATGCATGCATGCCGGGTGGGACCAACACAATAGCTTGACCACTGAGCTTTACAACCAATGCCGCGACACCGACCAAGCCAGCGCCGCACTCGTGCAAGACCTGAAAATCCGAGGTATGCTCGACGATACCTTGGTTATTTGGGGAGGCGAGTTCGGTCGCACCCCTTTCATTCAGGGTGATATCAAGAACCGCAAACGATGGGGACGCGACCACCACCCTTATGCCTTCACCGTATGGATGGCGGGAGGCGGGACAAAGCCCGGAATGACCTACGGGGCATCGGACGACCTCGGTTTCAATGCGGTAGAGAACAAGGTGCATGTCCACGATTTTCAAGCTACGGTTATGCACCTCCTAGGCATTGACCACGAACGCCTGACCTACCGTTTTCAAGGCCGGCATTTCCGTCTGACCGATGTCCATGGGCATGTGGTTAAGGAGATTTTTTCCTAGCAGGTCAAGCTTGGCTTGATTGATTAAGTTTGTTGCTTGGCCCGCAACCTTCTGAACTGTTCTCCTTCCCGTTCTCCCGATCGCGATGAAGAGTCAGGGTTCTTCGTAGAAATCAACTAGTCCCGAATCAAACGAATACTCGGCTCCAATAATCTGTAATTTATCCTGTTCAACCAGTTCGGTAAGAATTGGAGAACCCGCTTGAAGGTCTCCTACTGAGGCAATTACGTTTGCTCGGACTGCCTTTCGCATAAGTTCGGTCGGGTTGTCTCGCAAATCCGTCTGCAGTAGGGGTTCCACCGATGGGCTGATGCGCTTCACGATTGAGTGAAGGTTTGAGGAACGGTTTTCCCTAGGCTGCGCCAATTCTTCCAAGGTGGCTTGAATTGCTCCGCATTTCGAATGCCCCAATACTACGACCAAGGAGGCGCCAAATCGTTCGGCGGCGAATTCAATGCTACCAATTTGAGACGGAGCCACGATGTTTCCTGCAACTCGAATGACGAACAGGTCCCCAAGTCCGTGATCAAAGAGAATTTCGGCGGGTGCTCTTGAATCGGAGCATCCGAGTATGATTGCAAATGGATTCTGCCTCTCGATTAACATCTTCCTTTTCTTCGGATCGGCAATCGAGTGGAGGCTTTCATTACCCTCGGCAAATCGCCGGTTGCCTTCTCGTAGTCGATCAATTGCTTCTTTCGCTGACTGCATATCGCCTTTATCTTAATCTATGTTTGGTTTCGGACTTATTTTGTCTCAAACTTGAATGGTTAAATCTGTATTAATGCAACGTTCGTTTACTCCCAATAATTAGATGGAAAGGTTGCCTGATTCTTCAAGGTGCTCGTCCGCCATTTGGGTTTCTCAGTTGCAATCGCCATCGGGATTGCCTTGAGATTGAGTGGTGAAATTGGTCCTGTTAGCTACGACTGGTATCCTCCATGGGATTCATCTTTTCCCCTCCGATGCCGAGGCCAAACCCGATTTTGTTCTGAAAAAAGATGATGTTGTGGCCTTCGTCGGTGGTACCGATATGGTGCGGATGCAAAAGGAAGGCCTTGTAGAAGGTTCTATCACAAAACGCTTTCTTGCCGCCAAGCCTCGTTTCCGGGATTTGGCTTGGGATGGAGATACGGTTTACCGCCAAAGCACAGTCTCTAACCGTTGGCGGCGGCAAGCCTTCGGGGATTGGGGCATGCAATTGAAGAAAGTTGGAGCTACCGTGGTGATCGCCCAGTTCGGTAAAATTGAGTCACTGGATGGCCCTGATCGCTTGGAAGACTTTACCAAGGCTTACGATAAATTGGTCGACCTGTTCTCGCTCGACGACCGACGCGTGGCCTTGCTTGCTCCCTCGGCATTCGAATGGATTGTCGAGGAGACCTCCTTCGACGCCTACACTCTGGCGGTCGAGGAATTGGCTACTCGCCGCAATATTCCTTTTATTCGTGATCTCGCAGGGAAAGTCAAACCGTCCGACCAGTTAGTCGCAACTGTGCGTGAAAAGCATAGGCTTTGGTATGAGTACTGGAGACCCGCCAATTGGAAATGTCTTTTTGGCGATGATAGTCGCCGCGTATTCTCGAATGCGTCAAGGGGCTTGCCTTCTTTCAAGCAGGAGTGGTCGACTTACCCTGGTCTCATAGAGAAAGCGGAAGCTCGTATTTTTGCAGATCAACCGCACGTTAATCGGAAACCTTCTGAATTGACCGGATTCAAGGGGGTCGACCTTGAAACGGAACTGAAGTCTTTCGAGGTGCTCGATGGTTTCGAAATAAACCTTTTCGCCGATGAATCGCTAGGGATTGCAAACCCGCTTTCCATCCGTTGGGATGCCGATGGTAACGCTTACGTCGCATGCTCGGACGTGTATCCGCAGATCGAACCCGGAGCGTTGCCCAACGACAAGTTGATCCTTTTGCGTGATCTCGATGGTGATGGACGCGCTGACAAATCTACGGTCTTTGCCAAAGGATTAAAGATACCTACCGGAATGGAGGTTGGTCACGGAGTAGTGTATGTCGGGCAAGGTACTGAATTGTTGGAGTTGCGAGACCGAGATGGAGATGGTGTTGCGGATGAGCGCAAGATCCTTTTGAGCGGATTCGGGAACGGGGACTCTCACCAAACGATTAATTCTTTTGCATGGTCTCCTGATGGCGAATTGTGGTTTTGCCAAGGGGATGGGATTGAATCGAGAATTGAAACGCCTCATGGTGTCTCCTCTCTTTTTCAGGCAGGCGTCTTTCGATTGCGTACCGGTCGACTACAGCTTGATGGTTTGCTCGACAACTTCATGGGGCCGGGTAACCCTTGGGGCATTGCTTTCGATGATTTCGGGCAATCCTTTGTAATCGATGGGGCGGGGGGCATTTCTTTTCTCACACCTGCTTCCATCCCCGCCAAGCGTCGCTTGCGTCTTCCTCGCATTGGTCAACCCGGTGGTTATTGTGGCGTGGAGTGTCTCGGGGCCGGAAATCTGCCGAAGGATATGCAAGGTGAATTTCTGGTCGGTGATTATAAGAAGAATCAGGTGAGCCGTTTTGCCGTTGCCGAAGATGGGGCTGGCTTCAAGGTCAATTGGCGTGCTCCTCTGTTGCGTTCAGCACATCGCAATTTCAGGCCTATCGACATTAAAGTCGGTCCAGACGGAGCCATATACGTGGTGGACTGGTATAATCCGATCACTTGTCACCAAGATGACTTCTACCGTCACCCGGAGCGTGACAAAACCCATGGGCGGATTTGGCGAATCACCCCAAAGGCAGGGGTCATTCAGTCACCGCAATTGGCCACCGCGCCCAACGAGCAATTGCTGAATGCCCTCTTGTCGACTGAGCGCTGGACTCGACTCAAGGCGAAACAGGTACTCGCAGTTCGTGATTCAAAGGAAGTTCTTCCCGCCCTTCATTCTTGGGTCATCCGAAAAGGCGAGGATCAAGAGCAGCGCTTATTGCAGGCCGTCCTCCTGTTGGCGTGGATGGATAGCCCCGATGAGCCCATGATCCGGAAGCTCCTGCAAGTAACCGACCACCGAGCACGGGCTTACGCCACCCGCATCGCTGGGCGCTGGGGCATGCGACTGGACAAAGTCTTTGAACTTTTGGAGATAGCCGCCCTAGACAACCATCCTCGGGTGCGCATGGAGGCTGTTCTAGCTGCCGGCCAAATTCCCGATTCGCGCTCGATTTTGGTCGCTGCTAGTGTGGCCGATTTGCCGAGGGATCGCTGGATTGACTATGCTTTCTCGCAGGCGGTGCATCATCTTAAACCGGCATGGGTTCCTGCGTTTCGACGAGGTGAACTTGATTTTGGTGATCGGATAAGAGGATTACAGGCGGTTCTTGGACATTCTGGTGACCGAAACCTGCTCGTGGATATAAGAAAACTGTTTGTATCAGGCGAGGCCAAAGGAGACGCCCAAGTTGCGCTCGGGCGTACTTTGATCTCTACTGGCGGAGATAAGGAAAAGCAGCTTGTTCTCGAAATGGAACCGCCTAATTCCAACTTGTTGGAAACTTTGTCGTCTTTCCGCCGACCCAATATCAAGGTGGCGGATTTTATAGTGCCTCTGCTCGAGCACAACGAAGCGGATACGAGAATCGCGGCTATGCGATTAGTGAAGGCTTGGAGAGTTGGTGAATGTCGGGAGGTAGCTCTGGAAATATCCGGCGATTTGGATGCTCCCGAGCTTTTCCGTTTGGCGGCAATTGAAGCTGTTGGAGCACTTGGCGGTCAAGACTCGGTCGAGATCCTTTCTCGAACTGCTTCCAATCTCTCATCCGGGTATCAAGCTTCTGCGGTTGTAGCGATACTTGCCATTGATCCGCAAAGGGCTGCTAAGCTTGCAGCACAGGTTTTGTCGGATAGAAGCGAAAACGAAATAGTTTCCACAATCTTCACAGGTTTTGTTAGCCGAAAGGGCGGTGGTCTTTTGTTAGCTGATGCGCTCAAGTTAGTTAAGCCCAGTCACTCCCAAGGATCCCGCATCAGGGAAGTGTGGATTGCTTCCGGTTTGGTCGATGAAGCCTTGTCCATGCAACTGGAAGCTTTGGCCGGAGTAATTGTCGTGGATCCACAATTCGACGAACAATTGGTTGGCAGATTGGTTGAAGAGGGAAAGCGTGGCAACCCGCTGCGGGGCAAGGAACTCTTTAATTCGAGTCGTCTTGGTTGTTCCGCATGTCACAAGATTGGATCTGAGGGTGGAGTCATCGGGCCGGATCTTTCGGCTTTGGGCAGCGGAGTGCCTCAGGAACGAATAGTCGTGGAAGTGATGTGGCCCGCCAAGCAAGTCAAGGAAGGCTATTCGCTTTCCCAAGTCACACTTAAGGACGGTCGTGTGTTCCAAGGATACCCGCAACACGGTCGGGCGGAGGAGTTAATCCTAAAGGGTTTTAACAAGGATGATAGGCAGCGTTTCGAACGGAAAGAAATCTCTCGCACCGAAGTCATTGGTAGCTTAATGCCCGCAACCGCTAGAAGCCTCAAAAGATTGGAAGTCGCTGATCTTTTTGCCTACCTCTTCGGATTGGATGGACGCTAATCACCCTCACGATTCTTTCGAAGACATTTCCGTTCTTCTTACTTTATTGGCGGAACAATAGCCAGTCCTTCTTCTTTTACGGAGATGAAGTGTCCGAGCCGGCTGTCTTTCTCATCGGTGATTACCCATGTGTTCCCTGCGTAGGTGTTTTGCCGGCGAGTATCGCCTACATTGAGTTCCGCATATAATTGCAAGCCGCCCGTATATTTGACCCAGAACACCTTTACTTTCCCCCCCGACTTGTTTTCGAAGTGAATGGCGGTATTTGGTCCGTTTCGTGAACGGGGCGGTTCCGCGGTTCCTGATGGAATCCATTTGAGGTCTACCTTTTTTACCGGAGGTTCTGAGGAAGTGACCTTGGAGAGATCGGCTCCGGTATCTATGACGAGATCGGGAAGAATCTTCTCAAGTTTAGTCACCCCCTTATCGGTAACCTTGGTTTGCCAAAGGTATAGTCGTCTTAGCTTTTTGAGACCAACCAGACGCTCCAATCCTGCGTCAGTTGTTTTTGTGGCATATAGATTAAGGTATTCTAGCCCGGATAAACCTCCGAGTTCGGCGATACCACCGTCGTCCACTTCGGTTTTCTCTAGATGAAGTCGCTGAAGTTGTTTCAAGCCCTTCAAGTGTACCATGCCCGCACCAGTTATCTTGGTTCCTCCAAGATGTAGTGACACGATGTTCTTTAGCTTTGCCACTTGTGCGAGTCCTTCGTCATTTAGGTCTGTGGCATTTAGATGAAAATTGATCTCAATCCCGTCCGAGTTTTTGGCAATGCCTCTGACCGTCCCCCCTAGACTTTCAATCGCGGCAATGGCAATTTTCTCTGAACTCTCTCCGTGGCATGGCAGAATTAATGCAAGGAATGCCATCGTGGTCAGTCCAACTTTCGCTAGAGTTCCGCTATCACTTAATTTAATCAAATTCATACCTCTCCAAGCTGAGGTTTTTTATCTGAAATCTCAAGACTGTAGATTTCGATAGTCCACCTTTTCAAGGATCAACCCTTCGATCCCATTTCTCTACCTTTGAAGCAAATCCCTCAATTTTTTGAATCGGATTGCTCCTATTGCCCTTTTCCGAACATGATTTAGGCATGAAACATATTCTCACATCGTTTTTCTTCCTCAACTTTGCCTTTTTTGCCTATGCTGCAGACCGACCGAACATTCTGGTCATCCTGACCGACGACATGGGCTTTTCCGATCTTGGTTGCTTTGGAGGCGAGATCGACACGCCCAATCTCGATGGCCTCGCTGCGGACGGCCTCCGTTTCACCGAGTTTTACAATACTGCTCGTTGCTGGCCGACCCGGGCTACTCTTATGACTGGGATCTATAGTAACGGTCTCGGCAACGGCCAAGTCACCATCGCCGAACTTCTCAAGCCGGTCGGCTATCAGACGGGAATGGTGGGGAAGTGGCACTTGGGCAAAAATCCCGCCAAGGACGGCCCCATTCAGCGCGGGTTCGGTGATTTCTACGGAACTATGACCGGTGCCGGTTCCTTCTTCGACCCCTATACCCTGACCCGCAACACCGAGTTTATCGAGGTCGACGAGGAGGACTACTACTATACCGACCGGATAGGTGTTGAGGCCACCCGCCAAATCGAGGCATTCGCCAAGTCCGACAAGCCGTTCTTTCAATACGTCGCCTTCACCGCCGCCCACTGGCCCATCCACGCTCCCGAGAAATCCATTCAGAAATACATCAAGATGTATGAGGGCGGCTGGGAGAAGCTGCGCAACGAGCGCTACGCCCGCATGCTCAAAATGGGCATCATTGACAAGGAACGCTGGCCCCTCCCCCCGCTCGAGGATCGCGTCAAGCCATGGGACACCATAGACCACAAGCCATGGCGTATCCGCAACATGGCGATCTACGCCGCGATGGTCGACCACATGGACCAAGCTGTCGGCAATATCGTCCAAGCCCTCGAAAAAACAAAGCAACTCGACGACACCCTCATCATCTACTTCCATGACAACGGGGCCTGTCCCGAACACCTCGGCGGCAACGGCTGGAACACGGCAAACAACATACTCGCCAAGGCCAAGAAAGCCGGTAAGACCATCGCCGTTGGCGACAAGTTCGACGTCCCCATGGGCGGGCCGATGACCTACGGCAGTGTCGGGCACAATTGGGCCAATGCCCAAAACACACCCATGCGCCGCTACAAGTCGAATGTCCACAACGGCGGGGCTTGCACCCCCGCCATCGTCCATTGGCCCGCCGGCTTGAAGACCAAACTTGGCTCCATCTCAAAACAGCGAGGACACGTCGTCGATATGATGGCAACCTGCCTCGAACTCGCCGGTGCCAAGTACCCCGAGGAATTCAAGGGCGAGAAAACGAAACCCCACGAAAGCTTCTCGCTGGTCCCGATCCTTAAAGGCAAGACCGTCGATCGCGACCACGCCTACGTCTTCAACCACGGCGGTACTCATGCCATCGTGAAGGGCGAGTACAAGATCGTCCGCGAAGGTAGGCGTCCCTGGGCCCTCTACCATCTCGCCGAGAATCGCACTGAAACAAATAATATTGCCCCCAAGTACCCCGAACGTGTCGAACAACTTGCCGCCATCTGGGAAACGCGCTGGGGTAAGAAAAAATGATGACCCTTTAGAGTGACTTCCCCTGCCGCATAGGCGTTCTTAGGTGCGTAGAAATGGCTGTCCGGTAGAGAAGGCGGAGAACCTTGGGGCATTTCGTTTGCGGGGTTTTCGGTTAGGACTTCGAAGTCGAGGTCGGCCGAAAGGATAAGGCTCTGGTTTGCTTTGTCGGTGTCGTAGAGCTTCCTACTCCACATGAATGAACGGGCTCCGTTTGCAGTATTTGCCCACGGGGGACCTCTTCACGATCTTGCCTGAAGCGACTTCGATGAGTTGGAGAATGCCTTGCTCGGTCAGGATATATTAGTTGTCACCGACAAATGTATCTATTCCAACGCCAATGCGTTACCAATTTTGATTAGTTGTGACCCTGAGCCGTTGGGATGGTGATGTTATGCGTGGCGTCCTTGCCTGCCTTTACGCCCAAGGTGGAACCACCGCAACTCGACATAGTCATGAACCAAGGTTAACCCTTGCTAGCGGCGTTGCTTCAGATCAGCCAGACGAAGAATTATTCCGGAGCTGCCGTTGAATTTACTTCTTCGATTCAATCAATTGGAACGAAAAATCTAGAGTCTTCCACCTTCCCATCAGCTAGTAGGTAGGCCGTCAAGTCTTTCAATTCGTCTGGGTTCAGCGAGTTCAATAAGCCAGTAGGCATTGGGGAAATCAGCGAGGTTTCTTCTTGTTTAATAACGCTTTGTTCGAGTCTTACAATGTCATTGGGAGCGAATGGATTTTCCGCTATAAACAGACCCTCTTTGTCCCGTGATACGATGCGACCGGAAAAGACATTACCGCTTTTGGTAGTAATGACGGAGGTGGCGTAGGTTTCGGGTAGTGCTCGGCTTGGGTGAATGATGGCCTCAAGCATAGTTCCTCGAGAGTAACGTTGAGACAAGCCGTCGAGAACGGGTCCGAGTGCTTTTCCCTTGCCTGCGAAAATATGGCAATCGGCGCAAGAGGCGGCTTCATAGGTTCGTCGACCGTTTGCAAAATTGCGACTGCTTAGCGCCTCGGTCGCTTTCAATGCTGCGGTCAACGTCCAGTTGCTGCCCGGGCCTTGCGGGAGTATACGAGGACTTGAGGGTGAAGTTGCACGTTCTCCCAGTTTTGCCCTCCTAGTCGGAGTCAAAGCGTTTTCGACATTGTCCGAAAGGCGATTAATAACATCGTGGTAATTAGTGCCTGTAGGAGCATGTTTCAATGACTCGCGCAACCAGCTTGCCAGTCGTTGCATTTGGGCGGGTCGCCAATTTCCGGCATCGGCATGGGACGCCATGAAGGCCAAGTGGAGACCGAGTGGGTCGGCCGGACTTTCCGCAAAGCGTCGGAACCTATCTCCGTAAGTTGGGTTTTGGTTCAGTATGGCGAAATCTACGTCAGTGCGGGAACTACGACGAGTTTGCAGAAGATTGAGGGTCTTGTTGATGAAACCCTTTGGTTCGAGACGACTGAGAATACGACTCAACTCCATGTTGAGGGCATCGCTTGCGGCAGGGTAGGCCGCGTTCAACTGTGGGGTTATTATGGCCAATAGCTCCGGCGGTGGAGCGGGGTCTATCTTGGAGGCAATCGCAAGTGTTCGCAGGTAGGCGAGTTGGTTTCCCTCGTTCAATGACTCGAAATTCAAATTGCTAAGTTTTGCAAGTGCAGCCCGGCGATGGACGGGGGCTTTGCGGGCAAGGGCAAGCGAAGCGTAGATGGATGCCCGATTGTTTGTCTCTTTTTCAAAAAGGGTACGCCAACCATCTACGGGTTGTCTCTCAAGGGCGATTCGAGCGGCATGCCTAACCCAACGATCAGGGTTGCCCAAGCTTTTCCATGCTTCACGAAGAGCCCTGTCGCTAGGATTACTCTGGTGAAAACTCTCGAGTCTGAGCCTTTGTTCCCTGAGCCTCGGGCTAGGCTGCGATTCTTGACTCGGTTCGGTTGGATTTTCGTGTCGAACTCGGTACAACTTGGAGGGAACTCCCCGACCACCCGTCACGAAATAGAGTGACCCGTCAGGATGAATTGCCGCATCGGTTACCGGCATGTTTGGCCCTGAGAGAAATACCTGGCTTTTAGCTTTGTAGCCTGCCCCTTCCGGTTTCAGATGGATGCTGTGTATGGTTCCGAAGGTCCAATCCAAGACGAAAATGGCGTTCTTGTAAGGTTTTGGAAAATGAGTGAGGTGTCCCGACACCAATCCGGCCGGTGACGATGGTCCGAGCTCTGCGATAGGAGGCAAGGAGTCGGCATAGTGCTTGGGCCATTTTTCAGGACCTTTCCGCCAGCCGAAGTCAGCTCCATTCACAGCATGAAGAAAGCGTGGCGGGCGATACCAAGGAAGCCCTGCGTCTTGTTCGGCGTCTGAGTCACAGGTGAAGAGGTCACCCTGAGCATTGAGAACTACGTCGTAGGCATTCCGTAGACCTGAGGCGATAATCTCGATCTTTGAGGCATCCGGGGGAAGAAGACCAATCCATCCGCCTGGGGCGGGCAAGGAAGAGAAGGTCGTCTCCAATGTCGTGGGGCAATGGTTTCCCGCAATTAGGATTAGGTTTTCGCCGTCCGCTGACAGAATAATCGCATGTGGTCCGTGCTCACCTTCTCCCTGCAGAGGCAGAAGAAGTTCCGTCTGGTCATAGATCCCGTCATCATTCACGTCGCGGCATCTGACGAGTCCTTCTTTTTCATTACTTACCAAGTAGAGTGAGTTGAATGCTTCCAGGATGCCATGAACTTGTCCAGGGGCACCTCGAACTACCTCCATTTCCTCGACCCTCCCTTCGTCGTTCAAGCGAATACGACTGAGAGGACCCTTCTCGGAACCCGCCAGAAGGTCTCCCTTGGAGTCGAAGGTTAGGCTGATCAATGAACCGAAGGGGACCAATGGTATGTCGTGGAGCTTTTCCACGATGAAGTTTTCCGGTCGACGGATTCCTTCGATCGTTACTAGTTTTATCTTTTCCTCTTTTTCTCCCGATTCACCATTCGTCTTGTTAGTGCCCTGGTCTGCCTTGTCGCCGCAAGCCGTAAAGGAAAGGACAAAGGCAAAATATAAGCATGCTCGTGTAGGCGTCACAGAAATTCTTTCCATCCGTCTAGAATGGCTTGTAGTTCAGGGTGCTCCTCGGTTTTTACATCGATCAGAGGAGGGCGAACTGGGCCGCCCGCAAGACCTCTAAGTTCGAGCAGAGTTTTCATTGCCGATACTTCGTATCCTTTGCATCGAGTACGTAGGTTGTAAAGAGGCAAGACATGTTTGTCAGTTACTGCTGCGAGTGTTCCTTCATCGCGTGCGGCAGCGACCTCATGAAGGAGGATGGAAAGCTTTGGCGCAACGGATGAAATACTGGAAGTGTAGCGACGTACTCCGATCCCGTAATAGCCGCTGACGTGGTCGTCGCCTACGCCGCCAATCCAGGTGAAGCGTTGACCGAGTCGAGATCTGATGCGTTGGAAGTTTCGCAATTCGCCTTGCCCGTCTTTCCAGCCCACGAGAGTGGGCACTTCTTCGGCGAGATTTTCTGCTTGTTCCGCGGATAGGTTCAACCAATCCCGGGTATAGATAAGCATGGGGAGGTCGGTAGCATTGCCAATGGCCTTACAGTAGGCAGTTAGACCTTCGAATGCGGGGTTTGGATAGTAGGGGGGCAAAATGAGCAAAGCGGCGGCCCCCGCCTTGGCTGCCTCGGTGGCCATGCTCACGGCAATGCGTGACCCGTAACCGACGCCTGCTATTACCGGCATCCGTTCCTCCGTAACGTTTACTGCGGATTGTACGACTGCGACATATTCCTCGCGGTCGAGGGAATACATTTCGCCCGTGCCGCCCGCGGCAACGAACGTAGTAAATGGTTCTTGAAGTATGACTTCTAGATTCTTTTTGAATCCCTCTAGGTTAAGAGCGTGGTCGGCATGAAAAGGTGTTACGGGGAAGCCTATGACTCCCTCGGGGATAAGTTCGCTGAACGGTTGGTCGGACATTTTGTTTTAATAGTTCTAAAATCTATGGAGCTGGTCACTTGTCAGGGACAAGCAAAATTCTTTGTTTGAGCTCGATGTTTTACCAACGGGGCAAAACTCGCTTCCAGTCGGGGTCTATGTGTTTGCGCATTTCCGCTTCGTCGTCCCGTTTGCGATAGGGGATTGCGTGATACAATTCCTTCCCTCGGGCGATCTGGTCGTAGTCCAATTTCACTCCAAGTCCTCCGCTTTCAAGTACGGAAACTTCTCCG
>Ga0302117_10000082_pt1 | contig 33103 bp, 15 predicted proteins | sample AG5_322_MG_FD_203112 | JGI IMG/M metagenome (GOLD analysis project Ga0302117, IMG submission 203112) | Marine microbial communities from Western Arctic Ocean, Canada - AG5_32.2 | ecosystem: Environmental > Aquatic > Marine > Oceanic | place: Canada: Western Arctic Ocean | collected 2017-10-01 | reverse complement strand
AAACGACGCTTGGCAAAGACTTGGAAATTGGGCTGAGTTGTTATTTCAATTCTTGTAGAATCCAGATGCGACTGTCCACCTTCAAAGTAACGGTTGCCCAGTTTTCGATTCACCAGTAACCCCTTTCGCTTTTCTTGCTCGTCGGAACGGTGGTGGGGTAGGATAATAGAGTTCTCATTCACGTTAATCGGACGGTGTCGGACTAGTTCGTTATTGGGATTTAGCTTGGCCACTGGTCGTTCGATCCAATTGGTGCGACAAATAAGCGATGACTACCGGCGATTCGTGAACGCTCAGAAGACCAATGTTAATTATGAATTGTTGCCGAATGAATTGACCGTGTTAAAAGCTGCTCTGAGTGTTTAAACAATTCGCGATATCTATTTAGAAACCTGTCCATGAAATCCTTCTTTTTTTCTTTTGTCTTTTCTTGTTCGGCATCTGTGCTTGCTTATGCGGAGGTTCCTCAATCGGTTGAAGAGACCTGGGGCAATTTCGATGCGCAGGCCGAGCCACTGGAAATCGAAGTGATTCGTGAAGAAACCGATGGGGGTATCGTCGTTCGGTATGTTCGTTATGTGGTTGGAACATTTGATGGAAAGAAGACCAAGGTCGCTGCTTTTTATGGATTCCCTGAGGGTGCCAAAAAGTTGCCCGGAATGGTGCAGGTGCATGGTGGAGGTCAGTTCGCCCGCAAAGCCATGGTGAAATACTACGCCTCACGGGGATATGCGGCGATTGCGGTTAATTGGGGTGGAAAGGTCATCGACAAGAAAGAGGATGCCAATACTGATTGGGCCGGAATTCCCGCTGGATTCCTCGATCCGAAACATCACAATGGAGTCGAAGCCGGAGAGGGAACCATTTACGATCACGCTCACCCTTGGAACAGTTCATGGTTGCTTTATTGTGCAGCTGCCAGAAGAGCGATCACTTTCCTGGAGCAACAAGACGCATGCGATGGAGAACGTATCGGACTGCAAGGGCACAGTATGGGTGGAAGGCTTACTGTTCTCACCGCCATTGATCCCCGGATCAAAGCTGCGTCGCCGTCGGTTGGAGGTAGCGGTTATCTTTACACGGATATTGCCGGTATCCCCGGATCAGCGCGCCATATGCAGGCGGGTTCGGAGCGTGACCTATATCTGAAAACACTCGATTGCAAGGATTACTGGCCGCTTATCAAGTGCCCGGTAATGTTTCTCGGGGCCACGAATGACTTCAACTCACCGATGGAATTCGTGATTCGTGGTTTTCATTCATTGCCCAACGATGACGGAGTGATGTCTTTCACGCCGCATATGAATCACCGCTTTACCGCCGATAACTATGCTGCACGGATTCGCTGGTTTGATGCCCATTTGAAAAAAAGTTTTTCTTTTCCTAAAACCGGCATATCAAGTCTGGAACTAAAAACCAAAAGTGGAATCCCGCGTTTTACGGTTGAACCAGATCAATCATCAAAGCATGAGATCAAAAAGGTTTCGGTTTTCTACGGTTTTGATCGAGATCCTCGAGCTCGTTTCTGGCGTTCTGCAGAAGTGAATCGTGAGGGCAATGTTTATACCGCGGATTGCCCGGTCGTGTTGCGTGGTGAACCGCTTTTTGTTTTCGCCAATGTCACCTATGATACGAAAGATCCCATTAAAATGCCCGCAGGTTACAATGGCAACTCGTTACTGACGGTGACCAGTGAGTGTCGAAAAGCCTACCCGCATCAATTGAAAGAAGCGGGAGTAAAAGCGGTTGAAGAGCGGCAACGTCAGATCGAGGATTTTTCAAATGGTTGGCAGGACTGGTCGCTGGTGGGGGTCGGACATCGTGCTCACTGGAATTACGAAACCCACAAGGTGAATGATCCGACCTATATAGGACCCAAGGGAGCGTCATTGGCCTTGGAAATAGAGACCAGTGATCCGGGAGATACACTGGCTGTCGTTTTATACACGGATCAATGGCGGGGATACACGGGTCGTAAACCCACGCGATACACTGCTCTAGTGAAACTCGAGAAAGCTGGAATTCATTCCATCTCTCTGCCAATGGACCGTTTCGTGACGGAGGATGGTAGGAGTCTCGAAACCTATGATTTTGTCACGAGTTTGATTCTTACTCCAGCTCAAAAAGAACGCCCCACGGAAGTCATGACAGAATGGAAAGGAGACGTGCCGACATTTAATAATATTCGCTGGGTAGGCGGAAAATTCGCGCCCCGGCAGCGTCCTTATTTGAAAACAGGCGTCTCAGAAATCGATGCCGATGCTGCCTTCCGCACTTTGGCGTTTTAGCTAGCTCTGCACTAAGCCCCGGGCTGCATTCAAACCAGTGCACCCATGATACGTTATTCGCGTCTTTTGTGTCGACGCTGCGCCGGTAGGTGTCGAGTTTCTTTACCGCGGCCTAAAAGGTAGAATCGTTCTGATTCCCTTCGCAAACGCGAAAGGCAGCTTGCGTTGCTAAGGTCAAATCGGCTCTGCGCAGACACCTTTCAAGAAAAGTGACACACTCTTGGCCGCTTCATAACTACGACTGCTGTATTGGACCCCATAATCCTGTTTGCTCTTAAATATTTGATGTGTGGACCGGTCGAGTAGATCGTCGAGATTTTAGAATCTTTCTTCAAGTCCCAATTACGCATTGCTTTCTCAAGCTTATTCGAAATGCGGGAAGATATCCGGAGAGGGAAAGCGTTCTTCCAGTTTGTTGTTAATGTATTCCTCGCGAGGGACGTTAACTGTGGGCCAATTCCCCGGCCATACACGCACTACTCTGCCAGGGCGAACCCCTTCGGTGATAAGGTCTGTTTCAAATTTGATCTGAATACCACTGCTACCCAGAGGGACCTCGCCGGGCGTTTTAATTACATCAAGAATAGGACCTCGGCAAGCCATATGACTTGGACCGTATGCTCCATGATTGTGTTTAAGTGTGTCTGCGACCGAATTCATCATGGCAGAGGAACCCTTTTTGAAATCGGCGTAAAGAGAACTGTCCATTCCACCAAATAGAGTAGCAGTGACAGTTGCTTGGCCGAATTTACCATATGCGACCGTATCAATCCAAGCAGGCAACCAACGAGTGCGGATGAATTCCTTGTGCGTTTCGGTTTGGCTCTTCGAGGCCCGTTGTATAGAAATGTCATCCAACCAGATATCGGATATATGAAAACGAGTGAAAATGTCGTTCGGCGTCGGCTTCCAGGTGATTCCGATCAGAGCAATTTGACTATCCAATGACTTCTTACCATCGACTGGCCAGACACCATCGGCGATCAAATCTTCGACCGAAAGAAGTTCGCGACCTCGCCAAATTCGAGTCGCCGCATCAAATGTCATCGTCTCGTCTTCGGATGCGTCACTTTTACCCGCTGACGGTTGGCGACTGGCAACAAGTTTCCCTTTGTTTTTTTGAATCTCCAACTCTTTCAGCTTCCAAACTAAACCATTACGCAGACAATAACTCGGCTCGTCCTCAAGCAGTAAGACGTGGTTTTCGGCGGGGAATATCCCTCTACCGCGATTGTGGTCCGCGTCCCTTGTCTTATTGTTGACGGGTAATACCGGAACGACCGAAGTATTCGGGTCGGGTGGAAGAAACGCTTTCACATGCAGGACGGTACCTAAGGGTATGTCTCGAAGATCAGCTGGCGCCCCATGGTAACGAACGATGCCGTAGGGGAGCATTGCAAAGGGATGAGGGGAATTTCGGAAATACATGCCGGCCCCTTCGACTCGGATACTGCCTCGACGGTTGGCATGGTCGACAAATACCAATTCGCCGCGATAGGAGTGCGCTTTTTCGAGAGGCGGGAATTTCCCTGCGTCAGGGCGGAATGGTTCTTGGCCAGTTGCCGCGGACACGAGAAGGCACACGCCAAGAAATAGTACCGCACACCATTGGATAGATTTGATTTGTCTCATAATTCGATTACCTTATTGCTGTCACCGAAACTGGCCGTCTCGACGCCCATGTGGTGTGCCATCGTTAGCAGGAGATTACTCATATGTGCATCCGGGTTGGCCGGTCGGCTACAAAGGCTGTAGTGTGTGCCCGGACTATCAAGTTCGTAACCATTGAAATGCCCTTGATTGAAATCGAGGTGACTGCCGTGTGTCAGACCAAGATCGGATCCGCCGGCAAGCACCAATGGGAGATTGGCGTTGCCATGACTGTGGCCGTAGGACATGCCGCTACCAAAAAGTGACATTGTTGAGCCCAGTAGTGCCTTGCCATTTACATCCTTGACCTCATCGAGTCGTGAAAGGAAGTAACTGAATTGTTCGATGGCGAAGGTGTCATAATTTGTGAGTTTCTCCATATAGCCCGCATCGCCTCCATGGTGGCTCAGTTGATGCCGGGACTCGGTAATACCAATTTCGGGGATGGCAAAAGCATCTCCTTCGCCTCCCATGCTAAACGTGGCTACGCGTGTCACATCTGTCTGAAAGGCGAGGACCATAAGATCATAGACCGTGCGGAAATAATCTCCGGCTTGTGTCTTCGGGATGTCACGGTTAGTGCGTTGGCGGTCGGATACTGAGATCTCTGGAAGTGGAGTATCGAGCCAAGCATCGGCTCGCCGTGTTCGAATCTCTGCCTCTCGTACGGAAGTCAGGTATTGGTCGAGTCGCCCTTTGTCGGCAGCTCCGATCTTCTGCTCAAGCCGGCGCACCTCAGCCAAGTTGTCGTCGAGCACGCTGGCCTTGCGTCGTAAGGCGCGGCGTTGAGCTTCGATTCCGCCCTTAGGTTCTTCAAAGAGTGCAGCAAAGATTTCACTGCATCTTCGCATTGCGGGAAGTTGTACACCATCGGCTGTCCACGCGAGTGAACCTTGTGTGAGGGATATCTCCATCGATGGATAGCGAGTGTGTTCTGCAGTTATTTTTGCAATCTGTTGGTCTACTGAGATCGTGTTTTTTTCTGAAGGACCAATCTTGCCGCCAGTCAACCAAATGTTAATACAGTTGTGATGGTGGCCGAGGCTTCCAGGGTGATGGAGTCCACTGACCGGAGTGATCACCTGGCGGTATTGCTCAAGAGGCTTGAGCGACCGCGAGAACTCGTAATCCTTTCCCGGCTTTGTAATCTGGTAGTTTAACGAGTGGACTCCGTTGGCAAGGTAGATGAAGGCACTACGTCGAGGAGTTTCTGTTGGTTCCGCTGCATTTAGAGGGACCATGCATTCAAGCATCGGCAGGGGGATACACGTACCTATGGTGCGAAGTGCGTGGCGGCGGTCGATTAGCCATGATTGTGAAAGAAAGTTTCCCATGGTTAAGCCTTTTATGAATATGAAGGTTAGTAGTTATTGACATTTGTTTTATTAAGGAAGAAGACTTATCTCTTCTTCAGTAGTTCTGACAAGGCAACGGCTCTGATAGTATCCCGCAGTGCATATTGGAATTTTTTTGTTTCGTCTACAATTGCCTGGATATCATCCTGATCGTCAATAGTCAGGACACGACGCAGTGCGTAGGTGCAAAGGTGTTCGATAAATGCTTTAGCGAATTTATCTCGATCCTCTAGCAGTAGTTTTTTGAATTGTGAGGAATCTGAGAACGATCGCCCGTCGGGCATGACACCAGAAGCGTCAACTAGCGGATCGTCACCAACCCCGGTAAGAACTCGCTCATGAGTCCGCCATTGGCCAATGGCATCATACTGGTCAAATGCCAAACCCAACGGATCGATACTGCGATGGCATGCCGCACAGTTCGTGTTCTTAGCATGCGCTTCTATACGTTGACGAACGGTGATCTTATTGCCTTTAGGTGGAACAGGTTCGATCGGGTCCACATTTGCGGGAGGTGATGGCGGAGTTGTATTAAAGATTGCCTCGCTAAGCCAAACGCCTCGGTGGACCGGCCGGTGGCGAGTGCCGTCTGAGGTTAAACCGAGAATTGCGCCCATGGTGAGTAGTCCGCCGCGGTGGTCTTTAGGCTGCAGCGACACGCGTTGGAAACCGTCGGCTTTCGGTTCAGCAAGTCCATAGAAGTCACAAAGTCGAGCGTTTGCCATGGTCCAGTCGGAGTTAAGGAACACATCAAGAGACATCTTGCTTTTGAACATTTCCCGAAAATACTCAACCGGTTCGTTTTGCAAGCTAGTCTCGAGCCAATCGTCGTAAAGCGGGTAGAGCTTTTTGTCTGGCGGAAACATTCCAACCCGATGAAGTTGTAACCACTGACGGGAAAAATCATCAATGAAGCGGTCTGTTTTGCTGTCAGTCAACATCCGGTCGATCTCGGTCTCCAGAACGTCGCCTTTTAGGGAGTTGCGGTCGGCGAGAGTGAGAAGGCTATCATCCGGCATCGAACTCCAGAGGAAGTATGAGAGCCTTGAAGCTAGTTCGTGGTCATTTAGCATTTGGCGACCATCCGGCGTTCCTTCGACCAGATAGATAAAATTCCTGGAGGTCAGTACGCCCTGCAGTGCAACTCGATAAGCATCGGCAGTTGTTTCACCCGCTTCAAGTTCTTCACGATAAGATTGTAAATAGTTTGCCAACTCATCTTTTGTTACCGGACGCCGCCAGGCACGTTGGGCGAAGCGTTTTAAATACTCTGTGACCACGTCTAAGGCAGCGTCCTCCTGTGGCATGACCCCCTCTCGTCGCGATTTTTCTGATTCAGTCACTAGTGGCCCTTCCCACTCGATCCAATCGAGAATGACAGTGGAGAAGATTCCGTTTCCTTTGTCATCAAACATTTGGGGGGCATTAGGATTTAAGAGGACGGTCTCGCTGCTGTGCGTAAAAATATAATTGTTGCTACTAACCAATGCATTTCGAAATGCGGCCCCTCGTCTTCTATCGATCACATCTGTGGCAACAACGCAAAGATGTAATTGTGTTGGCATCTCGAGAACAATTTTAAACTCATAGACTTGGGGATTGTCCTCGGGGGCTGTTATGTCAAACTCAATCAGCCCGTCAACGGTTTCTTCACTGGTTTGCTTCCCGATACTTAGGTGTGCCGGTTGGCCACCAAGCGGACGAATGCCGCTAGACTGAATTCGAAGTTTATATAGTCCGCTGTGTTCTGGGCCGGTTTGTCCGAACCAATTTGCCGCCAATCCTAGTTGGACTCGCCCGGGAAAGAGTTGGTATCGTAGTGGACGCGTGATGCCGAAGCGGTCCAATGCTTTCTGTTGTTGCTCTCCACCGCCATAACGCAGTTCGGCGGCCGTTTTCCGAACCTTACGAGGTTCACTCAATGTGGCTGGGAAAGCGCGATCGAGCACGATGTTGGCCGCGCGATAGTACCGGTCCACATGGGATGGTGAGAGTGAAAGTTGCGATCCGATGCGTTCATAACCATGCCATAAAGGGTCCTCGTTCAATTCGCCAGGCTTCGCCGGATCATAACGGACTCCTAATAGGTCATAGACCGTGTTTTGATATTCTGTTCGGCTTAGGCGATAGTGTGAAACGGCTGGCCTCGCCGCCATTCGCGTAGCGCGCCCCTGCTTGATTCGTGCGTCAAGTGTTAGAACAAAGGCGGAAATTTCGTCCTGAGTTGGCTGTGGTTCGTCATCGGGGGGCATTTCACCACTATTGAGCTTATCTAACGCTTCCGCCCAGTGTTGAGTGTCTAGGCCATCCTTGAAGTTGCGAGACAATTGGTCGAATCTTATATCGCCCTCTTCTTTGTTAGGGCCATGACAGCGAACACAATGATTCGTAATAAACTGTTCAAACGGTTCGATGCCGAAAGCGTGGTGCGTTCCCGCGAACAGTATTAATAAGGCGACAGCCGTAGTGAAGTTTGCGAGGAGGCCCAGAGTGTATGAGCAGGACTTTCTATAGGCCTTCTTTGACTCATTATTAAAGTACGATTTGACACCAATAGGCATTAGCCTGTCTCCGCAGGAACTAAGAAACAATACGATTTATTATAAATGGTATGCAAGGGCAGCGGAACACAGATCGCATGTTTTCTTATGCTGTGAAGAACGACTTGGGCTGAAACTAGCGTACTAAGCTGAGATCCGTTGGAATAAGGAATTCAATTTAGAGGCAAGGCTCTTCACCATTTCCGGCGGGGGTCGGGGGGTTGCCACAGAAACCAAGAACCAAGATAACAAATGGGGACAAACTGGTGATAACTTCGGCCAAAGAGAAGTGCTGATACGCGACCCCGCCACGTTTCAAAGAATGCACACGATCCCACCAATCTACCGCTTATCCTCGCTGTGGCGGACATGCGCGTGGGTGTTACGTGGCAAATGATCGTGAGAATAACACCCCCTTGCACAATTTGTTTGTCAGCCTACTTAATAGTAGCGGCGTGGAAACGGATCGTTTCGCGACCAGCACAGGTAGCTTGGAGGTTTAGTGCTGGCTACCCATTATCTCTTTTCCTGAGAGGTTGATATTATAGTCTTATGGAGAGAAGCAATAGTTTGTGAGTTATCATTTGCTATTCAAACGATAACTCAGAACCCCCAACATTACGCCCCAAATAATGGTGTCTTACATTCGTCTTGTCAACTATTTTCCATAATTTCCAAAGGCCCATTCTTTGAACTCTTCTCGGGCATCTTTGCCTTTGCCAGGGTACCCACCGTGTTGCACCATCCAAATCAGAACGATCCCCTTACCATAGTGTATCTCCATATTCGTGGCGTGTGCTCCACCATGACCAAACCAATCACTGCCAACCGCAAATCCTAAGCTGTAGCTATTTTTAACAGAATCAGGCGTCTGTTTTTTTTGAGTTCTTCAAAGGACACTTTGCTTAAATACCGTTGCCCATTTAATTCACCCTCGTTCAGCAGCATTTGACAAAATATTGCAGTGTCTCTTGCGGTCGAGAATAAACCACCTGCTGGCATCGGGAATCGTCGATTGCGATCACTCAACGGACTGAGAAGTTGACCCAGCGGAAACTCTTCTAGGTTCTTTTTTGAGGAATCGGGCCGATAGGATTTTGCCAATCTTGAAATCTGCTCGTCATTAGGCCAAAACGTCGTGTCTATCATTCCTAACGGCCCGAAGAGTTTTGACTGCATGAATTCTTCGTATTTCGTACCCGTTACTACTTCGATGATCCTTGCTGCTGTGTTAATACCAGCGTTGGAATATTGATAGTGTGTACCTGACTGGGTTTCTAACGGAGTCATTGCGTAACTACGAACCGCCGACACAAGAGGCAACCCGTCTAGTGTCGGGACCTCAATGGCCGACTTAAATGGCAGTCCGCTGACATGACTGAGAACTTCTCGAATCGTAATGGGGTGATCGGGTTTTCGGAGCAAAATGTGGTTATCATTTCTCTCCGCAACAACCATCTGATTCCGGAATTCCGGTAAATATTTTTCGACCCGATCGTTGAGAGAAATTTCGCCTTGGTCTACTAGCATCAGGACAGCAGTGGCGGTCATACCTTTGGATTGAGAAGCGATCCAGAACATGGCATCATTTGACATTTTATTGCGAGCATCAATATCTTTGAATCCAACAGATTCGACAGATAACACTCGGTCCTTATTTGCCACTAATGCTACGGCACCGGCTAGTTCGTGTTTATCCACAAACGGTTGAAGAATCGTAGTTGAAGAAATAATAGGTTCAGCAAAAACAGTTGACGTGATAAGCAGAGATAAAAGTATAGGTAAATTTTTCATTTTGATTCTTGTGTTTGCAAGAACGGATTTACTTGTTTGAATGCGCATAATATTAAGAACGGAATTTAATTGTCTATTATTTACTAAATTAACTGTATAACTTCATTGCTATGTAGTGGCTCCAAAATGGCGAGATTACTCTGCAGGCTTCATTGGTTTGAGCAGTTTGACACCTTTTTTACGGAGCGCTTCCTCTAGTTTTAGTCGATTAACTTTATGAGGATGAATCCACGCGGTGACCAATCCTTCTTTAAAACTGGCGGTTGCTTGTTCAACACCTTCAACCCGATACACCGATTCATAGGCGGCAAGCGAACATGCTTTACAATCGAGACCGACCACTGAGATTTTGATGAGTTTTAATTTATCTCTCGGAGTAGCGCACAGAGGCTTAACGCCAAACGTATTATTCGACGCGTCACGCACTAACTGATCGAGTCGTTTGTGTACCTCTTCCGTAGTGGTATTTGGAAAAACTTGTGTTGCATCATATTCAACCGTGATTTCGGACCTCTCATAATCGATTTGCGACAACTTGATTTGTGGCATATTCGCGAGAAAGACCAATTTAAGATCATCGATTCGCTCTTTACTGAACAATCCTGTGATTCGATGTTTAACGGATATTGATTCAACCGCGTTACATACCATGGATTGAAACGTGGTGATCAAAATAATGACGCACCAAATCCCGAATGTGCACTCAAGACCGTGAGGTCGTTTTACGGATCTAAAAGATATCATGATAACCCCTCATATAATTCCTTCTGAATCTCATTATTGCTTGGTAAACAACTCGCTCTGAACGGTCTCGTGAAGTAATGTTCTAATCCCACCACTAACGGCCTGGGTGTGTGAAGTAATACTGTTAATTGCATCACGATCACCAAACGCTACTTTTCTCCCCGTAGAGTAGGTAATTAGTTGGCGGGCAAGATTCGTCAACAAGCGGTTGGTATCGTTGGCGATAATTCTTTTGAAACCCTGAATGTCACTAAACTCTCCAGAGCCCGGAAATACACCCGATGGGTCAACTACCGGTCCCATTTTGAAAGTAATCCCGATAAAAGGGTCAATCGAACCTCGTTCAGCAGAATCACCTTCGCCGAGACTGCGATAACGGTTTCGATGACCACCAATTACATCAAATGCCTCGAGTGCGAAACCTGGTGGATCGATGTTGAGGTGACACGCTGCACATGATGTGTCATTGCGATGCTTCTCAAGTTGTTCGCGAATCGTCGTAGCGCCAAGAACGTCCGGCTCCACCGCTGTGATGTTTGCGGGCGGTGGGTCGGGTGGTCGTCCCAATAACCGATCCATAACAAACGCACCACGAGGCACGGGCGATGTTGTAGTTCCATTCGCGGTAATTTTCAAGATGGATGCCTGAGTAAGAAACCCACCACGAGGACAATCGATCGGCAAATCAACGCGGCGTATTTGTGACCCAGAGACTCCATGAATTCCGTAGTGTACTGCAAGTTTCTCGTTCAACATTGCAAAATCGGATTGGACTAGATGGCTGACGTTAAGATTCTTGTCAATTAACTCTCGGAAATAGGCCTGGGTTTCAGCCACCATCGAATCTTGTAAGTATGAATTGAATTCAGGGTACAACTTGCGATCAGGATCAGTAGCCGCGATTTTATGGAGTTTTAACCATTGGCCAAGGAATTCCTTAATAAACCGTTCGGACTTTGTGTCCTTAAACAGTCGCTCAACTTCGGCTCGCAGGACTTTGGGTTCTCGAACCTTACCATTCTGTGCGAGCTCAGTCAGACGCTGATCGGGTAACGAGTTCCAAAGGAAATAGGATAATCGACAAGCGAACGCGTAGTCATCGATCTGCTTTAAATTCCCCTTCTTGTTCGACTCAACGTGGTAGAGAAAATCAGGTGAACAGAGGGCCGCGCGATAGGCCCACCGCATCGCGGTCTCGAAACTATCACCTGTTTTGATTCGCTCTTCGACCTTCTCGACATATTGTTTTCGCACAGCCGTATTAACCGGGCGTCGAAATACTTTTGGCAAGAAGCTTGCCAGCAAATGATCTGCATCGATTAATGGCTGTTCTGATAGTACTGTCCACAATCCCTGCTCTAGATCAGATCGATTCTGTCCCGCACCAAGTTGCCTATACCGCGTTCTTACTGGGGCACGCACGCCGGGTTGTTCGACTGCTTTGAACTCTATTAAGGGCAAGTTCCCAAACAGTGTCGTGTGTGCCGCAGGCGGCCATATTTCATTGAGAGGACCTTCAACATCTAGCCAATCGCAAGCAATCCCGGGCCCTGTAAACGCCATTGCACGACCCTTACGATTGTAATTCGCTACCGGCGCGAGCGAGCCAGTATTAAAGCCGATCATTTCATTTCGATTCATCCACGTAATAATTTCATGTTCTTGTGACTTGATAGAAGGTGCATCGAAATAACCAAGTACATAGCTTGGATGCTGTCCCCCACGTCCATCGCCGGTTAATTGAACGACTGATAGTCGAGCAGCCTCTGTTCCGCGGGACGGAAGAACTTTACCTCGGTCCCACTGAAAACTCCAGAGGGAAGTGCGGACACGATATCGTCCCGGATAGATTGTGACGTGTTCGCTAAAATATGGGCTGAATGACTCATCTTCGTGCCGAAACAATCCGACCGAACTGCCTGTTTTGAACGAACCCATTCGTTCATGTGCTCCTTGATCGATATGTCCCTGTTCACCAGATGGTGGGAACATTGGATCGGAAATCTTTTCTTTCAACAAAACTCCATCGCCATTCATGACTACATGAGCAACAAATCCTCCACGGTTAACCAACGAAATTCGACGTTTTTGAACGGTTGGTGCTGTGGGTCGCGTGGCGATTGCGTAATCAAGTACGTGATCTGCTGCCTCAAAGTACTTTAAGACATTCACATGTGAAACATCAAGAGCATCACTGTTTTTATCAAATCCATGTGCTGAACCATCCGCAGGTAGCATGCCCGCTAGGGCAATGCCAGGCATATCGAACAGATCACGAATTGTGTTCTCATATTCACTTCGCGTTAAACGTCTTAATCCGGTACCCGGTAACATCGTAGAGGCTGCTTGTTCAGCAGCTATCAGCATCTTATTTAATGATTTACTAAATTGTTTGGTTTCTTCTTTTGGTGGCCTTTCAATATCCTTCGGCGGCATGGCGCCGTTCTCAATACGGTCGTAAACCTTCACCCAGCGAGCGAAGTTTTCATCACTCGACAGATCAAGTTTGAGCGACTTTAAATCGAATCCGCCTTTTTGCTCAGCTGCACCATGGCACTCGATACAATAGGATTTTAGATAGTTATGGACAATCTCCTCAGCCGACATAATGCGTCGGACATCAATCATCAGCATACATATTAAAAAACTGAAACCGATCATACCGAATCGAACTCGCCAAGACATCATGTCATCTCCAATCCCCGCATCGTACCAGTCGCGGTTGAGAACTTTTCCGTTTCGATTCCAAGCCGTTGCAGCATTGATAGATAGAGATTTGATAACGGATAATTTTTTTCTTTGCTAAAGGCAAGGTGCTGACCGTGCTTAAACCCGCCTCCGGCTAGTAAGGCGGGAAGGTTCACATTCGAGTGTGAATTTGCACTGCCCATACAGGTACCGTACAGCACCATAGTTCGATCGAGCAATGTTTGACCTTCCTCCTCTGTTTGCATCAGCGACGTCAGGAATTCATTAAGGACATTGAACTGCCCTTCTTCGTGGCCTCGTAATTCAGCCAATGCCTCGGGGCGACCCCCATGATGGGTAATATTATGAATAACCGTAGTGTCGATGAATAATGAAATGATTCTCGATGAATCCGTTTCCAACGCTAGTTTGATGCAATCAAACATTAGACGCGACTTATCAACAAACCGTCGAATGTCATCAATGTCATCAGGTGGTTTGTCATCAATTTTAGGTTTTGGTTTGTACTCCCACTCTTGTGCACTGTGTAGTCGCCGTTCCAACTCACGTACCGACGTTGAATACTGATCCATCCGTCGGCGATCCGCCCGGGATAATGTGAGGTATAGACGCTTGGCTTGGTCATTTACAAAATCGAGGGTGCTGCGCCCCTGCCGTAATGCTTCAACATTTGATTCCACTTCGGTAGGATCGCCCTGCACAAATAATTTCTCAAACATCTTTCGAGGACTATTCTCGGCCGGAATAGGCGCTCCACTCCGCGTATAGCTCAGCGTGGCGTTTTCGTTGCTAACCGCAAGCACAAGTGAGGGGTATCGAGTGTGATTGCCTACCTGTTCAGCAGCGTATTGATCTAGCGATATCCAATTGCGAAATCCACCTCGCTCAGGATGTGGGGTACCCGTCAAAAAGCATCTCTGGGCCGCATGCCCACCCGTCACGCCCGGCAAACTGACACCTGAAAATACCGTCATGTGATCACGATGCGACGCAAGTCGCTCAAGATAAGGGCTAAGTTTATAATCATTTCCTGCTTTGTCGGGGAAGAAATAATCTGGCAGGATGCCCATATTCGTTTGAATCGCCACCATTCTCCGAGGCACGCTTGCTGATTCCGAACCGCGTGCGAGGTTCGGTTGCATCGACTCTAGTAGTGGCAACGCAATAGTGACACCCGCTCCTTGCAAAAGAGTTCGACGACTGAAAGATCGAGGTGGCATAATAGTCTCCATAACTTACATTCAACAGACTACTTGTCTGATTATTCCCGAATAGGTTGGCCATTTGTTAAAAAATGCAAAACAGGTGAGACGCCTTCTATGTTTTCCAATAACAAAACATAGAACCTCAACGTGATGCTCCGTTTGATGATTACTTATTTAAGTTCGCGAATTCGGATGTTTCGGAACTTGATATTGTTAGGTTGACCGTGATCCTGAAATCCGATGTATCCTTCCAGCGGACGATCTTTCATAGCGGTTTGGTCCAACTGAATATCAATAATCTGCTCGCCATTCAGTTCAACCTGTAGATGACTGCCCTGACAAGTTACCACCATACGGTTCCATTCGTTTGGAGGACGTGACATATTCTTTGAAGCTGCCGCATCCGTCCCCACAATTCCACCATGATCGTGTGAACCAAGAGGTCCCTTTTTATTGGAAGAATCCAGTATTTGAGCCTCGATTCCTTTGCCAACTGGATCAGTTAGATCACCGACACGGAAGTAAACGCCACTATTTCCACCCGGTGGGTAAGCATACTCAACATCCAGCACGAAGTCTTTATATTTCTTTTCCGACCAAAGATACATGTCGTACCGTTGCCAACCTTTTTCTCCATCCCGAGGTTGGATCAATAACGAATCATCTTTTTGAGGAATCCAATTTCCCGTTGTCTTCCAACCGCTAAGATCTTTTCCATTATATAGCGATTTGAATATTGAAAGATCTCGTAATTTCAAATTGCGCCAGCGCACCTCCAACGGCCCTTGACCTGATTCAATAGCATGTACCTGCAACCCAATAAATCCATTAGGATGAGTTTTATAGCGATCTTCATGGGTTAGATCTGATATCTGTTTTCCATTAATCCATGTTTCAATTTTGTTACCAAAGGCTACTACATGATACGAATTCCATTCGTTTTCCTTAAAGGTACCGTGTGGTTTACGATCATTATCCGGAGTCATCCATCCACCCGCCGCTTCGCCGTACACGTAACCGGCCATCTTGTCGGTTGAGATTTCGATTTGTGGTCCGTTCACCCGTTCCTGTGGATTGTCATCATTGGTTTGGGAGCGAATCTGTACGCCAGAGTTCAAGGCCGAATCTACTTTTACATCAAACTTTAATTCAAAATCTCCATAAAATTTATCTGTGCACAAAAATGAGTTAGGGCTTCGCTCGGAAGTCTTTCCCAGAATGGCGTTTCCTTCAACGCTGTAGGTCGCGGTGCCGTTGCGTTGTGTCCAACCTTCAAGGTTTTTGCCGTTGAATAAATCCACAAACCCAGGATTGTCGTCTGCATGTGCTGACGCGAAGATACACATAAAACCGGTAAAAGCTAATACGAATCGAAACATATCTAATTCTTTCAATAATTGTGAATTGTCTGTGATGCACATGAGTATTTGGATAAGGCCAGATGCCGTAACAAGCTTTTTTCTAATCTTTCAATGGAAGCACTTCCACTTTTCGAATATGGACGATACTTCCCGGATCATGATGCTGAAATGCAAAGTACCCATCCTTAAACGTCATTTCAAAATCCATGTACTCGTAAAGTTCTTTGTCGTCTATTGTTACTTTGATGCGAGTCAACTCGCGCCCGCGCCACACGTCGTCGCGAACTTCAATTTGATATTTAAACCAAGTGTCGGGCTTCACGTGTTGCTTGTAGACGTGACACATACCGTATATCGAACCCGTTCGAATTGGATCGGTATGAGTACTGTCTATTTGAGCTTCGTAACCGTCCGAAAATCCCGGTTTACGTGTTGTGCGAAAATACATTCCAGAGTTACCGCCGTCACTGATTTTGAGCTCAGCCCGATAGCGAAAGTTTTTGTATGTTTTTGATGTATTAACTAACATAGAGGCGGGACCGGAACCAGTAAGAGCTCCGTCTTTTACTTTCCATACGCTTCTTTCATTCCCAATTCTCTCCCAGCCATCCATTGTTCTACCATCAAACAGTGAAATCCAATTGTTGTCCTCTCCAAAGGCAGCAGTTCCTATGGTTAAAAATGCCATCATGGCAACAGAATAAATGTAACGGGAAATAAAAGCAGTCATCGGTATTCTCCAGAGAATTAAATAATTACTAGCTGTGTGATTTGAATAGTCATTATAAGCAACGTGGGATTTAAAGTTGCTTATATAGTGGAAACTCTGTCATTCTACACAATCTCGATAATAGAAAATGGTTGGTTGGTTAATCTATGCCTGTGGTTATTTTGACTCAGGCGGTGCTATCACGGTAATTGTGATCGGTTGGCTCGGAAGCGAAACGAGCGTATTAGGACGTTCAGTAGCACTGGGATCTTTGTTAAACGGAACTTGTGATTGCCCCAGCACGGCCAATGTATATTTACCGGGTCGGGTATTCTGCTGAACCGTAATCCTCACCGTCGCTTCCGTCTGTTCGCCGGTAATAGTCTCGTTTTGCATTTTAAAATTGCCGGGAAAGGCGAGTGATTGAATTGTTATATCGTTTTTCCAATCCGGCACAAGTCGCTTTATTCGAAGTTTTAAATCAATCGTTTTCGCGGCCTCCACAACGACGGATAGCTGTTCCCATTCAAGACGATAAGGTGCTTTATCGCGAACTGCAATGAATAAATTACGCATCGCTTGACTGGAATTCATTTGGGAATCGACTCTGGTATAAGCACGAACTTCTCGACGCAAAAGTTCATCTCCTCTAATGCCGGTCGCTGTCAGTTTTATAGGTCCTGTAAATTTAGCGGCATCATCATCAGCCCATAAGACAAGAGTGCCTCGCGTGTTGTTGTTAACAACTGTAGGTACGGAGTGTACTCCTGGTGGCAACCCTTCAGCCGTGATTGTTACCTCATCATTGAAGTTCTCGCGTTGATGGATAATGACGTCTAAGTAGACGGCCCCTCCTCGCCACACTGTGGTTCCACCAGGCCCTGGATTCTGACTATGAATGACGGCAGGAAAAAAATCGGGTTTAGGTTTTCGAATCGTCAAAACATACTGGTAACGGGCGCCGCCACGTTGATAGCGATCTTGCACCAATATCTTATATTTTGTCTTTCCATTTAGGTTGACCATCCCCGATGGATCACGAAGGTGTCCATCGAACGCATTGATTCTATGACCATAGTCATCCAGTTCTTCGACTCGATTTCCCTGATCATCCACCACGACTACATAGGGGTCTGCACAGCCGTTAATTCGTTCACTGTACACATCAAATGCGTACTTGCCTGACTCGGCAACTTCCAGTTCATACCAATCAGCGTCTCGAGGTTTATCAAACCTTCCACTCAAAGTCGTCGGAAGTACAATCGTTTGTGACTCTGCAGTTGTGTCGTTTGGTTCGACTTCAACTGTAACTATTGAATCGGTGACTAGGATACTTTGAGCATGAAATGCTTTAAGATTGCCACCAATAACGGGTTGTGTTTGAAAACCGATAAGTGTACATGTTGCCGCAGTAGGCAACACACTATGCCCACTTGGATGTTCGGCAAACTGATACGAACTGTTTACAAGTAAATTGGTGGGGACATCTACTGAAAATATGTGTTCTTGAAGGGGAAGATCATGCAAAAGCCATTCTGATGGCGGATTAGACGCAGGAAAATTTCTACCGAAGGCCGTTAACTCAGCCGGTTTTCCAATTTGAACAACCCGCGGGAAAACATTTTCGACATGAGGGTGGTCGGTAATTAACAGACGATAGGGTAATCCGCCTCGATACGAAAGGTCATGAACTAAGACTTCGTACTCACCATCGCGTGGAATGAGAAAATCAATAAAGGGGTCACGGCCTCGATAGTCGCTGCTGCTGGCTAGCAATTTGCCGCCGGAAAATAACGCCATCGTAGCATCCAATTTGGAATCGAGCACACCGGCCTGGCAATCTAGTACGATTCTCTGATTTGCTTTTCCTGTGAAACGAAATAGATCCTGTCCGTTGCCATCGGACATTCCGCCAATGGCACTATTTACTTCAACTTTCTGAACCTGTGTTAGATTATTATTGGGTTCGATTTCAGCGATATTTGTCAAACCATGTGACACCGCGAACAATCGTGGATTACTAACTCCCCAGCGACCAGAAAGCCTAACATCATAAGTTCCTTGTTGCACATCACTGCCAATCGTGATCTTAAAAACACGTTCTTTATCCTTGACTGGTACAGCCGAAAGACCTGCCTGATCGAACACAATTGAATCAACTTCTTCGATATCCGCTCCTGCAATTTCTACTTCAATACTTGTCCCAGCAGTTCCCCCCAAAGGCGTAATACGATCAAAACGAATTGATGGAAGTTCCGCACTAACTGTCGTCCATGCCATCGAAGCAATTAGTAACGGAAAAAGAAGAGCAAGAATGCGGTGCACAGCGACTCCAATGAATGCAGAAAAGTATGGTAGGTTTTCGGGCAGGATTATACGTAAATAAAAATCAATCACTTAATTAAATTAACTCTTTGATTGGTTTGCCTTCGTTTAAAATCGGCAAAGGTCGTTGAGCGTGATCAAAGTATGCTTGTTTGTAATCGATTCCCAATGTGTGATAAATTGTTGATAGCACACAACCTGGTGAATATGGACTGCTGGTTGGAAATTCTGCTTTATCGTTGGTGGAACCGATAACTTGTCCCATCTTGAGTCCTCCCCCTGCATATAGCACACTCATTGCGCCAGGCCAATGATCGCGACCAGAACCCGCGTTGATCTTCGGGGTGCGACCGAACTCACCAAATGATATTACTAGCACATCCTCATCCATGCCACGATCATGGAGATCCTGAACTAGAGCTGCTACAGCTTGGTCATATTTAGGAAGCAAATTGTCTTTGAGTTGTTTAAAATTATCGCCGTGAGTATCCCAACCTCCACCTGCTTGGATCGCGACAAAAGTCACCCCCGCCTCGACAAGACGTCTGGCTAGTAGGCAACTTTGCCCCAAATCGTTGCGACCGTAACTCTCTCGCACTTTATTATCTTCTCGATTAATGTCAAAAGCTTTAATTGCCTTGTCGTTAGTAACCATCTCCAAACCATCGCGATAAAAAGAGTCGAGTCCCTTTATGTCGCCATCCAAATCGAGATCGCGGCGAATCAAATCGAGTGAACCAAGCAAATCTCGACGTCGTCCCAACCTCGCTAAATCAACACGCGCTGGTAGTTTTAAATTTCGGACTTGAAACCCATCCGAGTTAGGATCGCTCTCTGGTGAAAAGGGATTATAAGAAGCACCAAGATAGGCCGCTTTGCCGAACGATAAAGACCGTGGCAGATTTACATATGCCGGAAGTGCTGAATCATTGGCCCCATTAGTTCGCGAAACAATTGAACCGATCGATGGGTAGATGTTGTTATTCACTTCCAAAGTTGGCTGGTAGCCAGTTAGCATCCATTGCGACCCCATACCATGTCCACCGTTGGTATGAAAAGCTGACCTAACAATCGCCAGTTTGTCCATAATAGCCGCTTGTCGCGGTAGATGTTCGGAAATCTCAACTCCGGAGACCTTCGTGGGCATCGGACGGAACTCCCCACGTATTTCAGAGGGAGCATCTGGTTTGAGATCATACATATCCAGATGGCTTGGGCCACCAGCTAGCCAAACAAGAACAACGGATTTTTTTTTCGCCGGGAGGCTATTATCATCAGCCTGAGATTGCTGACGTAATAGATTCGGTAATGTCAGTCCCCCAACGCCAAGCGAGCCAACTTTCAAAAAATTCCGCCGTGTTGAATTGATCAGTTCTAACATATAAATTACCGCTCTATTTTTTAATGGTTAAACATAAACTCTTTTGTATTGAGAATCGTCCACAGAATATCCTCCACCGCTCTTCGTTTGTCTGATTGGTTCTGAACATAACTTTCTATTTTACTTAGTTCAGGGGCAGACGGTAAACGAGAAAATGCCGCTAGGTATAATTCTGTAATTTGTTCGCGAATCGACAGTTCCGTTTTAAATAACGTAGCGACACTACCTTTATCATTGGCTATTTTATCTTCAATTTCATCCGAATTTGCAAGTAATAGAACCTGCGCAAGTGTAGCACCGCTTGATCGTTCGCATTCGCATCCAGTAACGCGCTGCGGTCGATCAAAGGTATCAAGAAAGTACGAACCGAAGCCTTCGTTAGGGAGATCTACTGCTCGCGCATCGTCGCTAATGCCTCCGAACTTTGAATGTGTGCCGCAAGCTTGATCAACCGCATCGTGAAAGACTTCAGCAATTAATCGTCGAGCATAGAATCGAGCGAAATTTTGTCTGTCATTTTTATTTCCAAGGGTCGGTTCGCTGTCAAGTTGGTACACACGACTATTAACAATGGTGCGAATTATATACTTCATGTCAAACTTATGTTCTACGAAATCCTGTGAGAGTGTCGCAAGTAGTTCCTCATTAGAAGATGGGTTAGTAGCACGCATGTCGTCGACTTCGTTTACCAGTCCGCGACCTAGGAAATGTCCCCACATGCGGTTAACCATTACGCGGGAAAAGAATGGATTATCCGGCTTTACCATCCAGTCGACCAACGCATGGCGAGGGTCTTCTTCTGGCGTGAATTTGACGTACTCTCCATCAAGGAACTTGGGTTCTGGGATTTGGCCGGTAAGTGGATTGCGCTCACCTGTCGTTGGCTTGGATGACGAAAAATAGGGAGGTGGTTGACCAAAACTTTTACGACCAAGTCTCGTAAAAAATCCTGAGAGTCCGTAGTAATCCTCTTGGCTCCACCGTTCGTAAGGATGATGATGACATTGGGCACATTGCAAACGAATACCGAGGAATACTTGAGCCGTGTCAGCAGTAACCTGATGCAGCTGATCGTCACGCATTTGCCAGTACCAATTGATCGCCGGAGCATCCTGCCATTCACCCGCAGCTGCTACAACGCCACGCACTAATTCATCGTAGGGTCGATTGCGTGCAATGAGATCTTTAATCCAGTTGTGAAATGCAACGGATGCCTGCTCGGCGCCTGCCAATCGGGAGTTTCGAAGGATCGCACCCCAACGCATCGCAAAATAGGCAGGGTAATCAGGCGAATCTAATAATCGATCAATCAAATCTACCCGTTTAGTCGAAGAGTTGTCACTCAAAAACATACGAGTTTCGCTCGTTGTCGGTAAACGCCCACAAAGATCAATTGTTAGCCGACGAATAAATGTCGAGTCGTCACAGATGCCTGATGGAAGTAAACCCAGTTTTTTCCATTTTTCAGCGGAAAGTTCATCGATATAGTTATTAGGTTGGAAGTTCGGAATCGCTTCTAGTGGTGTCCCGTGCGGAATCACCACGCGAAAAACGGCCACATGATTCATGTAGCGGGCCATGATTGCTGCTTCGCCACTGTCCCCCGATGATTTAACCAATCCTTCCGCATTTACACTTGCCACTGGTTCCAAATTACTGACGTAGTCGGTTTGCTGGGTTACGTCTCGTTTCGTTCCATCGCTATATGTTACCTCAACCATCAATGACTGAGTGCTGCCGATGGATAATAACTTCTCAGAGGGGATCACATTCAGACTGACAATTCGTGGCGCGTCGGGCGAAGAGACTGGCGCCCCATTCTCAAGCCAAGTTCGAATTAAACGATATGCATCGCTATCGAGATTAAACCGAACTCCACCACCATGGGGCATCGATCCTGTCGCTTTCTTGAGCATGAGACTTTCGTCAGGAGCAGCAAGTGAGATCCTTCGGCCCCGACTCTGTTTAACAACCGCCTCGTAATCAAAGTGTTGGTTAAATCCAAACAATGAAAGTTTGAATCCGTTCTGTCCACTAGCTTTTCCATGACAACCACCCGAGTTACATCCGTACCGACTGAGCAAGGGAACTATATCATTTCCAAAATCGATAGCTTGAGTACGATCATCTACGGCCCGCTTCGCTGCTTCCGACTGAGTCGCTGTAAAAACAGCAATTAATAAGATCGAATAAAACAGTATGGAGTCCATCATACCGGTGCGCCTTAAAAGGAAGTGGTTGAAAACTATTCGTTACACAAATATACAGTTCAGTTTCCAGCCTAGAAGACAAATTCAACAGGCGATTCTCCGTGAAACTAGATGTCGCAGTCTCGGCGATCAATTTATAGGTAGGAACGAAAAACAAAAAATGCTGTAACGCCTTTTATCAGTTTATCAAACTGAGTAACTCGAAACAATATGTACTGCATAAAATCGAAAAACGGCCCAACCGTCTTCAACTTACTGCCCGCTGCTGCTCACTCACGGTCCACATACGACAACACCACAGAACAAGGATGATAACCCGAAAAACAATGAATCTCTCTACGCGGGCAACGTCATTTATTTTATAAGGATAAGCCCGTCGGTAACCTGATTGATGCCATCGACAATACGGGCCTGGAGCGCAACACGCTGATTATTTTCACCGGCAACAATGGTTCGGCGGTCACGGGGAATCTGAAAGTTAAGCCACTCGAAATGGGTAAAGGCCGCGTTAGACAAATTAATGGATAAGTCGCCACTCGTGCCAGATTTTCACTGCTCAGTCGAGAAAGAATTCAGTAAACTGATTGGTTTGCTCATTCAATTTGTCGAAAATGGGATTTGAATAGGTAAAGGATGCGGTTGCCGATACCCGATTAATAAGTAGTGGACCGCTTGTACCGAAATTACCGAATATCGCTGACGGAATCTATATGTCTGGACTCATTCCAAGAGGGGGGTAATTTGGCATAATTCTCTTGCAATGATTAATTCGACCGCGTTACAATATATCTAACAACTCAACGTATTCTTTCTTCTTACTTGTATATTAACTTCTCATTGCAGCAACCGTTGATTGAGTAATCAACATTAACTTTGGACGGAGAAACAAAGCATGCTTAATTTTCCTATCAATCGGCGTAGTCAGAATTGTCAAGGAACGACGCGACGTGATTTCCTTAAAGTAGGTTCGTTAGGAATGGGGGCACTTGGCTTGCCTGATCTTCTGCGTTCGCGCGCTCAAGCCGCCGCTGCCGGCCTGGAAACAAAAGATACATCCGTAATCTGGGTTTGGCTCGGTGGTGGACCGACGCATGTTGAAACCTTCGACCCGAAAATGACCGCCCCATCCGAATACCGCAGTACGACCGGCGAAGTTGCTACAAATCTGACGGGCGTTACCCTTGGTGGCACGTTCAAAAAGATGGGACAGGTTGCTGATAAAATGGCCTTCGTCCGATCTTTTGCTCATACCAACAGCGGACACGGCGGCGGTACACATTATGTGATGACGGGTTACGATGACAGGAACGTCGACAATGGTGGACTACCTACACGACCATCGATTGGTTCAATTCTGGCTCGAACACGCGGTTCGAACAATATTAAAACTGGCATGCCGACATACGTACGCATGAACGGTATCGCAGCGGATGGCCCTGCATTTTTAGGGGCAGCTTACGCTCCCTTTGATCCGGGTGGACAAGCTCGACGCAACATGTCGTTGGTTGTCGACGGGGAGCGATTGGACAAGCGACGAGATCTGTTGAATAACATCGACGATCTAAAACGTAATATAGACCGCAGTCGTCTTATGGAAGGCCTTGACGCTTTCGAACAACAGGCATTCGATCTAGTACTGAGTAAATCACAGCAGGCATTCGATCTAAAGTATGAGGATCCCCGAGTGGCTGAACGCTATGGTAAGGGACTGGGACAGCAATTGTTGACAGCTCGGCGACTCTGCGAAGCTGGTTGCGGATTCGTAACAGTTCAATACGGCGGATGGGATATGCATGGCAAGATTGCTGAAAGCATCACCAAGCTAAGTGTACAGTTGGATCATGCAGTTGCGGCTTTAGTCGAAGATATGAACCAACGAGGGCTCGACAAAAAAATATTGTTGGTTATCAGTGGTGAGTTTGGACGAACACCCAAGGTCAACCAAAACGCGGGCCGAGATCACTGGGCACCGCTTAGCACGCTGGCACTCGCCGGTGGTGGCTTGAATATGGGCCAGACGATTGGGGAGTCGGCAGAAAAAGTGGATGTCCCTAAGACCACGCCCATCGGTCCACAAGATCTAATGTCCACCGTGTTCCATGTGCTCGGGCTTGACCGCCGTGTGCAATATATCGATCAGGCCGGACGACCTGTCTACATGATTGAAAATGGTAAACCGATCCCTGAATTGGTCTAGTTGACAATTCAGTCCATAAAAAACCCCGCCGGAATTACGGTGGGGTTTTTTTATGGACTGAATTACGACGCGCGGCTAATTTTAAAATGTGTCGATCAGTTGCAGTCTGCTTATCGCGCTGTCAAAGGAAGATCAATAACGTATGAATTGCCATCGGCACAAGTGGCAATGACTTGCGTACCGCCACGAATGTATGTTGCGGAATAGGAAATGCTTGGTAACGGCGACGTAAAGGCCTGCATCCCGTCAGAAACGTTCCATACGTTTACATTTCCAACATGTCCGCAGGTCAGAATTTTTGTTCCGGCGGCATTAAATTGAACATGATAGACCTCATCGGCATGGCCAGTAATGGAGCGTATCAGTTTGCCGCTGGCGACGGTCCACAGATGTATTTTCTTATCGGCCCCTGTGGCTGCAACCATTTGTGAGTCGGGGCTGAACGAGACATCGTAAAAGGGGGCCATCGGAATCTCGTCGCCCAATACGAATTGTCTGATTTCTTTGCCGGCTGTGACGTCCCACAATCGAATTGTACTGTCCGCCCCACATGAAATCAGTTGCGTTCCGTCTGCGTTAAAGTGAATTGCGTACACTGCGCCACTATGGCCTGTCAATTGTTTCACCTGAGTCCCATCACTGACATTCCAGATTCGAATAGTATGATCTCCACTCCCCGAAGCGAACATCATCCCGTCCGGACTGGTGGTAATAGAGTAGACTGGTCCGGTGTGTCCGCTGAACTCCTGTAAAACAGTGGGGGAAGCGTAAGCCCATCGACGTACCATTTTATCTTCACCTCCGGTAATAATATCCGATTGGGAAGATGCGAAGGCTACAGTCGTCAGTGGCATTGCGGCCGTCAATTCCAAAAGAGGTAGTCCATCGACTGGGTCGAATACGCGTAGTTTATTGTCCGCACCGGCGAGAGCAATCTTCCGATTATCCGCGCTATAAGCCAGTTGATTGATTACCGCGCCGGTTTCGATCGTATGTTGCAATGCTCCGTCTGTGATATTCCATAACAACAAGCGGCCATCGATGTCTGCGGCGGCCAATTGTGTGGCGTCGGCACGAATATCAATCCGCTGTACGCTCGATTGCGCGCCGGCAAATTGCTTAACCATCGCACCTTCCATATCCCATAACTTAACCAGCATGTCCGCTCCGCCAGTCGCGAACAGCGACCCATCCGGTAAAAATGCCACATCACCCACACGCGTTTCATCCGCCACGATAATTTTTGTCGCGGCGACGGTCCAGATTCGAGCGGATTTGTCCGCGCTACCAGATACTAATGTCTTATTGTCCGCGGCAAACGCAACTCCCAATACCGGGCTGTTGTGGCCGGTAAACCGTTGCAACTCACGAGTCGTTGCAAAATCCCATACGCGTACAACGTTGTCGTCACCGCTAGTCGCGATACGTGTTCCATCTCCACTAACCGCGACACCGCGAATCGCGGCGGGATGCGTGAGTGTAGGCAGGGCGACCGCGTCTATGAGTTTCCAAATTCGCACAACTTTGTCTAAGCCACCGGCCACTACGTGCATTCCATCCGACGTCACTGTAATATCGGTCACCGAATCAGTTGCACCAGCAAACTGACGTATCTCTGTCCCGTCAACCGAATTCCATAAACGCACCGTTTTGTCTGCACCTCCGCTGACCAATGTCACTCCATCTGGAGTGTAGTTCACGGCTTGGACAGCACCCTCATGGCCCGCAATCAAACGGATCAAAGAAACTTGATGTACCAGTGCCTGATTTGCTGAGGACGATACGAGATTCAAGCCATCCGCCGTGAAGCTTACTGCTGCAGCCGATTGTGTACCCATTATGTCCTCTAATAACCGACCGGTAAGCGGATCGTAGATTCGAAGATGCTTGTCTGCGTTAGAAACAACAACTCGGGTAAAGTCCGCGTTGTAGGACAGATCTAGAATCGGTGATCCTGTTGGAATTTTAGTGACGACACCAGGTCCGGCGACAGCCAAGGTCCAAACATACAAACTCATGTCTGCGCTACCTGCTATGAGTTGAGTCTTGTCGCCGCTCAACAAGACACTGGACATAGGCATCTCCCCAGCCGGTACTTCGAAAAGCATGGCGCCAGTTGCCGTATTCCATAAACGCACCACTTTGTCGTCTCCGGCTGTCGCAACCATCAACCCATCGGTTGAGAGTGACACCGAATTTACCTTGCCTTCGGCTGCAACCGCGACACGAGTTGCCGAGACGTTCCAAATGACTGCTGATTTATCAGCACTGCCAGACACCAGGGTTTTCCCATCGTCTGCAAGTGCAACATCTAACACAGGCATGGTGTGGCCCGCGAATCTTTCAAACAATTGTCCGGTTTCGAGATCCCAGAGACGGACGATATTGTCATCACCGCATGTCGCAATACGCGTTCCATCTACCCCGGGACTGACCGACCGCACTGCGGCCGGATGTTCAAAAGTAGCCTCAGCCACGACATCTGTCGCAGCTACTGCAATCGGCCACACCCGCACCATCTTGTCCTGGTTACTGGAGACAAGTCGTTTTCCATCTCGGGAAATTCGCAGATCGGTGACTGAATCTGTTGAGCCAGCAAATGTTCCGACCTGCGCGCCATCAGCCAGATTCCAACGCCGAATCGTCTTGTCAGCGCCGCCACTGATGAGCCCGGCTCCATCGATCGTATACGCCAAACCGGTCACGGCGCCTTCATGCCCGGCGATCAAGCGGATCAATGATAACGGTTGAATAAGGGCATTGTTGGCACCCGCCGTGATTACTGTTTTGCCATCGGGGGCGAATGCCATCGCAGATACCGCCGCAACTTCGGTGACATTTTCAAGGAGTTGTAAAGTGGTCGAATCATAGACGCGTAAATGGCTATCTGCTCCACCTACCGCCAGCTTTGTGCTGTCGGAACTGTATTCCACAGAAAGGACTGGGGCGGGTGTTGTGATCTTCGCAACAGTTCCAAAACCGGTTGCTGACAGCGGCCAAACCGATACTGACATGTCCGCGCTTCCGGCAATAACCTGCGCGCCGTCAGCGCGGATTTTTACGCTCGAAAGGGGCATGCTGCCCGCGGCCGATTCGTAAAGCAGTTGTCCAGTCGATGATTCCCAAATTCGTAACATCTTATCATCGCCCACGGATGCGATTTTTAGACCGTCTTGGGACAATGAAACGCTATTTACTTTGCCTTCGGCCGCCTTCGCTACCCATAAGGCGTTGAGCATAGAAATGCGTGCCGTCTTGTCAACGCTACCGGACACAATTGTTTTACCATCAGCTGCCAAAACAACGCTGAGGACAGATGCTGTGTGCCCAGATATACGTTCCAGTTCAAGACCGCTAGCTACATCCCACGCACGAATGATCATGTCGTCGCCGGATGTTACTACCTGTGTACCGTCTGGGTTTGCATGCACGCTGCGAACAGCAGCGGGATGGGTGAACGATATCTGGGGAGCGGCGTTCGCAGCTGCAGTAAAAGGCCAAACGTAAACAACCTTGTCGACTCCACCGGCAAATAGAAGCTTTCCGTCAGTCGAAAGATCTAGACTCGTGATGGCATCCGTCGGTCCGGCGAATGCCCCAATCTGCTTACCATCCGAAATAGTCCATAACCGGATAGTCTTGTCGACTCCACCACTCACTAATTGAGCGCCGTCAATCGAGAACGCTATATCGCTAACAGCACCTTTATGCCCCATAATCACGTTGACCAGCGACATATTTATAAGATGAATTGAATTCTTCGCGTCTGTTGAAACGATCGTTCGATTGTCGGTGCCAAATGTTACTCCCTGAAACGCGACATCGCCAACAGCAAATCGTTCAAGTGGTAATCCTGACGTATTCCAAACCTGTATGCCATCAGTTGAGTGACTGACGATTCGGCTGGCATCCGTACTGAAGGACATGCTAAATACAGGCCCCGTATGACCCACCAGTGATGCGATCGAAACCCCATCGGCCGCATTCCAAATCTTGATTGTCATGTTAGTTCCACCTGAGGCGATCTTTGTACCATCCTTCGATATCGCTGCGCTGGTAACGGCCGCGCCATGATTGACGCTGCGAATCGCTGCGCCAGTGGCGGTGTTCCATGTTCGTACGGTCATATCGGCGGATCCAGATACAAGCGTAGTACCTGAAACCACCAATGACGTGATAACTGCTGTGTGTCCTGTGATTTGACGGACTTCAGCCCCATCGGCGATGGTCGATTGTTTGATTGCGTTTTCCGATGCCGAAAACATCTGCGTGCCGTCGAGCGATAATGCGACAGCGGAAACCGCCGTATTGTGCATTACCACAACCAGTTGCGGGAGAGTTGGATCACTTAGATTCCAAACTCGCGCCGTCTTATCGGCAGACCCACTAACGAGTTTGGTCTTGTCGGCGCTGAAAGCTAGGCTCGAGACCGCGGCCTCATGCCCGACTAACGTTGCGACAACAACTCCAGTCGCTGTGGCGCGAATAACGATCGTTGGTTTAGTTGCGACGGTTCCCGCCAGGGCAACTAGTGTCGAATCCGCACTATAAGTAACCGGGCCCACGGTAATTGCTGTTCCCGGGATTGTCTTGCTCGCTATGGGTAGGTTCCAGATACGAATGGTACCATCTACGCCTGCCGATGCAATTTTATCACCCTGTGGACTAATCTCGATATCATTGACTACACCCGTGTGGCCAGAGATCGTCAATTTGTCAATACCGTCAGCGGCATTCCACAGTCGAATCAGACCCTGATCATTGCCGCTCGCGACCAGTGCGTCAGTTGCACCTAGTGCGAGCGCCTTGACAGGGCCTGTTTGCCCCAGAAATTGTCGCGTTTCTATGCCGGTCGTTGCGTCAAATACATGAATTGTGGCGTCCTCCCCGCCAGTAATTACCGATTTTCCATCCGCTGTTATTAATACTCGGTTAACAGCAAGTGTGTGCCCAGCTAACGGTCGCGCTACGGCTATAGGCAGTTGCCAGGCCTTGAGCGTGCCGTCCTCACTGCCTGAGTAAAGTAACGTTCCGTCGGGATTGTACGCCAAGCCGGACAGTTGAGCGCTGTGCGCTGCGAGGATTCCCTGTGCTACACCATCCGCAACATTGGTTAAGTGAATTGAGCCCGTCGCATCGCCACTAGCCAGTTGTAAATTGTCTTGACGTACGGTCACACTTCCGATTGATTCAGTATGGCTCGAAATTGTACGTAATGCTACGCCGTCGGTAGCATTCCAAAGTCGGAGGCTCTTGTCAGCAGAGGCAGTGGCGATAATTTGTCCATCATTCGTGACGACAACGTCGTGTATGGGAAGCGTGTGACCGGCGAGCGGCAATGCTGCAACGGGCAAGCTCCAAATGCGTATCGACCCGTCCTCGCCCGCTGATGCGAGCTCCGTACCCGTGGGATGAATGGCAACGTCGTGAATGGGTCCGGTGTGACCGGACAAACTCAATCGTTCGGCGCCATCGGCAGTGTTCCATAGTTGTAAAGTACCCGCCTGATTTCCGCTGGCGATCATTGCGGAGTCGTCGCTGAATGCGAGTGACGAGACGGGCTCGGATTGACCCGTTAATGCTCGCACCAGTGTACCTGTAGTACCGTCAAATAACTGGATAATCGAATCCGCTCCACCGGTCACGACAAGTGTGGCATCTCTGGACATTGCGACGGAATTGACGGCCAATGTATTTCCGCCAAGTGTCAACGCCGGCGTAAGCGGCAGTTGCCACCATGTGAGTTTTCCGTCAGCTCCGCTGGACAATAGCGACTTGCCGTCCGGATGATAAGTCAGGCCGGTGACGGGGCCAACATGGCCGTGAAGTGCTCCCGCCGTCGAACCATCTGCAGCAGTCCACAAACGCACCGAACCGCCGGCATCACCACTGGCGAGTTGAAGATTGTCTTTACTAAAGCTAACCGCAGTGGCTGTATCGGCTAATCCACCCAAAGTACGCGTAGGGGATGCATCCACTGGATTCCAGATGCGAATTGTCTTGTCCTCTGCCGTAGTTGCGATCATTTTACCATCCAGGCTAATTGCCAAATCTGTGAGAGGCATCGCATGCCCAACCAGAGGAAGGGCGGGTACTGGCAATCGCCAAAGCCGAATAGTGCCATCAGCGCCCGCAGACGTAATTTGTCTTTCCACGGGATGGAAATGAATTCCGTTAATGGGCCCTGCATGACCGTGCAATGTGGATAGTTCTGCTCCATCAGCGGTGGTCCAAAACCGTATCGTACCGGTCGAATTGCCACTGGCAATGGTCGTTGCACCGGCGTTGAGTACCAGCGACGTGACGGGGTCAGTGTGGCCCGTCAAGATACCGGACTGTTCACTCGTCTCGGTGTCGTAGACACGCACGGTAGCGTCGGAGCCACCTGTATAAACAAGTTTGGCATCTGGCGAAATGGTAACCGCAGTCACCGCAAGTTCATTACCAGCAAGAGACTTCTCGCGTACAAGTGGCAATTGCCACAATTTGGCTGTACCGTCTACACCCGATGTAAGTAGTATCTTACCACTCGGATGAAAAGCCATTCCGGAAATGGGTCCCTGTTGGGCGCCGATGACACCCTGAACCGTTCCGTCTATCGGATTCCAAACATGAACTACTCCGGCTGTATCACCGCTGGCCAGTGCTGTATCATCCTGTGCAATGGATAGACGAGTAATGCCTGCCGCATGTCCATTGAGTTCCTGCAAAATGGTCGAGTCAGCGTATTGCCAGATCTTCACAGCACCGGACGTATCACCTGAAACGATCCATTGGTCATCAGAACTCAGGCTGACTGGGCCGATCGGCATTTGGTGTCCTGCAAACGTGGCAAGTGGATCAAAATGAAGGATATCCCAACGTTTGATTTCCCCGTCCCGCGAACCGCTAACCACGCTCCGTCCGTCTGGGCTAACCGACAGAGCCAGTACTTGTCCCTTGTGACCCGTTAGTGTTCGCAATGACGCGCGTGTTTCGGAATTCCACATCCTAATAGAACGGTCAAAACTACCTGTGACGATCACCTTACCGTCAGATGTGCCAGCGGCAACTGCAACAGAATTCGTGTGACCCACCAGAACGGGAGGAGCTTGACCCAATACAATTGAGTGGACTAGGGCAATAGAAAATCCAATAGATAGCGCTAACTGTATAGTGAAACTGCGTGCAATCCTGCGAAGCATCAATGCATCTCCTTCAAAGAATGACTGGATAAACCAACAAAATCAGCGGCGACGAGTGTGGTGACTTCGACACGATTTTCATTTACAAAAACGCGATCCGTCGTTGAGGCGATCACTACTTCCGTGAGCCAGACAGGGCGAAATTGGAGTCGTCCGCCGATTCTGGTAAGCGTCGCGTTATATTCTATCGTTCATCGGTATCAGGTACCACCGCCGACGGGTCGTTTTCCTTTGGTAGGGGAGGTGGCTCGATTTGATAAAGCGGTTGGGAATTATTTTGAGTTCCATTCCAAATACGCAACACAGCGTCGTACCCTCCCGTGACCACAAACGAGCTATTGGGCGTTACATCAACGGCGTATAGGAAATCGGTTCCCGTGTTTGCAAAAATTCGCACCTGTCCGCCGTTATCCGAGTTATGCATGCGGACAATATGGTCGCCGGAAACTGATACCGTGACGTTCGTGTTGCCGACAAATCGAATCGACGAAATTTGTTTGGTATATCCCACGACACTGCGAAGACGATCACTGTTTGCGGGATTCCATGTCATGATCATGTTATCCGCACCGCAACTGGCCAGCATCTTACCGTCGGCTCGCCAAGCGACACCGAGGACCGCATTGGTGTGCCCTTCAAACTGACGAATTGGCTCGCCCGTAACGACATCGAAGGTTCGGATGTATTTGTCCGCCCCGGCCGTCGCAATAAATCGGCCGTCCCGGGAAAAGGAAACTCCCAGTACGGTGTCGGCATGCGCGTTTGGCATTGAATGCACGACAGAGCCATCATCTACTTTCCAAATTTTGACTTCTCCACTGCGGGAGGGAACTCCGCCACCTGTGCAGATCATTGAGCCATCGTCATTAAAATCAATGGCCGAGACACGGTGGACCAACAGCGACGGATCGTCGATACTCCCAATCGTGCGATCTAGCGCCCAACCCGGGTTGAGATTCCATACCGCGGCCGTCTTGTCCGACGAGCCAGTCAACATTTCGTCATTCGCAGTAAAGGCAATGGCATTAACTGGTCCGCTGTGGCCGACATAACTGGAGACCGCGACACCATTCTCGGAATTCCATGTGTGGATGACCCCGAAGTCACCTCCTGTTGCGAGCTGTTGATTGTCAGGAGTAAATGCTAAAGTTTGAATTGGTTGATGCGCGTCAGTTTCAGCTTTAGTAACAATATCCAAATCCGCCGTGATCTTCAGCACGAGCGCCTCTACGACTGCCACTTCAGCTTTGGCGTCGGGGACGGCAGCCAGAGCATCGTTGTTATCGCGTTCCGCCACACGAAATGCCCGTTCTAGGGTTTCCAACGTTGCTTTCGAAAGTCGTAGGGCGGTGGATGCATCGACAAAGGGTTTGTTGGTCGCGAGTGCGTTGGTGACGGAAGCCGTCGCTATTGCAGCGGTGTCTGCCGCCGCTTTAGTTGGCGCTGCCCTG
>Ga0302117_10000073_pt1 | contig 34383 bp, 28 predicted proteins | sample AG5_322_MG_FD_203112 | JGI IMG/M metagenome (GOLD analysis project Ga0302117, IMG submission 203112) | Marine microbial communities from Western Arctic Ocean, Canada - AG5_32.2 | ecosystem: Environmental > Aquatic > Marine > Oceanic | place: Canada: Western Arctic Ocean | collected 2017-10-01 | reverse complement strand
CTGTCATCAACTTTTGTGCGATTCACCCTCATTCCCTAGCCTTACAGATTATGGATTAACCTTCAAACTGAGAGCCGCAGTATAGAACAATGACTTGTCACGATCTCTAACTACCCAATCCAATAGTGTGTTCATATCTTGTTCAACTTTACCTATAAAAAGAGGGCGGCCGTTAACAACAACGTGCACCTCTTCAGAAAAATCCACCTGTTCGGGGCTTAACAAGAGCGTGAAGGCAACGACCGACTCTGCGGTAACGGTAAAACTGTTGCCCTGCCTGCTGACAGTCATGATCCCTGGCTGTCCTTCGACGGCCAACTCTTCGATTCGCATCCAAAGATTGCGATTGTAGCGATCGCTACGGTCAGTAACCCAGCGCAGCTGGTTTGGAAATGGATCACGAGGATTGTCGAGTTTGAATTGCTCGATCATGGGTTGTTCGTCGGGAAGCCAATTCGTATTGTGCCCCCCGTCTTCTATCGCTCTGAACACATGATCTATGTTTGCTTCTTGCAAAATACTGATGAATGGCTCAATGGACGATACTGGATAGAGAGGGTCATTCTCTCCATTGACGATATACAGAGGCCTGCTCATCAGATTCTCGAAGTAGAGCTTATATCCAGGCCCGCTCTGTGGATTTCTGAGCACACCGGGATGTCCGATATAGGGTAAGAATGCAGCCCATTCCGTCGACTGCTTGAAGGCAAAAAAATAGGCACCGGTGCCACCATCAGACACTCCGCTCAACGTGACACGATTATCATCTATGTTATAGGTTTGCTTTAACTCTCTTAATATTGAAGGCAGATTGTCTGCCTGGTTCTCAAACCACCAAAATGCTGCATTCCATGCCGCTGGCACAACTACGATTCGATCTTCCTTCTTCAGTGAATCGTATCCACGCCGCCACCATTCGCCACCTGGCCCCCATTCTGGCCGACTAACCCCGCCATGCAGCATGAATTCAACAGGATAACTTCGTGTGGCGTCGTAGGTCTCAGGGATCAGATAAACGAAGGGATAACGGGTTCCATCGAAGTCGACCCTAGCGCTTTCCTGCTGCCCAAGTGCAACGTCTTGCGCAAACGCGGGCCCTGCATCTAGCCACTGATACAACGTTTCGATATCCGGTGCTTGAGCCATGAGTTGGCGCTTGCTGCTTTCTATCTCCGCCTCGGTGCTCGCAGACCAGAAGGCAGTAACTAATTCAGAGTCATATGATTCTTGTGCCGCACAAATCTGCCCGAATGCAAACGTCGGAGAAATAACTAGCGCGGCTAGAATCTGCTTCACATGAGTTTTCAATTTAGAGATCTCCACCAAGTTCTGTATACAGCGCACGCAGGAATCTGTCTGGATCGCCATACTGTTCATTGTAGGCTGCTGTAGGATCTGCCCTGGCTACTTGCTCGTAGGACATGTTCCTCGCCATCAGGTCTTCAACCTGTCCCGACACATCCAACACCATATCCCGAAATCCCATAACATCTTCGCGATTGGAAACTACTCCGTGCCCCGGTAGGATCTTAGTATTCGGGCCGGCGACCCCGATTAGTCTGCCCAGCGCCTCCAGCGTGCCTTTTAAGGTGCCGCCATTGTTGGTGTCGATAACCGGGAATGCTGTAGTTCGAAATACATCACCGGTATGTACTACATCGGAGTCTTTAAAATGGATAAAAGTGTCGCCATCTGTGTGCGCTGGCGGCACCGGGAATGCATAAACTTCCTCGCCATTGAGGTGAATAGTGATCGCATCACTGTAGGTGAGTACCGGCAGCGCTGCTGCCGGCGCTTGCTGCGCTAGCCTAACTCGTATTTCGTCACGTGCGAGAATCAGCACACCCATATTGCCGAGGTTTTCATTACCACCGGTGTGATCACCGTGAACATGCGTATTGATCAGGAAACGAATTTCGCCGTCAGATAGGCTGCGAATGGCGGCTACAATTTTCTCAGTAAGGGGTGCGAACTGATCATCGATCATGATGATACCGTCTTCACCGATGGACAGGCCGATATTGCCTCCGCGGCCCTCTAGATAGTAGATACTGCCTGCAACATGGTGAGGAATAATTTCCACACTACTGAAGTCTTGCTGAGCAAATACGGAACTGGCTAGTGTCAAACTTAAGAGAGATAGCACGAGTGATTTCAAGCATTGATGTCGGCGCATGAGGAAACTCCTAGAGGGAGAGGCATTGATTGACTGGGTTGAATTGAACAATTCATCCGATGGAAGTAAGAGAATAAGATCCTGAAGCCAGAATGTCCAATGACGCCCGTCCGGTTCGACCTTATTTAGATTCGAGCCCAACTAGTTTAAAGTAAACACTTCTTTTGGTTGTCTGTGACTGCAGGCGCGACATTTATTGAGTGGTTTTACTCCATACAGCGTATAAGACGTAGCTAAAAGACAAATAGCTAAGAAACAAAGTCCAAACAGTGGGCGAACTGGAAGCTAATGTTGATCAAAGTTGAGAATCTAGTGCGGAAACTAGGCCGAGGGCGCAGCCCTCTCGCCGCCATTATCGCTGCGCTTTGCCTGACTCTAAACGTCTCGGCATTCAGCCAAGATAGCCTGACGCAACTTGATCTTGACCTACCTCTACGCTTGGATTTTTCCGGATCCTGGGAGAAGGATTTCAGGCGCAGCGACAATTGGGAAGATGAGCTAACCCGAACACTACGTATTCGCCAAGAGTCTGCGATCCGGCAGCAGTCCTCACCCGGTTCATCACGAAGCCGATCGACTCCGCCAATTTCCATTGGCAATCTGAGCCTGCCGCGCAGTCGTGGCCGTGGAGCGAACATCGTTGATCTAGCCCGACTGGCAGAATACATCAGTCGACAGAGCGTCCTTGATATAGTGCAGACTAGAGATGAAATTAGAATCGAACGTCGCGGCGAGGCGGCATTAATCTGTGGTGTTGAGTATGAACGACAGCAGACATTCTCCAGCGAACACGGAGTTGAGGTGTGTGCCTGGGATGGGCAACAGCTAGTCTTTCAGATCATGCTGCCCGATGACCTAACCATTATGCATCGCTTCACCGTGTCTTCGAATCAACAGGTACTCAATCTACTTACCCGCATCTACAGCAAGGGCGGCGAGCCATTCAACCTCATTCAAGCGTTCAATAAATATGAGGCGCCGCGTGATGAATTTAATTGTATTCAAACCCTGAGCCGCGGCCAGGTTTGCAATCAGTCTGGCGCCGATCTATCTACCGTGCTGGACAACTAGTGAGTCATACGAGAGACACATCGAGTATTCGATTTCTGACAACATTGTTCGTATTACAGCTACTGACTTCTTGCGCGCTGCCGGTGCCGGTGCCGGAACCACAACCTGTGAAACGTCTCTTAGTTCTAGTTGGCGATGTGAATCTAATCCAGGCAATACAATCTCCATCGGCGAGCGCATTGCTAGAAATAGGTGTGCGCGTTTTCGGCACCGCACAGAAAGAAGCTGAAGAGTACGAGATAGGCGATTGGGTATTCGACGAGATCATCCAGAAGGAGACACAATTCCTTCCTCACCTTCTGAAAAACACTCTAGTTGATTCCAGACAATGGGGGGCCATAAGAGTAATTCCAGACCGTGACCCCTCTCTAGATCTAATCGTTGAAGGACAAATTGTTCAATCAGATGGCGAGACTCTTGAACTGCAGATTCGCGCATTCGACAGCAGCGGCCGAGAATGGTTGAACAAAACCTATGCAGATCAAAGTATTCAGGAGGAGTATCCGGAATCTACAAGGTTTACTCTGGACAATACTTTCGATGCCATAAATTTCGTCGACCCTTTTCAGGATATTTATAATCGCATTGCCAACGATCTAGTTGCTGTGAGAACGAACCTAGGAGAACAGACACTTCGCGATCTGAATCTCGTTACTGACATGCTTTACGCAGGCGATTTATCGCCCAGTGATTTTTCCGGTACAGTAAAAGAGAATGAGGATGGCTTGCTGGTGATTGACAGATTGCCATCACTCGACGACCCCATGATGGCTAGAGTTGCCGATATGAAATACCGCCATCATCTTTTTATCGATACTGTAGATGAGTACTATCAAACACTCTACGAAGACATTCAGCCCGCCTATGTTCTATGGCGTCGATATTCGATTGATCAGATCACCGAGATTGAAACGTCGCAGCAGGAAGCAAGCCAGAGTGACTATGGCAGCTCGAGCGGGTTCTTATCGCTTAGCCAGCGCTATGACCGTTTCAAGTGGAGCAAGATATTTGAGAGAGAGTTTAACGACCTGGCTGCTGGCTTCAATAACGAACTTGCACCTGCCTTTCTAGAACTGAATTCTCAAGTTCATGGACTAACAGGGACAATGGAGCAGCAGTACCGGGAATGGCGTGGCATATTACGAAGGTTATTCGAGCTGGAGAACGGCGAACTAACTACAAATGCGACTGAGTAAAATTCGCTTTCTGCAAGCAATCGATTGGATTGTCTCGCCACCTAGAAAGCGGCTATAACTGCCCAGCAGACTATGGCTACTGCAATGGGCGCGATCATCAGAAATGCTAGGTTTTTTACGTGGATCATTCTCTTATCCTCTTCTTTTTCTCTTTGTCAGAAATCCAATATAACACTAAAAATATTCGATTCTGTGTCGCTGCGACACTATGATGCAGCCAACAACTTTCGACTATGTTTCGCACTAAGCTCTATTTAACTGAACGTTCTCTAGGCGTATACTCGATTGAAAACAGAAAAGGTGCTAACCATGACTGATGCAGAGACCCTTCCCGAGACGGGCAAAAAATCACGCAACATCCTCTTCGCCGCTGGCGGCACTTTGTTAGTTGCCCTCGTTGCCGGCTTTCTAATCTACTCATCAATTTGTCCTTGCGAGCGTACACCCGGCGGCTTTCTATTTGGAGAACGTCCGAGCGAGCCAGTGAATGATTGGTCATTTGCAAACGAGGTACCCCTCTGTCAGTTACAAATTTGGGCGGGAGTAAGGCCGCACTCAATAAACCTCAACTGCATGTCGACTCCCCAAGGCGAACTCTATCTCAGTTGTTCAGTGTGCACGTCAAAATACTGGGCTGATAAAGTAGGAGAGGATGAAACGGGTGTAATGCGATTGAACGGCATTGTCTATCCCGTGGTAGTTAATCGCGAGACCGACTCCGCTGCTATGGACCGCGCTTGGACTGCTCGAATTACGAAGCTACAAATTCATGGCGGCGGGCCGTCCAATCCGAAACCACCATCCGATGCACAGAGACCGGATCACTGGTGGACATTTAGGATTGTCTCCTCCAGCTAGCCCTCAAATTCAGCCCCTAAAAAAGGCGATGCCGCACGGCATCGCCTTTTTTGTTGCGAACTTCTTTGCCGAGGGTACCTAGGCTAGATTGTTCTCAAACAGATTCAACAATCGGCTCCAGGCACGCTCGGCCTGAGCCTCGTTATAGACTTGGGAGTCTGGCGGGCACCAGCCATGCAGTGTGCCCCCATAGACTTCGATCTCAGCCGATAGGTCTGCCGCGGCATAAGCTTCCCCTAAGGTGACTTTAGCCTCTGGAGTGCTTTCGTCATCATTTGCTGCAACACAGTGCAACATCGCCGATTGCGTCTGAGGGATTAGTAGATGGGGGCTGTTGTCAGCATCCGTAGCTAGGCCGCCGCCATGGAACGTGCCCCCAGCGCCGAGGCGTTCGGGTACTGCTGCAACTGTGCGCATTACCATTGGCCCGCCCATGCAATAACCTGTCGTGCCAATTCGGCGGCTAGTATCTGTGGCCGACTGTTGATCCAACCAGTTCACCATAGTCCTAGCGTCAGTGAAATGAGTTTCCGCGTTTAGATTGCGCGCCATTGGCAACACGATCTCACGAATTTCAGGTTGACCGAAGCTTGCACCTTCGCCAACTACAGGCGAGAGGGCATCACGATAAAAAGGATTCACAACCAAGACCGTATAGCCGGACTCTGCGAGGCGCTTGCCCATCATGCGAAAGGCAGGTCTTAGTCCAAGAATATCAGGCCAAACAATGACGGCTGCGTGACTGCCGCTAGAGGGATGAACGAAATAACAATCGGCCACGCCATCAGGAGTCGTGATATTTACGTCTGACTCTGTTACGGACTGCGCATTCGCGACCGGGGGGAGCAACATCGCCGCGCTCGCCGTAGCCGTCAGCATATTGAACTTTCGGCGGCTGAGTTTTCCGTCACTATTAATAAATTCCTCAGCATCTTTCTGGGTATCTAGATCACACATGTAGTTCTCCTTGAGCGCTCAGAGTTTGAGCCAATATTGTTTTATTCTATTATCAATGATATGAGAGTATTTGGGACAGGAAGAAAACTCAATACAATTCTCTACAATCCCTCTTATGATTTCTATGACTGCCTGGTGAACCCTATGAAAACAAGCCTCAGCAGACGACAACTACTCCAATTGAGCCTCGCGGGCCTCAGCTCGCTTAGCGCGCGCAAGTTCAGCTATGCCCAGCGCAGCAGTGTTCGAACCATTGCCGGTATCGGTGTCGCAGGTTTCGAATCTCAGGGAGCTATTGGTAATCTTGCGCAGACGACACGAGTAAACAACCCCTACGGCATTGTAGTCGGGCCCGATTCCTCTCTGTATTTCTGTGAAGTAGACAGCGGACGAGTCCGCCGCTTGGATCTGAATACCAGACTCTTAAGCACCGTAGCCGGGAACGGTGAGAAGGCCTATCGTGGTGATGGAGGTCTCGCCTTAGATGCCTCCTTCTGGTCGCCTCATGAGATCCGTTTCGATACTCAGGGCAACCTCTACATGGTCAGCAGGGACTCGCATACAGTCCGCCGTATAGATAGAAACAGCGGTCTAGTTAGCACAGTGGCGGGAACTGGCGAAGGCGGGTTCTCTGGCGATAGCGGGCCCGCAAATGCAGCACAATTGCGCCAGCCTCACAGCATTGCTTTCGATGCTCGCGGGGACTTACTCATCTGCGATATTGGCAATAGCCGCCTACGGCGAATCGATATGAACAGCGGCATCATTAGTACTCTATCGGGCACAGGCGAAAGGATTACTACGCCCGATTCCGGACCGATTACTGGAACACCGCTACTCGGACCTCGTTCTATCGATACCGACGCCGCTGGAAATGCGTATTTAGTTCTGCGCGAAGGCAACGCCGTGTTTCGACTAGATATCGAGGGCAATCGCCTGCAGCGAATCGCGGGTACGGGAGTTCGCGGATATTTGGGCGATTCAGGTGCCGCTATCCATGCTACTTTCAACGGCCCTAAGGGAATCGCCTATTCAGAGCAGGATCATAGTCTCTATATAGTGGACACCGAAAATCATGTGATCCGGCGCATGTCTTTGAACACAGGAATCGTCGATACGGTGTTAGGCAGCGGAGAGAGAGGAGACGGCCCCGATGGCGATCCTAGGCAATGTAAGCTGAATCGACCCCACGGCGTTTGCGTTCACGCGGGCTTGTTGTATGTGACCGATAGTGAAAGTCATCGGGTGAGGGAAGTATCGGGCTTGCTCGGCTAGAGAGATCTAGGAAGTTAGAACAAATTAATTGAAGATGCGCGTTGAACTGCTGCAAATTAAAGAACTGACCACTCGACATAAGCTAGAACGGTTTTGGGCATTGGCAAAAGGATACTCATATGAATGAAGCGAAGGTAAAGCAGCTCCTTAAGGAGCTCTTGGAAGAAATTGGTCAGGGGGAGAACCCGAAGAGCTCAGCGGCCACAAAAAGAAGGTAACAATTACTGTAAAGGGTGAAGAGGCTCGAAAACAAGCGATTGCTGCCTCCGGCCCACTATTTCAGGAGTTCGCGGAGAACTGCCCACAGGGAAATATCGAATTACAGATCGAAGGGCTGCAAAAAATGCGAGAATACTTGGATCAGCGCCGCTACAACTAACTCGGGCTCTCGGGCAAAAAAAAGGCTACTTTGATCATTTTGACCGTCAGTAGCCCTAAGTACGTCAAATTTTTAGGAGATTGACGCGGGATAGCATGGAGACTCATGCTTTAAAAGCCTTTAAGCTGTAAAAAGCACTGGTACTATTTATTACTACGACTGTTATTTACAATTGGATTAGCTATTTAAAAACTTATAGCCCGAAACATCTAATTTAATCCTTTCACCACACACAACATTGAGTCTATTTTGGGGTCAAAATTGAAGAAAATATTGAAATGGATAGGTATCAGCATCGCCGTGCTGGTGATCAGTATCGCCGCGCTTCTAGGTAGCATGCGCTTTCACGACGGGCCACTCGAGATTCTAAGCGGCGGCCCCTTCAAGACTGGCGAGCTGCGCAGCGCGCCAAACGATTGGGATTTTCTCAAAGACCGCGCCACAATTGAATTTCAGACCATGGAGCCAGCACAGTCGCGCACCGTGTGGCTTGCTGCCTTTGATCAACGTTTGTTCGTAGTGAGTGGATATATGACAACGAATTACGGAGCTATCTGGAAACAATGGCCCTACTACCTTGAAGCAGACGATTCTGTAGTACTACGCATTGACGGCAAGCTCTATGAGCAAAGGCTGCAGCGCATCATGAGCGGGCCAGAGGTCATACCAGTGCTTAACGAATTCAGTCGCAAGTACGGCGATGGGGAAGCAGCGAGTGCCGATTCGGTCACTAGTGGATATACGTGGATGTATGAAGTCATGGACCGCTAAGGTTAACGGCTTAGACTTTCAATTAACTAGTACTGAGAGTTGAGTAGGTAGATGAGCTTGATAAGGATTTTTACGATAGGCTGCACCATAGATAAGATCTACTTCGATGCGATGCGAAGAGCAGCTACTAGGTGGGCCCTACGAATATCACCGAAGTACTGTCTGGCCTTAGCCTAAATTTGGACTACGAGGTTGTATCACTGATGCAGAAGGGCAGCCTTGAGATGACTGTCGCAGACAGAGAGGCCGTTCGCAGGCTTTGAGCGAGACAATCGAGAACATGATCGTAATTACCCACGGCACAGATGCGATGTCCAATACCGCTAATCTCCTGAGCGATATTCCAGACAAGACGATCGTTCTCACCGGCGCCCTTAGCCCGGCACTATTTAAAAACTCCGACGCGATGTTCAATATCGGCGAGGCGTTTACAGCAGTTCAGACTAAACCCGCTGGTGTTTACACCGCTAAAAACGTCGTGATTTTCGACCACGACAAGGTCAGAAAAGATGTTGAGAATAATAAATTCGTGGCATTATAAATCTCAGGCTAGTCCACGCTACACGTGCTACTGGAGTTACAGATGATCGCAATAAAACCAATAAGCAAACTACTCACACTCTGCACACTTTCGATGGCTCTCGCTGCCTGTAGCGATGCCAATGAGCCTGAACCGATGCCAAGCTTAAGCTTCGCGGAATCCTTTCAGGCTCAACTTATTCAGGCACAGCCCGGCGACGTTATCGAGGTTCCTGCTGGCATCCACGAATTCACCCGCAGCCTGTCGCTGACTGTTCCCGGAGTGACCATAAAAGGCGCCGGCATGAACTCTTCGATTCTTTCTTTCAAGAATCAGGCGCAGGGTGCGGAGGGCTTGCTAGTTAGTGCCGACGACTTTGTCATTCAGGATCTAGCAATCGAGGACACTGTGGGCGATGCGCTCAAGATCAATCAGAGCACGAATGTCACGATACGCCGCGTTCGCACAGAGTGGACGCGAGGTGCCAATACAGAGAACGGTGCCTACGGTATTTACCCAGTCCAGACTACGAATGTGCTCATTGAAGGCTCAGTTGCTATCGGCGCATCCGATGCGGGAATCTACGTTGGCCAATCTAGCCAGATCATCGTTAGAAACTCCCGCGCCGAATTCAATGTCGCTGGTATCGAGATCGAGAACTCCACATATGCTGATGTATATGACAACGTAGCAACTAACAATACCGGCGGAATTCTGGTCTTCGACCTACCGAATCTTGCAGTACAGGGTGGGCAGGCAACTCGAGTGTTCAACAATGAGATCTATGGGAACAACACAGAGAACTTTGCGCCGGAAGGAAATATCGTAGGTAATGTACCTCCGGGAACCGGCTTACTAGTTTTGGCAAACGACAACATCGAAGTTTTCGAGAATAATTTTCGCGACAACAAAAGCGTAAATATCATGGTCTATAGCTTCGTCCTAGGCGGGCGCACGATTGAAGACCCGGAATACGATCCCTACCCGGAACAAATCTACATCCACGACAACAATTACGATGGTGGTGGATCGGTTCCCGGGCACGCTACGCTAAAGGCGTGGCATGCTATCAGCGGATTAGACTCTCCAAATATTGTATGGGGCGGCCTAGTTAAGCCAGGCGGCAGCACGGAGAACCTTATTTGTCTGGGAGATCCTGCTACGACTAGCTTTATAGATCTGAAGGGCGGCCTAGATCCGAACGATGTCTCTTACGATGTATCGCCCCATTCCTGCACACTGCCGCAACTGCCGAGCATTTCCTTCGACTTCCCAGGCGATGACTGAACATAACCGTGAGTCTATACTGGGAATCAGTTCGGCAAATTTTCGTCGAGAAATTTAAACACTCCATCATAGATTCTCAGCATCTCCTCTGCCGGAAAACCTCCATGCCTGCCATTGGGAACGGTAATCAGCTGGTTCCTGATCTCAACCTGATCAAGTGCCTCGTGCAATTGAACAGCGTGCGCATAGGGCACAGTTGGGTCTGCATTCCCGTGGATGGTGATGATAGGAGGTAGGTCGGCGCGAACATATTTCATGGGCGAAACACGGTCGGCAATCTCACGCCGATTCGGCTGCGAACCCATCCACCTAACGGCGTATGCCTTTTCGTTAGCGCCGTCGAGTAAATCGACAACGTCAGTGATTCCATACCAATTTACGATGGCTGCCACAGCGGGGCTCTCGGTACCCAGACATTGTAGCGCAAGATCGGTGTCGCTAGGCAACATGCCGCTAGTCAGGGCTAGGTGGCCTCCTGCGGAGTTGCCTGAAACGACTAGTCTGTCTGTGTCGAAGCCGTATTCTTCAGCGTTGCGCGCAACCCAACGCAGTGCGCATAAACTATCTTCCACGGCGGCGGGTGCTAGTGATACCTGGCCCAGCCGATATTGCACATTTACTGCAGCCCAGCCCTGTTCCAGATAAGGAAGCAGGCGCAGAATGTTTACCTCCTTAGAACCGCCGACCCAGCCACCGCCATGGTAGTAAATAAAAGTAGGTGCCGGGCCTTCTGCGTTTCGTGGAAGATAAACGTCGACTTTTAACTCCATGTTGTTAGCTTTTAGATAGGTTAAGTTGGAGATAACTCTAAAATCGTTTTGCACCGTAGCCGTCCAGCTGGCGGTATCCGAAAGCTGCGCGTGTAGCGATTGCAAAGGGATGAAAAAGAGGCAACTGAGAAGGATTAGTTGAGTGAATTTTCTAATCATAATTAGACTCCGGTTGTTGTACGGATTAAGGTTTCAAAATACTTAGCTTTCTGTTTGACCCTTCTTCTTACTACATAATTTGTAGTCAATTAGCAGGCCAGTGAATAAGCTTCCTGTCGCGGATCGGCGGCTGCGGTGAGTACCTTGAAAGAGCAAGAACATCGCAAGACTCGGCCAACGAAAGTGAAAACGAAAATCCGACAGATAGCTAAGGCTGCGAAGGATAGTTGGTTACGAATTCAGAGACAGGTTCGTTTATAGATTCTTTCTCTGAATGCGCTACTGCGCGAGAAATTTAACTATTCGAGTATCGAAGCATTGCTGCGAGCTATTCCCATATAGTCTTGTTTGAATCCTGGCAGTAAATAGCCTTCGCTGATCAGAGAGTCTGTTGCGGCTTCGTATTGCGTCAGATAGTCGCTGAATGACGAGTACATAGCAGCAATAGGAGTACGCGGATCACTTGCCTGTTCTGCCGCCGCCATACTTGCCGGCAAGGGTATGTAGCCGCCCGATAGTCGCGCCAGCGATTTCTCCGCGCCCGTGCCTACCGCACGAAGATTCCAAGGCACGAAGGTTGCCAAGGGCACCTGTGCGAGTGGCGGCAGTACGGTTGTTTTCGCTGAGTCATTGTTGTTGCTATTTACTGCGGGCACTAGAGTCCTGTAATACATATCAGTTGTCAGCGGATGAATATCTATGATTCTATCCGTAATCCAGCGATCGCCGTAGTTGGCAAAGCCAGGCGTATAAAGCGCATCGGGGTGAGTTACCCCACTGAGTAGATTCCAGGCGCGGCTGTTGATACGACCGTCAATATGAGAGGGCACTAGAGAGCCATCCGCGATTTGCGGATAGCGAGATGCAGGCGGGGCTTCGTCGTTTGCTACCCAGTCATACATGGCAACGAGAAGTGAGTCAGCGATGGGTGCCCACATATTTGGGTTATGCGGTAACTGTCCATATGTCGCGGCACGCGGTAGTCCGCTTCCGGAGCCATGTTGCGACCCACCTATAGAATAAAAGCGCACCTCTTCGGGTAGCACTGCGTCCATAGTTCCCTGGGGGTTTGTATGAGGCAAGGATCCACCTCGCACCCAGTACTCATTCGATGTCTGAATATGCATTACCATCGGGACTGTGTTGCTCGCCCGAGCTTTGCCGAGGATACTGTCGGATCGCCCCGTAAACGGATCTGTACTTTCGCCGTAGGTAAAAGGAAACAGGTCATTTGGGAAAAGATGGTTCGAGTGTTGCCCGTTGGTTCGTGTTGGCATGGCGAAGCGATTGTTGAACATGCCATAGCCACTGCCGGCGATAACAGGAATCACGCCGTCGAATACCTTACGGCCATTTAGGTCTTCGTTGAATCCGTCGTACATGAATTGACGCAGCAGTCGTCCACTCTGTGAGTTACCCCAAGCAACGGTATTGTCGATCTCCGGCAAGCCTAGTTGTGCAAGTTGATCTGCCGCATCGCCGAAACGAATCGCCGAGACCATGTCGCGGATGGCTGCCATGCCAGCACCAGCCAGAATCGGATTGCGTGCCTCGTAGATAAGCTCATACAGCATTCCTGGCTGAAACCCGCCAGCAACACTCAAGTTAACTATTGGCTGATTGCTGTCAGTTTCTGGAACGACCTCAAGTTGAAATTGAGATCGTTCGACAGGTACGCGCGGGTCATCTTGATAGAGGCGCCGGGTCAGGCTTGCACTTGCTAATCCAGCAGCCGTTGGCTCATAGGCCAGATGTCCGCCACCGGCTATGTTTACTTTCTGCCCTGCCCCTCCTGCCACTCCTACACCAACCTCGTATCTAACTTGGCCGGTAATGCGCTGCTGTGAGGATCCCACGATCGGCGCATGCAAACGCAATCGTCCGTCTCGTGGTGACAGCTCATTTATCCATCCAGTAGCCAGATAGGTAAATCCCATTCCGCTCAGGGGGTGTAATAGCGATCGCTCCGGCGGAAACACGCTGCCTCCACGGTTGTTAACGTTATACAACAAGCCGCCGTTGGCGACCGAGACGGAGGGGACCAATAATCTAAAATCAGCAGCATACTCGACTAGGCCATCGCTGTTCACGGGAGCATACGCTATATCGGTGACTGCACCATTCAGATCCTCGTTAGGATCAAGTGTGAAGTAGGCAACCCCGGAGATTGATTGATAACTGAAGTCGACATTCGAATCAGAGAGGATCTCTCGGCTGGTGATCTCGATGCGCTCGATATCCGCAAGCGCAGTGAAAGAGACCAGTAGCGAGGCAATTACGATGAAAAGGCTTTTGAGTAATTTCATAATGTTATCCGATTGCTCTTCTTATTTGCTGGTAGGCATGGAAACACTGGAACAGTGAGTTTTTAACATTTATTGAGCAGAGTCAATGACTTCGAGCCCAGACTACACCGACTCTGTCAACGCGCCCCTTTTATTGGCGCGATACTGTTGAAATACCGGCATTAGAGCCGTCAACGCGGACCCCACGACTAGCAGGAAAGCCCCGAGCAAGGACAGCATACTTAAGCGATCTGAGAAGGCATAGTCGGGCTGGAAGAACACAAGAAGCTTCAGTGAGCCTATTGTGAACAGCGGAGCTAGCGCGAGGACGGCGCTGACTTTGGAGGCATCCCAACAGTTCAACGCCTCGGCAAAACAACCATAGGCGATAATAGTGTTCAAACAGCAGAACAACAGCAGATAGACCTGAATCTCGCTAAGCTGAAAAAGGCTTAGTGGCGAAATGAGGGGGAGCAGCGCGATACTAGAAAAAGCATAAATTAGAAATAAGATCTGCACCGAGGAAAAACTATTCAGCAGTTGCTTTTGCAACAGCGCATAGACGGCCCAGGTTATAGCGGCGAAGACTACGATGATTACTCCGATAGTTTCTCTATTTTCAAGACTGAGAAATCCACTTAAGCGATCGTTAAAGAAAAGCAAAAGACCGCATATAATTAATCCAGTTCCAACTTTCTGCACTGCTAAGAATGGTTCCTTGTACAGGAAGACTCCACCCAAAATTAGGAACAAGGTAGTGAGTTGAATAACTGCTTCACTAGTTTCACCGTTGACAAAATTTAGGCTATAAGAAAAGAGGAAATAGTTAATACAAAGCCCGACAGCTGCAAACAGGAGAAACCATTTTATCTGGGCTGCCTGTCGTAATATCTGCGGTATTTTCCTTTGAATAGTTAGCCAAGCAAAGAGCACTATGCCCGCGGCAAAGAATCGGTACCATACGATAGTAATAGCATCCATCCCCGCGAGAAGTTCCTTCAGCGCAACAGGCAGCATACCCCATAGCATCGCTGCAATGAGGGATAGAAAGAATCCGGTTGTATGTTTTATTGTTGGGCTGTGCATGAATGAATTCGTGACCGTGGCCTCAATTACGCATGACGCTTCGAGGCCAATAGAAATTTTATTTAGGGACGTTACTACAGGATTGCTATCCGACTATCTAAAAGCCTACTAACCAACACTAGGACAAACTAGTTTCCTTAATGTCAAGTGTAAATCATATTTCGCGCGCTACCTATTCGATTTGGACATAGGCAATCGGATTGATCAGATTACCCTAGAGAGAAATCAGGACAGTTGTATGTGACGAGAGAAACGCGCGCTCAAAAATTCCATCTGATCGGCTAGTACATTGTGATTTGATAGATAGAGAAACTCGTATTGATTCGGCACGAAGGGTATGGCCAAGAGTTCCATATTAGCCTGTTCGGGAGAACGATCGGCTTTTCGATTATTGCAGCGTCTACAGGAAGTTACGACATTGGTCCAAACGTCTATACCCCCCCGAGAGAGAGGCTCCACATGATCTCGAGAAAGGTTGTTCGAGATAAACTGACCACCACAGTAGAGACAGATGTTCTGATCGCGCCTGAATAAAAATCTATTTTCGAGCGGTGGGTTGAATCTATTTTCATGGACCTTACCGTCGCATGCAACGATGCTGGGCAGTCGTAGCACGGATTGCTTACCGCTACGATTAATACCTCCTCGCATCTCAAAGACAGTGCTGCCGAGAGACCAGACGACGAGGTCTTTAACCAGCAAGGTCGCTGTCTCTTCTCGGGTAAGCCAACTTACCGGAATACCCGCTTTGTTTAACCTTAAAATCTTAGCATTCACGTAGAATCACCCTACGACAATCGTCCAAAATCAGGAAACACTTGTGGAGTTTACTCCTTCTTATTATCGGCGCAATCTCGTCTTGCTAAAACGTTAACAGAGACGCGGATAAGGCGGTAGCAGGGTAGAGAACCCTAGCTATTTTGGTTTTTCGCGGCAAGACGCGCTTTGTGTTTAGCCCACCCACCATTGCTCAACCAGTAACCTGTTTGCAGTACTAAGAGCAGGGCAAGGAATAGGGGCAAGCTGCCGTAATCGGGGCCACCGACCTGAAAATAGAACACCGCCGTATAATATCTATCCTCTGTCGGATGCTCTGCAGTGACAACGCCGATATAGGTGCCCTTGTTATCGAACTCATAGCTTGCCGTATAAAAGCCGCCAGGCTCTATACGCTGAGGCTCGTAATAGACCGTTGCCGCCTCGAGATCCTCTATGGCGAGCACATCCTCCAAAGCCGCATACTGCCCCACCTCATTTATGTCGCGGATGATGCGAAAGTCGATGAGCATCTCCGGCATCAGATTGTGCAAATATTCCATGACGAAAACCGAACGCGAGACGTCAGGAATGTCTTCACAGAATTCATCTGAGCCTCTAGTCTCGGGCTGGAAAACCGTGAAGTGCGCCTGCAGAAAGTTGATGTTGATTACACAGAGGTCTTCTTGGAAGGCAACGCCCCCATGGGCGCTCGCATACTGACCCGACAGTGTCGAGGCAAGTAAAAGCAGAGCGAGGAGAATTCGGCGCGGTAGGTGAGGGCTCATGTCAAACAGGGTTGTGGCTACTATGTGTGGCGAGTAAAAGAGGTTCATACTTTAGCATATTTGCAAGATAGACGCTAAGCGCAATGCTCGAGATGGTTATTGCTTGGCTGCGTTTATCTACCAAGCAATAATGCTACCGTCATAGTTAAAGAAGCTACCTGAACTTTGTGGATCTAGATCATCGACAACCTGCAACATGCCAGTCACGCTGGTTTTTGTATCTATCAGGGCATTCTGTCCGCCCATGTCGGTCAGCACCCAGCCGGGATGCAGGACGGCGGCGCTAAAGCCCTCACCAGCTAGATCTATAGCTAGGCTCTTAACCACGCTATTCAGTGCCGTCTTGGAGCTACGATAGATATAGGATCCACCCCCGCTATTATCATCGATGGAACCCATCTTGGATGTCAGGTACACCATCTTCTTGTCTTTACCCTGCCGAAGATTCGGCATAAGCAATTGACTGAGCATCAAAGGTGCAATCGAATTTACCTGTAGAACTGAAGCCCAGAGCTGGCCATCTACTTCACCAAATTTAACATTGCGCGGCCCATAAACTCCTGCGTTATTGATGAAAATATCGATCGGCGTATCAGCCAATTGCTGCACAAATTCCAGGATTGATTCGGCGGAGGAAACATCAAGCTGCCGAACTTCCAACTTATCATGATCATTGCGTAGCTTCTTCAAGGCATCCGCTGCCTCGATATCTCTGCACGTGGCGATAACGCGATCACCGCGAGCAAGGTATTGCTTCGTGAATTCTAAGCCAATGCCCCGATTCGTTCCGGTTATTAAAATAGTAGCCATCTTCTCTATTCCTAGCTGTTTTTAATCATCTCGGAGTCTATCAAATCTAGCGCAGTTGGTAAGTAGCCAACCAAAGCTATGCTCCGTCTTTAGGGCCGCTGGAGAGTCTTATACTCGGTTAGACTGAAGTGCGCAGTAACCTTCTGCTATAATACCCCGTCTGATTCACCAAACGAGTTAAATAGCTCCTAATTAAGCCCTATAGCGAAAACCAATGCGCAGCAAACCCCAACCGGCAACCTCAATAATACTATTCGCAATTCTGCAGACTTCAGGCTCGCTGACTTTCGCACAGGATGCAGAGGAAGTACTGGTCATCGGTGTAATCCCAACCGGTGCTGGCATAGATAAAGACAAGATTCCATTTCCGGTTCAAAACCGCAACGCATCCGATATAGAGAACGCCAACCCGCTGAACATCTCAGACTTTCTCAGACAGAGTTTCAGCAGCGTGTCGCTCAACGATGCTCAGAACAACCCCATGCAACCTGATCTACAATATCGTGGCTTCACTGCCTCGCCCCTACTCGGCTTAGCACAGGGCTTGGCGGTCTACCAGAATGGTGCGCGCATCAATGAGCCTTTGGGCGACGCGGTGAATTGGGATCTTTTGCCGCAATCAGCAGTCCAGTCAATAACTCTCTCTGGTGGCGCTAATCCATTGTTCGGACTTAACAGCTTGGGTGGCTCACTGGTCATTGATATGAAAGATGGTTTTAGCTCACCGGGCAGCAGTGTCGAGATTAGCTCGGGCTCGTTCGGTCGTACCACAGCAAACATCGAGGTCGGCGGGAACAACGGCTCATTCGGCTACTATGCAAACTTGGAAAGCTTCCAAGAAGACGGCTGGCGTGACCAATCTAAATCAGATGCATTGAATTTCTATGGCAGTGTTGGTTGGCGATCGGATTCGACACGACTCAACTTCAACTATCAATACGGCGTATCAGAACTAATTGGCAACGGCGCATCACCAACAGAATTGCTAGCACTCGATAGGGAAGCAATTTTCACAGGCCCGGACACAACCGAGAACGATATGCAGATGGCCAGCTTCGACTATGAGATTGACGTAAGTGCAAACATCAGCTTTGGCGGCAATATTTTCTACAGGAAAAACAAGACCGATTCTTTCAACGGTGATGGTTCTGAATTTGCAGTCTGCAACCTCGGCGGCATACCACAACTTCTCGATGAGATAGAGGAAGATGGTCTCGAAGAACTAGGCCTTATTGATAGCGACATCTGCAACAATCAGTTTGCAAATAGTGATGCTCTTGAAGCTTTCCTAAATCAGACTGCTTCCATGCTAGAGATTGATGCTGAATTTAATCTGGAGAGTTTCATAGATGACATATCGGGCTCGGGAATTCTTTCCGACGAGGGAATTAATAATCTTAGCGATCGGGCTCAACAAAGCGTAGGCGCCGATTTCCAATGGACGATTCGCGGAAATTTTCTGGGTTACAGCTCGCAGGTCATTGCCGGCGGCGCGTATTATAGAGGCGAGTCAAACTTCAACTCAGTCTTAGAGCTGGCAGAACTCGATCCTATTAGCAGACTAACACTAGGTCTAGGAACTGGTACCTTCGTTGACAGCGAAGCGACCTCGATAAATACCGAGACAGAGTCTAGCAGTCTGTATATCTCTAATACTATGGACCTGAGTTCGACCGTGGCACTAACACTATCTGCCCGCGGAAATTACACAGACGTTACGCTGCGTGACAGGTCCGGCGTACGGCCAGAACTCAACGGCAGCCATAATTTCTCTAGAGTTAATCCTTCACTAGGACTTACTTGGCAGGCTAGCGATAGCCATACTTTGTATACCTCTTATAGTGAATCTTCTCGGGCCCCTACTCCAATCGAGCTTGCCTGTAATGAGGGCGTCTTCGATCTAGCCGTAGCCTTTGCGATAGAGGCTGGCGAAGACCCAGGTGATGTGGATCTGGAATGCCGCCTACCCAATGCCTTCTTGGCCGATCCACCACTAGATGATGTGATCGCAAAGAGTTTCGAGTTAGGATCACGCGGCTTCATCAACGACATCGCGTACTCACTAGGAATGTTTCACACACTGAACAAGGACGACATCTTATTTCAGACTACCGGCCGTTCCACCGGCCTTTTCGCGAACGTCGATGAGACGAGGCGAGCTGGAATAGAGTCTAGTTTGCAGGGGAAGTGGCGCGCGTTCAGCTGGCTAGCAGCTTACAGCTACATCGAGGCGACCTTCGAAGACGACTTTCAGGCACTGAGCCCAAACCACGAATTTGCAGACGATGAAGGTGAAGTTATGGTACGTGCGGGTGATCGCATTCCTGGAATACCCCAACACCAATTCAAGGTTTCCAGCGATTACCGGTTCACTAACGGCCTAAGCATCGGGCTAGACGTGCTCAGCAATGGCAGCCAAGTTCTGCGCGGCGATGAGCCTAACCAACTGGACGAAGTCTCCGGCTATACCACTGTCGGTATGCGCGCTCGCTACAGCATCAATGAAAAACTGGAACTGTTCGCGAAGGTAGATAATCTTCTGGATAGAGAATACGAGAGTTTCGGTTTGCTGGGCGAAGAGCCGGCTGAACTAGGAGTACCTATCATCGAAGACTTTACTAACCCTGTGTTCTTGGGCGCTGGGGCTCCGAGGGCTGCATTTCTTGGAATTCGCTACAAATTCTAACTGCAAACCTAGATAGCTCAACCTTACCTGTTACGTAAGAACTCCACAGCTCGATCTGGAAAGTCGGTAAAAACACCATCAATACCCGCGCGGAAATAGTGTATTTCTAGCAGGTCTTCATAGCTATTCGCGTAGTCCGGCACCTGGCCCGGATCTAAGCGATAGGTGTACGGGTGAACTTGCATGCCAGCGGCGTGAGCTCTAGTCACGAAGTCGCTAACTTGAATATTCGCCTTCTGAGAGTCCCTAGAAACCACTAGGCCCTTTTCGGGGCCAACTCCATCCGCGAATGCCGACAGTTTATCCATACCGTCTTCTTCGAACATCCATGGATAGGAAGAGACGCCGCCGATCAATTGCACGAGATTTAGGTCAACACCTTGTGCGGGCATAATTTCATCATGAATGATTTTTAATTCTTCAAAACTAAATGTTTGTAGGAACACCTTGTCTTGCTTACTAGCATAGCCGTAGGATTTGAGCATTCTAACAACTGCGGAGCTGATGTCTTTTCCTGCTTCGCGGTGAAACTCCGGGCCTTTGATTTCTGGGTAGATGCCAACGTTCTTTCCGGTGGATTTGTTCATGCCCTGGATTAATTCGATTTCTTCTGACAGTGTCGGCACACTGAAGGTGGATTCTCCGATTGGGAATCGATTGGCATAGCCCTGCTTTTTCTCACCATTTTCGATATCGAAGCCTTCGCTTGCTCGAAGTTGCCTTACCTCAGCAAGAGTGAAATCGATAGCGTAGTAACGGCCATCATCTCTCACTCGATCGGGAAAACGCTCAGCAACGTCGGTCGTTCTATCCAGAGTGATGTCGTGCAGCACGATGAGATGGTCATCGCTGGTCATTACGACATCTTGTTCTATATAGTCGGCGCCCATGGCGAATGCCATGGCCTTGGCTTGCAACGTGTGCTCGGGCAAATAACCACTGGCACCCCGATGAGCGATAACGACTTTCTGTGACTGCGCCTGAGTAGATAGTGTTGCTGTCATGAGTAGTACACCGATTGCCTTAGCGGCGATAGATCTGAAACGAGAAGAATGCATTAGAGTTACCTGGGTGCCTGCCTGAGAATATCGGATGCTCTCTCGACGATGAATGATTGACCTTAAGTCTAAGCGACGAACCCTGTCTTTTATATTACAAAGCGCGCCGAAAATACAGTGTATCCCAATCTATGAGCCCAGTCGGTAACGCAATTTAATCGCTATAGTATCGACGATTCTCTCGTTCCACGATTGTTCGAGAAGCTCTTGAAATGACTGAAAGTTATCTCGCGGCAGATTACTCCCGCGCGTATAGACCACGAACAAGTCCGAAAGCGGCGCAATTTCCCAGCGATATCTCGCCTGAAATGTGAGCCTGCTGATGACGAAGTCATCCGGTGTTGAATCCGGATTAGCAACACTCTGCAGGAATTCTCGAGAGTTTGGATTGACCTGCCAGAAACGGTCTTCAAAGGCCTTCAGGGCGGTCCACTGCATGGTGAAACGCAGCTGCTGCTTAGCGGAGATGAAATAGTTCGTTTCCAGGCTCGGGGACCATTGATGGGATTCGAAGCTCGTGTAGCTGCCTTCGCCCTTGTGTACGAGTAGCGCCTCTCTATCGGTATAGTCGAGTCTTAAATCTGTGGAAAATCTATCGTTGGGACGCCACACAATACCTGCCGAGCCGCGTGTCCTGGCGGGTCCCAACTCATCCTGATCCATGTTCAAATTTACGTTATAGGAAATCGATTCTGCGCGGTTCGTGCTATAACCGAAATTTGCACCCCATCTACCTTGAACTCGGAAGTCGCCGGTACCTCTGCCTAAACGGTCATCGATGCGCTCTGGGAAGTACCGAAAGCTGTAATCGAATTTATTGTTATCGAAAGACGTATAGCTGCGATTAAAAAATAGCCCCACCCTGACCGGCTGACCCTGAGTATTCCATTGATTCGTGAAGGAAATGCGTGTTGAACGCTCACGTAGTCCAAGCACATCCGACTCGGTTCTGGAGTAACTGTAATCCATGTTCACCTGATCGTTGCGCGTCAGAAAACCAAGATCATTAATATCTAATGTGTCGTCTATGTAGGTCGAACGCAGAGTATGTTGTACCCCTCGTTGCGGGCGAAAGCTAACATCGGCAAAGCCTCCTGTTCCCGTAATGCCTTGCACATCGCTATGCATAACCTGACCATCAACCACCCAGCGGTTATCTGCAGAAAAGTAATGTGCATCTATCGAGTTCACTGTTGCATCAACGCCAGGATGAGAAATATCTGTACCCATCCAACCAAGAGCGCGGCGACCACCGGCGCCAGTATCTTCGTATAATACTCTAGCTATAGTGAAGTCTCTTCCTTCAGCTTGTAGATGAACTCTTGTTCCATCATCGAGCGTACCGCGAATCTCAGTGTCGTCCTCCGAAGCAACTAGCGCTCCGTAGCGCCAGTTGCCGTTCTGGCCAGCTAGCTTGACCGCGCCTAATAACTCGGTAGGACGACTCAAGTCGGTTGCCACCACGTCTACATTATCAGGCACGTCAAATATTGCAGACCCACCTATACGACGCGTGTTTAACAATGAAATCGGGCCACCGGGGCCACCCCGCCCAGAGGTGCGCGGTGATGTATTAAAAATGTCTTGTCCTTCCAAGAAGAAGGAACGCTTCTCGGGGAAAAATACCTCGAACGCTGTCAAATTAACGACCACATCATCTGACTCCACGTTGCCGAAATCTGGATTCAGCGTGGCGGATAGAAGCGTGTTCGTTGTAGGCCTCCAGAAAATCTCTGATCCCACTTTGAATTCGGTTTGGTTTGAAATATTGTCAACTACAGTCGAAGCAAATGGGTAGTAGGTCAGCTGTCTGCGCGGTTCGATATCTCTGAGCTCATACTTTTCAAAGGCAGAGATATATTGATTTACCGTGCGCGGCAATGGAGGATTAGACCAAGCTTCTCCACCAAGATGGCCGACTTGACGTTCAAAATAGAGCCCTATCTGCCTTACATCATCGACTTGAGGCAGCGGCATCATAGACCATGGTACGAAGTACTCCACACTCCAGCCATCTTCCAATGCTTGAGTGCGGCCATTCCAAGAACCATCCCACTGCATATTTAACTGGCGCTCTGGTAATAACGAGCCATCGGTCATGGAATCACCGAGGTTGATGCGCAGAAAATAGCCATACAACCCATCTCCAGATGCATCGATTCCGACCACGAAGCCATCTCTGTCTAGCTGTACATCTCTTGAAGTCATCCGTGCTACTAAGGTGCCAGGCGGCTGATAATTGACAGAGGAGACGTAAATTCCACGCTCTGTATAAAACATACGAATGTGAGTCTCGTACGGAGTTTCAGCCAAGGTATCGGGGTTGATGACCCGCATATTATCAACGACTGGAATGTTCGCCCAAACTGCCTCGTCGACAAAGCCATCCAGATTGATATTTGCATCACTCTCATCAACCCGCGTGAGCTGAGGAATTGATTGCTGTGCCAGAAGCGGCAAGGAATATAAGGTAAGCAAGAGACAAAGGCAGAGGCGGGGATGGAACTTGCTCATATTTATACCCTAGGGTTGGCTCTTAATCACTGCGGCCTACAATATCTCGGGTAAGCACTAGTTCTTATCTTGGCACTATATCGTACTAATTTTTGTGAATTACTAAATAGAAACAAATAGTTACAATTTTCTCTCAGAAACTAGCACACTAACTTTGGGTATATCGGCCAACTCAAGCTGCGTCTGCCATGTTTCGTCATTATTGCCCTGCAATTTGCCCGTATTAGGCCCTTCGCTTGTCAGATTACTACGCTGTAATACACGCTAATCTACTAACAATTGCTAAGGAGTACCCGGTGAAACTATTCAAGAAGACTCAGAATTGTCTATTCGTTGAGGAGGAGAGATATAAATGGGCCGCAAAGAAATCGGGCATGAGTCGTCACCTGATTACGGTATCCGTGCTCTGCCTATTTGTAGCATTTCTCTTTGGTGCGCTGCGCTAACGTTCAGGAACGTTGAGCCCTAACGCGCCTGAAGGATAGCCTCCAGCATTAGCTGTTGACCATCCCGCTGAATATCCAAGCGGACGGTATCACCGGGAGCCGACTCCCTCAGCAGATTCGAATAGACCTGCAGGTCGGTCATAGCTTGCTCATTATAGTTGAGTAGAATATCTCCAGAGCGCATTCCGGCCTGTTGCGCAGCACCGCCTGGTGTAACATCACTTATGCGCACGCCAACACCAGAAAAAGCGAAGTCTGGCACCGTGCCTAGGCTCGCAGATCGCTCTCCACTAGCCCCGCTGACTCTCGAGCGCACTCGAACCTGCGCACCTGCAAGTGTCACTCGCAGCGGTTCAGTGTTGTCCGCGAGATAGACCGCAGCCTCTTCTAGCCAGAGTGCTACATCCGCCATGCCGGCCAGATCGAGCTTGTCTGCGCTATCACTCAATTGATGATAATCCTCATGCACCCCGCTAAATAGATGGATGGATGGTATGCCTGCATTCAGGAAGCTCACATGATCGCTGCCAGCAATCGTATTGGCGGGAAAGCTGGAATTTACACCGATGGTGAACCCGATGCCCTGTGCCATGAAGGGCCATTCATAGGCACTATCGGCAGCGAATACCTGCAGGTCTCGGCCATCGAGACGTCCTACAGCATCTAGATTAATCATTGCGTAGAAGTCTCTAGATTCGAATCCGGCAGGTGGGTTATCGACAAAATATTGCGAGCCTAGCAGGCCAGACTCTTCCCCGCTGAATGCAACGAAGAGAATCGGTCTCTGAGGAGTAAAAGCGCGCGCGAGATGACTCGCTACTTCGATCAACGTGGCGATACCCGCCGCGTTGTCATCTGCGCCTGGGAAATGACGACCAGATTCCGCATCGATTCCTAGGTGATCGTAGTGAGCGCCGATGATAACAGGCTCACCACTAAGCGAACGATTCACGCCCGGAATCATGCCGACGATATTCGCCATCTTTACATTGCCTTTTCCAATAACGCTTTGGCTCCACTCTTGACTATAGGTTCCATTAAGCGTCTGTAGTCCGGCGGCTCGAAATTGCCCAGCAATGTATTTCGCGGCCAGATCGATACCACTCGTCCTTAGCCCTCTACCCTGAAACTCTGCGGAACTTAACTCTGTGGCATGTTCTCTCAGCTGATCAATCATGTACTTCGAAGGAAGCGCCGCAAGCGGTTCCTGCACAGGTAGATTCTCGAAGTTTACTGCCACCTGCAGATCCGGTTTGATCCATTGCATTGGTGAATCGGGGCTCGACCAAACTCCTTTCACATCGTTCGTTGGCTCATCTCCCAAGAAACTCAGATAGGAATATTTCCCGTAGTGCGGCAGCTTCTCAATCATTCCTGGCATCGCTATCATCTGATCTACATCGATGAAGCCCAGTGCGAGCTCCGAATTGCCTGGGTGGCGAGCAATTAGCACACTGCTTCTGTCTGCAAATTCTACATCGCCTCCACCCATGAGAATTCCCGCCAGGCTCATCTGAGCCCCATACAATTCACTCGCAGCGAATACAGATTGTGCGAACGGATTGTTACGCCCGAGTACCCACACCGATCGATCCTGTGGTAGTTCTGCGATATCTTCTGCGTTTACTATTTGCGCATCGACACCCGCCGCAAAGGATTCAACCATCTGCGCCCAATGCTGTCGGTTCGCTTGCGGCAATACAAAGCTGATGATTTCGGCGCCGAATAATTCACCGATAGTGGGAGGCGTCTCTTCTCTATCCAAAGTTCGAAACACATCAAAATAAGGGTCGACCAACACAGCCTGCAGTTGATCGTAGTTATCAGCCATGACGCCTTCGAGTCGCTGCGTAATATCGATGTCATAAATTTCCGGGATATCGCTTCCTTCGTAATAGAGCGCAACCGGCACTCTAAGTGCGTAGGGATCTTCTGCCTGAATCTGCGCAAACATTATTCGAGCACGATCACCAATGACCTCTTCCACTGAGATAGATAACTCTGGCGCCCCAGTTCGGTTAACCCACTGACTGAAGAAGCCACTAAGATCCAAGCCACTCAACTCGGAAAAATGTAGCGAGATATCTTCGAATGTCGCACGCTTGAATTTATAGTCTTCATAAAACTGCCGCAACCCTGCTACAAACAGCTCATCGCCGATTTGAATTCGCAGCATATGCCAGAGCATAAGTGTCTTGCCATAGCCAACGGCTTGAGAGGCCGCCGAGTTACGGGAGGTAAATTGCGAAAGAGGAAAGTCCGCTCCATCGGCGACGTAGTTCTTGTATCTAGCCAACATTTCTTTTCGATACTCATGCCCTAAGCCATCCATTTCTCGAAACAGGTGGTCGGCGAGATAAGCCGTTAGGCCTTCACTCCAGTTGCCTGACTCATAATCAGGGTAGACTCCGTTGCCCCACCAATTGTGAAGGATTTCATGCGGGTAAGAAGACTCGAGTATGAAGGGAAAACGAATCACCTGTTCACCGAGCAGCGTAAACGATGGCATCCCGTATCCGGTTTCCCAAAAGTTTTCGATAAGGGCGAATTTGCTATAGGGATATTCGCCGAGTAGTGGTTCGTATAGAGCCAAATAGCGCCCTGTCGCATCCATGTATTTTGTTGCTAGATTCGGGTCCGGTGTTCGCAGATATGCAAGAACCTCAACATCATCTGCCTGCTGTGAATACTCAGTAAAATTAGCAGCGATCAGATAGACCTCTTCCATGGGCTGGTCGCTTTGCCAGCCGTTGTCATCAAGGCGATCGCCTTGGCTAACTGCTGTCCAGCTGCTCGCTGAATCGGCGAACTCTACCTGCACATCGAAACTGATCAGATCGCTTCCGAAGTCTGCAACCCAGACGCTGCCCTTGTTTAGATAGACCCCCTGCTTGCTGATGATGCCAAAGCTCTGCGCAAAGCTCTGCGCATACTCGGCGCTAGTCTGCTCAGCGGTATCGAAGATCGTCCCGCTATAGATAAGTACTAACTGATTTGAATTTCTGCGGCCAAGACTAATACTGTACGTGGTCGTTGCTGCGGCTAGTCCACCGGTGTTATTGATCCCCGGCACGTCCGCTTGCGTGTCGGCTGCAACTGCTTGTAGGAGCCTAGGATTATTAGTGATACGAAGATTGCTGTTCAGCGAGAAGTTCAGTGGTGAGGCCAACATCGAATCTGGCAGAGTAACGGTGTCCTCCACCGAGAGCGATTGATTCTGTGGATCGAGGATTACCTTAAGACTATGGTGGACAAGCGCGGGCTCACTTTCCACAGCATCGGTAATCTGCGCTGATACGCTACCCACTAAAAATGAGAGTGCACCGCACAGGCTTAAACCAACAATGACTGTTCGATGCAACACGCTTTGTGAAATCCTGTTTGTCATAACATTCTTAGAGACTAAGCAGCGCGACTAGGATTACAGCCCCAACAGCTCCAGTGCTTGTCGGTGATTCCAATCGCTCATGTGAATCTGCGAGGTTCCATCAGCAGTTCGCGTCGTACTCCAAGTCAGCTGAGTTCCATCGGGTGAGAACACCGGAAGGATATCTGTGCCTGCCGTATTGGTTACACGTACAGGGGGATTCATTCCTATCGGGTCTATCATGAACAGTTCAAAATTCGCATTGCCAAGAATATTGCTGGAATAGATAATGTAGTCGCCGCTTGGGTGATAGTATGGCCCCCAGGAGACCATAGCGTCTGCGGTCAATTGGCGCTGACCACTGCCGTCAATATTCATAGTCCAGATCTCCGCACTGTTGCCGTCTGGATTAAAACGACGCCACACAACCTTGTTATTATCTGGGCTAAAGAAAGGGCCGCCATCGTAGCCAGGCGAATGAGTAATCTGTCTAACGTTCGAGCCGTCCGCATCCATTAGATAGAGATCCATGAAATACGAAGCGTCGTCATCAAAAAGTTTTTGCTCGGCCTGACTCAGGTTGCGCTGATAGGCCTCTCGGTTTGACGCGAATAGAATCTGGCTACCATCTGCTGAATAGGAACCCTCTGCGTCATAGCCATCGGTACTGGTAAGATTAACTAGGTTGTTCCCATTACTGTCTGCCTGATAAATATCGTAGTGGCGGTCGTAGTCCCAGCCATAAGGCCGACTGATACCACTTTCCCGTATTGAAATCTCTTCAGCCTGCTTACCCCGTGCATCTGGGTCCTCGTGCGTAGAGGAAAACATAACCATATCCAGAGTCGGATGAATCCATGAACAAGTAGTAAGGCCAATCCCAGGAGACACTTTTTGTGAGCTGCCATCTGTTAGATTCAAGACATAGATCTGGTAGAAGGGATTGTCGCCAACGGTCTCGCTCTGGTAGATGAAACGATCACCATCTGCACTAAAATAGCCCTCTCCAGAGCGCAGACTGCCTTCTATCAACTGACGAGTATTTGAGAGTAACTGACCTTCATTGTTACTCTCAATTGATGCGTCGGCGGGCGCAGGTGCAGAATAGCTCGCGGCGGCCACGCCATCAGGCTGACTGTATGAGCTTGCGCCAGAATTTCCATCCTGAGCTGCAGCCAAAATGGAAAACCCAAGATAGCCGGGTAAGATAAAACTAGTCGTGATCAGAGTCTTAATGAGTTGTTCTCGAGAGATCTTATTCATGGCGATATCCAGTCTAAAAATTAAAACGTGGTTTTCGTGGTTGAGTTTGTTCTAATCAGTTCGTTGGGGCTAACCGAAACGAAAATTTTGCTGTTGGGGAAATACGCCAAACAGGCCCCCAGTGTGAATGAAAACCACATTCTTTGCGCCACAAAGCGCCCCCGCGTGACCCTTTTGCAGCTCGGTTACCATGCCATGAAAGGCTTTTCCTGTATAGACTGGATCTAGAAAAATTCCCTCGCTACTGGCTAACTCAGCAATGCTATCAAAAATCTCAGGGCCTGCAGCACCATAGCCCGGACCTACATAGCCCTCTACAGTTTTAATCTTAACCTTATCTTCATCGAATTCTTGATTGTATCGTTGCTTCCAGAGCATCACATCTTCACGAATCTTCCTCTCGAAGTAAGCGGCATCATCGCTGACATTAAAAGCGACTACCTGACTCCCCATGCCGAGTAGTTCTGTGCCGACAATCAATCCTCCCTGTGTTCCTCCGGAGCCAGTAGCGGTAACTATATATTCCGGCTCCATCTTCAGATCTTGGAAATTTTGTTTTAACTCTTCACTCGCCTTTATATAGCCCCATAGCCCAACTTCGTCGCTAGCTCCGACTGGAATGAAGAAAGCCTTTCGGTCCCCTGACGCATAAAGGGCCTGTAATTCTGTCGCCAAGTCCTCATGACCGCGCCATTGACCCTGACTCAGGTAGCTGATTTGCGCTCCGCAGAGATAGTCCATTAGCAAGTTACCTTCCGGTACGTCAGGTTTCTCGCCGCGAAGGATAAGATGTACTTTCATACCTAATCGCGCACCCAGCACCGCGGTAGCTCGACAATGATTCGATTGGATACCGCCGCAAGTGATCAAGGTGTCACATGATTGATTCTGGGCCTCAGCAATACAGAACTCTAGTTTCCGTATCTTATTCCCAGAAACTTCGGTGCCAGTGAGCTCGTCACGTTTGACCCAGATAGTTGTATCTTTAAAACGCTTAGAAAATCTTTCCAGCTTTGTAATAGGTGTAGGCAATTGTGCGAGTTCTATTCTTGCCGGCCATTTGATCATTTGAAGCATCCCTGATTAATCCGAGCTAAAAAACAAAAAACGGAACAAGAGCTAGTCCGATTCCGTTTCTGCGTTGCCTCATTCTAATAGCTCCGCGCGCGGAGCTATTAGAACACACTTATGTTACTTTTTTTTCTTGAGCTTACTTCTTAGTTGCGTCGTAAGTCTCAACACCGCCTGCTGCACTTGGGCCCGAGGCCTCTGCAGTATCGAGTGGCTTCAAGGCTTCGCTATACAGAAACAAATCTGTGAGCACGGCGCGAAGATGAATGGACGCATTTAGATTGTCCACGATCTCCGATCCAATTTTTTCTTGATTCAGAATGAAGCGGATAGCAGCTCCAGCATTTCGGCAATCATTAGCGATTACTTGCTCGAAATCATCCTTGCTCTCAGAAAAAGCAGCCGCGATGTTCTTCATCCCGACTGAAATTCCTTCAATGATGGGCCTAGCATGTGGACCAGGTCCCGTCTCATTTTGTGCAGGTCTTCCCTGAGCGGCAAAAGCCAACAGGAACTCATAGCCAGATTCTATGGCTTCTATATCATCTTCTATCACAGCATTTTACTCGTTAGTCGTTTTCAGATCCGTATCAAAAAGCGATACGCAGGGATTTAGTCGGCTTCTTTTGGAGACCATAAGCTCGTGTCATGGTTTGCCGTCATCTCATCTTCCGAAATCCAACCTGATACCATAGAACGTGTATAGAACAATTTTTCTGGCCTCAAGGCGAAGTAGATATGCGTTGACGCAAGAGCTACTAGCGCAAGAGTAGAAAGACCGTGCAACAAGAACATTAGACCGAGTGTGTCTTCTGCCATGCTATTGGTTCGATCCCAAAATGGGGTGTCGATCTGCAAGAACAATAAAATACCAGTGCCAATAACCGCCAGCACTACTACCGTTACAGCCCAGTGCATACCCTTCTGCTCAAAAGTATATTTACCCGGCTTCTGTGTTGAATCGAATGGCTCGCCGAAATCTTTCGGGCCAAGAATCATAGACTTGAAATCTTGCCAAAAAAGCGAACGGATAATATGAAACACCACCACGAAAGTAAGTAAGAGTCCGGCGATCCAATGGATGTTCAGCCAGGCAATACGCAGCCCTAAAATTGGAGCCACACCTGTCGCAATCAGAGCCAGAATGCTCGCGGCCATCACCCAATGAAACAATCGATCGATAGTCTCATGACGAAGTACTCGTCGACCCTCAGATGAAGCCTTCTCTATCTTCTTGTTGGCCAATGCAGCCATGATGATCGCATGCGCTGCAAGTAGGACTAAAACTGCAACAGCAACAACCCAGAGTAAATCCCATGAAACACCGAGAATTACTTCCTCACCCCAAACATCGCGTTTATAGCGGACAATTTCTCCCACAGTACGGCCCTCTCATTTCTTATGTTTATTATTTATTTTTGGTTTAGCTAATTCGAGAAGACCCGAGGTTTAACCCCTGATCGCTCGCTTAACTAGATTTTCCATTAAAGGCACTTTGAAATGATTGTAGTTCAAAGGTCTAGCGCCCTCAGTAGACATGGCCGCAACTTGATCGGCTAATTCATCTGAACGTTGCTGTCCGCGAATAGCATTCTCTACAGCTTCCAGACGACGAGGTGTACATTCAACTGCACCGCAAACTATACGAGCGTCTGTAATCGATCCACCTGACACTTTAATCGCCGCAGCAACATTCACTAGGGCAAAGTCCCATACATTTCTATCGGCGACTTTCTCGAAATAGAACTCCGCATTTGCCCACTCATTGGGTAAGCGAACCGCTGTCAGAATTTCGCCTTCATTCAACACTGTCATATTGACGATGTCGCGATCAGGACCTACAAAGAAGTCTTGAGCAGAAATCAATCTCTCTCCACTAACACTTGCTACGACCATAGTTGCATCTAGCGCAACTAGAGCGGGTGCAGTATCCGAAGGGCTTACCGCAACACAGCGGCTAGCTCCGAATATAGCGTGTTCACGATTCAAGCCTTCTGGAGAATCTGCATAGCAAATATTGCCACCGGCACGATAACAATCGAGTCCACGGCGGTAATACCAGCAACGTGCGTCCTGGTTCAGATTGCCGCCCAAAGTTCCGACATTGCGAATCTGTGGGCTAGCTACCTTGCTGGCCGCTGTTGCGAGGAGGCCAAACTTTGATTTCACCAATGGATGGTTAGCGATGTCTGTAAGTGTTGTCACTGCGCCGATTTCAATACCGTCTGCAGATTCCTTCACTCCTTTCCAAGCATCGATCTGAGCTATTTCGATCATGGCCGCAGGAGACTTGTTGCGGTCTTTCAACCAGCCATAAGTGTCCTGACCGCCACCAACTATCCAGCCGTCGTTACCTAGAGTACTTGCTAAATCCAGAGCATTTGCTTCATCAGTAGGCTGATAAAGTTCGATATCGGGCATTACGTCATGTGATGTAGCTGGCATATCAACCTCTGAAATTGTTTTGAGCAAGAGGAGTCGCGTCTTCCGAAACACCTGCTATATGGTTAATGATCATGTCTGTTGTAACAGGCGCGGCGTCGAACATATGCCCACCTAATGCATCCGAGATAGCAGCGTTCAATGCGGCGGATACTGCGCCCATTGACGGCTCACCAATACCTCTAGCACCTACAGGGTTTTCTGGATCAGGCAAATCTACCCAACCCGTTCCAATTTCAGCTGGCGTATCAAGATACGTAGGTATCTTGCTCTGCCAAAAGCCTGAACTAGCTGGAAGGCCATTCTGAGGATCATAGAGGTGTCGCTCAAGAGCTGACAAACCAATACCCCAAACCGCGCCGCCTCTCAGCTGATTCGCTAAGCCTTGCGGGTGAACGACAGTTCCACACTCAGCAATAGTGACCAGATCGAGAATATCAAACTTGCCCGTTTCCTTATCCAGTTCGATTTCCATAAACGTTACTGTGAAACCTGGAGGATTATTGCTGTGGCGAGGATCGTGATAGATACCCATCAGAGCAGAACCGGCTAGTCTTGAAACCGACAATGCAGTAAGTGTATTCAATTCTTCGGGAAGATCCGATTCACCGGAGAATTTGCCACCTAGCTCCATACCCCGTTGGGCAACTTCAGCGTAGGTCATGCCAACTGTGTCGTCCGCGATCTGATGGACTCTAACGCCATCTACATCGTAATCGGCAACGTCACCACCAAAATCCATCGCTGCAATTTCTTTCATCTTCGCTAGCAAGTCTTGCGCTGCACCGAAGCAGGTTCGAGTGTTAGTAAAGATAGAGTTACTGCCGTCCTGCGGTGAAGTAATCGGAAGATGTCTGTCAGTACGACCGGTAACTACATCGCAGTTTTCCCACTCCATCTTCAATACTTCTGCAGCTGCACGAGAAGTAGAAGCGTAGGAATAAGTTCCAAGGTTACCGACACCATTATGTATTTGCAGGCGCCCACTTGGCATTAGTCGAAGTATTCCGTCCATGCCGCTGCGGCCCGCATTGTGATATCCCTGACCGATGCCAAAGCCTCTCACCTTGCTGCCATTTATTTGTCTAGCACGACCTTTCTTGCCCTCCCAGTCAAATTGCGCTGCTCCCATCTCTAGGGCTTCAGGCATATAAGCACTGGTAAAAGGCGTGTTTCTTGGCCCACTCACATCACCGTTTTGTGCGGCGTTAAGCTTGCGAATCTCTAGACGATCTATGCCCAGTGATTCGGCTGCCTTATCCATAATAGGCGCCATTACAGCCATGATCTGATTCTCACCTGGGCCACGCTGTGCACCACGGTGTCCGGTATTGGTACCGATAGAAGTATTACGGAAACGCATTGCTTCTGTCTGATAAAGTGCGCTCACACCCGCTGCCGCAGAGTTAGCATCGCCGCCGCCGCCTTTGCCGCCGTTATCAGATATGCAATACATATCCATAGCAGACATAGAACCGTCAGACTTGAATCCAACTTTGAGCCAGCCTTGTAAGCCCTGCCTAGCGCCACCAATTGTGAATTCTTCTTCACGCGTTACACGCATCATCACCGGGCGATTAATTTTCTGCGAGAGTTTGGCTGGAATCGCCATGCTCGGGATACTTCCTGCACGAGCTCGCTGGCCAAAACCACCACCGGTTGCCTCATTGATGAAGACGAAGTCTTCCAGAGGCACACCCACGATTGCTGCCATAGGCTCAGCGATTGCGCTCAAGCTCTGGGAAGTGCCGTGCAGAAAACATTTACCATTTTCCCAATAGGCCATGGCGCTTCTCGGCTCCATGGACATATGTGGATAGCCTGCAGTTGAAAAAGTAGTTTCATGTACGAAATCGGCAGCAGCAAATCCTGCTGCAAGATCGCCGTATTCCCAGCTTTGAAGTGCTTCAGCCGTTGGCTCGTTACCACTTCTAAAGCTAGCAACCTGGTCTGCAGTCCATTTTTCTTCTGCGAAACCCTCTCTGAAGATGAAAGTGTTGCCGCCATTATAAGCGTTGGCTCCACCTTCTTGAAGGCTGTCAAGTGGATCTAGGACAAAAGGTAATCTTTCGATTGTCAGCGAAATTGCAGCGATAGCATCCTCGGCAGTTTTCTCATCGATAGCTGCTACTGCAAGAATAGGCTCACCCATAAGAGTAGGTTCATTCGTTAAAACTTTAAGACCCGGGCTCTGTGGTTCGCCATCTGGATAGACGTCGTCAGCTGTTAAAATGCCGAACACACCTGCCATCGCAAGAGCTTCAGAGGCGTCAATATCGACAACTCGACCGTGAGGAACGGGGCTAGTCAGTAAACGGGCGTACACCATGCCATCTCGAGCATAGTCTTCAGCGTACTTAATGCGGCCTGTAACCTTGCCAGGCACATCTGG
>Ga0302117_10000067_pt1 | contig 34802 bp, 28 predicted proteins | sample AG5_322_MG_FD_203112 | JGI IMG/M metagenome (GOLD analysis project Ga0302117, IMG submission 203112) | Marine microbial communities from Western Arctic Ocean, Canada - AG5_32.2 | ecosystem: Environmental > Aquatic > Marine > Oceanic | place: Canada: Western Arctic Ocean | collected 2017-10-01 | reverse complement strand
TATTACAGCAAAGACCTGATAAAGGGTAAATTCGAAGAAAAGTACAATGGTTGGGACGTAGCGCCAGAACTGTCTAAAAACCCAAAGGGATTCCGTTTCAAAGACTACGACGAGGAAATGAAGGACCAATATAAAAAGATGAGCTGGGAATCCAAGAAAGTAGAATCTACTTTCCAAAACAAAACAGTGGAAGAAACCCTTTCTTTTGATGCACGACTGTTGGGGAATATGTCGTTGGATGTTCCAATGATATGCATGCCTTCTATCTTTAGAAAAGGCGAGGCAGATTTTCACTGCGTCTACTTTGAAGGGAACAATGCCATGGGACAATTAGAGAAACAGGGGTTAAATTTTGCTACGGTTATTATTGTTCGAGAAGATCAAAAAGAAGAATATGCACAGCGTTATTATTCCGACCATACCTTTTTTGTGGCTTTGGACGAACGAAAAAACTATAAGACGAAGGGATACTCTGCCGGAGATTCAAAATTCTATTGTTACCGAGTAGCAGAATATTTATATGACCTGTGGAAAACACCGACAGGTCGTGGGAAACGAAGAGTGTTAATCATGGATGACCAAATGCAACCATTTACCCATCAGATACCAATATTTAAAGGCAACACCGCCATGAGAACAAGGGGGTCGTTAAAAGTTGTAAAGGAAACGTATTTGGACGACGGTACCCCAATTGAAGTCGATACATACGAATTTAGACAGAACTTAAGGGACGAAACCGGGGTTTCTATGTTACACAGGGGGTCCTCGCGATTTATTATTACACATGCGGCAACTTTGTTGTACATGAATAGAGTGGCTGACATCACCGGTGTCGGTTTAGTGTGTGGTTCAAGTGACGAGGCAGAAGTCACGAATATGCCACTACGTACAAACCCATATAAGAATGTTGTGTGGTTGTTAGATACAGAACAGGCTTCTATCGATGGGTTTTCTTCACCGCTTAACCCGGCATACCAAGCAGCCGAAGACACGCTAATGTCACAAGTTTTACCATCTAATGGCATACGAACGGTATGTTGTAACACCCTGAGATGGAGAAAATCTGTTACCAGTGGAGGAACCTGTGGACGAAGTAAAAGGGGAGATGGACCCAAACCCTATGTACCAATCATAAAGTACCACGAACTGCTAAGAACATGTGAATTAGAGAATGAGCCCATTCTGAGAAAAAGCCCATATGTCAAAACGGACCACTATTCGGAAGTAGAAGCAGGATACCCGTTTCGAGACTTTAAAGTGTATCACCGTAGTAGAGATGAACGGTTAGACACGGAAGCCATCGAGTTCTCTGTATCTGAATATAACGATGGAGAGCCAGTTCACATGGTACTTAGAAAAACATTGGAAATTTCTATTGACGGTTCGGGTATTAAATGGAGTCATCCGTATGGATCTAGACACCGTATTAACCTAATTGCATTGTATGCACTCAAGTTGATCGAAAAAGAACGAATGGACAGCACCTACCAACGGCGAGACGACCCCGGAAAGTTGTATAAGAAAAGCGACTTGGTGTGGGTCAAGTGGGCAGACGGTAAAGAATATCCGGGTATTATAAGAAAATACAACAAGAAAGAGAAGAAATACGATGTGTTGTTCGATGACGGAGGAGAATGGGATTACATCGTGCCAAATGATATAAGAATAAGGATTGCTAGAAGTAATGGAAGAGGTAAAACAAGACAAATAAAATTTTAAACTGTTAATAATTTATATAAATGATTAGGAGTAACACCACTTGGGTTTACCTCTTGCAACATTCTACATTGTTGGAGCGCGCAAACCATTAACTCCGAACAATAGTATTGTTGATATTCCGTCTGAGCGTTACGAAGTGGTACAAAATACATTACAGCCGCCCCGTAGTCGTACGGTTTACCGCATTGTGATAAAAGAAATTTTGCCAATTTTACTTCATTTTCGGAGCTAGTGTTTACTGTAACACTCTCCGCCTGCGAGTCGTCCAAGACGCGGTAGAAGGGATTGTTGTGTTGATATTTCAACAGACGATAAGACAATACATCTCCCCATAGAATATAAAAGCATATATGAAGTTTACCATCTTCAATGTACCTACTATAGTTTGATTTAAACTTATCGTGGCCGTCAACACCCGAAAAGAAATGTTCTGCTTCCTCTTCGGTCCATGTGAAAACAAACTCGGAGTGACAGAAATCACCTCTGGTTAAATAAGTGACAAACTTATTAAACCAATTGTCAAAAATTCCTACGGGTCTAGCAAACACGGCGCTGAGCATTTGGTAAATATTAGCGTATATATTTATAGTATTTTTATTAAAATGAGAAACATTGTATTGTTATTGATGTTTGTGGGTACACGTGCATACCCAGATTGGTTTCATGAATACAAACAAAAACACCGCAAATTGTACGAAATCGAGGAAGAGGAAGAAGCCTTTCACGTGTTAGAACCAAAGTATGACTTTGCAAAGTGGCATGGGTACGAGCTAACACACCGTTCGGATAAAAACCACAGTTTGGGAGTTAACCCATTTCACGGTAGACGCTTGCATACTCACAGTACACCAACCGGTAATCATCGGCTGGGAATGCCCCTAACGATGGATTGGAGGACACATGGGGCAGTCACTAGCGTAAAAACTCAGGGTTCGTGTGGAGGGTGTTTTGCCTTTGCGGCGGTTGGCTCTATCGAATTCTGGTACTGGAAACATACCAGAAAATCAAAGGATTTTAGTATACAGCAATGGATCGACTGTACGAAGGGGGCGAACTATGGTTGTGATGGTGGGTTGATGCACCCGGTTTTTGCAAAGGCCATGAAGACTCCGGCGGGACCAGCTTCTTTTGACACGTACCGTAATAGAGAAAGCGTATGTCGAAAACGCACGCACCGACCATGGTTGCGAGTCAAATCGTATGCTGTTCAAAGCGACGCCTCTAACTATCCAATAGAACAGCATCTTGCACATAATTTGGTACAATATGGTCCTATTCCCGTGGGGATAGACAGTACCAATTGGCATTTTGAAATGTATCGAGGTGGAGTTTTAAAAGAATCACAATGTGGAAAAGACATAGACCACGCTGTGTTGTTGGTAGGATTTACTCCAGAGTATTGGATTATCAAAAATTCGTGGGGACCACGCTGGGGACAAGCGGGGTATTTATATTTGGAGCGTAATAAAAACGCATGTGGGATAAACTCATACGCATCCTTTATAACAGAAGCAGAAGTATGATAAAAGAAGACAAAAACTATGTATAAATACCCCCGGTGTTTGTATCAAATATGCTAGAAGAACTTGGTTGGTTCATCGCATTCGTTGCGGTATTCATATTGGTCCACTACCAGTTTAAGTATTGTATCCCAATAACGCTTTGGTCCATGAAGTTGATTCAGACGTGTCTTATTATTTTCGTTGCCAAAATGTACGTTGTTTTTCGTGTATACGGTCAACAGGTAGATTTATCACAGTTGAATCGATTCGTTCAACATTTTGTAAATATTACAAAAGAGGGGTTCATGAAAAATGATCTTTAAAATTTTAATAGTTTATATTGTTTACTTGTTTTACACATCTCCGCATGTTCTTTTAACATTAATAATGTCTTTCCGTCGTGTGTAACTACCGCCATGACATATTTGGGCGAATTCGACGGGTGAAAAGTTATCTCTAATTTCATCCACTTTCTATATCTTTCCAAATCAGCGGGCAATTCTATTTTCCTTTTCATAAACCAATCGCCCCACGCTTGTTGGTCTACGAAATAATGTTTCAAGTTGTCCAAATTGGCTTTTATTGCGTTGTCTGAAGCACAGGTTGCGGTTTCTATTACCTTTTCTACATTTGCCTGTGGGTTTACCGCTACCTCTTTTAGTGCCGCTTGTACGGCCTTTACTGGTTCCGGTGTTCCCAGCCATTTTATATAAGTGGTATAAATGTATTGGAAAAGCTGTATTAATAACTTTCCCACCCTATTAATACCATCTCGTACAGAGAATGTGAGATTACTCCCGGGGTATTTGGGCATGAAGTTATATAACGCGTTTGCCATCGAATCTATTCCCAGCCGAAGCCGAGTATATAAAATAGAATCGTAACTGCCCCCTCCCACCACTGTAAAACCGGTGATTGTATACCATATGGAATCTAGAAACGATACACATATTGAAATAATCGAGCGAAACGCGTGTCGTTGTACCCCCTTTACTAGATACCCCAAATTTGAACCGAACGCAGATAACGCGCTTCCCATCGCTCCGTGTGAAACCGCTGCCACCATCATTTCGCCGACCGTTGCCATCACAATGGAACAAACCAATTTTGCACCGTGTTTGTAGAAAGATTTTACATCCAGATTTAACACAGAGAATGACATCAAAGTTATATTCTTGATCGCGCTATATATCAACTTTGCGACGGCGCTGATCCACACTGCTATTGCTTGACCAAATTCTTTAAAATATTGCTCCACCGTAAAATCTGATTCGCCACCCATCAGGGTTGTAACTAGTGCTTTTATTGCCCTATAACTATTATAAAAGGCGACACGAAAAAATACATTCCACGCCACCATGGGCGATTGAAACTCACTCCAGTTCCATACATCCAGTTCCCCGTCTGAATCGCCCGAAAATGTAAACGGTTTCATATCGGCTATACCATATCTCCAAATGCCTTTATCGTCCGCTTCGGTCAAAATTAAATCGTCCAATATATGCCCTTTACTATTCGCGTTGATAGCCTTCAACAAATCTTTTTCAAGTTTATCGATACGTGTTAATACCTGTTGAAACCCCTTCTTCATAGTCTCATCCATTTCTTGCACAGTGGCCAAAATTTTGGTTACTTTTTTGTTTGTGTCTGTCGTGGTTTTATCTATTTTTTTTAAATTGATCAGTATTTGTTCCTCTAACTCGTATCTTCTATCGTACGGGGATCTTACGATCGCGTTTAGTAGTTTGTATTCGGTGTTTAATGCGGCTTGGTTGGTATCATCCCATTGTAATTTATTGTCCTTCATCTGTTCCATCATGGTTACTCGTTTTTGTGCTTTGAAGAAATTACCCAGTTTCTTTGTTAGTATATCCATACGTAAAAGCGAATGCAATTGTTGCTGTTTAGCAATAAGACTTTCCATGTCATCTTGTGGGTTTTCGTAACGGTCTACTGGGATAATTTGGTATCGCATTGAGTCTTCGTCCAATAAAAAGGCCAAAAGTTCACTTGGAAGTGATTCGATATCAAACTTAAATAATTCTTGTTGTAATTTCAACTTTCTTATTTGGTAGGAACGTATTGCTTCACATATCCGAATGAATCGCGCGGTTGATTTTTTAGTTGCCATTTTTTGTATAACGGCTCCCTTTATATATTTTTCAAATAAAAATTCGTCGTCCGCATGTATACTTTTTGCCAGTAACAGTTTCTCCTCTTTGGTGTAATTATTTTTTCGGAATTTACTAACCGGTTTTACGTACCTTGCCATTTGTTTGATAAAATAAAATTAATATACTGGTTAATTATTGTTTGTGCGATACTGCCCTGCTTGTCCACATCCGAAACGGGGTATAATACTCACTTAGTAAATCATCGGAACGATTGTCTCGTTGTTGCGAATATTCCTGCTCTATGCGATTTAGTAGGGATTGCATATTGTATTCGTTATCCCGCGAACCGATGAGTAGATCGATGTCTTCTTGTAAAGACTTTAGAGTAGTAGAGGTTTGAGATAGGATTTGAATCGCTTTTTCTGCTGAGGAGGCGAAGCGTGCTTTTTTTAGTTCCTTTACTACCCTACACTCTTCTACCCGATTCGTAACCATTTCGCATTGCATATTGTCGTTTCCACGGTTGAACACTTGATGCGCGTGATACAAAACCGGCTCCCGGGTAATTATATTATGCCCTTTAACCGTATAGTCAATACGATGTTCTTCTGCCTCCTGAATGATATGACCTTTAAACAAAGTGTCTTTATTCTCGTCCGCGTACACATCCCCGATATAATGGGATTGAACGGTCTTGTTGTTCGTATCGGTGAACAATATGGTATTACTCTTCAACGATATAACCAACCCCTGACAGACAGTGCTCATGGTTGCCCCCAGAACACTTCCATACGCTACCGGTAATTCTTCGGTCGAACGGATATAATTGTACGTTCCTTCGCATGCGTCTGTCAATTCCCTTAATAGGTCCGTCTCGTGGTGCCCGTACCCAAAGGCGTGAATACGAATGTTGGTACCGTGAATGGTGTTTCTTACCATCTTCACCAAATTTTGCGGGTTGGTGACCCCGGAGTTGGGAGTACCGTCGGACAATACGATAATATGTGCATTGTCCCTCTCCATACATTTCTCTATCGCGTGAAATATACCATTGGAAAGGTTTGACCATCCGCCGGTTTTGATGTTGACGATATCTTGAATAATGCGTTGTTTGTTTGTAGTGCTACAAGTGGTCCATGGGATATCCACACAGGTTTCTGTGCTGAAGGATACTACACATACCTCGTCTTCTGGACGAAGAAAAGGCAATGAACGAACAATAGATTCTTTGACCGTTTTTGCATCGCATGACCCACTTACATCGAGTAAATATAATATGCTTTTAGGTGGTAGTTTTTCGTCAATGACACTTTTTGGTGACACGCGAACCATCGCATGGAAGTTGTTGACATTGTGAGGTAGTTCAGAATATTGTAGGTGCAATTGGAACATTTATAAGAAGAATTAATTACTTATATACCCAATAAATTATTTACGACTCTTGTCACCTCCTCTTCGGTGGAACAAATGAAATCGAAATACTTACGATCAATTTTCTCCGGTGCGGTTTCACTCGGATGTGCAAACCATTTGACATGTTGTGTCAGGTCGTCTGTACGTTCTCGTATACGTTGATAGCGCACATGCCATGGTGTATTCAGATATACGATAGTAAACCCGGCTTCTTTGAGTGCCTTTGCCTCGTTTTGAAACCTTACATCGTCCACAACAAGATTATTCTTTCCCGCGGTTTCATATGCGGTGATACGTTCCATTAACTTATCCACCCATACATTGTTGTCGATTTGTCGTCCAACTGTCCCCACCATGATATGTGCAGATCTGCCCTTGTGTCCCATATCCATCACAATTTCTTTGATTGGTTTGGCAATAGACACAACACTGACATCGCATTGTGTTTTTATAATATTGGCCGCAAATGTTTTTCCACTTCCCATTGCACCACAAAATGCGACCTTTAGCGTTGGCGTATCGTCGTGTTTAACTGAGATAACAGACATTTAACATAAAATATGCATGCTTATATAGCTGCTTTTTAAATCATGATTAAAATTTTAATCGTTTACAGTCTAATACTAAAGACTGAACGCCATCTTCTTCGTGTATCGGTCTAAAATTCTTATTTTGACTGATTTTAGACTTTAATTTTAATTTTATTGGATCTTCGTCGTTTCTCTCACTTTCGCCGAACGGTCCTTGGTTTTTCCCAGTCCAACCGTAACCGATAGTAGACATTATGTGCCCTGTTGTACTCATATTCCATGCCGTTGTGGCACTGCTAGTGTTATCCAATTCCTTCAAATCTTCGTCGCTTTTTCGTTGACAGCAGCCTCTTGCGTATTCAAATTGGAACCAAGTATATATTCCACCATTTATTTCTCTTAAACCAATCAAAAAATCAAATATTTTTGATATATCATCGGTTTCATAGTTTACCAAACTACCTATTCCCATCCTATATTGTGGATAATGGTCGTCTTTATAACTTTTATGACTAGAGCCCGCCCCGTATTTGACAGCGGCATAATATTGATTGTATACTTCTTTCTCACAGCTTTTACAGTTTTGCTTTCTTTTTCTTTCGCACTCAAGTATATCGTGGCACATAAGGGTGTAAAATCTCCCCCCGTCGTCAATCTGAATATTAGCACCATTCATTAATTCCTCCATTGTTGATTTAGTAATATTTGTTTGTGAAAATAGGAAGTTAAAAAAGGTTTTTATTTTTGCGGATACCTCTGGTCGTCGTAGTTTTCTTTTCATTTTCTTCTGCCATTTTGTTAACCCCATATAAAATACGACTGTTCGGAATATATAAGAAATTATTTTTCTTTCCGGTCGGATGGTCTCAACGCTATTACAGTCGTAATCTTAAGACCCGCTGTGCAAGCCTAGCTCGACTCAGAGACAGGGCCTCTATTTAAAAAACTTTTTTTATTTATTTAATTTATTCATAATATACTAATAAGTATATGGACATCCTATATAAATAACATGGATATAGCATGAACCGTAATTAAATTAAATAAAATATGTTTTGGTTTCAGGGGTGCCCTCTCTAAAATTGCTAACAGGTAAATATGCCCAAAATTTTTAGTATGAATACAGCGTTGGGGGTGGTCCGGTCGGACCGGTCGGGCCAGTTTGCATATATGGATATGGATATCTGGTTTATAGTCATAGGCATTTTATTACGAAAACAGATACATATATATATATATATATAAATATATTGACAACAAGCAAACATGTGGTTATCTCGTAAATCCGTAAACAATAACACCTTTGGTCTGTTGCGCTCGACGCAGCAAAAGGCCTGTCGTAGAGGCGATACCAACTTGGCCATCCAGACCTCCTTGGAAATTCTGGACAGTGGATATCCCCACCCATCTATTCAGTATTTAAAGACTATATGCGTGGAGGATAAATTCCCTCAGGGACAGCAGATGATCGGTGATATTCTGATGGCAGAGAAGTATATCAAAACGGCGGATAAAGAAGTAGCCTCAGAGAGAGTCGCCCTATGGGCAAAGAAGGTTGCCTCTCTTCCATCGGACCGACATGTCGCATGGTTATGTAAAGTTGCCTTACACAGTGCCACCAAAGGTATCGAATCGGATATACCAGAGGTAGTCATGGCCACCAAGATTGAAAAGATTCTTCTCCGTGTTCCTAGACGCAAAGAACGCCCAACACCAAATGATATCACGGAGCGTGAGGGGTTCGACCGCATTCAAATAATCGTTGGTAGACTAAGAAACAACGAGACGACTCTATGGTATCAATTCAAAGAGATGTGGAAAAAGTCTCCCAAACTGACCTGTCGTCTTTATTTGTATACTATTGTGGCAAATCGGTTTCATCCCTCTACACAAGCATCAGAGGTTACAATCACCTCGGAAGAAATGGTACGTAAAGCCTTCGAGATACCAGATTATGCGATGGACAAGCACACCTCTGCCGGAAAGAAAAGAAAGAGAGGTCTACATCATTTCTTAAATGGCGGTACATACATCGAGAATCCGTCAGAGGGTTATGAAAAGCGCCAAAAGATTCAAGATATGGCCAAGGTGATCTATATGGAAGAAGAAGAGAAATTTGGTACAGCCGACGCCAAATCGAACAACAGTAGGGCAAGGGCAAGATCAGCATTCAACACACTGCGTACGTTAAACGACGAAGAGGTACTGGAAATGAAACTGACCCAAAAACCTTGCGGCAACAAGCCTTGTTCATGGATCGTCACCACTTCCTCTGGTGATTACTTTGTCAAAGGACCATTGGACCCCACCAGTGCCCGGTTCCAGATTGATATTGACAAGGAGAAGGAACAGTATGGTATTACACCAATGAATATTGAATTGATTCAAGAGGGTAATTTGCATTACCTATGTGCACCAGCCTTTAAAGGTATGATTGTACTACACAATTTTCATTGTTTTTGTACGGATGGGTACATGAAGAATTTAGTAAAGGTGTTAATCTTCCGCCATGCCTTTAATATTTCAGATACGCATTTCCGAAATATGTTAGCGAGCAGGACAGGTTACCAAGTATTATCGGTGGACGAGATGACCAATCGGCGCATGCCACCAAGGGACAACACTATTATCTCATTGTTATTCTCCAAGTGTCCACACAAGGGATGGAGAACCGCGGTGGAGTCATATATAGCGAAACACCGAGATGAGTTTATTCAAGAGTGTGAGAAGTACGGGGATGCCACTACCAAATTGATTCAAGCAGTTTAAAATAAGTATATTAGTATTATAATATTAATTAAAATGGAGGAGTTCATAGAACGGTACAATAACAGATGGGTACAATTATCCTTCACGGTTAGTGGCCAGAACCAATTTGACCAGACCGAAACCCAAATCAGAAGCCATGTAACCTTCGAGGGTAATAAATGCAACTTGTCGCCAAACTCACTTGTCCGTTCAGGTCATCCATATGAGGAGGATGCCGATATCTCCGGTCGAACATGGATAGGAGATACCAAATGGGAATGGCAGTGCGTGGATATGGAGATGGAGCTTCAGAGGGAAAAGCTATATTTCGGAGGGGAGGAGGGCGATTGGATATTATCACGCAAACCCGACAATAATCCCGATTACATGGGAGGGGAAGAGGTAAGCATTGAGTTGTTGGATATGAAGGACGAAGAGGTAAAAAAGTTACTTATGCCTCCCCCTAGAACAAGGACATGTAGTAAACAAGTTGCAAATTTTAAATTTTAATCTATATGAGGCAGTGTATAGTGGTCCATAACTCGCTTTTCCCACATCTGCTTTAAATCGATCAGTCCTATCCAAACCCCTACAAACGCCAGTAGTATAATTCCAACTACCCATTTGTATAAATTTTTAGTCACATCTACGTATAATACCGTGCATCTATTATGACCACACACATTCAGGTCTTCAGCCACATCGTACAGCGCCGCAACAAACGGTTCTTTACTTAGAATCGTCTCGCTTTTGTCACATAGGTTAAATTCACCCAAAGAAGCTCGCACTCTGGGATTGGTACAGGTTTCTGAAGCTTGAAAAACGGAGGCTCGGTTGTAATCTTTGGTTCGTTTGGTCCAATATGTATCAAATCGACCAATGTACGATATACTGGAAAACAATATCAGGGAGGATATAGTTGTTATAATATGGGAACGCATTTAGATTCAACACCATGGTTTTATATACCGTAAAATGTGCTAGGTGTTATGATTCTCCGAATACCCGATAATTGTTTTTGACCAGTATATATTTATATTTATATAATATTAATATGAAGCTATTGAATATTGTAATTTTATCAACCTATGCGATAGCAGCTTTTGCGGCTTTTGATGGTCAGGGAAAACACGGCGACGGCCATTTTTTATCGGGTACCGTAAAAGGGAAGAAAGCATGTGCCGACGGCGAATTTAATTTACTGGTACAACTTGCGGGCGGTATTGAAGGTTTCGACGTGGCAACGGACTTAATTAGTAATTGCAAACCCTGTGCATCCGCGACCTTTTCAGGTGTATACGCAGTACAACAGATTGGTTTCTTGAACGAGCACGCTGGTTTAAACCGTAAGGAGTGTTGCTTTAACGAAGAGCTTACCCCTTGCATAGAAATGATGCGTGCTTATCAAGAAGGGTGTAATTCGGGAGGAACGCTGGGAGACAATAGACCTCTTAATGACGCCGGGACGGTGGGTAGTACTTGTTCGACTTAATTAATATATATTATACTTTTAGTTTATCATTTTAACATCTTGGCCACCCATGATGTCTACTTCTACTTAGAATTCGATGTACGGAACAGTTGGTTCGGACGACGAATGTTGCATTGGTTTATTCACCTTGAACACAACCACAATGTTCTTACCCAAGTCGCACGACACACCGTACATGTTTGGGGTGGCATAGGCGCGAAACCCAACTTGGTATTTGAGGATCGAACCTTGTGAGATGTACTTTATCTCTATCTTTTCCCAACCGCTGGCGGTGCGCTTCCAGAAGACAGGGCGATTGTCGGTGTAATCGCCTTGTTCATTCTTGTACTGGCCGCGTCTACCGGAAACAAACATAGGATGATCGTCGCCATCTTGGTCCGTGTATTCCTTTAACATGGACTTAGTGGCACCGTTCAAGAACTCTTGAAGTGGCTCGGTCTTGTTCTTTTTGGCCGTCTTGGTTGCCTTCTTCTTATAACTTTCCATGCACCCTTTCGTCTCGAAGGCTTTGGTCAACAATGCATCACAAGTGTTTTCCACCCACTTCATGAAGGCTTGTTGGCGATTTTCTTCGTCTGGCATTGCCTTTGCCACGTTGTCTGGCAGGCCTTCGATACATTTAACATTGTACTTATAATTCGTTTCATCTTTGCCGAATTTTCCGGTATCGCCGCCTTGCTTCAAGTCGTTGAATTGAACCGTCATGGCGGGCGTATTGAACTGGGCGACGAATGTACTTTCTTCTTGGCCAACAATCTTTGCTTTGGGGATCAATTCACCCGCACGATCTTTCTCCATAACAATAGATGCCGCGTTACCATTATTGGCGTCGAACTCGATAGGCATCCACGGGCCTCTGGCGACTTTGGATTTTTTGATGGGGGCAGTTACGGCATCGGTGGATAATTGGGCTTGTTCGGCAGTGCGTTTCATTTGGGTGTTTTGTGACATTTCTTTTACTTGAGAGAACATTTTAAATTGATTGTTGGTGGTTTATATACTTTGTTTTTGTTTCTTGGACTTGTTCGAATGTTTTCATGTACATGGGAGATGGCGTGGGTCGGGTCCATGGGGTGTAGCGGGTAATCGTGTATGATGAGATGGTCGGTCCGGTCGGGTCAGTTGTATCGGGTCGGGCCGTCGGGCCAGTTATGACATTATTTTCCTAATACTATATAGTGTAACATAACCGTAGTTATATGGGTCCATAATATATACTAAATCTGATACTTGAAGTGGTGTCAACCGTATTCCCATCCTACGAAAAAAAATATGTGCCTTATCATTTGACAGGACAATATCATTATAATAAACATCTTGTGTATCGGCATAGTGGTAGTATACTTTCTCTATGTTTTCCATTTAAAACAACTGGACCGACCATATATACTGTATTTTATAGCGAATATTTAATTTATCGGGCCACTTCATATACTACCGACACTTAGCAATCAAAGACAAAAACATATATAAAGACCCCCCAACTTAATAGTTTTCAAACTATATAACCAAGATATTATCCTTGTAAATGAGTGATTATTTACAAGCAGCCTCCTTTATCCATGCGGGTAAAGACTGGCCTTTCAATGCCTCAAACCACTTAAATGGGATCAAAATTGAAAGGCCAGACCATAACTTCATCCACATGGTCTATTCCGTGCCCCGCAAGTTTATGCGATCCAACGCGGCAACCTTTGGAGACTGGCAGAAAAACGAGGAAGGTTCCCAAAAATCACAGGCCAGAAAGGCCACATTCTGTTGGTTTTTAGACTTTGTGAATAGGATAAGCAAATCTAAACCCGCCGGTAGAGGAAGAGGCAGAGGCAGACCACCAGCGGGAGACCAACCACAAGAAGAAGCATTATCAGATGGAGACGGCGTAGTTATATTCTTCGAAGTGGTAAACGGAGAGACCGGCAGCGTAGTCGGTGAACGTATCCATGTGTTCATCAACCGCGGTATGGTATTGATGGGTACAATATTCAAAGTTATGTTAGACTTGGCACAGAAAAAAGACAATACCAAAAAGATGAACTTCAAAGAATGGGAATACCATCAGAGGCATGTCAAAACAAAGGAGCAATACATTCTCAACATATGCAACATCTACAAGGGTGATACTTCGTGTACGGATAAGATTTACGAGTCCTCTGCCCTATTGGACAACGCATTGATCAAAAACGAAGATGCATCTCCTACAGCGATATTTTCTCTCAACAATTTTAAGATCGAAGGAGCCTGTATAGCACAGAACGAAGCGGGAAATTATTGCGACACCACCACCATCGCCAATACAACCGAATGGAAATTCCCAAAGGAAAAGTTGGTGGTCAAACGATTCTGGCATCAGATCGAAGCATCGTACTTATGGGCAAAGTACCTGCCTTCACACCAACACATCTGGGTAGACTTGCCTGAAATTCACGTGTCTACCAACGAACACGATACTATGAAAAGCAACGTGTACGTTAAACCGTGCCCAGCAAGGTGTTTGATCGAGGAGTTTATGACATCCTTCTCCATGTCGGAAATTAGCCACACGTGGATAGGATTGAACGAACAGCAACTAGAGGGTCTCAAATCAGTAGCAAAGGGAAGATTTATTGTTCACGAATTAAAAAAAGTTCCCACCGCGGTGAATATAAACGGTTGGGTGAAGGGTAATATGATTTACGATGCCACACTACAACAGGGCCATGGTTCGGAGAGTATGGAATACACGGAGCGTCTGAAAAGCAAATATCAGAACCAGCACAGTATAAGCGCCTTCGACATGATCGAGCTGGAAACCGCATATCGTATGGAGTTCTCTTCCAACAAGCGTGAGGTCCAAGAAATGATGGTAGACAAGTTCGAACAACAGTGCGTTTCCGGCGATGCGGATATCTCCCACGCGGGTAAAAATATTGCCAGATGGTTTATACACGTGAGGAAGGAATTGCACAACAAGTTTGGGTCCTTTGAATTTGAAATAAAAGACCCTTCCCTATCCCCGTTTGCAAACATGCAATATTGGTTTTCTCAGGGTCTAGATACCTACATGTGCGTTGCCTCTGCCCATCCAGAGTTGATTAAGTTGCACTACGCCGTGTATGATTCCTATCGTCAACATGGTATAAACCAATTACATTGGAATATGATTTACACTGGAGAAAGTGCGACTTCTAAATCTTATATATTTGAAATGATGGGGTTGATGTCCATACAGGGGACCATTACAGAGATTACCTACCAGACCACTCGAGCCGATGCCGTAGACGGTGATCAAAACGACCACGTGACTGTCTTTAACGAGGCACCACCCGGATTATTTCAAGCGACCAACAAGGGAGAGGATGCACAGAAAGCCCTGTCTGCCATGAAAGAGAAATTAACTTCCAATCGGGTACGTACAAAGGAATTTGTTCGTGACGAGGAGACCGGCGAGAGGAAGAATCGTATTGCCATCTCTTCCCAAATTGGTTGTTATGTTGGTGCCACTAATGATAACCCCGCCGAAGCAGAAGAAGCAGTTAAATCTCGTTTTCACTGGGGTGAATTTGACAGGGTTTTCCGTCAGGATAAAAGTATCGCGGACTATCAACGCAAAGCATTTGAAATGGAATCCAAACCAGAACTCACAGACAAATACGACCAGTTTCTCTATTACTGTCGGGATCAGCAGATGAAGGTGTTTTATATCTGGAAGTTTATATTCTGTGGTATTATCCGTGATGTTGATTTGGACGCCTCTAACATCGTGTATGCCGATATCGGTAAGAAACTGAAAAAATACGATATTCGTATACCTCCAAGAACCACAGAGAGGTTTAGAATTCTATGTAGAATCTTGACCATGACGAATGCCCTAGATATTGTTTTCAATATCAAAGGAGGCATTCACACCGGAAAGCCCTTTGAGTTGAAGCAGTTATTGGATGTGGAACCACTTTTGTATTGCACGGAAGAAATAGCAGTGTGCGCAATTAATATGGTTGCGGTAGAAGTACCACAATTGTCTGTATCCCGCGTGAAAACACTCCGAGCCATGTGGACTCTTTTCCAGTACAGCCCCATGTATAAGAAAGATAGAGACATCATCACCGGGACCACGGAGAAATTGGATTACAACTACATTCGTTTTACGGGTGGCCTGAAACAGATATGCATCAAGATTCAGAACGCCATTCCGTATCATCAGGGTAAACCTTCTTTGCACAACATTCACGGGGTGATTAAAGAGTTGTCGTCGGAGCCCTTTCGTGCACATGAGTACCAATGCCGAGACGATTTTGAGGCAGAAACCCCCAATGCGGAATGCATGTTTGAAGATGCGTACGCACAACCAAAAAAGAACAGCACTGGCAAGAAAACGGCAGTTGCCTTTTCGTCTGGTAACAATTTTCACGATGTGCATATCGGTCTGTTTTTGGATATACGGTTAAAGGATGTCTCCAAGGGTTCTCTTATTACAGAGTGTATAAAAAAGATTGTCCACCAAAAGACAAAAACGCGCCGTATTGTCACTGGTGTTCCAGAGCGTTCGGCCACTGGTGTTATCCAATATCCTCAATTCATGCAAGTTATGAAATTAAAAGCGGACTCTACCAAGAAAGTTCCTATCATTCGAAACTCCAATCAGGAAACCACCGGTGTAAAAGACATGATGGGCCTAAACAACGAAATGTTGGGAACACACGACGCGATTGTTATGGACTGTGATACAGACACGTGGGCATGGTCTCGTAGGTGTATCTCTTTCTTGAAAATGGATAAACAAGAAGCCTTTGAATATCACCCGATGGCATTGGAAGATACCTTGGTCGTATCAAAAGAAACCTTGACGTATCCAGATGATTTGAAGGATCGGAATATTGGAAACCAAGAGACCGACCAGACGGTAAAAATTAAGGCATCGGAGAGCATGGGTATTGATCTTCAAAATCTATCAAGAGCACGTAAGAGAAGAAGGATATCTTCTCACGGCGTAGAAGGGATGTTGATCGAATAAAACATTATATAAATACGAAGTAATAATATTTAAATGGATGATAGAATTAACGTCCCGGGGTGGAATCACTTTCCTTTTCTAGGATATCTACACTATAAAAGTAAAATAGCAACCAAGATACTAGAACAGCCCAATCGAACCATACTTCCACCATTGAACCCATATTTGGGGTTTTTTAACCACTCATTGCCCGTGGTTGCGCCATCGTCTATTGTACATAAAAAGAACGTTGGTACTCAAACTGAACCAGACAAAGCTATGGAACTTGGTCAGCAGATAATCGATAAAATGGGATATGACTAGTATAAATAATATATATGTAATTACAAATGCCGAGCTGTGATTTTTGCAAATGTTGTGTCAGACTATGGTGTTGTAAATTTTTTGATACGGTGGGTATAAAATCAGAAGGTGTAAATGTTAGAAAGAAGGCTAGAAGGAACGCCGTAAGAAAGAACCCGGCGAAAGGAAAACGTGGGTCGATTTTCTCGAAACGTCGGGGTACCGAAGACGACATAGAAAGTAGGCGAACTCTACTTCGAGAAAAGATAACACTGAAATATGAACCAAACAACGGTATAGTATGGAACACTTTCCATTGGATGGGTCGTTGGTTGTTTTCAGCGAGTATTGCTAGCTTTTTAATTTGGGCTCTCAGTCTGGTCTTCCTTCGAATTCATCTAGACAATTACAATACCAAATGTGATTTAAAAACTGAATTTATTTTATACGAAGGAGAGATCAAACAGGTGTGGTCATCAGGTAAAAATCAAACGTTGTACGGCAACGAATGCTTATTGGACACCAATCCTATCATTATGAATGTCACCGGAATTTTAATTTTCCTATTGACCTTAGCATTGGGTGCCGGGTTGAACAAATACAAAGAAACTCTACGTCTATACGAAGAAATAGCCGGTGATATAAAAGCTATGGCGATGTTGTTGGTACATCTTACATTTGACTCTGAAAAATACCACCTCAAGAAAAAAAAGTTAGAGTGGAAGACCAACGTAGAAGCCACTTATCGAAAAATGAAATACCTGTTGTCGTCGCTGGCACCCACGGTGAAAAATACAATAGCTGGCGGTGAATATACGGTTCAGTATAGACCCGGAAAATGGTCCTGTCCCCGCATAGAATGCACCCATAATCTATTTTTATGGTCCAATCCATTCGATGCACTCTCGGATAGGAAATATTTCGAAGTAAAACAGCAGGGGGTTTGTAACAGATTATTCTTTTCTTCTACGGTAGAATATCCGAATTATTGGAAGCACGCCGCATATCAACTGGAAAACGCCGGGTATTTTAAGAAATTACGCCGGGGTATAAGGGTGACACAGGGATATGAAGATGTCACACTTGCGGATATTGCCGCGGAGGTCCAGCGCAACCCACCGTTTGAATTGGGTAAACAGACATCCGATAGAACGCGATTGTTTGAACTAATAGAACAGGCGGGCGGGGAATTAAACGCAGAAGTGCAACACTCGCTATACAAAAAAATAACAGACATACACGAATTTACAGAAATGGATGCCTTTGAGTGTTCTATGACAGTGTTGATGGACGAAGTCATGAGATTGTTCGAAAACGGACTTGGGTTTGGAGTAGATGAAGGTTCCGCTGTCGCATCCGCCGCTATAGATAGATGGAATGCTATTTACGGAACTTGGGGCACCCTATCCTCCTTGAAAACATTCAGTGAACCGCTGATTGTGAATATTTTCCGCGCTGTTTTGATAGGGATATACGCATGGTTTATGCCAAAAACTTATTTGAAATACAGTGGGGTTATTGAGGAAAGTTGGTTATTTATCTTTGTAGGGAGCGATATGCTCGTTTTCTGTTTGATGTGGTGGTTAGCCTTTGCGGTGAGGAACCCGTTTAAAAACTCGTTTATCATAAGAAACGTCAGTAAGTTGGCTTACCAAACGCAATTCCAAGTTCAACAATTAATGGCAAACCAACTGGAATTTGATAAAGTGGATTATAGCTCCAATTCTGAATATGGTTACATTACAAAACCCGGCCATCCTACAAACCCGGCCACTATAGGGATTGATATTTTTGGACCAGACCCGCGACCCATAGAAGACATATTGGCCGATTCGTTAAAGGTTAGAAATGAAAAGGCTGCTACAAATCAACAAGAGTTGAATATGATCATCGCACGGGCATTGAAACTGCTGAATCAGGAGACAATAGATAGAGATAAACGACTGGAAAAAATTGTCGGTGACATTTTAACGGCGGTTTTACCACCTGAGGATGTAAGTGGGGGAGATATCAGCCCATCGGTACGTAGACGCCGGGGTTTAAACTTTTAATTGATATAAATATACTACTCCTGTTTATAAATGATATCACTTTATTTATGTTACTTTACTTTTGGATTTTGTCTATCCTTTGGAAGCATAGCCATGAACTTTGAAATGATGGAAAAATTAAAATTTTCCCCGGTAGAAATGACCATGAGTTACGGTGTCATGGCGGCCCCGTGGTGTATTAAACCCGTGTTTGGGCTTGTATCCGATAGATACCACATCATAGATTGGGGGAAACGAAGACCATACATATGTTGTTGTGGTGTCGTGCTGGGCTATCTATATGTCACACTCCCGAATTTTATTGTTACAAAAACTAGCATGGTAGCTACCATGACCATGATTTCATTTTTGATGTGTTTTGCCGATGTATGTGCCGACTGTATAACCGTAGACTATGCAAAAAAAGAAAAGGTAAGAGGAAAAACACAGGGGAACTGCTGGACCGCAAGAGCCTTAGGGTCTGTCGTTGGTTCTACCTTTGGTGGAACAGTATATGAAAAGTTTGGAACTAGGACTGTATTTCAAATAATGGCACTCCCGTGTATAATTATGGCACTCAATATATGGAAACTGGATATAAACACATCCAACGCACCCGATAACATATGCAAAAAATTATGGAAAGCAGTCTATAAAAAACGACCACTTGCATTTGCCATTTTTGCACTAAGTATTGGACCCAATTATGGACCGTTCTATACATACTATCTACGACAAGAATTGAAATTCACACCGGAAGATTTCCAATGGATCACCCTGTCGTCCTCTCTGGCCTTTCTAGCCTCCACCTTTACCTACAAAACATTTCTCCTTAATGTCCCCCCCCTCAAGCTAATGAGAATTTCCATATATTGTAGTGTTATTTGTCAGCTTGTTCAGTTGTTGGTGGTATCAAAGATTAGCAGTAGCATATGGCTAATTATATTTGATACCATCGGCGAGTCGCTGTTTGGCATGTTTATTATGATGCCAGTCATTGTTATCATTGCACACAACGCAAAGTCTGGTGTAGAGGGCACATTTTATGCTTTATTAATGGCAGTATCAAATCTAAGCGCGGTGATAGCGGATGAGATTGGGGGACTAGTGGGTAATTTATTAGGTGTAACAAGGGAAAATTTTGATAATATGTCTTATTTAGTGGTAGTTTGTGCACTCTCTGATTTAGTGTTTCAACTAATGGTGGTTAACAATAAGTCCTTCTGCGCTTATTTTGAGGCTCCGGTGCGACGACATGCGCGGGGTCGTACACTGGTACGACGCCATCGTAACCCGGGCTCGTCGGTGAATAACACGGGGACATTGGAGATCCCGGGGGTGTACCCGGATGATACGCCGGAGAGGTCGGGGTCTCCTCACCATACGCCGGGGACATTGGGCTATCGGGCGGAGATCGAAGTGGATTCAGGGGATCATACGTCGGCGATGTCGGTCGGTTCGGATCATACGTCGGTGATCGAGGTGGATTTAGGGGATCATACGTCGGCGACGTCGGTCGGTTCGGATCATACGTCGGTGATGTCGGGACATACGGTACTTGAACGGGTGCAAACATTTGCGCACTCGGTAATGACACCGACTGGGCCTGCATACCGGGAAGTATGGGGTTCTGAAACCCAAGGATAGGAGGCTGCTGAAATCCGAATGGTTGCATTGGTTGACCAAATGGTTGCATTGGTTGACCAAATGGTTGCAACATCGGCGGTTGACCAAATGGTATAGTTTGTTGTACTTCCCACGGTTGACGCTCGTCCGCCCATGGGTCTTCAACCTTCGAAACACCCCCGTATATATCCTGTTCGTCGTCCATTGATATCCAAGGGTTGCCTTCTTCTTGCCATTTAGAAGTGAACCTAGATTTTTCCACCGGGAACGGAACTTTATATTTTTCTATGACACCTTCGTCTATAATAGTTCCGACTACATTGGTACCCAATTTCGGTGGAGCACCGGTGATAATGCACTCCGAAACCCCACTGAGGTTGTCCACTTCTTTGGAACATGCCGCCTGATTAAATACATCGACCACTTCTTCAAAGGTACATCTCTTGAGTGGAGAAGGATCCATTTTTCGTATACCGTGACGCGTCAGCGGTGTCAATTGACCAATCCATGTCATCCAGTCAACCGCCAATGTAATGTGTCTCATGTTGACGTATATCCCATAATAAGATAATATTTGTCTAATTTCACGTATCAGAGTACCCCTCGCCGCTTCAATTCCGTACTGTTTCGCCACCGCATGAATATCGTTTGTATTGATCGAAGAAAAGTCGATGTCTTCCAGTTGAATAATTTTTGTTAAGTCGGACAGAGAGGTTTCGACGTGATACTTTTTTGCACCCGGTGGTTTCACCTTTATCGTTTCTTCTGCTCCCTCAATCCCACGAATAGTTGCCTTGCGAATATGCTGCTCGTAAAATAAACCGATATCGTTATCATTTTGCATTTGAATATGAAAGATGGGGTTTGGTCCATCCGTATATTCACAACTAACTTTTGACACGTCCATACTTTCTTTGATGGCAAGAACGTCATACCATTCTTCTAGATATATTACCAGTGTTTCCCGTTCTGGGGTGTGGGCTATATATTCCCGATCTGGGAATATATGAAACCATTTTACTTCTTCTTTGTCCGGCTGCTTTGTTATTTTCAACTTGACCACCAAATCTTCGAATCGAACATGTTTTAATTGCTTGATAGTTTTATCGGGGTCTCTCGCGTGTATAATGGTAGAGGGGGTTTTCATCTTCGCGCTTTTCGTACAATTGATCAACTCTTCTAGTCTTGGAACACCAAGTGTAACATTCATACTTGAAACTCCGGCAAAATGGAAAGTATTCAGAGTCATCTGAGTGGCCGGTTCTCCTATACTCTGTGCGGCGATTGCACCGACAGATTCTCCCGCTACTGCTTTTATAACATCGTATTCCAACTTTACTTTATGAATAATATTTTCAATCTCATCCAGTGTCAATTCGTACTCGTAGACAATTCGATAGGAGGACAATTTACACCGGATTAGTATCTTCAACATGTCATTATCGATAGTTTCCAGTAATCCGCCTATCATGGTCAATGCCTCCTCTGTTGATATCTTTCTAGACGGAAAGGAAAAAAGAGTTCTCGCATTGTTAATAATACGATCCACCGGAATGGGCAATTGGAAATAGGCAGTGTCTTTGGTCCCATTATCACGCCATTTATTTATATCACGAAGAAAGGCATGGTCTTCCTCCAACTGGCAAAACTCTTCGGCACAAGAACCATACTTTTCAATGGTTGGTGCTTCCCATGTATCCACATATTGGTTTTCTACACGCATGGCGTCGAATCCGTCGTCCCCGTACTGGAATTGAACAATAGACTCGTCAGAATTTCGCGCTGAACCATCCCAGTGGATAATAATATTCTCGAGTGCCTTCATAAATCTTCGTTGTATATACCCAGTTTGTGAAGTTTTAATTGCGGTATCAATAAGACCTTCACGACCCGATATCGCATGAAACCATACTTCGTGGGGGTCCAAACCCTCTACGTATGAATGGGTGATAAATCCCCTTTCACGTGGTCCATTTGAACCTCGCTTGAAATGGGGCAGAGTACGATCGGTCCATGTTTTTGGTATGCGTTCACCGCATAAATTTTGTTGACCGACAACGGCCATGATCTGGGACATATTGATGCTACTCCCTTTACTACCACTGTGGACCATAGTATACAGTCGGTTCTCATCGTTTAGTGGTTTTTGTATCATGGTTCCCATCGTGTCTCTACATATATTCAAACGTTGGTTGATCTTGTTTTCCGTATCTCCGTCTAATTCAATATCTTTAAAGGCTTTGGCGATTTCACCGTGGACATTGACGTTGGATATCATATCCCCAATTCCCACGGAGAATCCGTTTATCGCTAAGAATTTATGTACCACCCGCTGTAATCGATTAATAAATAGAATGGTCTCGTCTGGTCCACAATCATTGTAAATAACGTGCACCAAGGAACCATCCGAACGACCCAGTACTTTTTTGGTGAGGCGGCCAGATAACATCACACCCTTTTCGATTTTCACCCCTCCTTTAGACCAATTTACCATCGGTAGGGTGTAAGAGATTAAATCCTTTCCGGTATATTCCTCTTGTGGGTGAAATATCCCATCCCACCCCGGCATAGTGTACACACATTCCATCATTTCGGCCGCGGTGAGTCGAACATCGTCGGCGGATAATAGATATGACCCACACATTGTATCCTGAATAACCGACATGACCGGTCGGTTGGATTGCGGAGAAACAATTTGATATTTCACCGCCATGATATTCTTTGCTTCTGCTCTGGCTTCTACCGTTTGTGGAACATGTATATTCATCTCGTCTCCATCGAAATCGGCGTTGTACGGTGTGGTACACGATAAATTCATGCGAAATGTACTGTAAGGCAACACCTTGACCTCGTGTGCCATGATTGACATTTTGTGCAATGAAGGTTGGCGATTAAACAGGACTATATCACCATCTTTTAACATTCTCTCTACAGTCCAACCTACCGCCAAGATAATGGATCCTCTCGAAACAAATGATAAATCTACTCTTGAACCATTCGGACGTATTACGAATTTAATGGGAGATTTATCGCTTGTCAGTTGAGTCTGAAGGGTTTCTTTGTTATACGCGGTTACCCGAACCGGAATTGTTAATTTTTCTGCTACACTTATGGGAATTCCAACCTCATTCATCTTTAAATGGTCGTCCCCGGTGATAACAGATCTACCGGTGAAATCACATCTTTTCCCCATCATGTTACCCCTTACTCTACCTTCTTTCCCCTGAAGACGGACTTGTAAGGATGTATACTCCCGCTTGGAGGTTTTTCGTTTTGAATTTCCAACCTTGGTGTGGTTAATATACCCGGTAACCACGTTTTGAAGGGCTTCTTTTACATCGTTGACAATATGAGTTGGTCTACCATCGTCGATGGTTTTCTTAAGTTTATCGTTGGTGCGCATGATCTGAATAAGACGATAAGTCAGGTCATCTTCACCGCGTACCTTGTTCCCCTGCATGATGGCAGGACGTACACTTGGGGGTGGGACTGGTAAAACCGTTAATACCATACCCTTTGGGTGGGCAAGATCTACCTTCTCTAGAACCACCAAGTCCAATTTTTCTAGGTGCTTTATGACATCTTCGATCTCGTATTTGATCTTGTTCACATCAATACAACCAGTATCACGGTTCCACGAATACTTCGGCTGGCGCTTTTCGCATTTTAAACATTTGGTTCGTATTTTTTTACTGTATTGTTGCAAATGACGATTTTTCTGCGCCAGTGGTGTCGTCAAATCTTTGATCAATATACTCGAACATCCGTCCGTATAACATATACATCGCAACCAGTAGATGATATTACTAACCCATGATATGTGATACACCGGTGTAGTTAACTCGATGTGGCCGAAATGCCCGCTACATTTGCGTTGATTCTCGCCACAGGTTGGACAGATGGTGCCCCGGGTCGCCCCCAGTCTCTTATCTCTTAGACCATTCTCCACTACCGCTCCGTTTTCATATGTTTTTTTCTCGGTCACATGAACAACAGAGGCTTCGCGTATTTCTTCCGCGGTCCAAACGTTAAATTTAACACCGGTAATCATCTCGTTTGCTTTAGTTTATATGGCTTTCTATTTATACGCAATTGTGGGGGTTTCTGGCGAGTGCAACGCGTTGGTAGCTTGAACCCCCGATACGATTTCCAACATCGGGCCAGTTTGTCGGGCCGACCACTGTCTCCATACTAAAAAAAATAACGCTATTCCCATACTAATCATTTTAGAGAGGGCACCCCTCAAACCAAACCACTATTTTATTTAATTAAATGTCCTTCATGATATACCCATGTTAATTACATAGGATAGTAGTGTACTTAATAGTATAGTATGAATTAATTAAATAAATAAAAAAACTTTTTTAAATAGAGGCCCTGTCTCTGAGTTGAGCTAGGCTTGCACAGCAGGTCTTAAGATTACGCCTGTAATAGCGTCTAGTAGGTACATAGCAGCTATTATGAAAAACATGTTGTACTTTATGTATACTAATCATATATATAGCGTTGTTACAATTTAAGTTGTGGTACTTCATTTCCTTTAATGGTACTCCCAAACTTCTTTTCCAACTCCTTTCTCTTTTCCTCTATAGCTAGTTCATATATATAAATTTCTCTTTCATACTTTTCCTCTTCATCAGGTAGGAGTAGACGCTTCTTGTTCTCTTTGTCATGCTTCTCCAATGTTGCATTAAATTGTTCCTGAGTTTTGACTGCCCTTATTTCATCTATCTGTCTGTTGATTCTAACAACGATTTGTTTACTACCGAGGCCTCCCATTTTGTATACAATAAAATAATATATATACATATTTTACCTTAATATTAATGGCTACAAATTATTTTTCATAAGAAAAAGTGGCCCCACAACCGCAACTACCAGAGGCACTAGGGTTTTTAAATTCGAACCGTTGACCCATATTATCTTCCTTCCAGCTAATTTCTGTACCTATTACTAGAAACCCCGACCGTCTACACACTGCCATTGGTACCCCAATATCGTCGATATGATAATCCATTTCATTTACTGTATTGGACGGGTTTAATTCATATTCAAATCCCGAGCAGCCGCCACCTTTCGCACCAAAAAGAATATATTTTTTATTTCCCAATATCCTTTTGAGATGAGGTATCACATTTTTCGTCAAGGTTATCATTTATTTTAGATATAGCCCCCTTTATAGCGTCTTCAGCTAACATACTACAATGTAATTTAACAGGCGGTAATTTCAACTGAGCTGCTATATCCTTGTTTGTAATTCGTTCAGCTTCTTCAATTGTCTTTCCCTTTATCCACTCCGTCGCCAACGAAGAGCTAGCTATCGCCGATCCACATCCGAAGGTTTTGAATTTCGAATCTACGATTATGTTTGAATCTGGATCTACTTTAATTTGTATTTTCATTACATCGCCACAGGCAGGAGCACCAACCAAAGAGGTATATACATTCTTTTCATTTTTTTTAAATGAGCCGACATTACGAGGATTTTCATAGTGTGCAATTACATTAGAATGGTATAATCGTGTCAATATCGACCGCATCATTTATTTTATTAATACTCCATTTATATAGTCGGGCCACTTAATGTTTTGAGAAGTTTGCTCCTCTGAACAATACTATTCTTAAAAAAGTAATATAAATATTATAAATAGTTTCCATTTGTCTATCAAAAGATGAGCGCTGTGTTTTTTCAACATAAGAGAAGACGTAGGATTCCCACGGCGGTATTTTCTCTTAAAAACGAGGGGGAGATCATTATTAAACTAAAGGGTACGTACGAAGCCATACCATTCGAATGCATAGGTCGAAACCAATACAAAGTCCCCATGGAGAACATCGAGACATCGGTACGACACTGTTTGGGTATGGGTCTACTGATAGATTGTATACCGGAGCAAGTGGAGAAAGCCATGTCGTATTCACCGGGACACCCCTTCGACGAGTCGTTCAAAGAGACAGAAATATACCAAAAGATGTTTCAATACCAGAAAGACGGAGTAGAGCACGTGGTTCGACATCTCAATGGTAGGGCCCTGATAGCAGACGATATGGGACTGGGAAAAACCTTACAAGCAATTGCCCTATCTAAATACTATGGGTTTACCAAAGTATTGGTGATATGCCCGGCCTACTTACGGTTTAACTGGAAAGCAGAATTCAACAAATGGTTAGGCATTGAAGAAGTGTGTCTGATCAAGAAAGGCAAGGACAAACTGGAAGGATATCCAGTTATTATATCTTACGAGTTGGCAGTGAAAAAGAGAGAGTTATTACTGGATTATGGGTTCGACATGGTTATATGCGACGAGTCTCATTACATGAAGAATCATAAAACCAAGCGAACCAGAGGCCTATCGCCTTTAATTCGTAAGATTGACAAGGCCCTGTTATTGACTGGTACACCCGCTCTAAACCGCCCATCGGAATTATTTTCTCAAGCCAACATGATACGTAGAGAATTCTTCCCCAAGTTCAAACAGTTTGCGGAGAGATACTGCGACCGTAAGATGTCACCTCTAGGATATTGGGACGATACGGGTTCCTCCAACCCCCACGAAGTCCATTGGTTGGCAAAGAAAACCGTCATGATACGGCGTCTAAAGAGAGATGTATTGAAGGATCTACCAAAGAAACATCGTTCTCAACTACACATAGAAATGGACGCCCGTGATACCTTTGAGATGATTCCGCTGTTCGACGAATGGAAGAAATTGAATATGTGCATACCAAAGATGCAACCCTGTAGCAAACAGGTACAGGCAGCCGATTTCAGACGTAAGTGTATTATATCCGAACTGTTTGGTCTGACAGCGGAAGCAAAATGTAGCGCCATGCAACTACTAGTAAAGGATACCATGCAAAATGGAAAACAGTTTTTGGTGTTTTGTTACCATAAAACCCTCATGAATGCCATCGAAGAAGCATGTGGCGGGAAGGCAATGCGTATAGACGGGAGTACACCCACCGAAAAGAGACACCAGTATGTAAAAGATTTTCAAGAGGGAAAGTATCAGGTGGCGGTATTGAGCATGTTGGCAGCTGGAACAGGTATAACCTTGACTGCCGCCTCCCATGTTATATTCGCCGAATTGTACTGGGTCCCGGGTGTTTTGATGCAAAGTGAAGACCGTGTACATAGAATTGGTCAGGAGAATCCATGTCACATACAGTATGTGATATGCAAAGATACTTTGGATGCGTATATTTATAAATCCATTCAATGGAAATTGGATACCATTGATGGTTGTTTGGATCAAAGAACGGATCGTAATTTTAAAGGTGAAGATACAATATACAATATGATTTAGTTTTAAATACTTATCCTTACACCTGCTATGTTTCCTCTGTAGAACCCGGTATAACCGAAGTGATGTATTTTTGTATCCTTTTCCGCATAAAGGTCGGAAAATTTCAGTGGTGGATATCTCAACATAAAGTATTCTGCACATGTGCTATTTTCTTGACATATTTCAACAACCTTTTTCATATTTTTGACGATACCGGCGTCGTTGTAGACATCCGCAAACACCAAAATATCACCATCGTTGGTGTATGCAACTTTGGGTCCCTTCTCTGTCCATTGTCTACATATAGTAAAAACGATGTTAGAAAAGGCATATTCCTTTTCGTCTTTGATCCACAGGGCGACCTTTTTTAATTTGGAGTGCATTTTACCCCTTTTCCATTTCACGGGGATATTCAAGGTGTTTAGGGCTTGTTGGGCATTTTCATACATCATTTCACTGTATATATATCCAATTTATACCCATAAACATGTTCAATCGTCTGTTTAAAAAGAAAAAACATACTTTACCAAAGGTAACAATCATATGGGACGAAGGTAGGGTTATAGGGCGCATTATCAGAGGTGGCCCGACTGGCCCGACATACCAGAAAAAGAAACGGAGTTCATCCTCCTGCTGTGTATGTGAGAGTAACATGCCGGCATATATCTATGACCGAACCCGCGTGGAATGTCATAAATGCATGGAAAAACGACTAAAGAAATATGGTCATAAAATGCAAGAACATCTCAAATTTATCCACAATGAATAACACACTTATATTATCACTGTTGATTACTTCCACAGAAGCACACTGTAAAATTCCTACTTCGACAAAATACAAAACATCGGAACCCATATACAACGAAACGAAGCCTATCGCGCGTAAAAACAAACATACAAAGCGCACGAAGGGCAGGAAAAAGCGCACGAGTGATCGCCCACATTTTCAGAGGAGTATATAAGCCTTGCCGTCACAGTAAAATGTGCGACAGATCAAATCATATCGCATGTACATTGAAATCTCTTATCGAAGAAATACCACCGAATGAAGATACCCTTGTGTTGCAATCATTGTACCGAAAGGTATTCTACATGGCCCCGGAAATATGCGACCAAGCATGGGTATCCATGTTTAATATCCTTCGATCGAATTACGACACCGGTGAAGAATATCAGCATAAAATGTGCGATCTATACAACAACGGGTATCGCGAGTATCTGGAAAAATTTGTAAATTAACGTATATAAACCTCTATTTATTTATTATATCATGGGTACACTGATTACTAATAAAGAGTTTCAACAGTTTTTACCCTATACATTTGTATTTGACCTAGAGTATGTAGGTGTTCCGAATAACTTACACCGTTGTTACATTTGGGAAATTGGCATTATTCATTTAATATCGGGTACAAAATTTTCCATTACTATGGACCCGGGGATACGCCCCCTTCCACCTCCTATGAGCGAGGAGTTTGCAAATGTAACCGAAGAGTTTTTAAAGAATAAGAATGCGGTCGGGTTTAACTTCGGATGGAACATGTTTTTACAATTTGTTCGTCAATGGGGCGAAAACAAGGTGTTATTGATATCCCATAATAACTTCAAATCGGACAAACTGATGATGGAAATTGAAGTCAAGCGGAGGGGTCTAGAATTACCATACAACTGGTATTTTTTAGATTCTCTATTGTACTGCCGGAAAGTAATTCCCAAGCAGCCATCCTACACCTTGCACGATTTGTACCACGGAATGTTTGGTAAGAAAATCATAGACAACCATTCCGCCCTACCCGATGCAATCGCGCTGGTAGAAATACTATACCGGACCAACATAGTTAACATATGTGGTCCTATCTATCCATCTTTTTGTACCAGCTTACAGGCTGTTAAGTGGTTGGGTCCAGCGTGTGAGCGTGCATTATTTGAAAATAATATACGGTCATTAGAGCAATTGGTGGCGAATATAATAGCGAGTTATTCTGGTCACATATTAATAAAAAGTGGCCCGATACCCATGTCTGATTATGTTAACTATTATATAACAACCGTTTGTGGTATTCTAACCGGGAATTCTACAAGTATTTCCAATTCCATCGTAGAAAAATGGTTACCGTCTAGACTCAGGAAAACAGTTGTATAAATAACCCAGTGTATTTACAAAATGCCAAAACGAACACGGGAAACGTATCTAGATGATACCTGTAAAAGGTTTAAAGAAACGGTGTACACAACAAAACGCAAACATGAGGATGAACCACAGGGGTCTCGCAAACGCCAGAGGCAGGTAACAGAAGAGTACGTGTCCAAACTGGAGAGTGATAACTTAATGATGAGAGAAGCGTGTATGGGGGCGGGTGCAACAATTGACGGATTACGAAATAAAGTAAATCATTTGGAAACGCTGTTGAACATCCAGCGTTCTCAAATGGAGAGAATAAGAATAAATAGCGATATAACTGTATATTAATTGACATATTTAAATAACCTTGTATTTACAATAATGGAAGACCCTGCCCCCGATGATTATATATGTTGTCTTTATGCTGATGTAGAAGACGATCGAATGTGTCTACCCAAACAACACTTGTTCAATATGGCTTCAGAAAAAGGCTACCTGATATGTTCCGGCGGTGTTCTGTTGATCATGATAATCGTAGTCATCGTTGCATTTACGATCTGAACACCTCGCGTTTGCCTTTATGCGATTCACCAACATCCCAACCACATTCTTCCAAGGCGGTATAATGGTCTTCAAGAAGGGCGCGCGGCAAGTAACGGTGCATCTTTTTGATGATATTCTCCGGGTGGAAATAGACAATTACTTCCCGACTCAAATCGTCAGGGACCTGTGTCAGTTCATTGCCGTCTTCGTCTTCCATATAGACATATCCCTTATCGATGCCCGGGAACAGTATGCGTATGAGGAAATCGTAAAAAACACTACCGTCAACTTTTAGATCCCCAAGTGGTCCTTCATAGAAGGCTTCGTCGCCATCTCCGGCACCCGGGTACTCATAGTCTGCGAAGTTGTAAAACCAGAAATTCCAAAGTTTACAGTTCTTTGATGGCTTCGCGACCTTCTTGGTTTTGCATGGCTTCGGTGTTTTTGTTGTATGTGGCATATTAAACGTGTGAGATGAGATTACCTTCGTCGTTTATGTATAAACGACAAGGAATTTTAATTCCCGGGGAATCTATATGATCATATACTTTTTCGTCGTCATGCCATTCGGTAATAGCTCTACATGGTCCTGTGCGTGGGTCGGGACAAGTACCTTGTGCGTGGGTCGGGCCACTTTGTGCGCGGGCTGATTTTTGTGCGTGGGTTGGTCCGTGGGTACACCACCCCTTTATAATAGTATAGCACATGCGTATATTGCACGTGCATATCAAAAGGCAGAAAATCCAAACTCCCAATTGAACAAAAGTATTGTTTAAATAATAATTAACATCCATATATACAAACAACGCAATTATTTAAATACAATGTCTCTAGCAAATCACCTAAAAGAAAGGGGTTGGGTAACCATCCCGATTTACGACGAACTCGCACTTGTTAACCAGAGAAATAAATTTATCGATGCACTCCAAAAAATGCCAGAGTTCATTGAACCCAAGGCGATGTATGAAGACAACCGCCCCTTTGTACTGGGAGCCTTCTCGGCACTAGGAACCCCTTCCTCTTTCCACAACCATGTGGTAAGAAACACCCGCATGCATTGTCATTTAGCAGCAAAGACTGAAGTATTCAACGACTTCCTTCGAGAAGACGACGATTTAAATTTGGAGCAGACTATTGACCGCATGTTATATCGCCCAGCAGGCGTAAAAGTTGGAGGAGAGTCAAAACATCGCGATGAATCTAAGTACGCAGCAAAGGACGATCTTATATTCGGTGGTTGGGTGAATTACGACGATTTTCCTCACACTTTGAGAGCCTGCCCGGGTTCTCACATGGACATAGAAGCCATTGGTTCGACAAAGGGATTTAACAAGATCCCAAAAAATAGCCAACACGTTATCGAAAGTATCGAGGTCCCACCGGGCCATCTCCTAATATTTTGGGAGAGAATGGTTCACGAGGTAGCAAATGTAAAGAACAAGGTAAAGATGCACCGTGTTTTTATCGGGTTTCGTCTAACCAAAGAGACCGAAGCCCTACACAAAGATGGCACAATAGGCCTGTGCAAGGACCTGATAAAGATGAACACAATGGATATAAAATCGGGTCAAACCTCATGGATGTGGACTTCTAATCATTGGTCTTTCCCCAAAAACCGGGAGAAAATCAAGGAAATATCCAGTGATATGAAACATGAAGTCTTAGAGGACCTCCGGGTAAAGAGCACCGGTGAGGAGTTCAAAGCAGTGCCGCGTTTTATGAAATCTCTTGAACACTACAAGATGAAGGTTTATAAAGCCTATCATGCGAGGGAGGTGGCAATGCATTTACCCCATCGAAACCTCCGTTGGCCTACTCCTATCACCAACAAGAGAAAGAGAGGGGATTGAGTGAATGAATAACAATTGTATATAATAAAATGTTATTACTATATTTACAGGAGTATAAAACCCCCCGGTATTAAGATAAATGAGTAAACTGTCAGAATGGTGGGAAAGCAGACAGAGATGTCCCGAGTTCATGTGTGATTTTCGATGCAATAAAGGAGGTCTGTCTTCTTCCAAAACAACGATAATTGATTGGTGGTCGTTTGCGCATCTATTCTGGGGTGTAGTATATAGCATTCCTATATTCTTTATCGACGACGGGTGGTCTGCCCTCATTTGTTTTGGTCTGGCCGTTTTGTACGAAACCATAGAGAATACAGAACTTGGTATTTGTATCGCTGAAATCATATGTTGTTCACCGGGATATCAGGGAGATAACTTCTGGAATAGTGTAATGGATGTTACATTCTGTATGATAGGCTATTGCATTGTGTTAATAATTAAATATACATATTAAATTGCTCTACTGGCTTTTCTTTGAAATAGGCACCCATCGCCTTCTGTACATGGTCATATTTCAGGTGTTTTGTCTGTCGTTTTTTCATCCAATTGTCTCTTGAATAGTGTAACTTGGATTGGAAACAAATATTCTCTGTATCTCCACCTGCATTTTTAAACTTTTTAAAATTAATTTTAAAAAGTTCCTCTGATTTTTTATCTACAGACCAACTACAGAGTTTAAGTTGGCGTTGAAAAATTTGAAATAGTTCTTCGTGTGTGTATGGACTAATCGAAAAATGCCAACCAAATCGTCTTTTCAGACCGGGGTTGGCTTCAAAAAACTGCGAATTGATCTGGTCTTCATACCCGGCAATAATAACGATGGTATTGGACTTTTCTTCACCCATAAATGCACACAGTTGGTCCAAGGCTTCTTTACCGTACTCGTCTTTGTCCCCGTTCATAAGAGAATAAGCCTCGTCAATAAAGATTACAGAACCGGCATACTTGTTAAGTATTTTACGCGTTTTGTTCGAGGTATGACCCATATAGGAACCCACGAAATCACTACGGTGAAGTATAGTGAATGGCATATCGTCGTTAAATATGTCCAACGACAACCATATCTTATGAAGTATTTCAGCTACGGTTGTTTTACCAGTGCCCGGTGGACCCACTAGAGATGTATTCAGAAAGTGGCTGTCCAATTGACCACCGGTAGTTATTATAAATTGAATCTGGGAAACAACAGACTCTTTTAGCTCTGTCATGCCTATTAATCCATCCAGTGTCTTTAGGTGTTTGTATAACTCTTTAAATCGTTTGTTTCTTCTCGTAAACCGCAGTATTTCGGCCAGCGTGCTCTCTTCCTTTCTTTTTCTTTTTTGACGTTGCATGTTTCTATTGTCCATGGTCCATATTTATAGTCTTTAAGCACCTAGGACACACATTTCCGTATTGGGTCCAAGTCTCTATGCAATCTTTGTGGAATAGGCAGTTGCAATCTTTTAGTCTAATTTTATCACCGTACCGTTCTAGACATATGCCACATTTCTTGTTTGAATAGTTAAACGTACCATCAACTTTTTTTTTACGTCCCGGTTTTTTATCCAACCACAATTGATCCATTGAATCCGACATCACGGCCTGTGTTTGGACTATACGGTCTGGAACCTCTATAGAGATGGTATAGTCGTTCCAGACATCTTCGCGTCTCCACCTTTTCCTAATCCTAAAGCCTATATCAAAGCTGGACGGTAGAAAGCCGTCTTTTTTCAGACCGTCCACATACCACCGATAAACCTCATCTTCAAAGAATCTACCGGTTGGTATTACATGATTTTTAAATACAAAGAAAGACATTTTTTAATAATATGAAATAAGTTATACTATTATTTATTACATATATACCAGAGCGAATTATGTAATCCACGCGCCCATAAAATCAATACCGTAGAAATCAAATAGGCAAAACTCTCAGTGTGCCACGTCAATAGAAGTATTAGACACCATTCTATTATTTCAAAAAAGTAATTTGGGTTTGTTATACCCAATGCAAACATCAAATCGAAATATTTACATAGCGATGCTTCTTTGATGTACATTTTGTCCACTTCTAAGCCTTCACCGTGGCATCTCAAGTAGTTGACATATATATCGTAATAAACATTCAGTAGTAAGCAGGTGCCAGCTCCTATTAATAGAGGCCAGTCCATCCAATAGTCTCCCATAGATCCTTTTAACGAGGTGCACATATAAGCTAAGGTCCAACCCACAAAGCCATTGTAAACAACAAGCGGTACTAAGGTTAATACAGACACTTTCTTTTCATCGGATGTATAGATAAACCCGGTTACTATTGGAACTATAACCGAACGAAATCCAAAGTGCGTAAATAAAAAGGCAAGTACGGCAGATCCAAATCCTGACAACCCGTCGGTCTGAAAACACAGGCATACCAGCGCCGGTAAATTGGCAACTCCAATAAACCATCGATTTGGTATATTTTTTAACGGGAGATCCATTTGCTCGTTGAACCTACCGTACGGCAAGGGGGTATACCAACTCAGGAAAAACAAAACAAGTCCAAATCCCAATACAATAGATTCATACATTTG
>Ga0302117_10000063_pt1 | contig 35525 bp, 26 predicted proteins | sample AG5_322_MG_FD_203112 | JGI IMG/M metagenome (GOLD analysis project Ga0302117, IMG submission 203112) | Marine microbial communities from Western Arctic Ocean, Canada - AG5_32.2 | ecosystem: Environmental > Aquatic > Marine > Oceanic | place: Canada: Western Arctic Ocean | collected 2017-10-01 | reverse complement strand
TGCCGCCGTATTTACTGCTGATACTGCGCGCGGCCTTAAAGTGGCTCGGAAAATCAAGTCAGGCATTTGCCACGTCAATGGCCCCACTGTTGCTGATGAAGCCCAGATGCCTTTTGGGGGTGTGGGCTCTTCGGGTTACGGTCGCTTTGGCGGTAAGGCGGGAATTGACAGCTTTACCGAACTGCGCTGGATTACTTCAGCCTCGGAGCCAGGGCATTACCCCATTTAAAAAGCGATTTTTTAGACCTTAGTGAGTTGTCTTGTGGTGAGCAATTTCATGGCAGAAATAGTTTTACCATCTAATGGTCCAGCATGAATACCAAAGCCGATAATGCGACGAGTGTACTGATCCATAACTAGTATTACCCAATGGCTTTTTAACAATATGGATTCGCAGCGAAAGAAATCAATACTCCATAAGCTATCTTTGGTGTGGCCAAGTGTTGTCAGCCATGAGGGCCCCTGCTTTGATTTATCGTGCTCTTCCCCTGCAGATAAAGGTTTAAGTCAGCACCGTGCCTGCCCGCACACTGAAGCGTTGCCAAGGTTTTGGTGGCGTGTAGTGGCCTCGAAAATAAGCCATGTCCTAATTAGTGGCTAAAGGTGGGGATGGTTAACGCCATACATGAATATTCGTCATGTCAGGCATTAGAACATTGATATTGAAAATCTAGTTGGTATGGCTAATATGGATGGATGTCGGGGGAATAGGTTGAATCAAAAAATCATCTATATCAAAACTGAATACATTAAATCAAAAACTAATAGGCCTTTTTCTGGCTAAAAAAACGGTATATACAATAGCATACAGGTTGAGTAATTAAGTTATTGTTTAGTGAGTTTTGTTAGGTAACACGAGTCGATTGTATTAGCTGCGACTTAGATGATCATTTTCTTAGAATAGGGTTAAATCAATAATGAGTGCACAAAATAAACAGACCGCAGTGGTTCTTGGCTCGGGTATAGCTGGTTTGTCTACAGCTTACGAGCTCGATAAAGCTGGGTATACCGTCACCGTGCTTGAGAGTAAGCATTTAGCGGGTGGCAGAATGGCAGAAGAAATGGTGGGTTCATTTATGAATGTTACCGGTGCCATGGGTCTTAACTCGTACTACACTGAGATGTTTGATCTTTGTAAAGAGCTTGGCATCATGGATCAAGTCGTGAAGCTGCCAAGATTCGGTACAGGCACAATTACGGACATGAACATTACATTTCCGATGAGCAATAACCCTTCCAAATTAGATTTATTGACTTCACCAGCGTTGAGTATAAAAAGTAAGTTGAAGCTGGCGGGTTTATTGCCAGACTTTATGATGGCGAAACGTAAAACCGATCCTTGTCTGATTCATACCGCGGCACATCTTGATACTGAAAGCATGAGCACTTACTTAATTCGTAAAGTGGGTGCTGATTTTCTTGAGAAAGTTGCCTCCCCCTTACTCAATGTCGCTCTTGCCTGGAATGTTGATAGAACCTCTAAAGGCGCTTTTCTTTCTAAAGTTGCCAATATCACCGAGTCAGACGGCTATGTTTTTCGAGATGGAATCGGAACCTTAACTCGTAAATTGTCAAGCATGTTAGACGTAAGATTGAATACGCGTGTCACTAGTGTCGACCGCGCTGAATCTGGTCAAGGTAGGGTTGTTCATTTTGAAGGGCCAGAGGGTGCGGGTTCAATCGATGCTGATATCGTCGTTAGTGCTATACCCGGGGATGCAGTGAAAAAAGTCGTGAAAGATATGGCCAGCTGGGAGCAAGATTTTTTCGATCAGAAAGTTCCTTATGCACAATATGCGATGATGGTTTATGTACTAAAAGAGCAGGTTACCAACCCGGATGGTTTGTATTTTGTTCGCAATTCCCCAACCCCCTTAAATTTTTATAAGACCTATGCAGGTGACGATTCCAAAGAAGGTCACCCACCTCATCTTTGGGTGGCCTTTTCTCCTGAGCGCTTAAAGCACTATTTTCGTGAAGATGGCTCTGACTTTGAGGAAAAGGCCGCTCAGTATGTGAGGGAGTATTACCCCACGCTGGACGAAGATACTAAAGAAACAGTCGTTCAATTTAACGGCTACCGGATGCCGGAATTTCCTGTAGGGCAAATTACAAGAGTTAGGGATTTATTGTACACGCAGGAGTGTGGCCCCAAGGATGTTTACTATGTTGGTGATTATTTAGCGGGTGCCGGTACAGGCAATGCACTTGCCATCGGTCGGCGTACAGGTCGGATTATTGTTGATCATTGGAAGTCATGTCATTAGTCAGTGATATATCAAAAAGGTTTTTGTAAAAATAAGTGAAGGTGTTGTTTAGAGTTTAATTGAATAAATATTAATCTGGTATAACTATAATCGTGGAGATCAAAAATGTTTAAAAATTCAAAAATAACCAGGGATATTAGAAAAAGTTTCGCGCCTAAGTTAATGAAATGTAGTGTTTCAACTTTGGCCGCTGTTTTTTCGTTGACCAATGTGGCATCAGCAGCAACGATTGAGGAGGTTGTGGTAACTGCACAGAAGCGTTCGCAGAGTGTTCAGGATATTCCTTTTGCTATAACGGCTCTTGAGTCTGATAGCATGGATAAGGCCGGTATCAGTAGCTTAGAAGGTTATGCTAATTTGATTCCAGGTTTGGCGATTTCTGGCCAAGATAATGGCCGTACCCAGATTAATATACGGGGTATTAGTGCTGGTGAAGTTCGTCGGGGCGATAACACCTCATCAGAGACAGTAGGTATGTACTTTGATGAGATCCCTTTATCACTGGCTCTGTATAATCCTGATCTTGAGCCTTTTGACCTTGCACGGGTCGAGGTATTAAGGGGCCCACAAGGGACGCTATATGGTTCTGGTTCACTTGCAGGGACCATTCGTCTTATTTCAAATCCGCCTGAGATGAACGTAGCCTCAGGAAAAATTGATGTAGGTATATCGAACACTGAAGATGGCGATGATAGCAATTTTGTCAAGGGTATGATTAATATCCCTATTATTGATGATACGTTGGCAGCACGCTTAGTGGTTTATCGCACAGACAATGGCGGTTGGGTTGATAACGAAGCGCCGGGCCCTTATGGTGGTTCTGACGTCAATAGTAGTGAAAAGTCGGGTGGTAGGCTCAGCGTACTTTGGCAGCCAACTGAAAACCTGACTATTCGACCTACGGTTATCCATCAAGAGACAGAAACTGACGGTACCGCTGAAGAATCTTATTATGTTGGACTAGATCCATTTATTGCAGAAGGCTTCGTAACAGAAGACTTTGTGCCTGGTGACAATAAACAGTGGATGTACGAGCCTCAGCTCTATACCGATGACATTGATATTTTCAATGTTCTGGTTGAGTACGATTTTGGCGACTACACGCTAACATCTTCTTCAAGTGTCACCGACAGAGAGATTCAAGTACAAGCTGACTTAACCGCCGATGCGGGTCTTGCCTTTGGTTTTGGACCCAATGGCCCCTATGGTCAGGCTCTCTTCGGTTGGAATTTCTCCGATAATAAAACCAGTGATTCCTTTAGTCAGGAGCTTCGGTTGAGCTCTGATTCCGAGAGTACTTTACAGTGGATTGCTGGGGTTTATTACACAGAAAGTGATTCAGAGTGGGGGCAGCCATTGTTTGTTACAGACCCGGCTGCATTAGCACCTGAATTCGATTGGATCTATGATCCTGATGTTTTTGGGGCAACTGAGCACGGCATGACTAATGAGGGGTTTGCTGACCTTGAGTATGAACAAAAAGCCGTTTTCGGCGAGGTTACCTACCAGCTCGCTGAAAAATGGAGTGCAATAGCAGGTTTGCGTTGGTATGACGCTGAGCAAGGCTACACTACCGGTGCCCGAGGTATTCTAAGTGGTGGCCTAACGGTTAATGATGAAGTTAAAAGTAGTGAAGATGGTGTTAACCCCAAGTTAATGCTGGCCTATACGCCATCTGAAGACCTGCTGTTTTCTTTTCAAGCTTCTGAAGGTTTCCGTTTAGGTGGACCGCAAACGTATATTCCCGAAGATTCACCCAGTGGCTTCCAATGTCGTGCGTTGATTGCAGAGCAAGGTCTCGACTTTGATCCCGATCAATTTGACTCGGAAACACTGTGGAATTATGAGCTGGCAATGAAATCGACTTTGGCCGATGGCGCTATCAAGTTTAATGCCTCGTTATTCCATATTGTTTATGAAGACTTGCAGGTTGCTACCAGGATTCTTGACACGACCGGTCAGGATCGCTTATGTGGTCAAACAGTTAGAACCAATGCTGGTGAGGCGCAAAGTCAGGGCTTGGAGCTAGAATTAGCCATGCAAGCGACGGAAAACTTGACTCTAAGCTTTACCGGTGCATTTGTTAATGCTGAGCTAAAAGATGACTTACCTAATGGTGAGGCCTCATCGGGTGATGACTTGTTATTCAGCCCTGATACCACGTTTTCAGCTAACGCGTATTACCAGCGCCCAATGTTTGAAAGCATGACGGGTTATATTAATCTTGCCTATCAATACACCGGTGAAGTAGAAGCGTTGCAGCCGAATATTGTGCAAGTGACTGGCGGATTGACTGACTCAAGTTTGGATGCATACGATACGGTTAATTTGAGAGTTGGTTTGCAGAACGAAGATTGGGAGTTGGCATTAACCGCTAACAACTTATTGGACGAAAATGCATCTACCTACAATCAGTTTATCGGTGTAACAGTCCCAGACGGTAACGGCGGTATTGCAACAACTACAGGTATTAGACCTCGTACCGTTGGTGTAAATTTTAAATACAATTTCTAAAGATACGTTCTGATAAGTTCCATCCTTTAAAGCTGAGGTCACTTCCCGCTAAAAAGTTGTTTGCGGGAAGCCCTCAGTATTTTATTATCTATCAAATTTGTCGGCCGGCTCAGGTCACCTACAGATGTTCTATAAATAATTTGAGATCATGTCGTATGAAAAAGATACTGAGCTGCTATTTAATTCCTGGAGCAATATTCCAGTCTTCTATCATGGCCGGTGGTTATGGTACCGGGCGCGAAGTAATGGAGTATGTTTCAAAGCACGGACCGTGGGGCGGCCTTTTAGCCTGCCTAGTTGCGGTACTGATATTTTCTGTCGTGCTAAGCTTAACTTTCGAGTTAGCACGTCTTTTTAAGACTCACGATTATCAAAGTTTTATCAAAATATTATTAGGCCCTGGTTGGGTTTTTTATGAAGGTTTGTTACTAACATCCATGTTGGTGGTAACTGCAGTCATTGCCGCAGCTTCTGGGCAAGTGTTATCCGATATTCTACCAGTCCCTGCTTGGGTGGGGGTGGCTATGATGTTGGTGGTTATCGTGATACTTAATTATTTAGGTCGTGCTGTCGTTGTTGCAGCCATGGGTATTACCGCCGTTTTGGTGACGGTTGTATTACTGGCTTACTGCGCTATCGCGATTTCCAGCCAAACGCTGCCCCTTGCGGAACTGTTTGCAACTAGCAGCAGCTTCAATGTTGATGTGCTTTATGGTGGAGCGACTTTCGCCATCTATAACTGTTTATCTCTTCCTGTATTACTGTTTGCAGCCACTGCAATTGAAAACCGTAAACAGGCTTTTTCAGCAGGTATCATTGGTGCCTTTTTAGCGGTTCTACCTGCGGTTTTCTTACATTTGTCATTTTTAGAGCATATTCCGACACTGGTGAGCAATGAGCTTCCCACTTACTGGATGTTAAAAATGATCGACATAAAATGGTTTTTCGCCATTTATTTACTGGTACTTTTTTCAACGGTTGTTCAGTCGGGCGTCGGTGTATTGCACGGTTTGAATGAGCGCATAGACAATAGCCTACGCAAGAGTCGTGGAGTAGGGCTAAGCAAGTTGGCGCAGGCGATGATTTCAGGCGGTTTTGTGCTGGTTAGTGCAATACTCGCGCAAGTTGGCGTTATTGAATTGATTGCGACTGGTTATCGATTTATCGCTATAGGGTTATTGTTTGTTTATATAATTCCACTAGTTACTTGGGGCTGCTACCGAATATTTTGGCAGCCTCGGGATAATGCTCTCGCTCAATAGAGGTTTTATACCCAGTTGTCGATAGAGGATTAAGATGAGCATTTTTTTCCAGCGTATTATATTTTTAGTTGTCTTTGCCAATGCCTTTGTTATCCATGCTGCTGAATCCGGGGGCCTGTTAGCAGAGCAGGTGTTGATAAAGAACGTGCGTGTCTGGGATGGTGAGGCTAATAAGGTCTCGGCTATAACCGATGTGTTAATCGAAAAAAATCTCATTAAAAAGTATCCCGCCACTCATGGCGATGCCCATTCTCAAGCCAAAACTATCAATGGTAGTGGTAGCGTACTCATTCCGGGCTTGATAGAGGCTCATCAGCATTTGGCCATCGTTGCCAACCTAATGGATATTCGCAACGAATATAGTTGGGATTATGTCGCTGGTGCGGCGGCTAAGCGCGCCAATGACATGTTAATGCGCGGTTTCACCTCGGTTCGCGACGTGGGTGGTCCGGTCTTTGGAATAAAGAGGCTAATCGATGAGGGGCGCATTACCGGTCCGAGAATATACCCATCAGGCGCTTTTATTTCACAAACCTCAGGCCACGCTGATTTTAGAAATCGAAACGATCCAAACCCCTCGATGTTTGATGAGCGGCATTTCTTTGATAAATATTGGACCTTTATCGCGGACGGTGTCGATGCAGTTACCATAGCCACGCGAGAAAATCTGCGTAATGGTGCCACCCAAATTAAGCTAATGGCCGGTGGTGGCGTAACCTCGACCTACGATCCGCTGGACGGAATCCAATATAATAGGGTGGAGCTTGAGGCGGCGGTCGAGGCGGCTGAGAATTGGCGTACCTATGTTACCGTCCACGCTTATAGGCCGGACTCTATAAAGCGAGCGCTTGATGCTGGGGTGAAATGTATTGAGCATGGTTTGTTTATCGACGAGTCGACCATAAAGACGCTGAAGAAAAAAGGTGCTTTTCTGGTGCCTCAAGCGCAATTATCAAACTTACCCTCATCAGTAATTGATGCTCTACCACCGGCCTCAAGAGAAAAATATTACCTGGCAAAATCCGGTAACGATAATGCATTCAGGCTTGCAGCTAAGCACAAGGTAAAGGTGGCTTTTGGAACTGATTTGTTTGGGCCGGAGCATGTGTTTCAACAGCAAAACTTAGAGTTTGGCGCCAGGCTTGCTTACTTTACGTCACTAGAGATTCTAAAGCAGGCGACTGTGGTTAATGCTGAGTTATTAGCTTTATCCGGTACCAGAAATCCCTATTTAGAAGGTGCGTTAGGCGTTATTAAGGAAGGTGCTTATGCTGATTTGCTACTGGTTAATGGTGATCCAACACGAGATATAAAAGTGTTGGAGGATTTTGACAATAACCTATTGCTGATAATGAAAGATGGCAAGGTCTATAAAAATTTATTGGACTAATTAGAGATCTCCCTGAGAGTTGTAGGCTAGTTTAACGTGCTGTGTAGCGGGTTTAATTACGAAAGTTAAAGAAAATAGGCCAGAGTAAATGCCTACATATATGGGGCAGAAACCGGTGCGTGACGATCTTTTAGAGGTTCTTTTTATTGTTAATTAGGATTGTGTAATGAGGATTCGTGAAATAACTAATGAAGAAATTTATGCATACCAACGCGATGGGTTCTAAAGAGATACAGGAATATTTTGACCATCTGTTTATTTGTGAGCCTGCGACTATGGCCAATTACTATTGGCCCATTGTAGGTAACAGGTCAGCTCTTTTTGGTTGTCATTAACCGAATGTAATTGAGATAGTAGTGCTTTACAGTTTGTAAAAGGAACTGGTGATAAAAGTCACCAATACGCACAGACGGTTTTTGTTGATAAAACCGAACTTAGTGACAACACTGACAACGAGTCTGCGGAAAAAAGCACTGCAGTTTGAGGGTTTCCCGGAAAAGTATGAGTTAGTAACTTGAGATTTTACGCTAGGTGATGCGGTATTGTTTAATGTTAGGGTTGTCCACAGCTCAGGGGGCAATAGGTCTAATAATAAGAGGCGGGTCGCCTATTCTTCTCGCTGGATTGGTGAGGATACAGTATTTAAAAAGAAACAAGGGTATCAGGCTTCTGCATTGTTTCCTGACGAAGATGAGAATATTAAAAAGGGTGACAGATTGAAAAGCCGCAGCTTTCCGCTAATTTATAGCGAATAAACCATGGCATCATGATTTACCCCAGTTTCTCAGCAAGATAATCAACTAATAACCTTATTTTTGGCGGTAAATGTCGATTGTTAGGGTAAACCGCCCAGATACTTTCATCGGATTTTCGATAGTTATCGAGCAGTGTTTCTAGTTCACCACTTACTAGATAATCCTGAACATAATAGTCAGGCAGTTGAACAATCCCGATCCCTTTAAGTGCCGCATTGATTAAGCCCGCACCACTGTTGTAGCGCAGGTTACCCGCCACACGAATATTTTTTTCTACTCCAGCTTCTTTAAATTGCCAGTAATCGAGGGTGCCTAATAAACAGTTGTGTTTTCCAAGCTCAGACAGGGAGTGGGGCAAACCATAACGTTGTAGGTAAGCGGGCGAGGCACAGACATAACTGGTTCTACAGCTCAGCTTTTTAGCCATCATGCTGGAGTCACTTAAGCTGCCAACGCGTATGGCTAGATCATATCCCGCATCCACTAAATCAACTTTCTCATTGGTTAGATTGGCTGTAACTTCAATGCCTGTATGCAATTGCACAAAATCATTCACCAACGGCAATATGTGTTTTTCGGCATAGGTGGCTGGTGCAGTCATTTTAATTTTGCCCATGGGTCGGCTTTGCAGGTTGGTAACCGCCCGCTCAGCGGCATCTAGGCCGTCCACTACGCTGCGGCAGTGCTGATAAAACACGCTGCCTTCTTGAGTCAGGGAGACTTTGCGGGTAGTGCGGTAAAACAGCTTAATATTCAGTCGTTTTTCCAGCGCGCTAATTTGGCGGCTCACCTGTGCGGTTGAAATAGCCAGCTTTTTTGCTGCAAGCGTGAAGCTCTCTGCCTCGGCGACACAGACAAATTCACTAATGCCGGTCCAGTTCATCATTGTTACCTATATGTAAAAGTAAATTGTATTATAGGGGTATTATCATTCTGTGAGAAACAAATACAATACCTGCATAGAGAATAAAATTATTCTAAATTCCCAATATCGACCACTGTAAAACAAGAGAGAGTTGATCATGACTGAGCAATTTATTAAATCAAAAGCCGCTATTGCCTGGGGTCCCAAGCAACCACTGTCTATTGAAGAAGTGGATGTTATGTTGCCGAAAAAAGGTGAGGTGCTGGTAAAAATTATAGCATCCGGCGTATGTCACACCGATGCTTTTACCCTGTCAGGTGACGATCCAGAGGGCATTTTCCCTTGCATACTGGGCCATGAAGGCGGTGGTGTCGTTGAGCAGATTGGTGAAGGTGTGACTAGCGTGAAAGTGGGCGATCATGTTATCCCCTTATACACCCCAGAATGTGGTGAATGTAAATTCTGTTTGTCAGGCAAGACAAACCTCTGTCAGAAAATCCGAGAAACTCAAGGTAAAGGCCTGATGCCTGATGGCACCACCCGTTTCTATAAAGATGGTAAGCCTATCTTCCATTACATGGGCTGCTCAACCTTTTCTGAATATACTGTATTGCCTGATATATCTTTGGCTGTGGTTAATCCCGCCGCCCCATTAGAAGAAGTGTGTTTGTTAGGTTGTGGTGTGACTACGGGGATGGGCGCGGTAATGAATACCGCCAAAGTGGAAGAGGGTGCAACCATTGCCGTATTTGGTTTAGGCGGTATTGGTCTGTCTGCGATTATCGGCGGCACGATGGCTAAAGCAAGCCGTATTATTGCTATTGATATTAACGAAAGTAAGTTTGAGTTGGCCAAGCAGCTGGGTGCCACCGACTGCATCAACCCTAAAGATTACGATAAACCGATTCAGGACGTAATTGTTGAATTGACTGATGGCGGAGTTGATTATTCTTTTGAATGTATCGGTAACGTCAACACCATGCGCTCGGCATTGGAGTGTTGTCATAAAGGTTGGGGCGAGTCAGTCATTATCGGAGTGGCCGGTGCTGGCCAAGAGATATCTACGCGGCCTTTCCAGTTGGTTACTGGCCGAGTCTGGCGTGGCACTGCATTTGGTGGAGTAAAAGGGCGTACTGAGCTGCCTGAATATGTTGAGCGTTATTTGAATGGTGAGTTTAAGTTGAGTGATTTTATTACTCATACCATGGGGCTGGATGATATTAATGAATCATTCGATCTGTTGCATGCGGGTAAAAGTATTCGCACTGTTATTCACTTTGATAAATAACGATTAATTCTCCGCCTCGCTGTAGGTTCAATCTGGCGTGCGGACTTGGGAATATGCTATGACAATTGAAAATATCAGCGTCAATAAAAGTTTTGGCGGATGGCACAAGCAGTACAGCCATGACTCCAAAGTTTTAAACTGTAATATGCGTTTTTCTATTTACTTGCCGCCACAGGCATCTACCGGAGAAAAAGTGCCTGTGTTGTACTGGTTATCAGGGCTTACTTGTAGCGATGAAAACTTCATGCAAAAAGCCGGAGTTCATCGTGTTGCTGCTGAGCTAGGTATCGCCATTGTGGCTCCTGACACCAGCCCTCGAGGTGACGATGTCGCTAACGATGAAGGCTACGATCTTGGTCAGGGTGCCGGTTTTTATGTTAATGCGACGCAGCCTCCTTGGAGCAGCCATTATAAGATGTACGATTATGTCAGTAATGAGCTACAGGGGCTGATTGAGGAAACCTTCCCCGTATCGGACAAAAGATCGATTAGTGGTCACTCAATGGGCGGACATGGTGCATTAACTATCGCCATGCATGATCCAGCTCGCTACAGCTCCATGTCGGCTTTTAGTCCTATCTGTAACCCAATAAACTGCCCTTGGGGGCAAAAGGCCTTCACCGCTTATTTGGGTAAAGACAAAGATACTTGGCGTCGCCATGATGCCAGTGAACTGATGCAACAAGCCAGTCAGTTTGTTCCGGCATTGGTTGATCAGGGCGAGTCCGATGATTTTCTACTCGAACAACTAAAGCCAGAAGTATTAGAGGCGGCAGCAAAAGCCAGCGATTACCCTTTGGAGCTACGATTACACAAAGGCTACGATCACAGCTACTACTTCATTGCCTCTTTCATCGAAGAGCACTTGCGCTTTCATGCCGGTCATCTGAGTATATAGTTAGCTTAACGGTCAGTTGGAATTTAGTTTTCTAGTGCCCCTAGCCCTAGGCTGGCAGGGAAGCTGTTTTTCCATAGTGGAATAAACTTTTTCTACAGACTTACTATGACAAATCCCCTACGTATTATCCTCGCTAGCTGATCCTGTCTCTGCTGGTGTAAACCACATGGTGTAACGAGCGTGAGAATTCCACCACACTAAGATTTTTTACTTCGGCAATTTCCAGTGCTAATTCGGTAGGTGCGGATACACTTGCAATCAGAGCAATGCCGGCGACTAATGCTTTTTGAGCTATTTCATAGTTTAGGCGGCTGGTACTAATAATAAAGCCCGTCGTTATATTTTCGTTTAGGCAGAGTCTGCCAACCAGTTTGTCGAGTGCATTATGTCTTCCAGCATCTCCACATACGAATTCGATGTCACCTTTCGGGTTACACCCGACGCTGGCATGAACGGCGCCGGTCAAATTATGTAAGTCTTGGTGACAGCGGTTTTAAATGAATCAGGCCTAGATGATTATATCTTTAGCGACTTTTCGCTCTGTTGTATTTCCTCAATTATCCACTGTGTAAAATCACGAATTTTACTTTTATCGCTGTGCGTTATGGGGTGCACCAAGTAATAAGAAAACCCCGAAAGAATTTCTTGCTCAAAGGGCTTAACAAGTTGCCCTGTAGCTAGGTCGTCTGCAACAAGCAGGCCTCTACCTAAGGCAACTCCTCTATCTGCTAAAGCCGCTTGTATGACCATGTTAGATTGACCGTATTGCCGCTTTTCCAAGGGTTGTAAGTCTGGGGTGTTTGTCTCAGAGAGCCAAGTAGACCAGCCAGGGGTAATGCCATCAATAGTACTGATATTGTCAAATAGTAAGGTGTGGTCGGCTAAGTCGCTAGGCTGTTTAAGTGCGGGGGAGGAGCGAAGATAGTTGGGGCTACAGACAGGAAACATTTTTTCGTCATGCAGCTTGATGACATTTAAGCCTGGGTAATTTCCTCTGCCATAGCGGATAGCAAGGTCAGCTTCCCCCCCCAGTAGGTCGGCAAGGCTAGATTGGGCGATTAGAGATACCGTAATGTCGGGGTGTAAATCATCAAAATTGATCAATCGAGGAAAAAGCCATTTAACGGCAAAGCCTGGCAGTAAGCTAACCATTAGACTGTTGTCGTCTCTGGTGGTTTTGATGTTAGCAACCGCATCACCAATGGTATTAAAGCCAGTTCGAATAGCTTCAGCTAGGCTGTTTCCGTTTTTTGTGGGAATACTTTTGCGCGATTTCCTATGGAAAAGTTCACTGCCTACATATTGCTCGAGATCTTTGATTCGATGACTGACGGCAGATTGTGTTAAGCCAAGCTCATCGGCAGCTTTAGTAAAGCTTTGATGGCGTACCGCGGCCTCGAAAATACGCAGTGTATTAATAGGGGGTAAAGGTTTCATTAGTTAATTCTACACATGAATATCAGTCATGTCAGGCATTAGTTTATTGATATTGAATGTCTGGTCGGATTTTAGCTAATATAGCGTTATAAATAGGGAGAAACATGAAAGTCATAGGTCTATGATTTTCTGATTCATATTATCACCATGACTATAAATAATTTCATTTGGAGTTTATGGTTATCAATATCTGTCCGCTCAAGGATAAGTTTAAGGTACGATTTGTAGCCCTTTTTTTTAAGGGTTCGAGCGTTGGGCGGTTATGTTGATTAAGTTATAGAGGAGTTTAGAATGTTTTTACGTAATGCTTGGTACGTTGCGGCGATAGGCAGTGAAATTAACCGGAATTTGAAGTCAATAAAAATACTCGGTGAAAATATTGTATTTTATCGAACAGAAGACGGCTTGCCGGTTGCCTTAGAGGATGCCTGTCCTCACCGAAAGCTGCCATTGTCTAAAGGTTTCCTGAAGGGCGATACCGTAGAATGTGGCTATCATGGTTTGGTGTTTAATTGTTCTGGTACCTGTGTTGATGCGGCCACTCAGGATCGCGTTCCATCAAAGGCTAAAGTGCAAAGTTATCCTGTGGCGGATAAGTGGGGTTTGGTCTGGATCTGGATGGGTGACCCAGCACTGGCAGATGAAGAAAAAATTATCGATATTGAAAACTATGACGATCCAAGTTGGAAAATAACCGGTGGCGATGCACTAAGCTGTGCCTGTAATTACTTATACCTAACCGATAACCTTTTAGATCCGTCGCATGTGGCGTGGGTTCATCGCACCTCGTTTGCTGCACAAGGTACTGAAAACACTCCGCTTAATATGAATCTCTCTGATCAAGGGTTGATTGTTTCTCGTTGGATACTAGACCGTGATCCGCCGCCTTTTTATGCGCCGTTAGTTGAGTTTGAGGGGCGCGTTGATCGCTTGCAGCACTATGAAGTTCGTTTTCCTTCTATTGCTATTAATAAGTCTGTGTTTTCACCTGTGGGTACCGGTGGTGCTGATAAGCCATATCAGGATAGTGCTTACATTATGATTTCCTATAATTTTCTGACGCCGATAGACGAAAACAATACGCGCTATCACTGGTTGCAACATCGCAATACAGCGCCGGATAATGAGGCGGTAACGGCTAGTATTGCTGCAGGAGCGAGGATGGCATTTAACGAAGACAAGGAGATTTTGGAGTCGGTTCATACCGGTATGTTAGAGAGTAAGTCGCCTCATCTTGATCTTTCGCTTGATGGCGGTTCATTGCGTTTTCGACGTAAGTTGGATGGCATGATTGCTGCTGAGCAAGAGGCGATTTAGCGTGGTGGCCTCTGATGATTTTCGAAATTTTACTGTGGCGAGCAAGGTTAAAGAAAACGATATTATCACTTCGTTTTATTTAGCCCCTGTCGATGGCAAGCCTCTGCCGACCTTTCACCCCGGTCAGTTTTTAACTTTTCGGCAGAAGATTGCTGGCGTTGACGAGAAAGTAACACGTACCTATAGCGTGTCTAGTGCGGCTAGTGAGTCCAATCATTATCGTATTAGTGTTAAGCGCGAGCCGGCGCCTGTTGATCAGCCTGAATTACCTGCAGGTTTATTTTCAAATTATCTGCACGACCAACTCAACGAGGGTGATGAGATTCTTGCTAGGGGCCCTAGTGGTCACTTTTATCTTAATGAAGAAACCGCAAGACCTGTTGTGCTGTTGAGCGGTGGTATTGGTCTGACGCCATTGGTATCAATGGCTCATGCATTGGTGGCGCAAGCAAAGAGAAAGGTTTGGTTTATACATGCTTGCGAAAACGGCGCTGTGCATGCCTTTGCTGATGAGATAAAAGCGCTAGCCGAGCAATCGGCTGAGTTCAAACACCATTTTTGCTATCGCAAGCCTGTTGCGGGTGATGTGCAGGGCAAGGATTATGATAGTGAGGGTTTTGTTAGCTGCGCGACGTTGCAGTCTTTGCTGCCCATAGGTGATTATGAGTTTTATCTTTGTGGACCACCTGCTTTTATGGCGGCGGAGTTCGAACACTTAATAGCGCTAGGTGTGCGTGAAGATAGGATTAGCTATGAGTTCTTTGGCCCAGCCACGGTGCTTAGGCGTACTGACAATGAGTCGCATGAAAGCTCTCAAACCGTACAGCCCATTGCCGAAGTGACGGCTGTTTCCGGTGACTCACCATTGGTGACTTTTAAGGCGTCTAATATATCCGCTCAATGGGATCCGAAATTTGATTCACTCTTGGATTTTGCTGAGTCCTTAGGCCTGTCGCCTGATTTCAGTTGTCGTGCAGGTATTTGTAATACCTGTAGTTGCAAGATGGAATCGGGGGATGTGAATTATAGCGAAGAGCCTCTTGATGAGCCGGAGTCTGGCTCGGCACTCATTTGTTGTTCGGCGCCTGTTTCTGATCTGGTTTTAGATTTATAAAATTAACTGACTAGTTCTAGCTGATTATCGGCTACGCCTTGGGTATTTCTACCTAGGGCTTATGACTGAGGGTGTGATAATCGCTCTAGTACATTCTGTAAGAACCTATGTATACTTAATACATGACCTGTCATTACAAATAATGACGGGCTTAATTATGGAGAGAGCAATGTCGTATGCATCGAAGGCTACCAATAAATCGAGTGTGCCTTTATATAAAATGGTGCGGCATCACATTTTAAAGTTAATTGAGGATAAAGGCGTTGGCGAGGGCGGTCATTTACCTTCAGAAAAGAATTTGGTGGAGCAGCTAAAAGTTTCTCGTATGACGGTGAATCGTGCCCTTAGCGAGTTGGCGAATGAGGGCTATGTAGAGAGAATCGCAGGTGTTGGCACCTTTGCTGTAGAGAATAGGTCGCAATCACATCCTCTTGAAATTCACAGTATTGCCGAAGAAATTGAACTTCGAGGTCACGTCCACGATAGTAAGGTGGTTAAGCTTGATGAAGTTAGGGCTGACTCTGAAGCGGCAGTTTTATTTAATGTAGCGCCAGGTACGCGGCTGTTTCATTCGGTGATTTTGCATTTTGAAAGTGGCTTGCCGATCCAGGTTGAGGAGCGCTACATACTTCCTCAATTTGCACCTGAGTATTTACAGGCTGACTTTAGCCACCTGACGCCCACTGATTATTTGTTGGCCATTAGCAGTGCGATTAATGAGATTGAGCAAATCGTACAAGCAACGATCCCCGATAAGGCATTAGCCAAGCTGTTAGATATGGGAGAGGGTGAGCCTTGTTTGGTGTTGTTGCGCCGTACTTGGGTTGATAGCAAGGTGGTAACACGATCTATTATGCACCATCCCGCCGGACGCTTTCAGTTTGGTGGTCGTTATAATCCAAGTTAATAATAAGTGGCGCCTTGTTTTCCTGCTGATGCTTTCGAGGCTTCCTGCTTCGTTACACTAAATATCACTAGAGACTGCATGCGCGACCGCGCTATGCAGTCGCTCATGAAGTTCGTTGCTCTTATCGTGGGTCAGCGTTTATTTATCTTCGTAGAAACCTATAACATCACCTTGCGTAGTTACACCAAGGCCGTTGAGTGTTCGGTTTGAGTAGTTGAAGTAGGCAACCACTTGATTGACTTCGACTATTTCGCCGTCATTACAGCCTGCATCGCGCAGCGCCTTAATATCATCGGCTTCCATGGTGGCGACGTTGGCAGTTAGCTTGCGTGTATAGCGCAGTAGCGCCAGTTGTTTTCCTTCAAAATAGAGCTCTGGCTGATGGGACTCTAGTGCGCTGTAAATAGCATCTGATTTAGCTTTGTTGTCGACCAGTCTTCTCACATTCATGAAGTGGTGAGTCAGGCTGTATTTACAGCTATTGGTGATGCTGGTGTATGAGGCAACGACTTCCAAAAACCAAAAGGGCAGGGTGTTGTCAGGGTTGTGTAAGACGCTTTTATAAAGTGCCATATGGCCGGCGATGGTATGTGGACGTAGTGACTGAGATCGCATGACGTTGTCGACGGTTCCGTGCGGGGTTCTGGCTAGGTCGTACATTTCTTTGGTGGTTCCTTCGGCTTGCGCGTCAGGGATCATTTCTATCCAAGCGGACATGGTATACCTCTTCAATGTGTTTTTATGTGTGGTCTTAACGTGGTCAGTCATTTTGTTTGTGCAAACAGACGGTGAACCATGGGTTCAAATTCTTCTATCGGTAGAGCTTCTTCTGTGCAATCAAAGGTAGTTTGGTCATACACGGCGACAAAGCGCTCTGTCCACTCGAAGTGTGGGTGGTCGCGCCACTGCTCTCTGGCGTCAGGATTGACTTCGCCGGGCAGATTGATGTGGACCATTTGAAATTCTTCGTGATGCATTAGCATCCAGTAATTCTTTTCTGAAATATAAGGTTTCAAAAGTACGGCGGCAAATTCCCCGTGCTTATGCGGGCAGACCATATAGCCAATATCATGCAGTAAACCAACGGCTACATCTTCTTCGGGTAAATTGTCACGTAGCATGCGGGTAGCCGTTAAAAGACTATGCTCATAGTTGTTGGTGGTGTAGCCAAAGCTAGGGTCGTCCTTCTGCGCTTTAAGCATTCTGAGTATTTCTTCGGCTTGACGTTCTGCTAGATACAGGCTCTTTTGAGTATTCAAAATAGCCCAGTCTGCAGCATCGAATTCGTCTAATGTTTTTTTGGAAACATATTTCCAGTCGTCATGAAGTAACGGGGTTGGGAGAAAATCATTTTTTTCTGTCATGGCTGTCGGCCCTCTTGCTTATTTTAGCTGTTAGTCAAAATGATGATTTGAAGTAGCCATTATTGGATTATGGCGCGCTTAATCTGTGCGAGATATAGTACAAAGTAACGGCTTTGCATGCAATATGTATATACAGATACGTATCAAGCTAAGCGATGTTTTTTGGTTCTGTTCATTTCGCCCGTTTCAGGGGATTTATTGAAGTAGATGCAGTGGCTTTGATGGACTAACTACGGCCTGGCTTGGATGTTGAAATTAGGCTTTTAAGGCTGTGATATAGAATTTTGATCCATAATGTCTATACATTTATCGGCGCGCTGCTGTTTATGCTCTGTTGAGGTCATCAATTTGGATGATGAGGCTAGGGCCGCCACTAATAACGTATTCCCCTATGGTTGGATTTTCAATCTGTAGTAAGTGTTTGGCGCTCAGCATGGTGACCTCTTTTTGTGCAGTTTCGATACTAACATCTTGCGCTAAAGGGTAGATAAGTAGTCGGTCTGTATTGATGTTTAGTTGACAGGGTGCCGAACCTTTTACGCTGATCACTCGGTGTTTGCAGTTCTCGCGCCTGGTGATGACATTAAAGTCAGTGACGGTGCCGTCATGGAGCTCTGGAGTGGTTTGGTGTTCACCTTTAAAACTTGCCATGTCGAGTATGTTTGATAGTGTCTGCGAATCACTATTGGAGTGATGCAGTGTTAGGCCCTTGCCTGCTATTAAAACCAGCGTTCTGTCATGGTGGCTGAAATCGGAGAACAGCGCGTTGCTATTGACGGTCGCCATGCTCAACCTCCAGGCAAAATGATCACTCGCAGTAGCATTGCTGGCTAGCAGTTCTGTTGTCTTGCCAAGGCCATTTTTCCAAGAGGTGGTTAGAAAATTGTCTGGTGAATGGATGGTGGACGTTGTCATGGTGTCGCTCATTTGCTTTCTAGTGAAGGTTTTTCTGTAGGCGGGCGATTGTTGCGCGATAATTTTCTGTTATGGCTGCTTCGTTAATGTGCTGATAGTTTTTGACGCACCATTGTCCTTTGCACATAACGTCTCGAATCATTGCGGTGTTGCCGCAAAAGACAAGACTGTCGAAAATATTCTCTGATCGTTTTTGGTAAAGGTGCGGTGATTGTTCGTCTAGCACTAATAGGTCGGCGCTGTAGCCAATGTCGATTTTACCCACTTTTCTGCCCAGTGCTTTGGCACCACCGGCCAGGGTTTTTTGGACGAGGTTTTCTGCCGTGTGTGGAGTTTGTAGGGTAGCGCTGATATTGCGCTGCTGATGTTTTAATCGCTGTCCGTACTCAAGCCAGCGCAACTCCTCTATCGGGCTGACTGATGTATTGCTGTCGGAGCCAATGGCAATTTCGCCACCTTGTAGCAGGTAGCTGGCAAGCGGAAAGAGGCCGTCACCCAAGTTGGCTTCTGTGGTTGGGCAAATACCTACGACGGCTCCTGATCGAGCGACACTGGTGACTTCTTGATCGTTTAAGTGAGTGGCGTGTATCAGGCACCATCGATCGTCTATATCGTGATTACTCAACAGCCACTCCACTGGGCGTTTACCGCTCCAGCGAATGGATTCATCCACCTCTAAGGTCTGTTCAGCAATGTGAATATGGATGGGGGCGGTATTATCCAGTTGGTTTATGTGGGCGAGCGTCTCAGTTATGGCAGCTTCCGGTACAGCCCGTAAGCTATGCAGTGCTATGCCCAATTTGTCGGGTTTATTGTCTGCTGGCCCATCGGTGATGGCTTGCAGCATTACTTGGTAGCTTTCAAGGCTGTTATGAAAACGCATCTGCTCCTTTTTAAGCGGTTTGCCGCCGAAGTTGGATGCCATATACAGCACTGGCAGGTGGGTTAAACCAATGCCGGTTTGTTTTGATGCTCTTATCGTGGCAAGGCTTAGCTCAATAGGGTTGGCGTAGGGTTTACCTTCGGTAAGGTTGTGCAGGTAGTGGAACTCGGCGACCGAGGTGTAGCCCGCCTTGAGCATTTCCATATAAAGCTGTGCGGCAATGGCCTGCTGATCTTCGGGGCTGATCATATTGGCGAACTGATACATGATGTTGCGCCAGCTCCAAAAATTATCGTCCAAGCTGGAGGCTTTTTCACCTAAGCCTGCCATGACTCGCTGAAATGCATGGCTGTGAATGTTGGGAAAACCCGGCATGGCGAAGCCGTCGATAACCGTGGCATTGTCGGGGTTGGTGTCGCTTGCTACCGTGCTAATATCGCCGCTGTCTGAAACGGTAATGGTTACGTTTGATTGCCATTGGTCGATTAAGTACGCTTTTTTAAACCAGTAGGAGGTCATAAGTGTCCCGTTGTGCGGCTTTATGTGTGGAGGTTATTCAGCAGGCTTTAGTGTGTCTATGAAGGATCTTGGTCAAGGCGTATACATTTAGAGTGGTTCCCATTGTATATACAATATAATCCTCGTTAAAGCCTTAATCCTATGATAGCAAGCCAGTTTGTGAGGGTATGGTAGCTTAGGATTATTGAAATGTATAGACATGTACGGTTTGCGATGTATAATTGTCGCGTTGATGAAATCCGGGTAGCAGTTAGGCCGGCTTTTTGCCCTGCCTTTAAGTGAGGCGGTGGCTATTAATTTATGGACGGCTCGCGCGTATTGCTCGGGCTGTTAATCGTTGGAGGATGACAGTGACTAATAAAGAGCCCCGAGTAGTTCGCGCAGCGCGTGGCACGCAATTATCTGCAAAAAGCTGGCTTACAGAAGCCCCGTTACGCATGTTGATGAACAATCTTGATCCCGACGTAGCTGAGCGGCCAGAGGATCTAGTGGTTTATGGTGGTATTGGTAAGGCCGCGCGTAACTGGGAATGTTATGACCAAATCGTAGAATCCCTAAGAAACCTAAACGACGATGAAACATTGTTGGTTCAAAGTGGCAAACCGGTGTTTGTGGCTAAGACCCATGCTGATGCGCCGCGGGTATTAATTGCTAATTCTAACCTGGTTCCCAATTGGGCAAACTGGGATCATTTTAATGAGTTGGATAAGAAAGGCCTGATGATGTACGGGCAGATGACCGCGGGTTCTTGGATCTATATCGGTAGTCAGGGCATTGTGCAGGGTACTTACGAAACGTTTGTTGAAATGGGCCGCCAGCATTTTGGTGGCGATCTTAAAGGTAAGTGGATTCTAACGGCTGGATTGGGTGGTATGGGTGGCGCGCAGCCACTGGCGGCAACGTTGGCCGGTGCCTGTAGTTTGAATATAGAATGTCAGGAAAGTCGAATTGATTTTCGGATTCGTACCGGCTATCTCGACAAGAAGGCTACTAGCCTTAGTGAAGCGATGGATATCATTGAGCAGGCAACCCAGAAGGGTGAAGTGCTATCGGTTGGCTTGTTGGGTAATGCCGCTGAAGTTCTGCCTGAAATGTTAAAGCGTGGTATACGGCCTGATGCGGTTACCGACCAAACCTCTGCGCATGACCCCGCACATGGCTATTTGCCGATTGGCTGGGATGTTGATCAGTGGATTGAGAAACAAACTAGCAGTAAAGAAGAGGTGGCAGCAGCGGCTAGAAAATCGATGGCGGTGCATGTGCAAGCTATGTTGGACTTCCAGAAGCAAGGTATCCCTACTTTTGATTATGGTAATAATATAAGGCAGGTGGCGTTCGAAGCGGGTGTGGAAAACGCTTTTGATTTTCCTGGTTTTGTTCCTGCTTACATTAGGCCATTATTCTGTCGTGGTGTGGGTCCTTTCCGTTGGGTGGCGTTAAGCGGCGACCCTGAAGATATTTATAAAACCGATCAGAAAGTGAAGGAGCTGATTCCCGATGATAAGCATCTGCATAATTGGCTTGATATGGCTAAAGAGCGGATCCAGTTTCAAGGTTTGCCGGCAAGAATCTGTTGGGTAGGTCTGGGGCAGCGGCATAAATTAGCACTGGCGTTCAATGAGATGGTGGCTAGCGGCGAATTGAAGGCGCCGATTGTAATCGGACGTGACCATTTGGACTCTGGTTCTGTTGCCAGCCCCAACCGAGAAACTGAATCAATGATGGATGGTTCTGATGCGGTGTCGGACTGGCCTTTACTGAATGCCTTATTAAACACCGCGAGTGGTGCAACTTGGGTATCACTTCATCACGGTGGTGGTGTTGGCATGGGCTTCTCCCAGCATTCCGGTGTGGTGATTGTTGCTGATGGTACCGATGCAGCTGCTCAGCGTTTGAACCGAGTGCTTTGGAATGATCCTGCTTCGGGTGTATACCGTCATGCAGATGCGGGTTACCCGTCAGCGATTGATTGTGCTCGTGAGAACGACTTAAATATTCCTATGTTGAATAACGACTAGCCTGAAGGATTGGTAGATGACAACGCAAAGTACAGAACATTTAACACTTGATCCCGGCAAGGTGACGCTGGCGCAATTACGCGCAGTGTATTTGTCTAAAGAGACGATTAGCCTGGTAGAGTCTGCTTGGGCTGGCGTTGAAGCTTCTGCTGATATGGTGCAGCAGATCATTGGTCGTGAAGGTGCTACCTATGGCATTAATACCGGCTTTGGTTTATTGGCCCAGACCCATATTCCCAATGATCAATTGGCTGAGTTGCAAAGAAACCTAGTGCTATCACACAGTGCAGGCATTGGTAAAAATCTGACTGAGGCGATTGTGCGTCTGATGATGCTTTTGAAGGTGGTTAGTTTATCCCGAGGTTTCTCAGGTGTGCGTCCGGTAGTGATCGAGTGCTTATTATCCTGTATCAATCAGCAGGTCACGCCCTGCGTGCCAGAAAAAGGTTCCGTTGGCGCCTCCGGTGATTTAGCGCCACTGGCGCATATGGCTCTTACCCTGATAGGAGAAGGGCATGCCTACTATCAGGGTGAGCGGATGACCTCAGCACAAGCGTTAGCGCAAGCAGGTATTGCGCCCTTAGTGTTAGGCCCGAAAGAGGGCTTGGCCTTGCTTAACGGCACGCAGGCATCGACGGCGCTGGCTCTGGTTGGCTTGTATAAAACAGAAAACCTGTTTGCGGCGGCGATGGTCTCCGGCGCCATGTCTGTGGACGCATTGATGGGCAGTGTTGCTCCCTTTGATGCTCGCGTGCATGAAGTACGCGGCCAGCTAGGACAGATCGCCACTGCGACGGTTTATCGTCGATTATTAGATGGTAGTGAAATTTTAGCCTCGCATGATGATTGTGAAAAAGTCCAAGACCCTTACTCGTTACGTTGTCAGCCACAAATTATGGGAGCGTGCCTTGATCAGATGATAGGCGCCAGCAAAATTTTATTGAGAGAGGCTAATGCGGCAACGGATAATCCGCTGATTTTTGAAAACGGTGATGCTATTTCAGGGGGTAATTTTCATGCTGAGCCGATAGCGATGGCTGCTGATAATCTTGCCATTGCGATTGCCGAAATCGGTGCCGTATCGGAGCGTCGCATCGCCATACTGGTCGATCCAAAAATGTCTGGCTTGCCGGCATTTTTAGTGGCAAGTAGCGGTCTCAACTCTGGTTTTATGATTGCACAGGTGACGGCTGCAGCATTGGCATCGGAAAATAAAACCTTTGCTCACCCCGCTAGTGTCGATAGCTTGCCAACATCAGCCAATCAAGAAGACCATGTCAGCATGGCAACTTTTGCCGCTAGACGCTTGGGTGACATGGCTGAAAATTCTGGTGGCGTTATTGGTGTTGAGCTGTTGGCTGCTGCACAAGGTATTGATTTTCTTGCACCACTTAACACCTCTTTTGAGTTGCGCGAGGCGCACGGTTTACTGAGGCAGCATGTGGCAACCTATGAAAGTGATCGGTTTATGGCGCCTGATATTGAAGCGGCGGCAGGGCTTGTTGCTGCGGGTGCCTACTATAAGCATGCTCAAGAAATACTGCCTTCTGGAGGATGTGATGTCTGAGCGCAAGATTTTCGATTTCGTTCAGGGCGATAGCCCATTATTGGTTAGTATGCCGCATGTTGGCACCTCCGTACCCAGTGCTATGAGCGAGCGAATGACAGCGCAAGCAAGGTCTTTTCCTGATACTGATTGGCACGTACATCAGTTATATGATTTTTTAGAAGAGTTGGGCGTGTCGACACTGAAAGCGAATTACTCTCGCTATGTGGTTGATCTGAACCGAGCGCCTGGCGGAGAATCTTTATACCCAGGGCAGAGCGTCACGGAAGTGTGTCCAACCACACTTTTTAATGATCAGCCGATTTATAATCACGGTAGTGAACCTGACAAGGCAGAAATTTCAGCGCGCATCGATACTTACTGGCAGCCGTATCATAACTGTATTGATATCGAGTTAAAACGCATACGCGATAAGTTCGGCTATGCGGTATTGTTAGATGCACATTCTATTAAAAGCAGGGTGCCACGTTTCTTTGAGGGGCAATTGCCAGACTTTAACTGGGGTACTGCTGATGGCAGTTCCTGTGACCCTTTATTAGGTGAGCGTCTATTAGCAGAGTCAACGGCAGTGTTCCCTTATACTCCCATTCTTAATGGGCGCTTTAAGGGTGGGTTTATAACTCGCAATAATGGCCGTCCGAATGAGTCGATTCATGCCGTTCAGTTAGAGCTTTCTCAGGCGACCTATATGGATGATGAGGATAGCTTTGAAATAAGCCCAGCCAAGGCGGACTTGCTAAGGTCGACCTTAAAAGGCCTTGTTACTGTACTGCTGAACCATTTTGATAAGAAATAAATGCGATGAGATTTTATCATGAATAAAACCAGTGAAATGCAGTTGCTGCAGTGGGACGCGTTGTGGATCAATGTCAACTTAGCCACCATGTCAGAATCTCGAGAGGGTTATGGTGAGATTGTTGATGGCGCAATCGCGGTTAGTGATTCACGTATTGTTTGGCTGGGGAAATGCAGTGAACTACCGGCACCCCCTGAAGCATGTGCCAAAATTTTTTATAACGGTGAGGGTCAGTGGTTGACGCCAGGGCTAATCGATTGCCACACGCATTTGGTCTATGGGGGTAATCGCGCTAAAGAGTTTGAAATGAGGCTGCAGGGCGCTAGCTATAAAGACATTGCCAGTGCTGGAGGTGGTATACGCTCAACCGTTGCTGCAACACGAAAAGCCACTGAAGACGAGTTGGTGTCCTCAGCCAGTGCTAGGTTACAGTCTTTGTTAAAAGAAGGTGTAACCACTGTCGAGATCAAATCAGGCTATGGTTTGCAGCTGTCGACTGAATTAACCATGTTAAGAGCGGCTAAAAAATTAGCGCAATTACACCCCGTCGATATCAAGACAACCTTTTTGGGTGCACATGCTTTGCCTGATGAATATTCAACACGCAGAGATGATTATATTGCTCTGGTTTGTGACAAAATGATTCCGCTCGTCGCCCAAGAGAGGTTAGCTGATGCGGTTGATGTTTTCTGTGAAACCATTGGTTTTACTGTTGATGAAACGCAGCGCGTATTCAAAGCGGCAGCAGAGCACGGGCTCGCGGTAAAATTACACGCCGACCAATTAGCGGACAGTGGTGGGGCGATGGTTGCTGCTAATAATCAGGCTTTATCAGCAGACCATATAGAGTATTCATCCCTTGCCAGTATTGAAGCTATGGCGCAACATGGCACGGTGGCGGTTATTTTACCTGGTGCCTTTTATTTCCTAAGAGAAAAACAAAGCCCGCCGATTAAATTGTTACGAGAGCATAAGGTTCCGATAGCGATAGCCACAGATTCCAACCCCGGTTCATCGCCTACTACGTCTTTGCTTTTAGTCATGAACATGGCCTGTACTTTTTTCCATCTTACCCCTGAAGAGGTTTTGGCCGGTGTCACCCGAAACGCCGCCAAGGCACTGGGAGTGGGCGAAGATAGAGGTACTTTAGAGTTGGGTAAGAGGGCGGATTTTGCGCTTTGGTCAATTCAAGAGCCGGCAGAGCTGTGCTATTGGATAGGGGAAAATCATTGTTCAGCGGTGGTTAAAGATGGCAACCCCACGAATTGTATTTAAAAAATTTATAGAGGTCTTCGATCAATGAATAATAAAGACAAAAAGTTAGGTATGGGCAAAGGCATTACCCGAAGAGATTTTGTCCAGTCAACATTGCTTGGCACAGGTGCTGCCTTATTGAGCGCGAATGCACCGATCAGTTACGCCTACGATCGCACCGGTGCCGGTGGCCCGCAAGGGGAATGGTATGGTTACGGTGGTGTTGGTGACTACGCTGCATCGCACGGCAATACGCCTGGGGTTGTTAACACTGCGCATAATATTCGCGATGGTCTTTACAATAAGGAAACGTTGGATGCCATTGATACCGGTGAAGTCTATGACTTATTGATCGTTGGAGCAGGGCTGAGTGGCTTAGGTGCCGCCTATGAGCACTCTAAGCATGCGCAAGCCAATGAGCGTTGTTTAATTCTAGAAAATCATCCTATGTTTGGTGGTGAAGCCAAGCGAAATGAATTTGAAGTGGACGGTTGTCAGTTGATTGGTCCTCAGGGCGCCAATGGCTTTTCTGTACCTAACTCGAAAGAAGACAGAAAGAAGTACGCCGACATTCCAGATTTACGTTATATGCGTGAATTAGGCATCCCTTTCGATTTTGAGTATGGCTCGTTGGTTAATTCGGATAAGGACATCAATTTAGCCAGAGACAACTATGGTTACCAATATTGGCAAGAAGACAGTGCCACCGTGGCCCACTTTGTCAGGGGCAAGTCTTCAGCAGACTCACGGTGGGCTTTAGATCCATTAGAGAATGGCTATGCCGACATGGACCTTGATGAGAAAGATAGGCAAGACCTTGCCGACTGGCGCGAGCATAATTTTGAAACCCCAGACCGCCCAGACTTTGATCAATGGTTAGATACCATCAGTTATAAACAGTACATTGAAGACATACTGGGTTTTAGCCCGGTGGTCACCCGTTGGGCTGACCCCATTGTAGCGGGTGGTTGTGGTGTCGGCTGTGACGGCGTCTCTGCCTTTGGGGCGCAGCGCTTGGGGATGCCAATACGGGGCGAGAAACCCGATTATGATAGCTGGACGCGTAATTCTTTACCGGGTGGAAATGACGGCTTTGCCCGCCATTTCGTTAAGAAGATAATGCCCCATGCGATCAAAGGTGGAGATAACTTTGAAGATATTATTGCTGGCAAAGTTAATTTCGAGCGATTAGATGCTGCCGATAAGCCGATCAGAATGCGGCTTAAAGCGACAGTGGTTCGTGTAGAGCACGAAGGTAACCCCGATACTGCAAAAATGGTTTCAGTCGTTTATGAAGCCCATGGCAAAGTTTTTCGGGTGCGAGCCAAGCGGGTAGTGATGGCGTCTGGTGGCTGGGTCAATAAGCATGCGATTAGAGATTTACCCGTTACGTACCACAAAGCTTATGAAAGTTTTTACCATATGCCTTTTATGATCGCTAATGTGGCAGTAAAAAACTGGCGCTTCCTTGAGAAGTTAGGTACCGGTGCCTGCATGTGGAGAGACGGTGTATTTGGTAACTCCTGTAATGTCCGCTTGCCAATGAAGGCGGGTGGTCATCAGTCGGAGTTAGACCCAGATAAGCCTGCAGTAGTTACTTTTTATGTCTCCTATGAATCGCCTGGAATGCCATCCCAAGCACAGGGCGTGAAAGGCCGCTGGGAGCTGTTTTCTACCAGCTATGCAGAGTTTGAGAGAAAGATCCGTTTGCAGATGTTAGAGCTTTTTGGTGATAGTGGTTTTGACCCCAAAGAGGACATAGCCGGTATCGTGCTCAATCGCTGGGGCCATGCTTATTTAGCGCCGCAACCGGGGTTTTTCTTTGGCAATGGCGGTAAGCCAGCAGGGCGGGATGTTATTTCACAAAACTTCGGTCGTATTGCCATAGCGCATGCCGAATTAGATGGGATTCAGCACTGGGGCCCTGCGGCCGATCAAGGTAAGCGAGCTGTAAGGCAATTAGCTGATCTCGATTAGGTTTAACAATACGTCTTGTGAGCAGTGATAAGTAAGCTTGATGTGTGCTCTTAGTTGATCTGTGCTCTGCGCAAAGAGTGGCAGGTTGAATTTTAGATTTGACGGTATTTACAGTCATTACTGAGAAGTGTTTTTATGTTGCATAAGTTGTTCCCCGGCTTGCTTTGGTTGCAGGGCTATAACCAGAGCATCTTTAAAAGTGATTTCTTTTCCGGCATTACTATTGCGTTCATGCTTATTCCACAGGGTATGGGCTATGCGGTTGTGGCAGGGTTGCCGCCGGAGTATGGCTTGTATGCCTGTATCTTCCCACCCATTGTCTACGCCCTGTTGGGTACCTCCAATAAAATATCGGTAGGCCCTGTTGCCCTCGATTCAATTTTGATTATTAGTGGTTTGAGCGTGTTGGCAGAGCCGGGCTCGGATCACTACCTAGAACTGGCGATTATTCTGACCTTGATGGTGGGGCTGATTCAGTTTTTTTTCGGTTTAATTAAATTCGGCTTCATCTCTAATTTTTTATCCTATCCGGTGATTTTGGGTTACACCTCGGCGGCTGCGTTAATTATCATGGGTAGCCAGCTTGAGAGTATGGTGGGTGTGGATGTTGCCGGCGGTAATGTTTTTCAGCTGATCTATCAGCTGCTAAGCGAACTATCCAACTGGAACTGGCTAACGGTTGCCATTGGCGTAGGGGGAATCTTATTCATGATCTACCCTAAGAGGCTATTTACAGCAATGCCCTGTGCTTTGATTCTGCTGGTGGTTGGTATGGTCTGTTCGGGTATCTGGGGTGCCCAAGGCTATGGTGTTGATGTGATTTCATCGATACCGCAAGGGCTGCCGCCCTTGACCCTGCCAGCTTTCTCTACCGACGAATTAGCGGGTTTGCTACCGGTTGCTGTGACCGTTGCCTTGATGGGTTATGTCGGTACGATGTCGATTTGTAAATCGCAGGAAAGCCCCACGGGTGGTAGTAATGCAAAACCTAATCAGGAATTATTAGCGGTGGGTGTGGCCAATTTTATTGGTGCCTTTTTTAAGGCGTTTCCTGTGTCTGCCAGCTTTTCAAGAAGTGCGGCATTTAGAGAGGCGGGTGCCTTAACTCAGGTTTCGGCGGTGGTTTCTTCTCTATTTATTATCGTTACCCTGCTGTTTTTAACCCCTTTTTTTAGCAGCTTCCCACTGCCAAAAGCGTTGTTATCGGCGATTATTATTATGTCGGTACTGGGGTTATTTAAATATGCACAGATGAAAACCCTGTATCAACAAAACAAACGCGAATTCGCTATTTTAATGACCACGTTTTCGACCACACTGTTATTGGGCGTGCAGCAGGGCTTACTGCTGGGTGTGGCCCTGTCTATTGTTATGCTGATTTACAACACAGCCAACCCCCATATGACTGAGTTGGGTTCTATTCCGGGAGGGGGGTTGTTTCGCAATGTGAATCGCTTTAAAAATGCAGTAGTGCGAGACGATGTACTTATCTTCCGCTTTGACGCCCAGCTGTATTTTGCCAATAAAGACTATTTTGTAGAAAATCTCTCTGGCTGGGTAAATCAAAGAGAGGCTGGTTTGTTACGCTTTGTAGTGTTTGATGCTGAGGCTGTGAACAATGTGGATAGCACGGCAATGTTAATGCTGCAGCAGTTGATTGAAAGCTTTAGCCAGCAAGGTATCGCGTTTTATATTAGCAATGCTATCGGCCCCGTTAGAGATGCGATAAAAAATTCATCATTACATAGTTATATGTCTGAAGACTCAATATTTGCAACGATACAAGATGCCATGAGTTTCATTGACAATGGTACTCATATCAACACTGACGCTGCTCTGCAGACCAATAATAACTAAGCCGAGTTTCTTGCCCTTGTTCTTGTTTTTATAGTTACGGCACAGATGTGCCTAAGGTTTATCAATTCAGTTGTGCCTTCCATCTAGCACCCATTGTAGATTGATGTCTTCTATTTGTTATAAAAATTTACCTTATAGCAGAGTTTAATTTATACATGCCGTCATACAAACCCGTTCAAAGTACCTATTTTGTGAGCGATATCCGCGAATCTGTCAAGCAGATGTCAGCGAGGACCAGTGCAGGGTCTTGATATGTTTTTGCTGATTCGTGTTATCAATTTATTTAGAGTCAAACAACTTACTATAGGGGCCAGCAAAGACTGAATCGCCGCCGTAAGCCAAACGCATGCGCTTCATTTCTGCAACAGCCTTATGTCGCTGTTCTGGTATGGATATTTGGTATGTGCCTTCATAGCGTAGTGGCAGCTCCCCGCTTTTTTCTAGTTCGGATTAAAAACTATAAACGTGATCTTCGTAGCCAAAATTACCGGCATCGTAAACAGTGGTAACACCACTTTCACTAAGCGCTTGTAAAAACGATTCTATATGTTTCCTTTGGGCTGTCTTATCCTATATTTCAAATTGTTTGGCAAAATATTTCCAGGCTGCCCCTTCTTTCACCCAGCCAGTGAGCTCACCATTTTCATCACGCACGTACTCAGCGAGACCAGACTTTGGATCAATAGTATCCGACGTTACACCTAAAGTTTCTAAGCCTTTGCTGTTCAACCAGTAGCTATGCCAAACTTCACATGTTATCCAGACAGGGCTGTCGCTTATAATGGCATCGTCTTCTTCTTTTGTTGGGCCTTTGCCATTTTTAATATAATGGCTGTTTGACCAGCAGCAGGCTCTGATCCATCCATCTCCAGGATTTTTTTTCGTACTCTTTTATTTCGGTTAATAAATTTTCGGGACCCTCTTGATATGAAATTGGGCCGTATTGTTCTAGTTCGATGTAACCGGGATGGCTATGGCCATCAATCATGCCGGGCATTACAAACTGGCCTTTTAGGTCTATCACCTTGGTAGCATCACCCTTAAATACAACTGAACCTTCATTGTTTCCTACATAGATAAACCGCCCATCTTTAATTGCAATCGAGCGGCCCCTTTACCCATGCAAAATTAAACTGGATGGTATACGGTTTTGACGCGCTGGGTAGTTTAGCGTTACCCACGGCCTAGTGGGCGGGGATAGCTACTGCTGCCTAGGTACAACGATTAAAGCCGCAGGCAGTAAAGAGGCCTTTCGCCAAGTCGATTACGGCTTTGTCGTCACGGCGGCAAAACTGGCTAAACAAAGCGGGGTGAAAAATTTTAGTATGGTCACTGCAATTGGGGCCAATGTAACTTCAAGCAGCTTCTACAGCCAAGTCAAAGGGGAGGTTGAGGCTGCGGTTATCGCAGAGCATTTTTCTTGCTTACGACTATTTCGGCCGTTGTTATTCAAAGGCGGGCGCGATGAGTTTAGGTTAGGCGAGGCAATAGCGCATTGGATATCATTACTCATGGTCAAAACTTAAATCAAAACTGTATAAATGCTTGGATGAACCAAGCTATAAGCCGTGCTCAATCCCTGGCTGGTTTCTAATACTAGGAAAATCATGATTCATTCATCTAATCTTTTCGCCTTTGGCGAATTGATTGAGGGCCTGAAGCGATGACCGATTTTAAGGGTTGTCGAGAGTCGGATTTTTCAAAGTTTTAAGCCAGTAAATTATTCTAATATTCAAAAGGACTGTGATGCACTTGGATATACAATAGCTAAATCTCAAATTGATTGGTTGGTACAGGCTCCGCTCGAATTGACGGATAGGGAGGGAGGTGAATCGTAGCTGTGAAGTGATCAATACGATTTGGCTAGCAAATTTACTACCAAAATACCTATTCGTAACCCATATAAAACAAGCACTTACTAGGGGTGCTTTACCAAAACAACTTAAGCTAAATTATTGATTTATAACGTAAGTGTACTGGACTTTCACCCGAGTACCGTAACGCAACCTGTGGGAATCGAATGATCCCCACGACGATTATTTGTCAGTTGATAGCGATATGTCATAGACACCAGCTTCACGAGCCTGGTCAGAAATCTTCACAAACATATCAGTCTTAGCTTTTGGATGAGAACTAATAATCACCTTAGCTTCAGGCTTTTCAGCATGCATTCGCTCAACGTTGGCACGAACCGCACGAATATCAATGCGCCTACCCTCGAGAGTTAACTCATTGCTCTCGGAGACGCGGAAAACAATATTAGTATTCTTGGAATCTGGTGGCGGACTCCTTGGCGGTGGCAGCAAAGCAAAAGCAAACAGGCTTAGTCTGCATGGTCGGCCACACACGGCGCTTTAACCCATCGCATCAGTGGATACACAACAGCATTGCAGTTGGCACTCGCTCTATTCAACAAATGGATGTGCAGACTTACTTCTTTCGCCGACAAAATATGAATGCCTTAGGCGAGGCTCGTTCTTGGACTGACCACCTATTGTGGCATCATGCTGCACATACCGTTGATCTATTTCAATATCAGACCGGTGAATCAGTTATTGTTAGTAACGCAATTCAAGGTCCAATTCACCCTGATCTTGGTATAGCCATGGATATGTCTATTCAGCTTAAAACTGACACTGGAAAAATTTGCACTCTTTCCCTGTCGTTTAATAACGATGGACCATTCGGAACTTTTTTTCGCTATGTCTGTGATAAAGACACTTACATCGCTCGTTATGATGATTTGGTTAATGGCAAAGAAGAGCCTATTGATGTGAGTCAAGTCGCTGTTTCTATGAATGGCATTGAATTGCAAGACCGTGAGTTCTTTTCCGCCATAAAGGAAGGTCGCGAGCCAAATTCGAGTGTCGCTCAAGTTTTACCTTGCTATAAAGTGTTACACGATCTCGAACAGTCTTTAAAAAAAACTAGTTAAGTAATGTCATCCATTTATCTGACAACAAAAACATTATGGTTGGTCGGAATGAGAGCTAATCCTGTAAAACTAATTTGTGTAAATCCGAGTCGCTTAAATGCTAGCTCGCTTATTCAAGGGTTTGTGTTTTGAGCCAATTACATAAAGATCCCAATTGGTTGGATTGGCACCCTAATCCACTAAAGCCCACGTTTTCAACTCCTCATGGCTCAGTTGATGCGTATTGTCATGTCTTTGGACCGGGGGATGTTTTTCCATTTTCTGAGGAACGTAAATACACGCCTTGTGATGCCTCAGCTCAGCAACTATTCGACTTACGCGATTACTTAGGCTTTAGCCGCAACGTATTAGTGCAAGCCACTTGTCACGGCTCTGACAATCAGGCGATGGTGGATGCACTGAATAGTTCAAAAGGAATGGCGGGTGGAGTCGCGACCGTCAAGCCAAACATTTCAGACAGAGACTTAGATGAGTTACATACGGTCGGTGTTCGTGGCGTACGTTTCTCTTTTGTTAAACGGCTTGTAGATGTTCTACCGTTTGATGATTTAATGTCAATTGCCGAGCGTTTAAAAAAACGTGATTGGCACATTGTTATCTATTTTGAGGCGCAAGATTTGGCCAACTATTTTGATTTCTTTTCGAGCTTGCTAACCACCGTAGTGGTGGATCATTTGGGCCGTCCAGATGTGAGTAGAAATGTAAATGGGTCGGGATTCAATCTGTTTGTGAAGTTACTTAATGACAACCCTAGTATTTGGTTTAAGGTCAGTTGCCCTGAGCGGTTGTCATTAATTGGTCAACCGAATTATCAAGATGTAGTGCCTTTCGCACGACGCATTGTTGAAACCTTTCCCGAGCGCGTCTTATGGGGCTCCGATTGGCCACACCCTAATATGCAGACCCATATGCCGAGCATATCTTTGCACTGACCAGTACTCTCTATAGTGATGGTCAATAAGGCTCCGAAAATTCTTGAATATACCCATTTGTCTAGATTGTTGCGGCGATACCATGTTTTTATTTTCCGTGGGGGAAGGTAGCCGACCGATTTAAATCATAAGAATATTTAGGTAAGCGCTGATTAGTTGCACTCGCCCTGATTGGGGCCAGCGGAATTCATGGTCGATGGTTCTAATTGTAGAGGCGACGTCTGCAGTGATTTTTTTGTATGGGTCTAGCGAAAGTACTTTTGGAGTATGTCGAAGCTGGTCAAAATTATCGTGTTCTATTTTATTGCTAATTTGCTGCAAAGAACGTTCGGCGCTAGTAAGAACATAACCTTTTGTACCCGGTTGAGATTTGAGTCCATGAACGACGGTTGGTGGAATCGAAACAATGGTCGGGCCATAGCAGTTCATCTCACTGGTATCGACATTGGAGTTTATATAGCCTCCTTCAATAAAAACGATTTGCAATAAATTATCGTGTCGATGAGGTTCTATTTCCCAATGATGAAGTTGATTTCGATCCGAAATTGCTTCAATGTGCAGAAACTCCAACTCGTTAATTGGAGCTTCCTCTCCTTAGAGGAAGTAATGAGGAATTGCCTTCGCCATTAACATAAGTTGATCCTTGCTGTTTTGTTAAAGTGGGTTATCAGCAAATGTACTTGTGTCGCTCACAATCCAAAAAGGTGACACATGTACAGATTAACGAATTAATTTTTGTGTGGATTATGAATAAAGCATGAATTGATATTGAAAAAATTGGAGCTCTGAGGCCGATGATGGTGTGCATCATGCATAATTACTGTGAATTCTTAGTGCCAAATAAACCCAAGAGAGGTATTTATGAAGATCTGTACTGCTGGTGTGGGCGCATTTGATAATAAGCACTTGTATTGTCTTGAAGTTTCTCGTTAATAAACGTTTCTTCCTCACTGCCATCAGCAGAATTAATGTCGCCTCTAACAATAACATTTGTCTCATCTTCAATTGCCTTGAGAATTTCTTTCAACTGGCTCTTCCAAATGCATTTGCGTAAAAGTGAGATGTCAAGGTGGACATTTACCAATGCTGACTATGTCGATCCCTATCAGGCCTCCACCGGCATTCATCATATCTTGGTGACTGGCCAGCAGGTAGTGAAAGATAGCGTCCATCTCGAACAGGTATATGCGGGTAAAAAACTGCTTAATAACTAGTTCCGTCTATTCAGACCCGGCGACAATGTAGTCGCGCTTATACTAGCAATAGAGGAGCCTTGAACAGAGCTATTTAACCGCCGCAGCCGGGATCATGGCATAGTGTCAGTCAGCTCAAGGGCAATATTATTCTTCGCATCGACCAGCTCAAATAATGTGCCTTTCTCTGTTTGATCCGGGCAGGCAGAATAGCCCTGCGCTGGACGTAGATGATGTTTTGCTGACTGCCCCTTGACTGTGGCGGATGACAGAATACCCAGGCCCTTGGGTTGTTTTGAGGGCTGGCAGTATCCAGAAAATGGATCGTTTTCTCGGTCTTTTTTCTCTTGTCATGAACCTACTGACCGACCGTTTTGGCCAGTTGTTTAATGGTATTAATAAGAACAATCTTTTAGTGCTTGATGGCTTGGCCTGGATGCTAGCGCAGTAAGTTGTCGCGCAAAGACTCAGAGGGGTATCGTTGTTCGTGAAGCTTATTTTTCATTGCTGGGGCCAAGCAAATATCTAAGTGCTCAAGATGTTGTGATTGCTCTTGCAACTTATGGTCTGGGTGTTGAAGCCTTTTTTGTAGATGTACTATTTTCTGTCCAAATCGATTTATTTTTCGAATTTCAGTCTCAACTAGTAATGCCTCTAAATACATGACACTTTGCATACAGTTACAAGCTTTGCAATCTAAGAAGAGATAACATACTGATAAATATAGGAAATAGTGATTTATAAAGTGGGTGTCATGAGTAAGCTGATTTACAAACGAGTTACAAACCTACTAATAGTGCTTGTAACCTATTGTTTTTACGCCATATATTGTAGAGCTACTATTGAGTGGGAATAGAATGATTTGTATTAAAACAGATATTCCGCAAGAGATTTGCGATATAGATGATGAGTTGAAAGCTATCTATCACAGCAAAGACACAATATGTATTTGGGTGTTTAAAACTAGGGAAGATAGAAACAGATTCATGGATGACACAGCTGGAATGCTTAAAGATGACAGAGAAAAACATTTTGAATCTTTTTATGTTTAAAAAAGTCGCACACTGTGTAACAAGAGAATGGCAGTTTGTTGATATTAAAGATAAATTTTAAGAAAAGATTTTGATTGCGGTAGATAAAAAGTTACACGCTTTTATTTTCGTGCTTGTAGCCCTTTGTCTATAAGGCTTTGTAAATCAGCAACTATTGAGTGGGAATAAAAAAACCCTCTGAAACCCTTATAGAATATGGATTATTCTCGACAAAACTTTTATGTTCTTCCAAAGAAGGAAGTTTTTTGA
>Ga0302117_10000057_pt1 | contig 36729 bp, 29 predicted proteins | sample AG5_322_MG_FD_203112 | JGI IMG/M metagenome (GOLD analysis project Ga0302117, IMG submission 203112) | Marine microbial communities from Western Arctic Ocean, Canada - AG5_32.2 | ecosystem: Environmental > Aquatic > Marine > Oceanic | place: Canada: Western Arctic Ocean | collected 2017-10-01 | reverse complement strand
GGAAATGTCTGTCGATGACTTCGCTAACTTTGTTGCATCGCAGCAACCTTCCCCAAAAGAAAAAGGAGAAGAAGTGGAATTTGAAATTCTCGTGTCTGAAGTAGAAGGAACAACCGCATCAGTAAAAGTCAGAGATAAATATCTAGGCATAACTTTTTTAGATACGTTGGCTTTTATAAAATTTGAAGGCAGCTGGAAGATTTATAGCAAACTGTTTCATGTTGAGAGCGAATAGGAAGACTAACAACAATAACTCTGCTCTTCGGGGCAAGCAAAATTAGCATAAATACTGAGAGCGACGAGTAATGATTTCTTTTTTAAGAGTTTTTGCTTACATTTGCATTTGGACAACTCCTTTCCAAGTGGCATTCATATTGTGGGGTATCGGCATTGTTGCCGTTACCGATTATAGTATTTTGTCACTATCAAATATCGAATTTTTTAGGAACTACCTTGGCTTTTTACTTCCTATTATTGAGTGGTTATACACATGGTTCTGGAATACTTTCTTAGACTGGGTATTTTCTTTACCGATGATTTTACACACGACACTTAAGGCAATATTCTCCACGTGGCTAGGCTTTTGGATACTTAAAAATACAAGATGAACAAACTACTAACAACAATCCTCCGCTGAAGTCCACTGTTCGAGGCCACTTTAATTGGGCAAAAGCTTAATTAGCCCATGTCCTCCACAATCCAATGTCTATCTTCTCGCTCATCGACCCGAGCTAGCTCAGCGCGGGTCCTCTCTGTCCAGCCCGCCTGCGTCTTTAAGTAGAACAACATCGCTACCCAAGATTAAGCATCATTTCTGTGTGGCTAATAGAGAAGTTTACTGACTCATTTATTTTAGTACGAACAGGTTTTCTGGTGTCATTGGTTAGTCAAATCGGATAGACTTCATAGCTGTGAATAGCACAATTCTATAACATCAATTTAGTAACGAAGCGCAGCTTTAGATTTCAGTTCCAGTGTCTGCCTTTAGTCCAATTTGTTTCAACCTGCCGCTTAGAAAGCAGGTAATTTTTCAGAGTCATTCATGCGCCTGAAATGCATTAAATTAGCCGGCTTTAAATCCTTCGTTGACCCCACCAGAATTGATTTCCCTTCCAACCTCTGTTCAGTTGTTGGCCCGAATGGCTGTGGCAAGTCGAATGTGATCGATGCTGTACGCTGGGTCATGGGGGAGAGCTCCGCGAAGAACCTACGTGGCGAGAACATGACGGATGTCATCTTTAACGGCTCCGGAGGCCGCAAACCTGTTGGTCAGGCGAGTGTCGAGCTGGTCTTTGATAATCATGATCATAAGCTCACTGGCGAGTATGCTAACTTCGATGAGGTTTCTATTAAGCGTAAGGTCGACCGCGAGGCGCAGTCTACTTATATGCTGAACGGCACGAAGGTGCGCCGCAAAGACATCACTAATATTTTCCTTGGCACCGGTCTGGGTGCGCGCAGCTATTCCATTATCGAGCAGGGCATGGTGTCCCGCCTCATCGAGTCTAAGCCGGAAGAGCTTCGAGTGTTTATCGAAGAGGCCGCGGGAATTTCTAAGTACAAAGAGCGCCGCCGAGAAACCGAAAATCGCATCAAGCGAACCAAGGATAACCTCGAGCGTTTGGAAGATATTCGCGAGGAGCTAGGTCGTCAGCTCGCACACTTACAGCGTCAATCTGTTGCCGCCGAGAAGTACGCTGAATTCAAACAGCAGGAACGTGATACGACGGCGAATCTGAACGGTATTCGCTGGAGTAGTCTCGATAAGGAATTGAAAGAAAACCAGGAAGCGATCAAGGGGCTCGAAATTAAGATCGAGTCGACTACGGCTGATCAGCGCGAGATAGATGCGAAGATCGAGGAGCATCTATCTCACAATGCAGAACTCGCCGATGCCTTCGGTGAGGTGCAGGCGCGTTTCTATAGCCTGGGTAATGACATCGCTAGAATCGAGCAGTCGATAGAGCACCATATCGAGCGTGTCGATCAGCAGAACCTCGATCTGCGGGAGACCGAAGAAGTCTGGTCGCAGACCAAAGAAGAGTTGGATGTTGATCTCAAGAAGATCACGCAGCTCGATGCCGAGATGCTTACTATTACGCCCGCATTGGAAGAGGCGCGTATTGCAGAGCAGTCTTCCTCGGAGTTGCTCGCGCAGGCAGAACAAGATCTAACCCAATGGCAGCTTGATTGGGATGCGTTTAATCAGTGCGCCGAAGAGCCGCGCAAGGTTGCCGAGGTCGAGCAATCCAGAATTCAACAGCTAGAAAGCATTGTCGAGCGCGGACTCGAACGAAGACGCAAGCTCGAAGACGAGAATAGGTCGCTTGCCGAAGGGCCGGTAGACGACTCCGTTAGCGAAGCTTCAATCGAAGTGTTGCTGCTCGAAGAGACTCTTACTTCTATGCAGGCAAAGAATAGAGCGTTGAACCTGTCGATCGAAGAGCATCGTGCATTTATTAGTAAGGGTTCCGACGATTTAAACGATATTCGCAGTCAATTACAGACCTTTAAGGGAAAGCAGGCCTCCCTAGATGCTCTGCAACAAGCCGCTTTAGGGCAAGACAATGAATCCTTGAACCAGTGGCTAGGCAAGCAGGGGCTGGACAATCAAATAAGGCTCGCAGAGGGTATCAAGATAGATGACGGCTGGGCGCGTGCTGTAGAGATGGTGCTTGGCGACTCGCTACAAAGTATCTGTGTCGAGGGCCTGGACAATATCGAGGCGATGCTATCCGAGCTGCCACAGGGCAAAGTGGCCCTTATAGATGTACGTGCCGCTAAAGAGTCTGCGCAGAGTCCGCAGATGCCACTCTCTCCTCTGGCCGAGAAGGTCAGCAGCGAGTGGGGTTTGAACGATATGCTGCGGGGCATCTATGTCGCCGGCAGCGTGTCGGAAGCGCTTTCACATCGCGCTCAGCTAGGGCCGCAAGATTCGATCATCACTGCCGAAGGTGTATGGCTTGGCAGTGCATGGCTGCAGGTGAGCAATTTCACTAAGCAGGAATCGATCGTAGAAAGGCGTGGGATAATTTCTGACTTATTCAATAAAATCGAAAATTTAGAAGAGGATTCTAATTTTTTACATGAAAAACAGATTCAAACAAAAGAGGCCCTGAGCCAAGATGAGGCTGAACGCGAGAGCCTGCAGGGTGAGCTAGCTCAGAAGACTCAGCAGCATAGCGAACTGAAGTCTCAAGTCAGTGCCCAGATGGCCAAGGTTGAAGAAGCGCAGCTGCGTAAAGAGCGCATTTACCATGAGCTGGAAGAGCTGAATCGCCAGTTGGCAGTTGAAGAGGAAAATACCGCAGGTTCCCGTTCCAGGTTGCAGGAGGCGCTGGACAGCATGGAGCAGGATGTAGGAGGGCGCGAGCTCTTAGAGGCGCAGCGCGAAGAGCGTCAGTTGGCCTTAGGGTCGTGCAGGGAAAAATCTACGAAAGACAAAGACTTAGCGCACGAGCTAGCACTTAAGCAGCAATCAGTTCAGTCGCAATTGCAATCTACGCGTGAGACCATGGATAGGATGGCAACGCAGGTGCAGCGCAGCCGTGAACGCATGGATTCGCTGCAGGAGCATATAGCGTCAGCCGATGAGCCGCTAGCGAAGATGCGCAGCGATCTTGAAGCCTTATTGCAACAGCGTTTAGAAGTAGAAAAAGAATTAGCCGAGGCTAAGGCCAAAGTAGATGCGAACGAACATGCTACGCGGGCATTGGAGCAACAACGTAATCAGGTTCTGGAGCAGATCAATCAGATCCGAGAAAGTCTCATGCACAAGCGCCTCAAGAGTGAGGGCGCGTCGGTTAAGCGCGACGGCATACTTGAGCAGCTCGAACAGGCGAAGTTTGTGCTCGCGGAGGTTCTTGAGAATCTGTCCGAAGAGCTGAGCGAAGAGCAATGCGAACAGGAGTTGGAGAAGCTAGGTAATCGAATTCAGCGTCTGGGTCCAATCAACCTGGCTGCCATCGACGAATACTCGCAGCAGTCCGAGCGCAAGATATATCTAGACAAGCAGAATGAAGACCTAGAGAGGGCCTTGGATACTCTTGAGAATGCGATTCGCAAGATCGACAAGGAAACCCGGTCACGCTTTAAGGATACTTTCGACAAGATTAACGCAGGCCTTCAGAACCTGTTTCCAAAAGTATTTGGTGGCGGCCACGCTTATCTAGATATGACTGGCGAAGATCTGCTCGATACTGGTGTTGCCATTATGGCGAGACCGCCGGGCAAGCGTAATAGTACGATCCATCTGCTTTCCGGTGGTGAAAAAGCGATGACCGCGATCGCGTTGGTGTTCTCAATTTTCCGTCTGAATCCGTCGCCATTCTGTATGTTGGATGAGGTTGACGCTCCGCTGGATGACGCGAATGTTGGGCGTTATGCGAATCTGGTGAAGGAAATGTCGAAGAATGTACAGTTCATCTTCATCACTCATAACAAGATTACTATGGAGATGGCGAATCAGCTTCTCGGTGTGACTATGCACGAGCCTGGTGTGTCTAGAATCGTCGCAGTTGATATCGAAGAGGCGGCCGAATTGGCTGCTATGTAGCACCTAGGTATTTCTTCCTACAGCCTTTGAGGAGCAATCTTAATCCCTCAACTCAAATAACCCGTTTCTATGCTAAAGAAAATGCGGTAACTGCAAGATAACAATAAGAATTTCACGTTTTTAACGCATTCTTATCGAGTACTGTAGACTTCCTATGAATGGACGCGAATTAGTCATCTTATTGTTGGGCTTAGCCGTAGTTGCTGTGGTGCTTAGAGGTCTGTACGTTGCGATCAATGCCCGCCGTGGTCAGATCAAGCTAGCCATCGATAAAAATATCCCTGACAACGTCGACCTAGAATCGCTAGAGCTCGCAGAACTACCTGGCGGCGGTGCCCGTGTTGTCACTCGCTCGCTAGAAGAAGTGAATCGACAGAACAACGCTCTGGATCTAGCAGAAATCAAGGCGCAATCCCTTAACCTGATTGATGCAGAGATTGATGGGCACATCCCGGTGCTCATGGATGCTGTAGAGCTGTCAGAGCCTGCGATGGCAAGGGCAATTTCTCCAAGGGAGTATCAGCAGGAAGTCGGTGCTGTAGACGATTTAGGTTCGGAGACGGCATTCACTGAAGAGCCTGTTGCAGAAGAGGAGGATGACTTCGCTAGAGAAGAGCAACACGAAAGCATCGAAGAAATCGCGGAAGACGATTTCAGCCCCCAAGTTAGCCAAGAGCACAGTATTGGCGAAGACTGGGACGAAGATGAGATTGAAGCCGATCTTTCCGAGCCGGAGGCCCACGAGAAACACGTTGCAGAGATTGAGGATGAACCAGATTATGTGCTGTTCGACCATGATGAAGAAGAGTTAGAAGAGGATGAATTTAGAAGCAACGTCGACACAATGAGTTCGCTAGCACCAGACTACGTTGTAGAGCCAGAGATAACGGAAGAGGTCGAGGCGCTTAGTGATGAAGTTGCAGATGATGACAGTTATGAGGATCATGTAAAAAGCAATTTCGATGACGTTCTAGATGAGCAAGCTGAACTGCGCGATCAAGAATTATTACAAGAACAAGAACAAGAAGAGCAGTCGGCACTGTTCGATGCGGATAGCAGTGCGGATGGGTTTTCAATGTCAGCCGGCGAGCGCATAGGCGCTAATCCTCCATCGATTGATGAGGCTAATCAGTCTGGCCTTTTCGATGATATCGACGAACATACAGTAGAGGTGGTGGATAAGCCTAAGAGCAGTCGCTTTCTGTTTTCTCTCTTCGGGCGCAAGTCGAAGCGAAGCAAGGAGTCATTAAAGGATGATCAGAAAGCTACTCCTGTAGTCGCTAATATCGACATGGAAGCACTAGTGGAGGACGAATCTGACGACGTGCTGTTTGATGAAGTTCATGCCCAATTAGGTATTGAAGAATTTGAGAAAGAAGAGCCAGCATATGTAGACCCAATTGTTGACGAAGATGTCCTCGATGAATTAGATCATAAGCGTGCTGCTAGTTTAGAGATTGATTCACAAGAGCAGAAGACGCATTCTGAGGAATTAGAGCGCTCGGAAGTATTGGTGCTCAATGTTGTTGCGAAAGACGGCAGAGTATTTGCCGGCGATGACTTGTTGGAGGTCTTAATCACTTCAGGACTAAAGTTCGGTGATATGAATATATTTCATAAGCGCCTTAGTAAGGAGCATCAGAACATGGTCATTTACAGCGTAGCCAATATGCTGAATCCTGGGACCTTCGATCTTAATAATATGGACGATTTCACTACGTTGGGAATCAGTTTCTTTCTAGCGCTGCCAACGGCTATCAACAACCTAGATGCCTTCGAGCAAATGTTAGGCGTAGCGCAAGAGATTCGTGATACGCTCGATGGAGATCTTAAAGATGATCATAGAAACGGCATGACCGGGCAGACCATCGAGCACTACCGTCAACGCATTCGAGACTTTGAGTTACGTCGCCTTAAGGCTGCAGCCGCGCGCGGCTAAGAAGATAGTACTTATTTTCAAGGCAAGTCTCGGAGCCCTATCTTAGAACTTAATCTCAGAACTAATCCTTATGGCAGTTCCTGAAAAAATCCTACGCGAAGTAGACACTCTCCGGCAGCAGATCGAGCATCACAATCGCTTGTATCATTCTCAAGACGCGCCGGAAATTCCCGATACTGATTTTGACGCCTTGCTGCGTCGACTCGAAGAGCTAGAAATCAGGTACGAGCTTCTCAATGAAGCTTCGCCATCACAGCGCGTCGGTGGAGAGGCTCTCGCAGGTTTCACCCAGGTTCGGCATGAAATCGCTATGCTCTCGCTGAATAAGGTGTTCGGTGAGGCCGACCTACAATCATTCGAGACACGCCTCAAGAAACGCCTAGAGACAGAGTCGAGGATTCAATATAGTTGTGAGCCCAAGGTTGATGGCATAGCGGTTAGTCTGTTGTACACAGATGGGGAGTTGAAGCGGGCAGCGACTCGTGGAGACGGTGTTACCGGTGAAGACATTACTCATAACGTGCGTACTATAGGCAGCATCCCGCTGCAGTTAAAGCCGAAAAAGAAAAACACGGTCGTTGAAATTCGAGGCGAAATATTTCTCGATAAAAATGGATTCAAGAAACTGAATGAAACCTCTGAGAAAGAGGGCGGGAAAATCTTTGTCAATCCTCGCAATACGGCAGCGGGTGCGATTCGGCAGCTAGATCCTAAGAAGGCGGCGAAGATACCACTGAAGATGTATTGTTACAGCGTCGGCCTAGTCGAAGGCATTAAGTTGCCGAAGACGCTGAGTGAAATCTTTATCTTGATCGAGAAGTGGGGGCTTCCTGTGAACCCCGATCGAAGTGTTGAGAAAGGCGTTGATGCCTGCCTTAAATATTGTTTAGAGCTGCAAGCAAAGAGAAACGATCTATCGTATGAGATCGATGGAGCCGTCTTAAAGGTCGACGACCTCCAGCTCCAGCTCCAGCTTGGCACTAATGCGCGTAGCCCGCGTTGGGCCATGGCTTATAAATTTCCAGCCGAAGAAAAATCTACGACGGTACTCGATGTCGAATTCCAAGTAGGTAGAACCGGTACTATTACGCCGGTAGCGAGGCTTGAGCCAGTTTTCGTGGGTGGTGTTACCGTGAGCAATACTACTTTGCATAACATGGACGAGATCGAGCGCCTCGGGCTGCGAATTGGAGATCGTGTGATCGTGCGTCGCGCGGGAGACGTAATTCCTAAGGTCGTCAAGGTCATTCCCCATGAAGGCTCTAAGAAGATAAGAAGAAAATCCATCTCGATCCCCCAGATGTGTCCGGCCTGTGCATCTGCTGTCGTGAAAGATGGAGACGTACTCTATCGCTGCAGCGGTGGGATAATTTGTCCGGCACAGCGTAAGGAGTCTATAAAGCATTTTGCTTCCCGCAGCGCAATGGATATAGAGGGTCTCGGTAATAAGCTTATAGAGCTACTCGTAGACAAAGAGATTATTACGAGTGTGGCAGACATCTATACGCTTCCGCACGGACAGCTTGCAAGCCTTGAGCGGATGGGAGAAAAGTCGGCGGCGAACATAGTTGCTGCTATACACAGGAGTAAGCGGACGAGTCTGCCACGCTTTCTATTTGCATTAGGCATAAGGGAGGTGGGAGAGGCGACGGCATTGCAGCTAGCGACCCATTTCGGTATTTTAGAGAGCATCATTGCAGCCGACTTAGATAGCCTAGTGCAAGTGTCTGATGTCGGGCCAATAATGGCAGAGCATATTCGGATATTTTTTAGTAATAGTGACAATGTGGCCCTAATCAAGGAATTGCAGGCCAGTGGTGTGACATGGGCAATCCTAGAAGCTAGTCGCGACGACTCAGCAAAGCCGTTGTTGGGCGAGACCTATGTCCTGACCGGCACCCTCGAGCAAATGCCCAGAAGCGAGGCAAAGGCCAGATTGATTGCATTGGGAGCGAAGGTGGCTGGGAGCGTGTCGAAGAATACCTCTTGTGTTGTGGCTGGGCCTGGTGCCGGATCAAAACTCACGAAAGCGGAAGAACTGAGCATAAAAATTCTCGATGAAGGGGAATTTATTGTGCATCTTGATGATCTAATGACCTCAACGCTAGGATTCGTGGATAATTAAATAGGTTTGAATAGAATTACCATGAGATTTCATCTGAGAAAGATAGCTTGTCTGTCTCTGCTAGTCTTGCTTCTAGCGGCTTGTGCAAGTTCGCCTCCAGAAAGTGTGGCAGACATCTGCGAAATATTCGAGGACCGTAGAGGGTGGTATAACGCTGCTAAGAGCGCTGAGCAGCGCTGGGGTATTCCCGTATCGGTAAACATGGCGTTTATCTATCAAGAATCTTCATTCCAGTCCCGCGCGAAACCTGCTAGAAACAAATTCTTATGGGTATTCCCGGGTCGTCGCCCAAGCTCTGCCTACGGCTACGCGCAGGCACTCGACGAAACCTGGCAGGAATATGAACAGAAATCGGGCAACAGTCGTGCCTCACGTAGAAATTTTTCAGACGCCATCGATTTCGTGGCTTGGTACAACGCGAACTCTACACGGATAAGCAATATCTCGAATAACAATGCGATGCATCTTTATTATGCCTACCACGAAGGCAACGGTGGCTATCAACGTGCGACCTACAGTGATAAACAGTGGTTGGTGGACATTGCAGCTCGCGTGCAGGCGAATTCAAATAGATTTGCAGGTCAGTTAGATGGATGTAGGCGAGAATTAGACAAGAATTGGTTTCAGCGCCTCATTTCCTAGTAGACTCCGTTTCCAATGTTGAGCATCTCAACTAAACGGTGTCGAGTCGCATCAAAGCTGGGTTTCAGATTACTTGGGCGAGCTAGTTTTTATGGGAATGCAATTTATCATCAGTAACGAGTACTAATATGAGTTGGTGGGGAAAGGTAGTAGGCGGGACATTCGGCTTCATGATGGGTGGGCCCTTGGGTGCTGTGTTAGGCGCATCCCTAGGCAATTACTTTGATGGGGGGCTAGATCGTCTTTCGCTAGATGATTCGCTTGGTTTAGGCGCTACTGAGCGTGTGCAGTCGGTATTCTTTACCACGACGTTCGCGTTGATGGGCTATATCGCTAAGTCAGACGGTAAGGTCACTATCGATGAAATCGCTATGGCAGAGAAAGTCATGGACCAGATGCGCCTGAATCAGCAGCAACGCACCGTCGCTATCAACCTCTTCAACGAAGGAAAGAAGCCGGACTTCCCGGTGCACGAGGTGCTCGCGCAGTTTAAGCGGGAGAGTTTCCGCCGCAGGAATTTAATACAAATATTTTTAGAGATTATTGCGGCTACCGCCTTCGCTGATGGCCGGCTGGATCCGCGTGAAAAAACCCTTATCGAGGGAATTGCTCGTGATCTAGGCTATTCGAAACCAGAGTTCGACGCACTGTTGAACCGTTTGTCAGGCCAGGCTCACTTCAATGATAGTGAGTCGTCTAAAGATAAGATCAAGGCGTCGTACGAATTGTTAGGCGTATCGCCTAATTGCAATGAAGTTGAGTTGAAGAAAGCCTATAGACGGCAGATGAACCAGCATCACCCGGATAAACTGGTGGCAAAAGGTTTGCCAGAGGAGATGATCGATATCGCGACTGAAAAAACGCAAGCGATTAAGGCCGCCTATGATCTAATCAAAGAGCAGCTGTAAAAGCATTACCGGAACGTATTGTTGATGTCATTGAGCGCTTCACTGCCCGGGCACAATTCTTGGTTGCCGAGGCTGTTCAGAGGCTTATCTACAGTCTCCTGCAATTCGTGTAAGTCAGACGTTGACTGATTGATATAGAGTAGGCCGGTCGCGATTTTTCCTTGCTTCTTGTAAGCGTTGATATGATGCAAAGCGTTCTCTTTATCTGATGGGTCGTATTCGTTGCTTGTTTTATGTAAGTGAATGGCCGATCCGTCGTGGAGAGTTATTTCCTTTTCCTTACCTGCAGCGTAACTCGTCGTAATCTCTTCGCGCATTGGCACGAAGTCTACCTCACTCAAAGCGATATGATTCTCCCAGGTGTTCTTGTAACCATGGGTCGAAAAATCTGTGTTGTTGAAAGTCACGCAGGGAGAGATTACGTCGATAAAAGCGAAGCCCTTATGCGAGAGGCCAGCCTGAAGTAGGGGGATTAGTTGTTTCTTGTCTCCCGAAAAGCTGCGCGCAACGAAGCTTGCGCCTAGTTCGATTGCCAGCGTAGCCATATCGATATTGTCGAACTGACTTTCTTCGCCTGATTTGGTTCTAGAGCCAAGATCAGCCGTAGCTGAAAGTTGGCCCTTGGTGAGACCGTAGGTGCCATTGTTGGCTACGATGTACAGCATGTTAATGCGACGCCTAACGATATGGCAGAATTGGCCAAGTCCGATAGACGCGCTGTCGCCATCGCCTGAAACCCCAACGTAGTACAGTTCCTTGTTAGCGATATTGGCACCGGTTGCAACTGACGGCATGCGACCGTGCACGGAATTAAACCCGTGTGCTTTGCTGAGAAAGTAGGAAGGTATTTTCGAGGAACAACCGATACCGGAAATCTTGGCGACTCGATGTGGTTCTAGAGACATCTCGGCAGCGGCCTGAATGATAGCCGCACTGATTGAATCGTGCCCGCAACCACCACACAAGGTAGTCAGAGTTCCTTCATAGTCTCTGCGCGTCAGACCAATATCATTGGTCTGCATCTGTGGGTGTTTGAATTTTGGTTTATTAATATAACTCATAGGTGCTACCGTTTTACGCGGGGATCTCTCCGCTTGCATTCATGTCGATCATGGAATCGAGAATTGACTTCTCAATGTGCTGCGCAGTAATTAGTACGCCATCGTAACTGAGAATCGAGTGCATCTTTTCCTCGTGGATATTGCATTCGATCTTGAGGAGGCTCTTTAATTGAGCGTCGCGATTCTGTTCTATTACAAACACGAGTTCGTGCGTATCAAAGAATTCCGTCACACTGCGGTGGAACGGGAATGCGCGGATACGCATTGTATCGGGTGTTATGCCTTTCTTTGCTAAGTTATCGAGAACTTCGTTGATGGCGCTATTTGTAGTGCCTATAAAGGCTAAGCCTAAGCTATTTGAAGTGCTCGCGGAAAATTTCGGCTCTGGAAGATAGTTTACAGCCGTCTTCATTTTGAGCGCCAATCTATCCATTACCTCAGCGTAGACGGTGCCATCTTCTGTGTAGGCGGCATAAGAGTCGTGTGAGCTGCCACGCGTAAAGTAACTGCCCTTGTGCGGATGGGTACCAGGATAGGTTCGATAAGGTATGCCGTCGCCGTCGGAATCGAGATAGCGGCCATACCTTTCGATTTCTTCCAGCTGTTCTGCATTGAGTACCTTGCCTCTATCGTAGCGGCTCTTGTCATCCCAATTGAGTGGATCGCAAATCTGTTCGTTCATGCCGAGTTCTAGGTCGCTCATGACGATTACAGGAGACTGTATCCTGTCTGAAATATCGAACGCGCTTGCCGCATAGTCGAAACACTCGCTAGGGTTCGCTGGAAACAGGAGCGCATGTTTGGTGTCCCCATGGGAGGCGTAGGCACAGCAGAGTAGGTCACCCTGTTGTGATCGCGTCGGCATGCCGGTAGACGGGCCAACTCGTTGAATATTAAACAGGACGATAGGCACTTCAGAGAAGTACGCGAGTCCTAGAAATTCTTGCATCAATGAGATGCCTGGGCCGCTGGTTGCAGTAAATGCGCGGGCCCCATTCCAGCCTGCGCCAATCGCTATGCCTATCGCTGCGAGTTCATCCTCGGCCTGTACGATAGAGTATTTTTTCTTGCCGGTACCTGCATCGATGCGCAGACGTTTGCAGTACTTAGCGAAGCTATCTACTACCGATGTTGAAGGAGTCAGCGGATACCAAGCGGCAACTGTTGCGCCACCGTAGACACTACCTAGACCGGCAGCAGTATTGCCGTCCATCAAAATCTTGCCTTTGTTCTTCTCGCTTTTTTCCAACCGCAGATTGAGCGGGCATTCAAAATTATCGCTAGCGTATTGGTGACCGAGTTCCAATGCATGAATATTCGGCAGGATAAGTTTTTCCTTGCCGCGAAACTGATCGCCGACAAGTCCGGTTAGAACTTTGAAATCGATATTGAGAAACGCGGAGAGAGCGCCGACGTAAACGATATTCTTGAATAGTTGCCGCTGCGTTGGTTTTTCAAATTCTTCCAGACAAATATCTTTGAGAGGAATCGGAAGGTAAGTCACATCGTCGCGTAACAATTCATTTGCTAGAATTTTCGAGGAGTCATACAGAACATAGCCGCCTGGTAAGACCGAGGCGATGTCCTTGCCGATGGTCTGTTCGTTCATCGCGACGATGAGGTCGACACCTTCGCGCCGTCCCAAATAGCCGTTCTTGTTTATTCTCACCTCAAACCAAGTAGGTAATCCCTGAATGTTGGAAGGGAATATATTATGAGGGCTAATGGGTATTCCCATGCGAAACACGGCCTTCGCGAACATGCCATTTGCACTCGCGGAGCCGGAGCCGTTTACGTTGGCAAACTTGACTACGAAGTCATTGACCTTGGTTAGGCCGGTGACCTTGGAACTCTGAATTAACTCTGACATGCATTTTCCGCTTTGGCCGTGTTGAATAAATATTTGTGCATGTCCCAAGCGTTAGTGGGGCAGCGCTCGGCGCATAAACCACAGTGCAGACACAGGTCTTCATTCTTTGCCATGATGCGTCCAGTGCCTGCTAGCAGGCCGGAAACGTATAGGTCTTGTTCAGTGTCCTCGGCTGGCGCTAGAAGGTTTTTTCTGAGCTCGGGCTCATCCTGATTCTGGGCAAACGTGATGCAGTCGGTAGGACAGATGTCCACACAGGCATCACACTCGATACAGAGTTTATCTGTGAATACGGTTTGTACATCGCAGTTCAGACAGCGCTTCGTCTCGTTGAACGCAAGTTGTTCATCGAAGCCGAGTTCTACCTCGATGTTGATGTCGTTCAGCGTGGCTTGCTTGTCGGCATGAGGTACCGCGAAACGCAGGTCATCGCTAATGTCGTTTTTGTAAGACCACTGGTGGATGCCCATCTTCTGACTGCTAAGATTAGTAAGCGGATCCGGACGCTTGGTGATGTCTAGCTTCTCGCACTGCATATGGATTGATACGGCTGCATCGTGTCCATGAGCAACGGCGGTAATAATATTGTCGGGCCCGAGAGCTGCATCGCCGCCAAAGAAAACCTTTTCATGGGTCGATTGGAATGTGGACTTGTTAAGGACTGGTACTTCCCATTGGTCAAACTCGATGCCTAGGTCTCTTTCTACCCACGGGAAACTATTCTCCTGCCCGATGGCGCAGAGCACGTCATCACAGGGTAATATCGCCGGCTCTTCTCCCGTTGGTACGAGTTTTCGTCTGCCATTCTCATCGATTTCTTTGCGAACTTTTTCAAATTCCATAGCGACGAGTTTGCCGTTCTCAATAACATAGCGTTTTGGTACATGGAAGTTCAATATAGGTATGTCTTCGTTCATCGCATCTTCGATTTCCCAAGGCGAGGCCTTCATCTCTTCGAAGCCGCTGCGTACTACCACACTTACCGATTCACCGCCGATGCGTTTGGAAGTTCTGCAGCAGTCCATCGCGGTGTTGCCGCCGCCGAGTACAAGTACGTTCTTCCCCACGCTCGTAATATGTTCGAAGGCAACGCTGGCGAGCCATTCGATGCCAGTATGTATATTGTCCTTTGCATCTTCATGTCCCGGTAGATCCAGCCACTTGCCCAGAGGCGCGCCGGTGCCAACAAATACGGCGTCATAGCCTTCGGCCAAAATGTCACGCATGCTGGTAATCTCTTCACCGAAGCGGCAATTAACACCCATTTCGAGAATATAATTTAGTTCCTCGTCTAACACTTCTGCGGGAAGCCTAAATCTAGGAATTTGAGTGCGCATGGCTCCGCCGCTAAGGGAGTCTTTTTCAAACAGGGTGATCTCATAACCGAGTGGCATGAGGTCTCGCGCAACAGTCAGAGAGGCAGGGCCGGCCCCGATGAGGGCAATATGTTTGCCGTTCTTTTTCTTCGGTATCAGAGGGAGGCGATTCGTGATGTCAGATTTATAGTCGGCGGCAACTCGTTTCAATCGACATATGGCGACAGGTTCTTCTTCGACTCGTCCGCGTCTGCATGCAGGCTCACAGGGCCGATCGCAAGTGCGTCCGAGGATGCCGGGGAACACATTCGATTGCCAGTTTATCATATAGGCATCGGTATAGCGCTTCTCGGCGATCAAGCGTATGTATTCAGGGACAGGGGTGTGGGCGGGACAGGCCCACTGGCAGTCGACTACTTTATGAAAGTAATCGGGATCGGCGATATTAGTCGGTTTCATTGCTAACCGGATTTCCTTTTTAGTCTTATTTTGGTGCCTCAGCATCCCAACATCGACAACAGATGCAGAGCATTAGTATAGGGATTTGAGCCCCAATTGAAAGTTAATATGTCACTCTAACCTTTAGCGGCTGAACGCTTTCAAGATGAAGCGCTCTCGTGATTAGATTCATGTAATTTGTTAAAGATACGCAACTTTGTGATATGTGGTTCTACCTCGATTGCAGCTTCCAAGTCCCTCGCTGTTGCCATTAATAAGACGTCGACGTCGAGCACGAGATCCACTTCAATTGCGCCTCCCAAATAGTGAAGGTCTATAGATGTGATAGAGTGCTGATCTATCAAGTTTTCCCAGCACGCTTTTAAAGACGCTATTACCTGTGTTCGTTCAGGCAATTGCGACTCATTTTCTATGGCCTCGTGTTGAATGGGATCTATGTGAATGAGCACCTCGAAAACGTCAGCGAACTGACGGATAAGTGATTTGTTTGCTAGCTCGCCAAGTTGATGGCCTTCTGATACTGAAATGTATGAATTAACCAGCAGCCTAGCCTCCAAGATTATTTTTCCACCAGAAGATCTGCTGCGTAGCTCCGTGATCCCGCGAATTCCATCGATACTTAGTATGCAGGATTCGAATTGTTCTCGGCGCTGTTTTGAGACTGCGGTATCGACGAGCTCCGTCAGGCTGTCAGTGCAAAGCTCCCATCCAATCTTCGCTATGATTAGGGCGACAAACATGCCGGCAACTGTATCCATCCAGAGGTAGCCCTGACGCGCTCCCAGAATTCCGATGAGTACGGCTACCGAAGAGATAGCATCTGTCCTGCTATGCCAGGCGTTCGCTTTAAGCAAGTTAGAATTGAGCTTCTTCGCTACACGCATTGTGTAGTGGTATATCCATTCCTTCGTCGCTAAAGACAACAGCGCGATAATTATTCCGGCGGCAGCAGGTGTCGGTAAGGGTTCGCTGATCCGCAGTCGATTAAAACTGTCGTACATCAAGATGGCAGCGGTGATGAAGAAGACGATGCCCATCGCGATGGTGCCCAGAGTCTCGAAGCGACCATGGCCATACTGATGCTCCGCGTCGGGCTCGGCATGAGCAACTCGCGCTACGACTAACACGAAGATGTCAGTACCGGCATCGGTCAGAGAGTGGATTCCATCTGTGACCAGCGCGAATGAATTCGTTAGGAGGCCGCCCACTATCTTGCCAACCCCAAGCAGCAGATCGAAAAACATGCCAACTAGAGTGACATTAGTGGCTTCTCTTTTAGCTTGTTGTGCATCCATATACTTGCTAGTTTTTGCTGCTTCATCATTGAGCGATTGGGGTGGATTGAGGCACATCGTAGAGGTTTGGGATGCGAAGGGGGCGGTATCGAATAAGGTGGTTTTTGTAATTTAGGAAACACAAAAAAAAGCCCAACCACCGGAAGCAGTTGGGCTCAATATACTATCAAGGGAGAGATAAATGAAACAAAACCCACAATTTTGTATTACATTTACCTACATTAACTCTGACTTGCCGCATAGAGAAAAGTTCCCGACATTATCTTAGATATTTCAAGCTGTTTCTAATCTTAATATTTTACATTTAATAATGACCACAATTATCTGTAATGCTTAAAGATTTATTATTTCAATATTTTCGATATTCAAGCTTTTGGCGGATTCTTTGTTACAGATAATGCCGATACTGGCCTTGTCGGGAACTAAATACTGCTCTGCAACGCGCTTTAGGTCACTGACGGTAGTGCTCAGTACCTGTTTTCTGAACTGGCCCCGATGCTCCAGAGTGCGACCGAAGACTTGATTGAAATAGGCTTGCTTTGCCTCTCCAGCAGGTGAGGCCGGTTTATCGAGGCTCGCTATGACGCCTAATATTGCCTCTTCCAGTTGATGAGGCTTGTGTTCGGTCGAGATAACCCAGTCTATTGCTGCATCGAAGTCTGCTAGCGTTTCCTGCAGTCGCGGGTCTCGATAGGAGAAGAAGCGGAATGACGCAGAGCTCGCATCTTGACTGGCCCCGCCGCCATAGGCGCCGCCTTGCTCTCGTATTGCCCTATGTAGGTAGCCATTGCGCATGAAGCCGGCTAATACCTGCAAGGCGGCATTGTCCGTATGACCTGAGGCAACGGTAGGGTAGGCCTTGGCACAGAAGTTCACGGCAGTAGTCGTGCTCCATGCCTGTCTGACGCTCTCTCGCAGTGGAGGCAATGCCAATGGGCTATCATCAGTGCCGCCAACCGACGCTCCCCAAACACTATCAATGTTCGAGATTAGTTGGCTGCGATGCTCGGGCTCTGCAATTACAAGAAACTCCTTGTTTGCGGCTAGGATTTTCCCATGCAGGGACTTGAACTTGCCCAGCAACTCGATGCGTGAGGCCTTTTGCTCCATCTGCGCCCTCAGCGCTTTGAGTAGCTTGATGCCTTCTAGGCCGCCAGATTGATGGCCGAGTAGGGCTGTGGGGCTCATGCGACTGCTGGCGAGGCTCATCGCTAGGCTGTGCCCCTGTCCTGTAATGCTATTTTCCTTGCGTGCACAAATTTGCTCGATGAGTTCTTGCAGCCGCTTATCCTCATCGAAACGCACATCATGGATAGTACTATGCAGCAATTCGGATATTTGTAGGTGATTGTCACGCAGGCATTTCGATGAGAAAGAGATGATAGCCCTGCTTGATTGCACGTCGTTCAAGTCGCTGCGGATACTGCTGAAGCAGCTGATACCGCCGCTTACTTGGGCTTGCCAGGCCTGTGTCTCAGCGTAGTCTTTGTCACCGACGCCAAACTCCGTTAGGCACGTGGTATATAGAGGCAATACATCCAAAAGCTCTTGATCGACTTGAGGTATGGGCATTATAACTTGCTGATAGCAGAGCCCATTAGTGCCTTGGCCGTAATAAGTAACTGGGGCATTGCTGCTGCTGAGAACGGTATCGAACCGAATGGGCTCGCTGATGGACTGCGGTACATCTTGGAGGCCAACTTTTGGAAGCAGGCCTGGGTCATCTTCTTCCATCTGTCGTGCTGCGAGCAGTTTTGCTTGTGTAATGATAGCCAGTTTTTCATCATCGCCTAGCGTGCTCTTAATAGCGGCGAGCTGATCTAGTTCGGCTTGCACCTTGCGTTTCGCCAGCTTTGGATCAGGTTTTAGTGTCAGCCTGACTCGATGTGGGTTGTCTAGCAGTAGCTTCTGCACGAGATTAGGAATGAATCGATCGTCCTTGATAAGCTCTCGCAATTCGGCAAGAGCAGGGTCGATATTCAAAAGCTCAATAGGGTCACCGCGATGCATCGCGGTGGAGAGACCGGCAAGAATAAGTTGTAGTCCATAAGGGTAACTGTCACCGGAAATCTCTCGTTGATGCAACTCCAATTGATGCAGAGAGGCCTCAACTTGCGAGTAAGGGATTCCGTTCTTTACCACGTCTTCCAGAGTCTTGATTATGAGGCTCTCTACGGCTTCGCTGGACTGAGTCGTGCAGCCTTCGAGGCCCGCCATCATGCTCATCTCTCTATTTGAATCTTCCAAGCCGCACATTGGTGACGGAGAACTGCCTATGTCACTCGTTTCGAGTGCTCGAAGCAGAGGGCTCGCGCTATTGTCTAACAAGACGCTGGAAACAAGCTCCGCTCGGAAGAGTTCGCCTAGATCGGTGCTTCGCCCTAAGAGCCAGGCAAGGACTACATGGCTTTGCGGCTTATCAGATTCCTCGCTGGCATAGGATTCTTCGACGGATATAGGCGCCAGATATCTCTTTTCATCTTTCACTTCGATATTAATGTCCAGCTTTTCGAAATGGGAAAGCGCTTGCTCCTGGAGTTTCTCCTGATGATCAAAAGCAGATATGTCGCCGAAGGTCATGAAAACGGCATTGCTGGGATGGTAATGGCTCTTGTAAAAGCTCAACAACTCCTGGTAGCTCAGATCAGGTATGTGATCGGGTTCGCCGCCGCTATTAAAATGATAGGTCGTAGTAGGGAATACGTATTTGCTGATGGTCTGCCATAAGACGCTATTTGTGGAACTCATGGCACCCTTCATTTCGTTGAAGACGACGCCCTTAAAGAGTAGTTCGCTATCGGAGTTTTCCGGTTCTGCAAATTCGAGGCGGTGTCCCTCCTGCGCAAAATCGAGTTCATGTAGGCGAGAGAAGAACGCCGCATCGAGATATACGGTTAAGAGATTATTGAAGTCTTTCTTGTTCTTGCTGGCGAATGGGTAAGCGGTCCAATCGCTGCTGGTCATTGCATTCATGAATGTATTCAACGAGCGTCGAATCATCATGAAGAATGGATCTCTGACAGGGAACTTCTTGCTGCCGCACAGGGCTGTATGCTCCAGAATGTGCGCGACGCCTGTGGAATCCATAGGAACTGTTCTAAACGCAACGAGAAATACATTTTCGGTATTTTTACTGCTCAGATGGAAGTGCTTCGCCCCCGTCACTCTATGGACATATTCCTCCATGGTGATATTTAGAGAGCTAATTTCTTCGCTGCGCTGCCATTCGAACGCTGGGTGTAATTTGGGGGGCGCAATAGGATTGCTATGCTCGGTATCTGGACTACTTACTACGGCCATGCTTAGGGTTGCCTTCTGTAATTTGTATTGTTTGTTGGATTCATCGCTAAACGTGCTGACACTGGCGGCGTTACGAGGGAGGTGTCTCCAAGCTGAATGTACCTAGTTTACCTGAGCGAAATTCGTTTAGTAATATTTCTGCCGTTTTGTTCAGGTCGGCTCGCCCGCCGCGACCTATGGATCCTCGCTGTTTTGCGAGGGCGTCGAAGAAGGCTTCGGGCTCAGTGGTGGAGCCAGGTAAAGCGTATCTTTCGACTAGGCGCTGGGGGTAGTCCCGCAGTAATAGCTCGGCGAGGAACCAGGCAATGTCAGCGACTTCTACTGCTGTACTTCGAATTGTGCCTGTAATAGCCAATCTGTAGGCGCTCTCTTGGTCTTCCAGCTTCGGCCAGAGCATGCCGGGGGTATCAATTAGGTACCAACCTTGTTGCAGTTTGACGCGCTGCTGACCTTTGGTAACCGCGGGTTCATTGCCGGTGTTTGCCACCTTACGCTCAGCCAACTGATTTAGGAGGCTTGATTTACCAACATTGGGAATACCGTCGATAACGATCTGCCCCTGAATTAACACCGTCTCGTCGGTATGCTTGATGAGCTTTTTTGCGGTTTTTACGATGTCTGCTCGACTGATCTGCGCTCCCTTACCGTTGATCAGGCAGGCGCTATTATCGATTTTGGAGAAGTGTGCGGCCCAGGCATTAGTGACTTTGTCATCGGCGAGGTCTGATTTGTTCAGGATGCGGATGCAGGGTCGCCCTTCACGGATATTCGCGAGCAGGGGGTTGCAGCTTGATTCGGGTATGCGTGCATCTAGGACTTCGATCACCGCGTCTGTCTGGTGCATGATCTTCACCAGCTCTTTGCTGGCTTTGTGCATATGTCCGGGGTACCAAGAAATGGCCATTTTGGGGCTCCATGAGGGCGACAGTGTAACGAGGCTAGGTGGACATGACCACTGCATTGTATCGACTGTAATTAGGTTATACTGAATGGAAATAGAATTGGCCGGAATGGCTATTTAGGGAGTTGATGTTTGCAATGTCGGTACAGGATACGATTCAAGCAAAGTTGTCGGAGGTATTGCAGCCTTCGATGTTAGAGGTGGCGAACGAGAGTCATATGCATGGTGGGCCAGCGACTGAGTCTCACTTTAATATCACTGCTGTTTCTACCACATTTACAGACTTGAGTTTGGTGCGCAGACATCAGGTTGTCTACAAACTACTACATCTCGAGCTGGCAGGCGGTGTGCACGCCTTAGCCATGCATCTATATACAGAGCAGGAATGGGAGCAACGTCAGGGTTCTTCGCCAACGTCTCCGGACTGCAGGGGAGGAAGCAAATAAGACAAGCTAGGTTAGAACCAAATCCCTTGTTGTAACGTTAGTTCTTTCAGTTCTGCACAGTGGTCAAGGGTTTTAGTTGTGAACAGCAGAATCTTCCGTGATTTCAGTGAATTGTAATAGATAGCTCAGACTTGGTAGAGAACGAGCTAGAAGCAAACATCGGAAATTGTTGTTCTGAACTGCAAATTCGGTGAAAATATTTAATTATTCACGCCATTTCAAGTATTTTTTGCTGAGACAACAATTAGCTAGTAAACAGATGTGCCTGTAGAAATAATGACTATGGAATTTTGGTGCCTTTAGAGAGCGAAATTGTAGGCAAGGAACGCAAGCTCGAGCTTGCCTTTGCGGGCCTTGTCGCGCTCACTCTAGTGGCGGTAACGTTCGCCGTAACGAAGTTCGCCGCCACTCAAGATCCTGTTGCCGATTTTTCGGCTACACCTGAACCGATTGTCGTATTCCCCGACTTCGCCTCGATCTCAGATATCGATGAGAAGAAGCAGCGATTTTTCGATTTCCTGCAAGACTACGTACGTTATGAAAACAGCCTCGTTAGTGATCTGCGACGGCGACTACTCAGTTATGCTGAGATTGTAGGTGACGGGGTCCCTCTGAGTAGGTACGAAAGAGAATGGGTGGTAGAGCTCGCAGTTACCTATGGAGTAGAAGCTGAGACAGCGAACGATCAGGCGCTAGTAAAAGAACTGCTATTGAGCGTAGATGTTATTCCCGCGTCTCTAGTACTAGCGCAGGCTGCCAATGAATCGGCGTGGGGTACTTCCAGGTTCGCACTGGAGGGCAACAATATTTTCGGACAATGGTGCTTCGTGGAGGGCTGTGGCATCATTCCCAATAGAAGAATAGAGGGTGCTACTCACGAGGTGAAGAGCTTTACCTCGATAGAGGCTGCAATTGAAGGTTATTTCCTGAATATCAATAGCCATAATCTATATGCTGACTTTCGCGAGGAGCGCGCACGCCTCAGGCGCCTAGGTCTGGGCTTGAACTCGATTGGACTTGTTGAAGGCTTGAAGCATTACTCTCAACGAGGGGCGAACTATATTGACGAAGTTCAGACGCTCATTTATCAAAATAACCTTAGACGAAGAGATCGTCGCTGGGTTGAAAAGTAGTTCGCTCGCGGGGATTGTGCTAATCCAAATTAATCCACTGCACTGAATGCCAGTAGAAACGATTCGAGTCAGGATCCGGAGCGGTGCAGATATACCGCCAGCGTCTTCCTGGGTAGCTCTTTTCGGGATTCAATTCCAAGACACCCTGCTCCCTATCTATCCAAGTCATCGGTATCGGTTGGCTATTCGCGAAGCAGCCAATCTGGTTGAAATTGTAGTTCCCATTCTCGAATTTAAGTACGACCGACGGACTCCTATTTGACGTTACAGGAGAATCGGGTCGCATTTGGGTTACCGAAAACGGCAGGGTAGAGAACTTCGTGCTCGCCGTATCCAAATTCGCGTAGATGCTAGCAAGCGGAAATCGAGGTAGGGCGAGAAAGTCTGATTCAGGACCCACGGCGCCGGAATTTTGTGCTAGTCCGACAAAATTGAGCTCCTTCAAGAGTGACTTTATAGCAGGGTTGTACTCGCCATAGGGGTAGGCAAGATAGCGATGAGATTGCCCGGTCTGTGCTTTTATTCTTTGCTCGGCCTTCAATAGATTCTCGCTTAGCCTCGCGAGCCACTGACTATGAGATTCATCGTCTTCCGTCTTAAGCATATAGGGGTGATCGACCATGTGATTAGCGATGATCACATCGGCAGCGCTCATCTGCCTGACCTGATCCCACGTCATGTAGTTGCTCAAGCCATCGTCGATAGGTTCGGTGCTTAGGAATAGTGTAAAAGGATAGCCATAGGTTTGAAGCATGGGAAATGCTTCATCAAAGATGGAGCTGTATCCGTCGTCGAAGGTTATCACTACCGATTTCTCGGGCAGCGATTTACCGGAGCGCAGGCTGTCTATCATTCGATCCAGTGCGATGACGTTGAAATTATTGTCTCTCAAATAACGTAGGTGCGCATCAAAATCAGCAGGGGAAATAGACGTCGAGGGAGGGGTGTCCTCCGCTACGTGGTGGTAGAGCAAGATGACAGCGCTCTGCGCTGCCATCGAGGGGCTGTTCGCCAACAACATAGCGCTGATACTTAGCAAGTAAGCGGATACGCTCAGGATTTTCTTTGCTCTTTGGAATAGCTCTAACTGTTTGATCATAGTGCGATAATAACTCAATTCCTCCTGATCTGGTCGCAAAGTCGATGGCTTCTTATATAGGCCCAGCAGGGCTATAATGCTCGGTTCTGAGCCACCGCGTGGTTCACCCTAACTTGGAGCTAATTATGATCTACTCAGGCAAGGCGCTAAGCGTCGATGTATTGCCTTCTGGCATTGCCAACCTGGTGTTCGACCTGGAAGGTTCATCTGTAAACAAATTCGATCAAGAAACTCTGCGTGATTTGCAGCAAGCGATAGCCGCTCTGCAAAAAGTCGATGTGCCGGGTCTGGTGCTATCAAGTGCTAAGAAAACTTTTATAGTTGGCGCCGATATTACTGAATTTACCTCAAAATTTGCAGAGGGCGAGCAGCAGGTGCATTCATGGCTTGTCGAAGTAAATAAGATATTCTCTGATCTAGAAGATTTGCCATTTCCCACAGTTGCAGCCATTAATGGCATCGCGCTAGGTGGAGGTTTCGAATTGGCATTATCAACGGACTACCGCGTCGCCACAGAATCTGCTCTTGTAGGCTTCCCTGAGGTTAAGCTAGGCATCTTGCCTGGTTTTGGCGGTACCGTAAGATTGCCGCGGATGATCGGAGCAGATAATGCCAACCAATGGATTGGTAGTGGGTCGCACATTAAGGCGAAACAGGCCTTCTCCGAAGGCGCGCTCGATGCAATTGTGGATGAGGCCATCCTCATTGAGGCGGCCGAGAAAATTATTCAGCAGTGCAATGGTGGAAAACTAGACCATCAAAAAATTCGCATACAAAAAACTTCTCCGCTCACACTGACGGCCATAGAAATGAATGTCGCATTTGAGACCGCCAAGGGTATGGTTGCCGCTGCGGCAGGACCAAATTATCCGGCTCCCATTACTGCGGTAATGGCGATGCAGGAAGCTGCGGTGATGGATCGTGCTGGCGCATTGGAAGTAGAGCACCAGGGTTTTATTAAGTTAGCCGCAACTGAAGTTGCGGCTAACCTTGTACAGATGTTCCTTAACGATCAGTTTCTCGGCGGATTAGCGAAGAAGCAGCAAGCTTGCGCGAAATCAATCTCGAAGGCGGCGGTGCTGGGCGCAGGCATTATGGGCGGTGGAATCGCCTATCAGTCTGCTTTGAAGGGCACGCCTATTATCATGAAGGACATAGCCCAAGAGGGTATGAATCTAGGTATGGCGGAAGCGCGAAAGCAGCTGGATAAGCAGGTAGTGAAGGGGCGCATAGATGGCCACAAGATGTTCAGCATTCTCTCCAGCATCGAGCCAACGTTGAGCTATGACAGCATCGTCGAGGCCGATATCGTCGTTGAGGCCGTAGTCGAAAATCCTAAGATTAAACAGTCTGTACTAGCGGAACTCGAATCATTAGTTCGAGAGGACGCGATCATCGCGACCAACACCTCCACAATTTCGGTAGATGACTTGGCGAGTGTATTAAAGCGTCCCGAAAATTTTTGTGGTATGCATTTCTTCAATCCAGTGCCAGTAATGCCTCTGGTGGAAGTGATTCGCGGGACGAAGAGCAGTGATGAGACGATAGCGACTACAGTAGCTTATGCGAAGAAGATGGGGAAAGTGCCGATCGTGGTCAACAACTGCCCGGGCTTTTTGGTTAATCGCATCCTGTTCCCATACTTCGGTGCTTTTTCGCGACTGATAAACGATGGCGCTAATTACAAGCAAATCGATAAGGCTATGGAGCGATTCGGTTGGCCGATGGGCCCTGCATACTTGTTGGATGTTATTGGTCTGGATACGGCGGTTCATGCCCAAGCTGTTATGGCGGCTGGGTTCGACCGCATGAAGTTGGATATAGATACAGTAATAGACAAGCTCTTTGAACAGAAAAATCTTGGGCAGAAATCGGGCAGTGGTTTCTATCTCTACGAGAACGACAAAAGGGGTAAGCCAAAGAAGCTTCCGAATCCAGAAACTGAGAAGTTAGCGGCTTCGATGGCATCTGCAAGCAAAGAATTTGAAGATGAGGAAATCGTTCAGAGAATGATGGTTGCCTTGTGCATGGAGACAATACGTTGCTTGGAAGATGGAATCGTTAGCACGGCGATCGAAGCGGATATGGGCTTGGTGCTAGGCATTGGTTTTCCACCATTTCGCGGAGGAGCGCTGCGCTATGTGGATAGCCTAGGCCTGACTGATTTTTGCACTATGGCAGATAAGTATACAGATCTGGGTGAGCTCTATCATCCAACACAGAAGCTGCGTGATATGGCTTCAGCAAGCGAGAAATTTTACAAGTAACTACCAGAACTTTGGCATCAGCTGAGTAACATCTAGGCATGCCTTATACAAGTTGTTAGGAGAGAACATGAAGTTAAATTCCAGAGACGCCGTTATTGTAGATGGAATACGAACACCAATGGCTAGATCCAAGGGCGGCGCCTATCGTAATGTGCGTGCGGAAGAGTTGTCAGCACGACTAATCAATGCGCTTTTCGAGAGAAATGTGGGTGTGTCACCGGAAGAAGTTGAGGATGTGATCTGGGGTTGTGTTAATCAGACTCTAGAGCAAGGCTGGAATATAGCGAGAAATGCGGCATTAATGTCCGTCTTGCCACACTCTACTTGTGCTCAGACAGTAAATCGACTTTGCGGTTCTTCCATGTCGGCGCTGCATACAGCCGCGATGGCTATTCAGAGTAATAACGGTGATCAGTTCATCGTCGGTGGTGTGGAGCACATGGGCCACGTTGGAATGGTGCATGGCATAGACCTGAATCCCAAAGCATCCAAGCATATCGCGAAAGCATCATGGATGATGGGAGTAACGGCGGAGGTGCTATCAAAGATGCATGGCATTAGCCGCGAACAGCAGGATGAGTTTGCTGTTCGATCTCATGCGTTAGCCCAGAAGGCGCGCGTAGGAGGTGGTTTTGCCAATGAGATCGTAGCGATCGAAGGGCATGATGCGCGCGGAATAAAGATTTTGCTAGAACATGATGAAACCATTCGGCCAGACACTACTGTGGAAGGCTTGGCGCAGTTACGCCCGATCTTCGATCCTGCTAATGGCACAGTAACCGCGGGTACTTCTTCGCAGATATCAGATGGAGCGTCTGCCATGTTGATGATGAGTGCCGAGAAGGCTCAGTCGCTAAGCCTGAATATTCGAGCGAAGGTGCGATCTATGGCCTATGCGGGCGTAGACCCCTCGATAATGGGCTATGGCCCAGTTCCTGCTACGCAGAAGGCACTTAAGAAGGCCGGGCTTTCTATAGAAGATATCGACTGTGTTGAACTCAATGAGGCGTTTGCCGCGCAATCGTTGCCGGTTATCAAAGACTTGAAACTGACAGACGTCTTTGAGTCAAAGGTAAACTTGAAGGGCGGGGCTATCGCTCTAGGTCATCCGTTGGGATGCTCGGGTACACGCATCACCACTACCTTGTTAAACAATATGGAAGACAATGACTCTACACTGGGCCTGGCTACTATGTGTATTGGTTTGGGTCAGGGTATATCCACGGTGCTTGAGAGAGTTTAGATCCTATGTATAACGAATCACCTTTAAGTAGTATAGCTCCTTCTGCCAACAGTAAGCCGGTGGCAATAGTTACCGGCAGCGGAAAGAATTCGTTACTAAACCGTTCACGCAAGAATCTGCGCCGAGATGTTGGGCGTGCAATCGCTGATTACAATATGATTGAAGAGGGCGACTTGGTCATGGTCTGTCTTTCAGGGGGAAAAGATTCCTATGCGATGCTGGACATCCTGCTTAGCCTGCAGAAACATGCGCCTATTGAGTTCAAGCTACATGCAGTAAATCTCGATCAGAAGCAGCCGGACTTTCCAGAACATGTTCTCCCAGCCTATCTCGATGATCTTGGCGTGGGCTACACAATTATCGAGAAAGACACTTACTCCATCGTTACTGACAAGGTGGAAGAGGGTAAGACCTACTGCGGTCTTTGCTCGCGCCTGCGTCGGGGGATTCTCTACAACCATGCGCAATCAATAGGCGCTACCAAGATAGCGTTAGGCCACCACCGGGACGATATAGTGGAAACGCTATTTCTCAATATGTTTTATGGTGGCAAGTTAAAGGCGATGCCACCGAAGCTACTGAGTGATGATAAGAGAAACATCGTTATTCGTCCTCTTGCTTACTGCAAAGAGAAGGAAATTTCTCGTTACGCCGAGCTTAGTGATTTTCCGATCATCCCCTGCAATCTCTGCGGTACGCAGGACAATATGCAGCGACAGGTGATAAAGGAAATGCTGCAACAGTGGGATAAGAGTCATCCGGGGCGCATCGAGACCATATTCACCAGTATTGCTAATGTTTCGTTGTCGCAGTTAGCCGATACTAAAAACTTTCCCTTCGCCGAGCTGCAAACACTTTTCTCAGACTCAAACGAGCTCAATGTTGTTGAGCTCGTTTAGTGACTAGCTATGGAATATTTACTGACATCGAAAAGCAACAACCTGTAAATGCTGCGCTATGAATATTCCTTTTGAAGAACTTGCAGTTGAAACACTAACGGCGATAATTGAAGAGTTTATAAGCCGTGAAGGAACCGACTATGGTGTTCATGAAATTAGCCTTGAGAAGAAGGTACAACAGGTAATGAATCAACTACAGTGCGGAGAGATAGTGGTTACGTTTGATCCGGAAAGTCTGAGTTGTGATTTACAAGTAGTTGCGCAGCGCTAATAGCTAAAATAGCGAAGAGAAGTTATGTCCAATTCAAAAGATCAATCCGATATAGAAGAGCAAGGCCTGGACGTCGCCTTGGAATTAGATGCCTCTGGATTGTTCTGTCCAGAACCGGTGATGCTTCTGCATAATAAAATCCGTGATATTGGCGCAGGGCAGATACTGAAGCTAGTTGCTACTGACCCTTCGACTAGTCGCGATGTGCCTAAGTTTTGTCATTTTCTCGGGCATGAACTGCTGGGATCGACCGAAGAAGGCGATAGTTTCGCGTATCTAATTCGCAAGGTCGAATCATAGTGATGTTTGTATACATCGTGGCCATGATTAGAGTGTGCCTGCTATGACCGAACAGAATAGTACTTATTACCTAGTAGATGGTTCAATCTACATATTCCAATCGCATTTTTCTCCCCATGTGGAATGCGTCGATGTCGATGGCAACGACCTAAGTGCCGTGTACGGTTTTACCCAATTCTTATTGCAGTTTCTAAGGCGCGTAAAACCCGATCGAATTGCTGTGGCGCTAGATGAGAGTCTTTTTAGCGGTTTTCGACACGACCTCTGTCCGAACTATAAATCCAACAGGGAGTTGCCGGACGAAAACCTCGCAATGCAATTAAAAGGTTGTCGCGAAATTTGTTCCATTCTTGGCATGGCATCGTATGCAAGCAAGAAGTACGAGGCCGATGATATCATCGGTACGCTCTCTGTCAGAATGTCGGAGTTGCTGCCGGGAGATCCGGCATTGTGCATTGTGACTCGAGACAAAGACCTTTCTCAGTTGCTAAAAGCAGATAAAGACTATATGTGGGACTACAGCGGCAATCGAAGGCGTTACAGGGCTGACATCAAGGAAGAATTCGGAGTAAATCCGGAGCAATTTGCCGACTATCTAGGCCTCGTAGGCGACGCGGTTGATTGCATCACAGGAGTTCCTGGGGTGGGGCCAGTCAAAGCCAAGGAGCTACTACGAAACTTTACAAGCATGGATGGTATTTATGAAAACCTTGATGCGGTAGCAGGCCTCTCTCTGCGCGGAGCAGCCGGTTTGGCGTCGAAGCTAGAGGCGCATCAGGTCCAGGCAAGATTAAGTCGCGAGCTAGCTACTATTATTTGCAATGCCAGTGATCTACATGAGGGATTCGCACATGCGGTACCTAGCTCTTTAGAAGTGGCTGATATCGATTTTTCTTCATTCAAAAAATTTCTTTCGAACTATAAGTTTACAAAAAACGACAGCGCGCATCTTATTGGTGTTGCCGAGCACTTCACAAACCAATAGCCTTGTTCCTGTGATATTAATATGAAGATTTTTGCAGATAAGAATATTCTGGCTGTTCAGGCTAATTTTAGTCGCCATGGCGAACTTCATTTCTTTGACGGCCGTAGCGTGTGTCAGGCGGATCTTGTCGATGCCGATGCGCTTCTTGTTCGCTCTATTACATCTATTGATGAGTCTCTGATAGGAGGTACGAAAATTCGTTTTGTTGGCACCGCCACAAGCGGTATCGACCATGTCGATACGGCTTATCTGCGTGATGCAGGCATACATTTCGTAGATGCGAAGGGCAGTAATGCGAACGCGGTAGTTGATTACTGTTTTACAGCCCTAGCCTTCGCTGCATTGCATAGAGGTTTCTCACTTGCTGGCAGTAGGGTAGGTATTATTGGCGCTGGTGCGGTCGGCGGTTTGTTCTCAACTAAGCTCGAAGTATTAGGGGTTGAAGTTCGATGCTATGATCCCTTTCTGGCTGTAACAGCTCAAGGCAATCGTAAGTACTATTCGTTGGAGGCAGTACTCGAATGTGATGTCGTTTCTCTGCATGTACCTCTTACGAATGCTGCTGTGCATCCAACACGAAATCTGATAGGCGCTGCAGAACTGACTGCTTTAACAAAAAATGCGATTCTGATCAACGCGTGTCGCGGAGGCGTAGTGGATGAAGTAGCTCTAAAGCGGCTACTTTTGAAGCGTGAAGATATCATGACTGTATTCGATGTCTGGGCGAATGAGCCAGCTATCGACTCGTCTCTAGCTCAGTCTGTTGATATCGCAACACCTCATATTGCGGGTTATAGTGCACAAGCAAAATCGAACGCGACGAAGATTCTAGCTCAGGCGTTCGAAGGCTATTTCAGACTTGGCGCTGACATGGAGGTAGAGGTTGATGAGGGGAATTCTGATGTTGTCGTTGTAGAGGGTGCACCGGGAAAATTGACGCAGTGGAGCACCTTGTTAACAGCGCTTCGGTTAGACGAGTTGAGTGAACAGTTTAAGCGGGCTTTGAGCGACGGTGTGGGAGCTGCAGCGTTCGATACGTTTAGGCAGAAGCTTTTGACCAGGAGAGAGTTTATAAATAGGCCGCTTAGAAGGGATATCTATTCTCGTGATCAGCAACAGCTACTTATCGTTCTAGGTTTTCGCTTCGAATAATTACTGGTGGTATTTCTCAAGCACTCTTGCGATACCTGCCACAGCGGGTCCCAGTTCATCTACTCGGGGAAGGAAAACCAGGCGCAGGTGCTGCGTGTCTTCGATGTTGAAGGCGCTGCCTTGTACTAATAGAATTTTTTCCTGTTCAAGTATGTCCATTATCAATGCGACGTCATCGTCAATCTTATAGATTGAGGGGTCGAGTTTGGGGAACATGTAAATCGCACCGCGCGGTTTTACACAGCTTACGCCTGGAATCTGTGTAAGTAATTCCCATGCGATATCGCGCTGCTGTTTCAAGCGACCCCCGGGCAAGATGAGATCATTGATACTCTGATAACCCCCTAGAGCCGTTTGCACAGCGAATTGTGCAGGAACATTCGCGCACAGCCGCATATTGGTCAGGATTTCCAGGCCTTCTATATAGCTGCTCGCATGCTCTTTGGGGCCACTAAGGATCATCCAGCCCGAGCGAAAGCCAGCGAGGCGGTAGGATTTGGAGAGGCCGTTGAAGCTGACGATGAAGACATCATCACACAGCGAAGCCACTGGAGTGTGTACGGCATCGTCATAGATTATCTTGCTGTAAATCTCGTCTGCAAAAAGTATGAGCTCATGCTTGCGACATATCTCGATCAGCTGCAGTAAAATGTCCTTGCTATAAACAGCGCCGGTGGGATTATTGGGATTAATAATGACTAGTGCGCGTGTGTTGCTATTTATTTTAGATTCAATGTCGGTGATATCCGGAAACCAATCGGCTTGTTCGTCGCACACATAGTGAACAGCAGCACCCCCGCTTAGGCTTACGGCGGCGGTCCATAGGGGGTAATCGGGCGCAGGAACGAGCACCTCGTCGCCGTTATTTAAAAGCGCCTGCATCGCCATGGTAATAAGCTCGCTCACGCCGTTCCCCAGATAGATATCGTCGATTTCTATGTTGCGTACATCCAAGCGCTGGCATTCCTGCATGATCGCCTTACGGGCAGAGAACAGTCCCTTTGAATCGCAATAGCCTTGGGCGGCGGATAGATTATGTATCACATCATGTAGAATTTCGTCGGGCCCATTGAAGCCAAAGGCAGCAGGGTTGCCGATATTTAGTTTCAATATCTGGTGGCCTTCCTCTTCTAGTTTTTTGGCTTCCTCTAATACGGGGCCACGGATGTCGTAGCAGACATTGCCAAGTTTGTCGGATTGATAAACCTTAGTCATTCTTTTCGCTCTCTACTGCTTTTAATTTTCATTAATCTCTACCTATTCATCGGCTGATATCGGGTTTGAATAACCCATTATTGCGAATACAGTCCGCTATCTTTGCCGTCGGTGCTAATGCTCTGGATTTCGCAGGCAGATGGGTAAGTAGGTAATCCTTCAACCGAATTCTGTTGTAATAATCACGATAGAAACGCCAAGATAATAGGGTAGTGAGCGATCCAGAAAAAGTTGCAAAGATACAACAGCAGTAGAAGCAGGACCTCGGCAGTGATACCTGCAGCGTCAGCCGCCACCCTGCATTTATTGGCAAGTATGGTGGCCTCAAAGACAGAGTGATGTATAGCTAGTCCTATGAGTTTCAAAGAAGGCGACTCATAAGAAAAAGAGGCCAAATAGGGCGAGTAACTGCTCGTTTGTTGTTTTTCTGCTTTGCCGTAATTAATTTTCTGGCAATAAAAAAGGAAGGTTTAGAGCCCCCTTTTTTATTCTACGTTTACTTATCTTAACGCTTTATTATATAAATCCCGTCAACCTGATTGAGCTGGTTCATGTCGTCAATTAGATCGAAGCCGCCCACAAATGCGTCCGCACCTATTCCGGTAAATACACCGCCAAGATTTGCCTCGATGGAGCTACTAATAAGGCCACCTGAATAGGAAAGTGTGCCGCCGAGAGAGTTGAGGTCTACCAAGCCATTGTTGATGGAACCGGCAAAGTCGATTTCCCAAGTCTGTGAGCCGACAACGGCAACCTCGTGGGGAAGGGTCGCTTGGCTATCTCTTTGCTTAATAAATGAATAAAATCCGATCTGATTTCCTGAATATCGACACACTATAGGTACTGATGAAATTTCTTAGGATTATTCTAGTTTTTCCTCACTCTCTGTTTCGCGTTTTGCCCCTGAGTTTTCTTGCCTTGTGTGGGCCAATAATCGCTCAAAGCAATAGCGATATAAAACAAACAGTTAGCCTCGTATCTTACTTTAGTAGTGGAGATTATGGTGGAGACAGAGATACAGATATTCATTACTTCCCTGTTAGTTATTCCGCTAATAAGGGCAAGTGGGGGGCGCAACTCACCGTGCCCCATCTTCAAGTCGAGGGTGTAGGCAACGTGCTCGTCAATATTGGTGGAGTGAACCGGGCTGTGTCAGGCAACCAGCTTGAGCGCAATAGCGGCATTGGCGATTCAACGCTTGCTCTCACTTATCAGATGGACCCATTCTCCGAAACCAGCTCATTCATCGATTTTCGATTGAGTATAAAAATCCCTACTGCAGACAGAAATAGGGGCTTGGGCACGGGTGAGGCGGACTACAGCACACAGGTAGATATATCGCAGAATTATGGAAATTCTGTTCTTTTTGGCACACTTGGCTACATGTTTCGTGGGAAAACAGATTTTTATGCTGGCTTAATAGATTCGGCATATGTGCAGCTGGGGATCGCAAGGCCTTTCGCCCCGCGCTGGAACGTGGGTATTTTCTACGAGTACAGAGAGCCTGCATCGACTTTCTCACCCGAAATCCATGAGCTTGTACCTTATTTTAGCTTCCAGATATCGGACAGTTGGTCGTTTACAGGTCTCACGGCCTTCGGGTTCACTCAAGCGAGTGCGACTGCAGCGGTATTAGGCCAGATCAGCTATAGCTGGTAACGATCTTGAAGCGACAGCTAGTGCCTAAGCGCTTGAATTCTTGGGGGAAGTACGAAAGAACGCTGAATTTCTTGGGCTCTGTAGGGCCGGGGGATTTGTGGTCTGTGAATATTGCCTGGTCGATTCGTCAGGCGATCTGCTTCTGTGCCCGTCACCGTGATTCCTCGTACAAGCCCCGTTTCATCTGAGGTAATGTTTGCTAGGTCGCCATTGCTGGCCATCTCGGTAGTACCTTTAGCGTCGAATAGGTAGGCAGTATCAATTAATGGAAGGGGCAGCGCGAGCTCTTCAATGAATCCAGCAATCTGCTGGTTTGCATCGCTCGTGTGGACATTCCAGTCGGCAGTAGAGAACGCCCTCTGATGAATCTGGCTTTCATGTTGTTGATAAGGGGCGAGATCAGCGTGCCATAAAGGCGGCGTTGTGATGTGCTTTCTGCTTTCTGCTTCTTGCTGATGCAGAATTGCCGCTGAGAATGACGTTTCATTTAGTGTTTCCACTTCACCGTAGGCTGCAGCCTTATTGATAATAGACGCTACCGGTGCTAATGAACCTGCTGAAGCGCTTACAATAGGCTGCTCTGCATAGCCGAATTCAGAATAGTTGCTTATTAGCAGCCAGGCCAGCACAGCAAATGTTGCTCCATAACTGGCAGTTTCTGCAGTCTTGGCAGGAGATGCCTCTAGGGCTGATTTGTCTTTGTATATTTGCATTGTTAGTAACTATATCGACTGCAAAAAACTTACTGTAATTTCATATTGCTTGATGCTGCTAATTCACACTAATCAGTGCTTCGAAGTTGTAGCCACTAATCTTGTCCAGCATCTCTTTATTATATTCTTTTAGAATTCCCGGCTCATTTTCTTCGACAATGGTTGAAAAGAACTCGTTTAATAACTTGATGTCAGCTTCTGCCTCGGCATTAATAATTTGCATTTCGGATTCGACTGCATTGTCTGAGCGATACATTTGGAGCTGTTTACGAAGTGCTATCGTGCACAGCTTCTCCTGAGAAAGCCAAATTCTGTCTCAGATATTCTCGAGGCTTCCTGCTGTTAGTTTCTTCTCTTTAACTATAACTGATTCACGAACACCCGCCTTGCCGAAGTTATGCAGCAAGGCTGCCATACTTTAATTCTCGTACTTCAGGATCAGTAAAGTGCACGTTGTGCTGCTGTTATATAAACAATTTCTGTCGGAATGATAAGTTTCGATTTTAAATCATTCCAGACTTCGCTCTTGGCATAGCCGGGACCATAATCGATAGTTATGGTTCGCTGCGTATTAGTGGATGAATTCATTGGAGTTATTGCCATGCAATCATGCTACGGCTAGTGTAACGCACGGCGGCTGGATATGCGACAGGTTACGAGATGGTTTGAGAGGGGGTTAGGCGTGTTTGAGTAAGAGCTACTTCAGTTGAGCTTGAAGTTTTTCCATGAAGTTGTCGAGATTACTTTGTGCTTCACTACGGTATCGAAATGGGCCTACTTCATCACCCTCGCGGGTTGTGAAATACCAAAGATCTTGCTCGCTAAATACCCTTTCGTAGCGATCAGGAGCCGGCTGATGGGAATTGTCTTTGTGTCGATTGTCAGACATCATGCGAGAGGTTTCTCTTCTAATCATTAACTAGCGACCTTAAATGAGTATACCCATCTCACGGGGCAGATGAAAAGAGCAATTTGACTTGGTCTCCACTAGCTCGGGGTTGCAGCCGATTCGAGAATCGGCCCCGATATGGATGCCGGCAGGCAACCCCAAGCTAACGAGTAAGCACACGATAATAACTCTTACGAATATTTACTAGGACGCAAATAATATGCCATTTGCAGCTATATAGCTCCCAGCCTCTGCATCGAAAATTATTCAATAAAGTCTTTTAAAGCAATAGGCTATGAGGCTTTTTGAGAAATAAGCGTTTCCGCTTTATCAAGAATAAACAATGAGATACAGCGCTCTTCTAAACTGTGAAATTATTTTCATTGAACAAATTTTAGACAGCTAAGTAGGCTATTTACGGCTAATGAGCCGCGCTGCTGCATTCAAATCTTCTGCGCTATTGATATTGCAGAAAGCGCCGGGGGAGTTGTCGTCACAATTCACCGCTACAGCTTTGAGAGAGTCAAATAGTAATTTAGGGCCAAATAAGCCGCCAGCGACGGCTTCTTCTATTTGTTTGATTAGATTAAGACGCCAAAGAGAGAAGAGGGGTTGGATCTGATCTCTATGATAGATATAGGTAACTGCGGCGGATTTTTTGTCCAATTCCAGCTTCAATTGGCTTACCACATCTTCGGGAAATTCAGGAACGTCGCCGGGGAAACAAGCGAGGTAGCGAACCCCTTTGCCAGTTTTGGCATCCTGAAACCAATGCATCGCGCTCAAGATGCCCAGCAATGGACCGCCATAGCTTGCATTGCGATCACTTACAATAGGTAACTCAAATGTTTGATAGCGCTCGATATTATGATTGACGCTTAATATCAAATGCTCGACTTGAGGCGCGGCATTGCCTATTACGTATTCAAGTAATGGCTTTGTGTGTAGGGGCTCCAGAGCCTTGTCGCGGAAGGCCATGCGCGAGGCCTTGCCGCCAGCTAAAATCACGCCGCCTATTTCAGACTTGCTTATCATTGGTTGAACCAATTGGTAGTTGAGGAACGAGAATATCGCACGACTTCATCGATTTATGAAATTGCACGTTGATTTTACCATCCTCGGGCCCATATTCTCTCATTGAATCTGAGATTTCGATGTGGGAAAATCCCGCACTTTGCGAGCTGGCGATAGCTCGCGAGGCTTCTTGAAAAGTCTTAAAATCAATAGCTTGCCCAATCAGGCTATCCAGCTATCGCTAACCACTATCCAGATTAATTCAGTAAAATATCTCGATACTGTTTGGTATTAAAAATTCCAAGTTTTTGGCTTGGAAATGATGAGGTTTATACATGCAGGTTTCCGTTGAAACTACACAAGGTTTAGAAAGGAAAATGACCGTCGCTGTTCCTAGCGAGAAAGTCGAAAGTGCGATTAACACGCGCTTACAGGAGGCCGCTAGAAACGTAAAGCTCAATGGCTTTCGAAAAGGCAAGGTTCCCTACAAGGTCATCAAAAGTAAGTTTGGAGCTGGCGTGCGTCAGGAAGTAGTTGGCGAGATGATGAGCCAGTCCTATTACGAGGCTATCGATCAGGAAAGCTTGAAGCCGGCCGGTCAGCCCAATATTGACCCCAAAAACCTAAACGAGGGTCAAGATTTAGAATTTGTAGCGACATTTCAGGTTTACCCAGAGATTACTTTGCCGGATTTTTCGACGATCAAGGCGGAGCGTTTGGGAGCAGAAATCTCAGAGGCTGATATCGATGAGATGATAGAAACTCTGCGCAAACAGAAACAAAGCTGGGAAGTATGCGACAGAGCTGCAGCTGCGGAAGATATGGCCAATATTGACTATGTTGGTCGTCGTGATGGTGAAGACTTTGAGGGTGGCAGCGCGCAGGGAACTAACTTGGTTCTTGGTTCTGAGCGCATGATTCCGGGGTTCGAATCTGGAATAGAAGGAAAGTCCGCAGGCGACGCATTTACTCTGGATTTAAGCTTTCCGGAGGAATACCACAATAAGGAGTTGGCTGGAGCAGAGGTCGCTTTCGAGATTACACTGAATTCTGTCAGTGAGCAGGTCATGCCG